>JAABUP010000033.1_pt1 | contig 318013 bp, 295 predicted proteins | sample 5559201 | NCBI WGS metagenome assembly JAABUP01 (sample SAMN10711887, study PRJNA513373) | rock metagenome | isolation source: Antarctica rocks | place: Antarctica
ACCCCTACCCCAGCCACCTCCCTAGCCTTCGTATGCACTTTCATAACCCCCATCTCCCATCTCCCATCTCCAACCAGCACACCCCCCTCCCACCTCCTCTCCCTCCTCTCCCTCCATCCCATCCCTCCAACTCCTCCCCCTCCAACCCATCCCATCCCATCCCATCACCATCACATCCCCATCCCCCCCACCAACAAAAACAAAAGCGCTCATCCAGCCACCCAACCCTATCAGCCCGTCCCTCGCCCCCTATATAGCAAGAACCCCACCCATGCCGCGACGAAATCCATTATCCACCTTAGGTATCTCAACTCTCTCTCTCCACCGCGAGTTCATGAAGTACCTCAACGATCTAATATACCATCGTTCTTCAATCATTCGTATACAAGAAACCGCACCAGTGTCCAGCAGCGAGTAAATCACCGTGGGCTGGGTTATGCTATCGATCGTTTCTGTTCGTATTCTCGGTCGTGGCTTCAGCTGTCCCCCATCACGACTATTCACTTGTTTCGGAGCTCCGGTATGACAGTCGTGTCAAGAAGGAATAGGGCTCCGAGCTCTGAAGATAGTCTGCCTGCCCGCCCTCAGGAACATGTATTCCGGGAGTCAGTCTGGAACGAAGGGCACGACAGCCTTGCGTCTTGACGTAAGGGTTTAGCGTTCATCAGCATCAGCACGCTTGTATCACACTGTATTGGAGTTGTATTATATTTGAAACCATCCCAGAATCAGAGCGACTGTGGCGTACCGCAATAGGTATCTAGAAAGTGTCCGTGGGCAGCTATGTGCGCGCGCCTCGTTCATTGTTGCCGAGAGTTCACGCTTCCAAAGTAATGTATCTCAATGAAACAGTCACTGCTCAGCCTGCACTTCCATGACTACCGAAAGATCGTACGAACGAGCCTACGTGCGCTGAATCTCGGCTTCTTCGTAATCTCAACGTGTGCACTCTTTGGCACTTCTACTCCTACTGGTGACCCTCCGCTGTCACTTGTATCTGCCCGAGACGTCAGCGCTCGAGTAAGGAGATTCATAACGCACCGGATCTTACCTAGCAGAAGGTCAAGAGATTCGAGTTCAGCCATTGCTTCTTGACATTCGTCGCTCGACGGTCCGAGAAGTGTTTGAAAGCCCGTAAGCGCCCTTGAGTATGCCTCTCGAGCCTGAGTAAGCTCTCCTTGCTTCACGTATAGGTTGCCTCTATACCATATCGTGTAAAGAGCCGGTCTATATGTTCCCATATTCTCCAAGCCAATGGCGTCCTCATGTCCTTTCAGCACCCGCTCGTACATCTTCTCCGCCTCCGTCAACTTACCTTGCTTCGCGTAGAGAGTACCTAGGCTATGAACCGTTTGTAGTGTCGACGTGTGCCTTACACCGAGTACCTCCTCGCATCCTCGCAGCGCCCGCTCGTACATCTTCTCCGCCTCCGTCAACTTACCTTGCTTCGCGTAGAGAGCACCTAGGTTATGAACCGTTTCTAGTGTCGACGTGTGCCTTACACCGAGTACCTCCTCGCATCCTCGCAGCGCCCGCTCGTACATCTTCTCCGCCTCCGCCAGCTTGGCTTGGTGGAGCGCGTAGAGAAGGCCCAGGTTATGAACTACAGCTAGTGTCAACGTGTGCCTAGCACCGAGTGCGTCCTCGCATCCTCGCAGCGCCCGCTCGTACATATTCTCCGCCTCCGCCACCTTGCCTTTATCCGCGTAGAGAGCACCTAGGTTGTTGACGGTGGCTAGTGTCAACGCGTGCCTTATACCAAGTACCTCCTCTCTTCCTCGCAGCGCTCGCTCGTACATCTTCTCCGCCTCCGCTAGCTTGGCTTGGTCCGCGTAGAGATAACCCAGCAGATGGATTGCATGTAGTACTATTTCTTTCTTCTCGGTCTCGTCGAAGTCTACTTCATCCGTACGGCGACTTATAGCTTTCCGCTCCATCTCGCCCGATAATACCCATCGGGAACACACCTCGGCGTGAAGAAGAAGTCGACGTTGCATGGTCGAGTAGTCCCGGCGTGAGCGATTAGGTATGGCGAATCCAACAACAACCACAGCAAGCTGAGCTAGCTCCTCTCTGGACACCTCGCCCTGGAAATGGTACGCCCATCTGTGGACCACTGGATGAGTAGCATAGCTCGCTTGATCTTCCACATTCTCAATCAACGAGTAATTGCGCAGCAGCTGAATTGCCTTAATAAAATGCAGCTCGCTGCTTGCGATATCTCCAATCCATTCTGATAATCTTCTTGCAACGATAGTGGAATCCCTACACGCGGCTACAAGAAGACCGTGCCACAGATCTCTATTATCAAGGAATGCCCAGAGAAGGAGCAGATTAGCCGCGTTCTGGTCCTTTTCTCTGATAGCATTGTAAGAGATAGTCCATGTTGTCCACACACTGCGGTTCGGATAATCCTGAAGCGGTGCATCGTTTTGATCCTTTGACGCCATAAGCTCTTTCCACTGCTGCTCGTAGAATTTGAGATAAATCCCAACTCCGACTCCGCTTTCCTGAAGATACGCTCCTGCTTGGGCAATTGCTAGCGGCAGGCCATCTAGCAGACCGAGCAAGCGCTTTCCCTCAACTATAATGATACAATCAACTTCAACTTCTGTCTTGTTCAAACGAGAGTGTACTACATCTTACCATACTCTCTTCTGTACCAGCTCTGGAAAATAGCCTCGGCTTGATTTCTGTCAACCTTTCCCAACTGCTGCGAGTCTCCCAACTGCTTCAACTTGGCAAGTCTGGTTGTAATCAGGACAGCCCCATGGTCGGCGCCAGAAAGGTAACGCTTCACATCGTACGCATCCGGGTCCGGGTTGCGTGGGTCATAATCCCGGTCGACGTTATCAATAATAAGCAGCCAGTCAACATTGTGTGGCTGTGCAAGCCAATCCATCACCTCTTTGACAACTGCATCGAGGTTGCCATTACCGCCTGCATAGTAAGTTCTACTTGTCTCTGAAATCTGACCTTCGGGAATCCTGCTTGCACAATTCGCAACACTCCGCCTGAGACTGTCCTTGTTTCTCCCATCCAGCCAGAACACGGAGCTGAACCTGCGATGATAAAGCCGCGCAAATTCTACACCAAGCTGCGTCTTGCCTATCCCCCCAAGGCCGTGCAAAATGAAAACCTTCTGTCGACAGCTCTGCCTCTGTGGAAGAAGTGCATGTGCGAGCTTCGCCGTCTCCGTCGGTCGGTCGACGAATTTGTTCACTTTTGGGACGCCTTCGAGACTGAAATTTATTCGATATTCTCCAAAGTCTGCTTAAGTGATTTAGTTACGAGGACGATAGAGCACGCCCCAAATGAATACCTAGTACTAACATTCTCTTCCTGACACGTTATTCGCACACGCCTGCATCTGCTTAAGCACATCCTGCAACCCAATGTACCGCCGCGTCGCCGCTGCAATCTCTTTTCTTTTCTTCGACTCTTCAAGCCCAATTTCCTCCAACCCACGAGCCACGTTGAACCGGTAGTACCGACCAGTATTGTCGAGGTGCGTCTTATCTCGCCGGAACTTCTCTGCCGTTTGCTCAGTCTCGGTTCCGATTGCAATGAGCGTCTCGCCAATATGAAAAAGATCGTCCCGAAACGGCTTCAGTGAAGGGATACCCGTTCCAATCGACACTAGGCATTTAATCCTGTCCTCGACTGGCTGCGGTCCCCACACCAGCTGAGCCTGGTTCCATACCTCCCACACTGGATTGTTCGCTCCCGTGGCTCCATCCACGAACTCCTCTCCATACCGGCCGACAGCGATCGAATCGAAGAAGGAGGACGCGGCAGAAGTTGCACGACATGCCTCCCAGATTGTGACGCTATTCAAGAGGTCCCCACCACCGCGTGCCGACTTGTAACTCGTGAGGCACACGGTTTCGCTTGTCTGCTTGCTTGTCGCACACACGAATCTGTATTTATCAACGACTGGCATATCAAGCGAGGCATGAGTCCAGCTCACACTTTACAAGCATCATCCGATGCGTCTTTCAGGAGCGCATCCTTTTGTAGTCCTTGCGCGGTGACAACCTCCTTCACCGCTCGCTCAAGCTCCTCAGAGTCGAACCTGCCTTGTACGTTGCCCTTTATCGTAACCCGATGTCTCTTCTTTTGAAAAACACGGTCCGAAAGCGAGAGGTAGGCGTCAACGCACTCGTCAATGCTCATCTTCAGCCGACCGAGCATGATCGCGATAAGCCTAGTCAGTCAGTATGGACGTTCACAGCCTACTAATAATGTAAAAGCCCACCCGCCAGTGCTCGTTCCCCCGATCATGTCAAAGTAGTCGCACGGCTTTGGGGGCGAGTCTAGATCGATGGTCTCCATAAGCTGCTGGAGGATGATGAGCGACGACAAGCCACGGACGCCACCGCCGTCGAACGCGAGCAGGCGGAGCTCGTGGCCTGACATGGCTAGAGGGCGACGGCTGTTTAGAGACCAGCGGCTGCTCTTAACAAGTATGAAATCGGGCCCTGGAATAGGAGGAGAAGGTCGATGAAGTCTGGCGCCGCCAGGCGCCGCCAGGAGAAATTAGATCGCATTTAGCCACAGACCTCAACAAGGCTTAGCAAGTCATCGTAATGGTTGTGTAAGACGCGCGAGGCTGTGTCGCACTAAATGCTGGATCGTGATTCGCTTTGATCGACGACACCTGTGACGACCATGCATGACTTCCAGCATTACTGTGAGATTCCAACGCTTGGATAAAGATCTGTTATGAGTTTCGACAGTGGTACAAACTTGATAGTAGTGCTGCTATGAACGAGTCCCGTTGCGTTATCTACAAAGGTGGACTCTCCGCAGATCAGGCGAAAAGGCGGCCAATGCGAACATATATATATGTATATAGAATATTTTTCCAGATAGGCGGGTCACGGGTGTTCAGAAATGGCCACAGCTTACAACTCAGACGGAACAATGCAAAGAATGAGATGTGTGGTCAAAGTACCCATGGTTTAGCTCGTTATGGTGGATTTCTCGGGTTTCTCGCCACGCGGGGAGGGACGTCAATATATGATAATCTCCTCAACCCTTTTGAACTATTTGACTACTTAGAAAATGTCTCGAAGAAGTGAATGTAATACTTACCTCGATCCGCTCCCATCCCTTTTCCCGAACCAATCCCCCTCCTGACTCCCTTCTCGCCATTTCCCTATCCCCTCTTGCCTTATCTCGTCATCCCCTTTCCTATTGGGGTGTATTGTGGTTTCCGGGGGGGGGGAGAGTAATTAGCGTAGGGATAAAGGTGTTTAGTAAGTTTATGTTTGGTACTCGGGTTGCTGTATTCCATTGGATAGGATAGATGAATGGTGGTGATTAAAGGAATATGGGAGGAAGGATCGTGCTGATACTTTTCCATCATGGAAGCTGGCGAGTTGGGTATTGAGGGTTGGGAGTGGGCACTTATAGCCAAGTTTTGAACATCGTTGTTTCCAAAATATCGTAGATTATGATAGATATAACAAAAACAAAAAGGCGAGAGATATCAACGCAGCGTCCTGACCTCCCTCGCAACGGCGTTGCAGAGTTCCACCTTGATCCCCGCCCCGGTCAGAACATGTATCCAAAGCCTCTGCGTATCGCTCAGCCGATCGTTCTCACTCTTCACCTCCGAAAACATAATCTCCCCCTTCTCCGGATGCCACAGAAACAGATCCGGGATGCCGCCGCCGCGCTGCTGATACTCTTGCGCCATGACTTTGCAGACGGTGCCTAGAGGCTCGCCATGAAAGCATCTCACAATCTCGAGGAGATCCTCGATGTCGAAATCCCAATTGATGCCGACGATACAGGTCTGTTTCACATGTTCGCGCTCGTAGACTTCTTGGAGGAGTTCTGCTGCGTCGCCGTTGGCGATTTGCACAAGGCGGTGGTTTATTTCCGAGGCGCGGGATGGGTAGAAGGCGTCTGTGTGGAGGTCGAGGGGGCAGGTTTGGTATGGCGTTTGGAAGACGTTGGGGATGTAGGTGAAGAGGACGTCGTAGAAGAGGTAGCCGAAGAGGGTTCGGACGATGCCGCCTTCCGAGTGGTAGCCTTTCCACCCCTGGTTTCGATACCAGCTCAAGCACATGGCTTCGACGCCACATTCGCCGCCGCCTTCCCGCTCATCGACCCAGATTGTCTTGCCTCCCCTTCGAGGAGCAGCGACGTCGCTGTCTCTCCGATTGCCATTGCGGCTGGGCGTTGGGTCTTTCTCGATCCTGATGCCTTCGACGGTGCGCTCTACGGGTTTTGCTAAGCGGACGTGGCCGAAGTCGTGTTGTTCCCGCTTGGCTATCTTCAATGCCTTCTCTAGCTTCATCACTCGCTTTTGCAGGTCATAGTGATAGATGAGATGGCACTCTCTGTCTTGAAGGCCATCCTCGCAGGTCTGGAGTGCAATCTTTCTCCAGTGCTTCTTCTGCGCCTCTTCGGATCGTCCTGCGTCTGGCTTTAATGCCCACATGTAATGCTCCTCCAGTAATGCCTTGCGTTGATACCAAGCCCCGCGTCTTGCAGCGTGAAACAGATGCTGATCAAGCAACTCGGTCAACATCTGATGTTCTCGCTTGTGTTCTTTGAAGCGGCCAAGGACGTACGTGCCCTTGTGAACGATTCTAGTATACACCCAGGCTGGCGAAAAGCGGCGCAAGTACGCTCCTTCTCCACTTTCGTAAACTCGGTCTTCCTTTCGCTGCTCCTCCTTCAAGATGATCTTCCATCTTGGGTAGACCTCTTCAAAGGTGTCTTTAACCTTCTGCAAACCGTCTTTTCGGACAGTCCCATTGAACTCCAGGATATAGTCTATGTGGAATTGTGTTCGAATGGAAGCTTCGAACTCCAACAGATCTGACCTGGTAGAGAAGATATTGGTCGATCTAGAGACCAGGTATTCTGGGAAATTGCGCCTTGATATTCGGGCGAGGATTATCGTAGTGAGTGACTTCTCTGTCCATTCCGTTGAGCGGTAGAACACTAGATGAACACGCTCGAACAATTTTAGCGTGGGCGCCGAAAGACGGACACAAGGACCGGTATCTGCAAGAATCTTTCGTACGAAGTGAGAATCTCTATTGCCATTGGTACCGTCGACATCCTCCTTTTCCTCGGAATCAACTTCACCTGCACGGGAACATTGATCGGATTTTGCGGAGGTGTCTGTGTCGGACCTTTTCAAAATACCCCATCCAAGACCACTCTGCGCCTGGCTGGTTCTCCGCAACGCCTTCAACAGATCACCCTTGTTCTTCCCTTGTACCTTGGCATCCTTAGCAATAGCTTTGAGCTCATCAAGATTCAAAAGAGAAGACGCCTCTTCTAGAGTATCTATGTGGCCTTCCGAGCCGTCTGCAAACGTGAAGGTTTCCCCTAAGATTGTATCCTTGGGCGGTTCCGCTTCCCCTGGATTGGTCTGTACTGACGTCGATATGCACGGTAAGGTTCGAGGTTCAAGGAGATCCTTGGCAGCTGCTGGTAAATCTGCAATATCGCCATAATATCCCAGACGATTGACTCGGTGCCACTTTGCGGTCTTGCGCAAGAAGAGTCTAACATATCTGCGCAGAAGGTCAGTTCGGCAGAAGAAGTGGTTCACGTTCAGCCTCACCTACAGATACTGTCCCTCGTAGCTTAACCCTCTCCATTGGTCGAACACAGACATTTCTGCTTCATCAAAGAGATGCGATTCGTCCTCGAGTACGGTTTCCAAAGCCAGATTGAATGCATCTACGTAGATGGAGCTCTTCCCCTGCACCCATTTCCTTTGACCCAAGCTTTCCTGCAAGTCAAGATCAACGGCTTCTGCAGCTCTTGTAGCCTCATACTCAGCAATCGCCTCCTTGTCAGTCCTCACCGGAGGTAGAGCACTTTCCAAGTCTGTCTTGCGGCTTGTTCCCGAAACTAAGTCGTCACCGTCGTCGCTTTCCGCTTCGGAGTCTGGTATCTCTCGAGCCGTACATCTGGACGGTCCTTGGGGAGTCGGGATCTGCTCATCTTCTTCCTCGGCTTCCGAGTCATCTCTGCGAGAGAACGAGCTGTCGGTGCTGTCGAGTCTCTTCAACCGCTTTGCGGTAGGGGTTTCGAACTCCTCATTGTATTTTGTAGACGAGGGATGCCTTATGCGCTGTCCAAGCATCTGATTGTGTGATGCAGGACTCTGTGTCTGTAGCACCATGACATGAAATGCTCGTCATATATCCTCAGAGATCTCTTGATCGACGGCGGCGCGTCAAACTTTCCGCGGGACGCGCTGCGCTAAATTTCTTCAAGCTCTTCACTTAGTCTGCGATCCATTATGCGATTTTAGCTGTCACTTATAAGAGGCTCTGCAAGTCCCTTCAACATGGCGGAAGATATTTCCAATGATATGATGGCAGAGATGCCTGATACAGACATGACTGTCCCGCCTATTGACAATATCCACGCACCTAAGCCTGAGCTCGATCCCCCACTACTGCCAAACACCCCCCATGAGCTTCTGCCACGACCTCACATGCCATCGCAGACAGGGGAGCATGTGGACACGGAGATGGCAGGAATTGCTGTGAATGTCACTGTCTTGAATACCTACCTTAATGCATGCTAATCAAGCTTCACCTTTCCAGCCCATGGTCACAAATCAACAATCCACCGTGCCCCCCATTTCTGCATTGCAACAACGGACCGCGACCCCCAGCCGACATGTAAACGGTGTCGTTGAGGCAGCGGGGCCTATGCCTTCGAAAGCGGCAGCCCACGGAGCTCCGGCGAGGAGATATCTCAATGAGAAAGTCACAGGAGTGCTGCTGGAGGGGATGAAGAGGCTGGCCGCTGATCGGTATGCATTTAAATGAATGGGCCTACGCTTAGATACTGATACTATTTGTTAGACCTGAAGAACCTTTACGCGTATTGGGTGAATTTCTGCTGCAGAAAAGTAAGGAGCTGGAGGGCACCGCTTGACGGCGAAAGGCCGTGATTCATTTGCATAGCGATGGGGCTACTGGCGAATTGGTCTTGTTGATACCCGCGGACATCTTCTGTCGAGTTGCTGCATATCATTTCATTGAAATACACAATCAAGAGTCACGACGAATCAATTCAACTGCTTGAAGGTCTTTGAGTTGATGTATCTACTAGCAACTATGAAATCGATGCCCTCGAAGACATTCTACTCAACTTCCCATACTGTCGCTCATCTTCTAGCACATATCTACCCCATATCCCACACTCCTGATCACTAGCTTATGACACCAACGTGCTGGCAGTCGCACTCTCATATCTCCATGTTGGTGGTAGGACGCCGACCGATTTGTAGTAACGTGATAATCGGTGGATGCGGGATTCGATGAGGATGAGGCGGAACTTCGAGTCTTTATCCTTGCGGTTGCGCTCGAGATGCTTGCGCACGGCGACGGCTTTCTTGATAAGCATGTAAAGGTCCTCAGGAATCTTTATGTCCATTAACAAAGTGACATGCAAATACAAATAGAGAACTGCACCTCTGGGGCCAGGCCTGCACACGAAATCACTCTATCAGCCTTGATAACCAAGTAGAGGCAGTGTCGGAAAGTATGCAATGCAGTCTTCGCCATCGGCGAAGGCTTGTAGGTTCTCAAGGATGAGATGTCATACCGCTGGACTTGAGGATGCGAAGAATCTTATTGCCTGTATTCCCAAGTCAGCATGCTGTTATGTTGCAGCGTGAACAGGAATCTCACCAGTAACGACCTTGACTTGAGCGATACCGTGGGAGTCTCTTAAGACACTATGTCATAGCTGCGTCAGCAGCTCCCGATATGCCATGGTATCTCTTTCATACACGCCAATTTGAGATGGGGTAGCTCCTTTCTTGGCCAGTTTACACTAAGACGATAAGCAACCTTTCCGTAGGAGCGAGACGATGAAGTCACGTACGATCTGGTCAACAACCTGTGAGAAGTGAGAGAATCAGCATTTCCGCATGTTGATTCAAGAAAATTGATAGCTTTCATGTGAGTCGATTTCAATAGGATATATACTGACCTGGTCTGGGGTTGTTTTGAGCCAAGCTGGGGGAGTCCGCGAGTAGGGAATTGCGCTGGCCGATATGCCTTTTCCATTGCTGTGAAGTCTGCCCATGGCTACGACTTGACTGTGATCAGTGGAGATTGAGTAATTCCTGAAGTTGGTGGTAGGTACAATTCACAGTGCGCTAAGATCAATCACGCTAAGCAAGCGAGGACTCTAATACCGAGGGACAAAATTCTCTAACTCGAGGGAACATACTCGGGTTGTTTGACATCAAACCAGTACGGACATACTCTGTAATCTACGGTGTCAGCTGCCGGCTGATAGAGTAATCGTTCGCCTCACCAAGAGCTTGTCGTGATGGGGTTTGAGGCAAACATTGGTGCACCAAAGCCCCAATTGATGCTGCTACGCTGGTATGTCTTCACAGTCCCCGGATGATATAATATTGAGCTTTCACATGATGATATAATAACTATACATTTTTCTGGTACCTCTTATGTTAGAAGAAGCCATTCTTCGATGTATTGAAATGGACTTCTGATGTCTTGCTCGCATGTTGATGTTGATGACCCGCAATATTTCCGAATGGTGGGATACTTGCTAATGGATCCTGTCTGCCATAGATGACTGCCCGTGACTTACGACGACTCCGTGTGAAGTGTCTGCTATGAGGGACACCTCTGGAAGAAAGTTATGCGAGGCTTGCTGCTGGGTACGCTTGAAAAGGCGAAAAGGCTGGAGGGGTATAAAGTGGCCACCTGGCTTCATAACTTGAACTCAAGCTGAAGTCGCACAGCCTACCAGTGGGATGCTCTAGGTTTTGCAAGACACCGGGAGAGAAAAGGTAGCAAGACTAAACGAGATCAACGTGCAGCTAGAATCCTAGAATCGATACATGAATTCCACGCATACCATAATCTGCCGGCCCTAATTTCTCGTAGATTTTAATTCTCCACGGTCATTGTGATTGGTCAAGACGTTGCATTAGGACGGAAAATTAGACTGTGTGGGGATGGTCGTCTGGGCGTCGCAGGCGTTCTTGATGTTGACCCCTGATCCTATTTTTGGCTGGGAGGCGCTGGAAGGTTGCCGACAGGTCTGAAGCCCTTGCAACCGTCTTCCCCCCTCAGAGATCCCAAATCTCAGTGGCACCCTCTCACCATCCTCAGAGCTCTCATCGCCTCACCACACTCATCAGTCATTCATTGATCATCTCATTGTTGCACCTTTTACCATTCAAACGTATACGACTGTTTACTGCATCTTTACCCGACGCCGCCTCGATGGCTGCATCCTTGACATCCTCTTAAGTCGCGAGTCCACCCTGAAACCGTTCTCCTGCCCTTCGAATCGTTTCACATTGTGATGACGGGCTCGCAACATACATCCCATCAGAGTATCGAGGACAGCTGGACTCGGACTTTACGACTGTACATAGAGGCTCATAGAATGAGAAATCGATTTTCTCAATGAGAAGGGAAGCGGTCAATTCCTCCGCATCTGCTGGCCCACACTGCGCTTCCTGTACTGCGCCTCCAATACACTGAGCCGCAAATCATCCTACTGCGACTTGGCCTATTCCTGTATTGGATGATTCAGCATAGGTAACAAGCTCGACTTCTGCCACTATGTCGACACGTCCGACCTTCATCGACCTGAGGTCAAGATCGCAAGAAACAATGTTGTCCGGCACTCAATCACCACGCCCCCACCCGTTCCCATCTCCGAGGATGCAGCACCTCGCTGGCGATGTTCCACCGGCCATGTCGCCGCTCGACATGTTTGCTATGCAAAGTCGCTTACTGGCTAAGCAGCTGGATGATAGCAAGAGGAGCGGCAGACGTGTCAGTCGGCTACCTCCACTGACAACCGGAGATCCCATTACGATCCAAAAGTCCATGTATGATAGGTCAAGATCAGCCGAGATACAGACCGATTCTTCAAGGTCGAGCCCAAGAGACAGGGACGAGGATGCATCCGGGACAATACCAGAGGTGGAGGAGCCAGCGTTCCGACCCAAATCCTTTTACCCTCGTATGAGTAACATACCACCAGTGGATGATGGTGAACCTGAAAACTTTACCGGATCTTCGCCAGACCTCCCGTTTGTGACACCTGCAGAATTCCATTCACCTGTACTGCGTTCAAACGACTATTTTGGAGTACCAAGATCAAAATTGTCAGAGCCGGTGGCCCCTGCCCAAATGAGAACAGAGCTAGCCGACCAGCTTACTGGGCCCTATCCACCACGCGGTTTTGACACTTTCCAGCAGCATAACGAACCACGGCGTGAAATGTCGATTGGATCCACGTCTACGAAAAGTTACAACGGCTCGCTCGCCCCTCCAATGTCGCCTCATATCCGGCACGCTGCCAGCATCAGGTCCATACCACAAGACAGCTCGGACGACGAACTAAGCGCTTCCACTGGTGGATCTGGGTTCTCAGGGCACAGAAAGCTCTCCTCGAGCAGCGGCGTGTCAATGTCACATTCTCCTTTCTCGCCCTTCGCTCATACTCATGGTCGATCTCCGTCTCTCAGCTCGGAATACTCAATTGGTGGCTCGCGACAGGTTCGCACTCCATTCAATTTCTCAAGGCCTCTCAGCAGACAGAGTCAACAATTGGACATGGGCTCGAGGCAGCCCTCATTCGATAGTAGGCCTTCTTTTGATGACCGCCCCTCCATGGAGGCCGTAAGGCCCCCTTTCCGCTCCGCGTCACGACAGTCATCATCTGATAGCCGGCGTATCTTGTGCATGGATGACCACGTACAAACACCAGTCAGTATAGATGGCGAGCACTACCACGACGCGAAAGATGGCCTCGACGCACCAATACCTGCACCCTCTTACATATACGCAAAATTCTCACTGCCCCGTGGCAGAATGCTCGAACGCGATTCTCACGTTCTGGGAAATCAGCAGATGCCCTTATTTGAAGGGGATCGACCCGCTATTAAGACTAACGTCCGACCCACGACACCCCTTGCGAATCGACCCATGACTCCTAGTCGTTCACCTCAGCGCTCACCCAAACCAGGCCATGAGCTTCATCGGTCTCCACCACGGCTTTCAACGGAGCAAAGAAGGTACTCTTCGCCCCGCCCTTCGTATGAGCTGGTTCTGAGTGGCTCGCCTCGTCCCTCATATGAACAATCTCAACGAGCTTCTCCACGCCCATCTACCGAACAGGACCGCCAAGCTTTGAAGGGATCTCCGCGTGCGTCTGTGGACCAAACCCAGCCTATCCAGGATCGACCGCCACCGACACCGGTCCAAAATGACGTCCGATCTATTTCAGAGTACTCCGCATCGACACGATCTGCTAGCACTATCAAGCCGCGCACTCGCTCGCGTGCGCCAGCGCCTTCCGTGGAGCTCACTGCAGAAGATCATTTGGCGAAAGGTATTGACCTTCACGAGCGTGGTGCTGCAAGAGAATCTACCTATCACCTACGCATTGCAGCACGGCAGAACTTGCCAACTGCGATGCTGCTATATGCTCTGGCTTGCCGACATGGCTGGGGAATGCGTGCCAACCAGCAAGAGGGTGTTCAGTGGCTTCGCAAGGCCGCAGATTGTGCCCAATTAGAAATCGCTGTAGACGAAGATGGACAAGGCAAGCCAGCTGATGTGATGGAGCGAAAAACAAAACGTGCGCAATTTGCATTGAGCATCTACGAGCTTGGTGTTAGCCACACAAATGGGTGGGGCATAGAGCAGGACAGAGCGCTAGCGTTGCGATGCTTCGAAATTGCTGCCAACTGGGGTGACGCTGATGCCATGGCCGAGGCCGGCTTCTGCTATGCTCAAGGCCAAGGTTGCAAGAAGGATCTGAAAAAGGCCGCCAAATACTACCGGATGGCAGAGGCGAAGGGTATGAGCATGGTCGGCAATAGCTGGTGAGTTTCACGTCACCAGGAGCACTGAACCTTGTGCATTGAGTACTGACATGGCCTGTAGGATCTATAAGCCCAAGTATGCAGACGACACCACCAACAGCAACGAACGCCAGGCGCGTGGTGGAAAGCATCAGACTACGCCGGAGAAGAAACCGCGCGATAAATCAAGGACGAGGACGATCTTTGGCCGGAAAAAGTCCATTTCTCAGCGAGATCGGCCATGAAGGTCACTTATACTTGCACTTTTCCTATTGTCACTTATTATACCCTTGCATTTTGGTATTTTGCGACGGCTTGCTCGACAGGGGGCATTTCATCTTGTTGGGCGCATGATGCATCTGGTGGCCACTTGACGGTTTGTTGGCTTTCGATATCCTACGAGACTCTCATCTAGCCATAGACTTCGAGCTTTAGGAGAAAATCGAATTCATCAGATATTGAAAGTTTCATCAACATCAACAATCCTTCCCACAACTTCATCTACATATAGTCATGTACTTCCCAACCCCTATATTGACCAACCCCTCACAACCCCCTCTCAAACCTCCCCACTACCCCCTCTCAAACCTCCCCACAGCCCCCTCCGCCCTCCCCAACTCCACACTCACCCACCTAACCTCCCACCCCTCCCTCCCCCCCAACCCCACAGCCACACCCACACTCTCCGCATTCCCAACCGCAACATCACTATGCACCATCCCTTCCCAATCCCCACCCTCACCCGCACCCTCAACAGCCCGAAACCCCATCCCCCCCTCCCCCTCCTCCTCGAGCATCTTCCGCATCAACGCCCGCCCTACCACCTTCGCAAGCCCTTTGCCGCGATGTGCAGGTTCGGTATACAGACTTGTCAGGGAGCCGTCGGCGCCTAGGAAGGCCCATACTATTAGTTGGCCCTTTTCTTCTTTTTCATCTTCGTTGTGATTGTCTTCTTCTTGTCGATGGGGGGTTTGGGGATGGGGTTTTGGGGGGTGGTAGCGTACCGCCACGTTCCCCAGCTGGGTGAGTGTGGCTACTGTTTTTGGGATGGCTGTGCGTGTTATTGTGTGGGGGATTTCTGGGGGGAGGACTGTGCTTAGGGTGTAGGATGGTGGGAGGTGTGGGGGGTGATGGGAGTGGGGGATGAGGTATTTTGTGTAAGGGACGCTGATGCCGTTTAGTGGACTGGTTGGTTGTGCGGTTTGGGTGTCTTTAGCGCCTTCTTCTTCGTGGTGGGAGGTTCTTGATAGGACTTTTTGGGGAGTGAGGTGTGCGGTGCCGAGCAGCGGGAGGAGTGCGGAGTTTAAGGAGTCGATGATCAGGTTCGGGTGCGGACTTGGGAGGTTGGCGATCTTGTCGAGGAGGGCGAGGAGTTGTGCGCGTGCGTGTATTTTGAGGACAGCAGCATTGTGGTCGGGTTGTGTGGAGGAGGAGGGTTGATGGTGTTCGTAGGTGGAGAAGATCCAGCATTCGGTTTCGGGAGCGAGGTGGCGGTCGATGTAGGTTGCTGCGAAGGCGGGTGGTGGTGGGCGGGAGGGAGGGAATGTGGCGAGGATGTGGGCGGTTGGGGAGGTGGGGTGGAATTGGATGCGGCGGAGGAGGGGGAGGGAGAGGGGGAGGTGGGGGAGGAGGTGGGGGGCGAGGGTTTGGAGGGGGGAGGGGTGGTGGTGGGTTTGGGGGAGGGGGGTGGACATTGTAGAATAGGCAGGGTTTGTATCGCTGGAAGGTGGAATTCTGTTGGCGGCGAGTCTCAATGGGCTTTACATAGACAGATGATTACCTAGGTCATATTTCATATTATGCATCACTATCTGCGTGACTCATAGAAAGTTTACTCCTCCTGCTCCTGTCCTCTAGTAGATGGATCACCTTTACAGAAACAACCATCTCTGATCGTATGAGGCGACAAAGATTGTCTTTGCATGATGTACGTTCGGAGAGGATAGTCGGCGAATCGTGAGAGGAGAAGGCATGATAACGAATCCGCCACAGTTAAACAAGAAATGGCTTCATGGAGTAATAGGACAGGAAGAATGACAAGACGGTCATCCATGTCTATGTCGACTTTGAGCTATCCAACGTGGCTATTGTGCCTGCAGACGACAAATCTATACTTTTGCAACGAACCTTCCAGTAACGAAGGACGGAACGGCGGGCCTCAATAGAGCAGAGTATTCCATTTCATACCCTCAGCTCCGCGATACTTCAGCATCAGCTTACGGTGCCGCATCTGGTCATTCCATGATGCGTGCAGAATCTAAAGCAGCAGATGCTTAACTGGCCAAAGCTGGATGACGGAGCACATGTCTATCCCAAATGTAAAGGACCGGGAGTAATGGCCCATGGACGACCACTCAGCTAGCGCTCACAACGAGACACGTCCATAGCGCCAAGTGTATCAACGTCGGCCCTCCACATTTTCGCATCCACAGGGACTGGTCTGTGCCTATCGTATTGTCTTCTCAGATCCGACCCTTCTGAGTCCGGTACTGTTCCTGATGTTACGATCCAGGGAGACTGTGACCGCTTACGGTCACAGCATTCCTCGTAGCTTTCAGGAGCGGACCTTGGGAGCCTTCTTTCAGCTCCCATCAGGAACACTTGATGCCCCCATGCGAGGCTGCCTATAATACTTGGCAGTAGATTTTCCTGCAAGGGAGTAGCCAAAATTGGATCCCAGGGTGTTCCGTGGTGTTCAGCGAAACCGTAGTCCAGGCTTGCCGAGCGCAATTTGCTACGCAGCTCCCTGCGATGAAAGCTATGGGTCAGAGCTGTCTGACCTACCGTCCGAACTCTCAAGCACTGTTCGGGCTATCTCGATTGCTGCCTCGGGAATGCCTGCAAGACGTGCTACTTTCAGTGCGTGAGAGCTCCTGTTGACGCCTTTCCGAAGCCGGTGAACGAATGAGAACGACCCCCCAGGACCCTCGGAAACATCAGTACAGTAACATGCCAAGCGCTCAAAATCTTTCGTCATGTCAGCCAGGGCATGGAAATGAGTGGCGAAGAGCGTCCTGCATCGATTCTTATGATACAAGTGATGCAAGCAAGCAAAACCTACTGCGGTACCATCTTCTGGAGTGGTTCCACGGCCGATCTCGTCCATGATCACGAAGGACTGTGGCGTGGCTTGGTTCAAGATCACTGCAGTTTCCATCATCTCTACCATGAACGTTGATTGATCCCGAAAAAGGTTGTCAGCAGAACCGACCCGTGAGAAGATCTGGTCAACAAGGCCAATTTCCGCATGCTCAGCAGGGACGAACGATCCCACCTGTGCAAGTATGGAGATCAAGGCGTTCTGACGCAGGAATGTGCTTTTGCCGGCCATGTTGGGACCAGTGATCAGCCATATTCGTTCTTTCTCACCGATCAAACAATCGTTGCTAACAAAAGCTCTTCCTTGCTCTTCCAAGCCTAACGTGACGGTTGGATGTCTTCCGCCAACGATCTTGTGATTCAAGGCAAGGTTGAGGACCGGCCGAACAAACTTCTGGTCTTTCGCAAGCGTTGCAAATGAGCAGCCAATATCAAGCTCGTCAAGTACCACAGCATTACGACGTAATTTCACGAGATTCAGCACTACTTGCTCTCGTAGCCCTTGAAACACCCGCTGCTCCTCAGTCCTAATACGCAGCTTTGCTTGGTCGATTCTGCTGCCAAGGCTGGTCCAATCCGAATGATGAAAGGAGCGTGTTGTCTTAGTTTTCTTGACATCTCGAGAATCATTTGATAATCGCAAGGAGGCTGTTACATCCTTGGTCCCCTTCACGTGACAAATGTAGCCCAGGCCTGGAGTAAACCGCAGCGACAAGCTTTGTGCGTCTAATCTGTCCCTTAAACTGGATGTTAGGGACACCTTATCCTGGCGTAGCCCGTTTAGTGCTTCATGCAATTTTTCCAAGATGGGACTTGCGGTTGTACGAAGAATCCACGGATCGTGCTCCTCCGGATCCGGTTCAATGGACACCTTCTGCTTTACCTTGGATCGAGACAGACGTGACATGGCAGCCTGATCTTCAGCGGAACCCTCAGTATGCAAAACATCTTGTGCCATTGCAACGATATCAACCTGCCCGTTCTCTTGGACACGGTGACTTTCCGTCAAGCCGTCCTCATCAATCGAAGCAGTGATTAAAGCTGCAAGTGAGTTGGGACCATCCAGCGTCAGGCGCTGGCTTAGTCCATGCAAAGACCGACGCGCTTTTTGTTCGTCGTTCGCCGAAGTGGGATCCACATCTGGGTGTTCTATGCGCTTCTGGAGAGTGCTTGCTATTCCATTTGTCGCTTCGATAGTCCGAAGTAAACTGACTAGATCATCGGCATCGCCACGCCCCATCGAAAACTTCTGCACAAGTCGTTGGGAATCGTAGCTACGGCGAAGAAACTTATTTATGTCTTCACTGAATGTGGAATCCTGTAACAGCTGCGATACAAGATCCAATCTTGTATTGATGATCTGAAGAGACATCGAGGGCGACGCGATCCAATCTCTGAGTAGTCTCGAACCACTCTTCGTGACAGTCTTCCGCACAGTGTGTAGCAAGCTTCCTTTTCCCCCTCCGAGACCTTCTTTGGACGTTCCTAGTACTTCCAATGCTCTCATACTACTTTTGTCAATAGTCATCGTTTCTTTGTCGTGTCTCCTGACTGGTGGCTGGAGCTTGGTTCCCGAGCCTTGGAGCCTTTCCTTCACGTAGTCCAAAAGCAGACTCCCAGCAGCTATCTCTTCACTGCTGAACGCTGATTGCGTCTCCATGGGTACCTCTGTTTCTAGCATTGGCGTCCAATTAGACATTGAAGCATCAGCGAGTTGGGTGGAGTGAGAGGTCACGATGTGGCGCTGCTGTTCCAGCATGTCTAATGTGCTTGCCTTGAGTCTCTCTTCGAGCCCTTCGCTCATTACAATTTCCCTTGCCCCAATCCGCGCGGCCGCAGAAGGCAGTGTTCCCATTGTGGAAGCCTGTGTGAAAAAGTCTCCGGTTGACAGATCCAGCCAAGCGAGACCAACAGGCTTTGATAACAGCGATGATGGTATTGCACCCTTCGTCAGCTCGATGGGTATTGTATGATCTCCTGTAGGACCAGAAACCCCCTCAGAGACGAATGGGTGTATGGCCAGCAGGAAATTGTTCTCGTAGGGGTCCATGAACTTCTCATCAATCAGTGTACCCGGTGTGACCGTTCGTGTGACCCTGCGGTCGAATTGTAATCCTCCAGATTTGACGGTGCCAGAGGCACTGTTTGCAAATTCCTCGCTAATGGCCACAAATTTATTGAGGTCCTGAACCAGGATTTTGAGGAAGCGGTCAAGCTGAAAGAATGGGAAGCCAGCCTGAGCGTCGCCAATATTAGACTTGATGCACGGATAATAAGAGCACTAGGCCACTGACCATAGACACGGGGCCGGCTGCGGTCTTCTTCTGTGCAACTTTGAGATTGAGGAGCGGTCCATATTTGTCTGCGTGCTCAAAGTAGAGCTTTTTATGTAAGTACATCTTTGAATGCGTGTCTACCATATGTTGTAGAGTACCTCGTAGAAGCTTCCAACTCTCGTCAACAGCACGCAATTCTCATATTTTTGCATGTTGTTCCGTGCCTGCAGCACCACGGTAGGGTACACCGGTCCAACATCTTCGAATTCTGGCAATTCGCCTGTAGTTCCAAGAGAGCGCTGGGGAAGCTCATTCAATTGATATGTCGCCAGTGTTTTCGCTCCGCGGCATTGGGCATAGGAAGTAGTCTTCCAGAAAGTAGCATGGGGACCAAGTGATGGAACAGCTTGGTATCCCAAGCGTCCATATTGGCCTGAACATAGCCATCTTTGACGACTTCGTTGACGGAGTGCGATGCGTGCTACATTGCGCATTGCACAGGTGGGCAGCTACACCAGCAATTGCGCGAGACGCGAATTCGTCTTTATAAATTCAGTGAATTAGCGTGATAGAAGTACCTACCTTAGGTGCTTAGATATCGTAGCCGAAGATTACCCGGTCTCGCTCGGCAGTAAGTCACGGACTGGTAGCACTGCTAACCCGAAGGGGCCAATTGCCCGCTTGCCCGGCTTGGCACGTCAGCTACTTTAATAAGAAGTCTGGAATTCACGGATACAGAGCAGCATGGTCAGCTTCTCGTCAGTCGCCAATGTCGGAGCTCAGTATTCAAAGCGCCGGAAAGAATGCCGCCTATCGATTCCTGCGAAAGTGGACTAGGCTGTAATTCCAATATATTTCTCGCATGCTCATAGGCGTCACATGCTGTGGAAGATGCCCAGACATGCAACTTCGTTATGTTGGCTACAATACTGGGCCCGAAGATGCAGCTGGTTGCTCACATAGGCTTACAACGCGGCCGAAAGGTCGCAAAGGAAACGGTCCCGTCAGCCGGCGTTTCTTGCTGCACCATCTTGCCAAGATCACGAAGTGGGCCGAATGATGTTGTGCACTGAACTTGTACTGAGGTATGGTGGTATAAGTAGGTGTAGTGTCCAAGTCATCGTTTGAAATGCCAATCTCTCAAAGTCATTCCTTGCGATATACCGTCTTGCACGTCGTTTTTTCAATATCTTTCTCTGGATTGTTGTAATTTCAATGAACACCTCAATGAAATATGGCAAGAGGCTTATCCCTCAGACCCTGGACGAAATGGCTTCTGCCGAGCCACACCGCATCATATACTCAGTGGCAATATTGTCCGACATTTCCCATGAATTTAGGCATATATCTGCTCGCACTTTTGCGAACGCGGTTTTCACAACCAGATTGGAAAACCCACGTTATTTCAGCCGGTGGGCTATATCGGACCTCGTAAGTTGGAATCAAACCACTCAAGCTTAGCACTGATGTTCCAGCCCACTTAGACTGACTATACTAAGATGATATTCGACACATTCTGTTGGCCTACGCCTGTGTCAAGGCTGGGTACGCTGTGAGTACAACTCACTCTATACCACGATGTAAAATACTTGGGATTCGGCCGGCTGACGTCGCTTTTCTTTCCTTCGCTCAGGCCTTATTTCTTTCTCCTAAGGACAACACCGAAGGGGCTTTAGCGGTCCTCGATGCAGCAAGTTGTAATGTTTGGGTTAAACCTCGCAAGCAGCCCTGTCTTCCTCTGGTGGAAGACTTCCTGCACCAACGACCAATGAGAGTCCTTGATATTCCTGAAATTGACGAACTTCTTGATGCTGAATTTATCGAGTCGTTCCCCTATGACAAAGCATTCAATGAAGCTACCCAGGACCCATTCTGCCTCCTGCATACCTCTGGCACCACGGGAGTGCCGAAGCCGATCTCTTGGTCTCCCGGTCTGATCGGCACGATGGATGCAGTGCGGCTCCTCCCACCTACTGAGAGCGATGATGGGTTAGCCCCATGGACATCTTTATGGAGGGAAGGTGACAGAATGTACTCATCATTTCCTATGAGCCACGTACGTGTTATGTCCTCAATCGCCCTGGCAAATATGGCTCGTTGCATGAGGTTCAAAACTTATAGGGTGCCGGTATCATGGACGTCCTCTTGCCTCCCCTCTTCGGCCTGCACTGCATTTTGGGACCTGCGGGGGTGATACTTAACATGAACCTTGTCGAATCTCTCGCAGACCATGGAAGTATTGATATTTGGAGCATGGCCCCATCGCTTGTCGATGAGCTGGGCAAGACCCCTGACGTCTTGGCAGAGTTCAAGTCTTCAAGATTTATCAGTGCATCTGGCGGTACGCATGTTGTTTCTATCGTTTCCCCCATCACGATCATACCACTGACGCTCTTGCTCTTAAGGTCCCGTCAGTCCAATTAGTGCTGGCAAAGTGAATGACGTAGTCAGAGTCCTGAACTTGACAGGTACAACAGAGGGTTTGTTCATCGGAAACCTTGTGGTAAAAAGGGAAGACTGGCTCTGGTTCGCCTTTCACCCCTTCTCCGGCTCCGAATTAAAAAAGGTGGAGCTTGGTATGTATGCACACTTGGTGCATCGCAACGATCACTGGCCCTTCTTATTCCTTGGCATATTCCACACGTTTCCGGCCGAGCAATCCGTCAACTTCAAAGACTTATACGTCAAGCATCCCACTAAGCCAAGTCTTTGGGCCTTCAAAGGAAGAAGTGACGATACAGTCGTTCTATCCAATGGCTATAAGATATCACCCTTAGACACCGAGGCTTTCGTCACAACGCACCCAGCCATCGACGGGTGCCTCATAGTACGTGAACCCAATTCAAGCTCTCTCTAAGTCCTGAGAAAGCAGAACCCCATAACTTACGTAGCAATGCCCCACAGATTGGAACCGGAAAGCCCCAGGCGGGCCTGCTTGTTGAGCTGAAAAGTTCGTCATCCAGAGACAACAAGCTCTTTGATAGTATATGGTCAATAGTAGAAAAAGCCAACATGATGTCTCTTCATAAGAACCAGCTGCAAAGGGACTACATTACCTTTGCAGAGCCAGACAAGCCCTCCGTCCGCACAGACAAAGGAACTGTGAAGCGACGTGCCACCCTAGCACTATATGCCGACTACATTGAGCGTTTCTACACCTCACGAGGTGAGGACCCGGATGCAGTAACAATTGATACAATTTCGTTTGAGTCTATCATAGATTCCATCCGCCACATCCTCGGTTCCCTATTGCCTGCGATTTAAGAAGCCTCGCCAGATACGGACGTGTTCAGTCTTGGGCTAGACTCCCTCCTTGCATTTTGGGCTGTCAAGACTATCCGGGCTACAACGGGGCTACAAGATCAGCTTGTTCCTCGACAACTCTACGCAAATCCTACCCTTGCCAAGTTCTCTGCGGGTCTCGCACGATTAGCGGCAGATGCGAGGAAGAGGAACGGAACGGCTTCAGACGACCTCGTCAACCACGATTTGGCCAAGATGAAAGAGATGATGGACAAATACGAGGCGCGGCTATCGTTCAAGTTGAATGCGTTTGACTACCTGAACCCTAATCACTACATGGGATTGAATTTCTTCTTCGCTCTACGGAAAGGGATTAGTTTCGAACAAGCTTTTGTGAATCTACGAGAGAGTCTCCACCGCACAATGCAACTTATCCCAGCCCTCGACGGCAAAATGATGGTTTCCTCGGATCAAGACATTGGCTATAAGAAGGGCGACCTTCGCCTCACCATTATCCTTTCTTCCATCGTCGGCCTCTCTACATAGGGACGGTACCGATTCTTCTACGGGGCCGAGACAGCTGTGCTACAAGGATCTGTCTAATGTTCTTCCGCCGTTCGGGGAGTTGCGAGATGCCGGGTTCGTGCCCTCCGCATTCAAGGACGACCCTGTCCTCAAAGAGAATACTCTCCCGCCGCTGCCCGCTGACATCTTGATCGCACAAGCCTACTTTGTCGAAGGCGGCTAATCCTCGCCACAAACTTCCATCGCTGCTGCCTTGATGGCATTGGTGTTATGGTCACTCTTAAGATTTGGGCAGAAAGCTGTAGATATGTTCAAGGCGATTTGTCGGCGACATGCAGCTGGCTGGACCCCGAAAGCTTCAATCACAGCCTGCCAGAAATCCTGTACGAACGAGAAGGATACGCTCGACCAGCTCATGAGGTAGATCCCGGTGTGTGGGGTTTTCTGCCATTTCTGCCCCCACAGGAACCCCTCAAAATGATAGAAACGGCACATTCAAGACAGAGAAATCTCGTCACAGGGAAAAACTCTCCTTCCAGCACCCGTTTTCCCTCGAAGATTCGTCTGGCCACCCCCTCCTGCTCCGGATGGCCTGAGCACTAGTATGTTTTTGATCTCGCCCGAGAATGTTCAGAAGCTCAAAGAAGAAGTAATTGCTGACCCAGAGGCCTTCGGGGCTATCACTTCTATCAGTGACATTGTCCAAGCCTTCTCCTGACGCTCTGCGATAAAGGCACGATATCGTGTGGCTACAGAACTCCGGGGAGAAACTTTCGGACCCGACGAGATATCCGTTCTGGATTTACCGGTCGATGGCCGCTCTTACTTCTCTTCTTTGTTGCCATCATCCTACATGGGCAGCATGCTCATCCTGAAGCGACCCAACATGCCCATCGAGACACTGTGCTCGCCAGAGACTAGCATTGGACGCATCGCCTGTGTCCTCCGCGAAGCTGCCGCGCGCATCACACCCTCGCTTGTACATGATGCTTTTACGCTTCTGCAGTCCTTGCTCGACCATGACAGGTTCACGATCGCCTGCATGGATCTTACGGGAATGCACGCCATGATCTCCAATCTGATGCTGTTCCAGACGAGCGAGGTTTCGTTCGGAGACGAATTCTTCGCCGACGGAGGTTGTCCTCAAGCCATGCGACCTCAAATCGAACGGGGTCATAAGCGTTTTCGGTTTTTGGTCATTTATCCCATGAGGAATGATGGGGGTGTGGAGCTAGTACTCGGCACGTTCCCCGAGGAGTTGGATATGTTTGAAATCGGATGAAGAGTTCATCAGATATGCAAAGCTTATAGATAGATAGCTGCTGAGGTAGCTCTGGGTCCTCGTCGGATTCCGGTCCATTTTCGTCGCGCGAATTTCACACAAACCTTCTATAGGCCATACTTTACAGAGTAGATGAATGTCAGATCGCGGTCCCTACCGAAGATGATGTATATGCAATATCACAACGTTCACACGTGCGTACTAGTCTCCATCCATAAGATACGTACTACGATGACCCAGGACCGGCCCGAACCACGCTCCGACTAAAGTAGCTGGCTTCAACAATGATTTGGGAGCACGCTGTATGCAAGATGTCGAGAAGGTTTGAAGTAGTTCTCATTGGTTAGAAGTCGAATTCCTCTACAATTCAGGTATACCGCTCCACTCCGTATAAGTAACGTCATGGCTTGGGCTTGGGCGAGTTTTCATTCACTACAACATGTTCTAGGTCATGGTTGATACTTTTTGGTAAGCTCGCTCACATAATAACGCATGATTTCTTTTTCGATCGATATTGATTCTTCTTCTACCATTGCTCTGCCATACATCCTCTCCCTCTTCCTCCTCAGCAGCTCCTCTCGCCCTCAACCAGCAGCAGCAACAGACCATGACGCCGCTATTCGACGCTTATGTCGAGAAAGAGCCCAGCACCGTCAACGACCTGGAGCACTCCGTGCCCTCGAGTCCCAACCTCGATGGCGACGGCAATGACAACGACAACGAGTCCACCATAAACACCCATGCCCAACCCGGTGTCCAGAATATCGAAGCCGTAACCGTGGCATGGACCACCACCGCCCTCATCGTCGCCTACATGATGATCTGGCTCATCTACTTCGTCGAGGGAATGCTATCCGGCACCACCGCGGCCCTAACCCCCTACGTCACCTCCGCCTTCGCGCAGCACTCGCTCACACCAACAGTCGCCATCTTAAGCAGTGTCATCGGCGGCGTCACCAATCTCACCCTCGCCAAGATCCTCGACGTTTTCGGCCGGCCACAGGGATTTCTGTTCTGCATCTTGCTCGCGACGGTCGGGCTTATCATGATGGCTGCGTGTAACAACGTCGAGGCCTACGCTGCGGCACAAGTCTTTTATGCGGTTGGGAATAATGGCTTGCAATATAGTCTTAGCGTCTTCGTCGCCGATACGTCTTCACTGCGCAATCGAGGTCTGATGCAGGCTTTTGCCAGTTCGCCCGATCTGATAACCTGCTGGTTAGCTGGGCCAATCTCCTCGGCTTACCTGAAGGGAGCCGGCTGGCGTTGGTGCTATGGAACGTTCACAATCATCATCCCAGCCGTCACTCTTCCGCTCTTCGGCCTTTTGCTGTACAATTACTACAAGGCCAAGGCGCAGGGTTTTGTGCCGAAGCGCGAGAGCCAGCGCACGGCGTGGCAGTCCTTTGTCTACTACTGCCGCGGATTTGATGCTGTTGGTCTCCTTCTGCTCTCTGCCGGCGTCGCGCTCTTTCTTCTGCCGTTCAATCTGTACACCTTACAGGCGAAAGGATGGCGCTCTCCTCTTATCATCTGCCTGCTGGTTTTCGGCATCGTTCTCATAACCATCTTCGCTATATGGGAGAGACTCTTCGCTCCCGTCACGTTTATTCCCTATTCTCTCCTTCTGGATCGTACAGTCTTCGGCGCTTGCATCCTTTCCGCCACGCTGTTCGTCAGTTTCTTCTGCTGGAATAGCTACTTCAGCTCTTTCCTGCAAGTGGTAAATGACCTGAGCGTCACGCATGCCAGCTTTGTCGTCCAGGCTTACACCGTTGGCTCCGTCGTCTGCTCCCTCGCTGTGGGCCTGCTGATCCACTATACCGGACGCTATAAGCCCGTCTGTCTCTACTTTGGTATTCCTTTGAGCATCCTTGGGTTGGGCCTGATGATCAACTTCCGCCGACCCGACGGTAACGTCGGCTATATCGTCATGTGCCAGATCTTCGTTTCCTTCGCCGCCGGTACCATTATCATCTGCGACGAGATCGCTATCATGGCCGCCGCTTCACATCAACATATCGCCGTTGTTCTGGCCGTGCTGGGAATGTTTGGTACTATTGGCGGCGCGATTGGTCTGACCGTTGCCGCCGCCATCTGGCAAAGTATCCTCCCGAAGAAGCTCGCCGAATATCTCCCGGTTTCAGAACTCCCTAATCTGCCCTCCATCTATGAAGACATCACGGTGCAATTGTCGTACGCGGTGGGCTCGCCGGCTCGTATCGCGATCCAGCATGTCTACGGGGACGCGCTGATGATGATGCTGATTGCGGGTACGGCTGTGTGGGCTATTGGCATCGTAGCGGTGGTCATGTGGCGAGATATCAGGGTTATTGACATCAAGCAGACCAAGGGCCATGTTTTTTGAGTGCGAGATAGATAGAGGCAGCCATCCATGCATGATTCTCAAAAATCTAGTCGTATGTTAGTTCTCCGCTGAGAAAGAGATTTGACCGATTGTGTATGGTAATGCTGCATCAAGTGCCGCGACTCGGAATTATAGATGCACCTTATCAATGACGCCGGCTAGGATAGGTAGCCTTGGCTACAACACCTATACCGAGAGCATAAGTGAGCACACCGTAAGCTACTGAATGAACAGAATATAAAGCACAAGATGCAGTGAAGACGGAAGTGTCGGTGGATGTTGCTCCAAGGATAAGGCCTTGCGATGATGACAATCACATGCCGATCGATATACACGTTCGCGAACCTTCGAAATGCATTGAGGGAGTGCCTCTGATCGCTCTTTCAACGCCGCTCAAAAGCCTCTTGAAGGAAGGCAAGAGTACCCCTACGACCGTGTTTACTCCACATAAGGTATCCGAATGTTATACGGACGAAGAAGGCTGAACGCAGCGTACGCTGTCCTGGTCGGATTCTTGCCTTGTAGTTAATCCAAGGCAGCCAAAAAGGGGATACGCGAAGAGGCGCTGATGCTACAGACACTTGGGGTCCATGTCTAGAGGTTCCATTCCGAAGTCAGCCATACAAGTTTCATTCGGATTATTAGACTAAACATATGATGAAAACAAAGGCGTCATTAAAAAATTAGAGTGTTGTTGTTGTTGTTTTTGTCTCTTCATGGCCATCAGGGTTAAAAAGATGATTAATCATTCGCCAACGTAGTATAGGGAAGAAGAGAGGATAGATTTACCATTTGAACTCGTGATAGGGGCCAGTCCCTCCGGGGAAGCTATGCTACTCATGTAAGCCGGTCAGCAATAAGCATACAGACATACGAATCTATCATGAGAGGTCGAGACCAAGGTTGTGTATTGACGATTTAATTGCTGAGCCGCTATGTATCCACGCGGTGAGAAAAATGATTCGGATACTTTGGTAGCGATCTCCGTTTGAAGTGTCCGAACTATTTTGCTCACCGCATGGTATCTTACGATAAAGGATGCGGCTACATGAACTAGTCGAAGAGACCCCCGAAACCTACGAAGTGTTAGCGTTGAAGTGAGGGTATTGACGATTTGTACCTACCTTCGTCACCACTCTCTTCCTCGTCTTTCTCCTCTTCAGCGGGTTTCTCTTCCTCCTTAGGCGCTTCGGCGTCGGCAGCGCTTGTTGTAGGTGCAGCTGATGCGTACGCATCAGGATTAGCAATGCGATCCTTGAGCCCATCGATGCCTTCCCAGCTGTAGTCTGTCTCTATTGCAACCGCCAAAACCTTTTTGTAGCCATTTACAAAGGTATGCATAATGGATGGCAGCGTTGGGTAATTTGCGGCGATTGAGATTGTCGTAATCGTCTGGATGGCGGAATTGAGCGCCTTGAATAGTTGCTCTTCCTTGATGTCAAGCACCGAGGGGCTAAATGTTTGTCCGCCATCGTAGACCTGAGAGATACTCATGCCGTAGGTGAAGGGAGAAATATTCAGCATATTGAGAAGTGTAGCCTCGGATGCTCCGACCTTGGTTCCAGCTTCAACCAGCTTCAAATCTGTCGTGATCTCAATAGTGCCACGAGCAATCTTGGTCGGAACGCCGAGAGCCTGAAAGAAGGAGGTTTTTCCAGGTTCCATGCCTGAAACTTGTAAGCGTCGATCACGTTCATTATGAAGGCGTTCTTACCAGTATTGCCTGCTGGAACAAAGACATCCAGAGGAGCGACGGCGCCGGCTCTGGCGGGGGCGGCCACCTTTTCGGCAAGGATTACATCCCGAGTTTTGTTAAGGTCTGCGTTGGTGAAGATGAATCCAACATTGCCTAAGGCGCGTCAGTACCTAGGAAGTGCATTATACCTTATTGTATGAGGGAAAGAAATACCTTTGACGTGGGGGAGCAGTCGCTCATACTCTGGGAAGTCCGAGATAAAGCCTTTGATAGCTCGTCGGACCTATTGCACAAGTATCAGAGAGTCCCGCGTAGAGACAAATGGCGCGTCGCGCTCAGAGGCGTACCATAGCTGTTACCAAAGGCGTCAGCTGATGAGTCGCGATTGTATCTACCTTATGACCAGGACTCACTGTTTTTGCCCATCAGTACTACTCCTTGGACTTCACCCTCCCCCCTCAAGCTCTTGCGGATCTTGTGCATTTGTTGGGAGCTCACATTGTCGACGGTGACAATGAAAATGCTCTTGTACCTGGTCCATCATAAGCCATACATACTCATACGCCTCTACAAATGACGCTTCGTACTCCTCGAGTAGAGCCTTCAGCTTGTCGAAGTAAGCTAGTCATTGTCAACACTGCCCTGCATTCCCAATGATTTCATGAGCTTGACCTTCTTTCTTGACCTGCACAACGTAAGCTGAAGTCAGGGTGATCTACGAGAGAACTAACAGTTTTTCCCCCCATATCTTCTTTTGGATGAAGACAGGATATTTAAGGGTCAAATGGTAGCTGTAGAGGGGCGGTTCGAAGTCTTACGAAGATATGTGTGTATTGCTGTCAAGACTGGGAGCCAAAACGCACTTTCATTGTGCCGAAGCGTACAACTCGCTTGATGGAGCGCTAGAAATCTTAGCTCCACTAACCTACTTACGGCTAGTGCATGGACCACATCAACGATACTTTGGTGTGAAGATGAGATACTCACAATGTTACACACATATCAGTGCCTGCTCTACTGTCCCCGACCTGATCAGCCGGACGCAGCCACAATTCTTGCGGCTTCAGGCCCCTGTATACACACATTCAGCGTCCTCAATGGCAACCATCTCTCAAGTTGGCCGCCATATCAGGATAGTGAACAAAATGCTCAGGACTCAATCACTAGGGTAAACACTGATACCGAGCAATCGGCAACAGGTGTGGGCGAAGCTACAGCTGGGCCGCCTCAGAAGCGAAGAAAATTGTCTTCGGCAAGGGAAGATTCAGGCAGCTCTGCAGAGATTGTAGTGGGGAATGACAGCAAAGATGATGGAGGCTCAGATACGAAGCGGTACTTGAGCTTGCCTATTGCCAATCTCGCTTGTACTGCAACTGGCCATCATATTGTCGCTGTTACAGGCGAGGACAAATGCATCAGAGTCTTCGAATTGACCGCACATGGCATCCTCAGGCAGCTGAGTGAGAGGTGAGATGCGCCGTAGGTATTTGTACGTTCAAATGACTGAATAGAATAGATTTATGCCTAAACGACCATGTTCGATAGCCATGACACCGGATGACTCGACAATCTTATGTGCTGATAAGTTTGGTGATGTTTATTCATTACCCTTGACTGGTCATGCAATCGAGGGCTTTGCAACGACTTCCGATGCCAATGAAGACTCAACAAAGGAGAGCAAAGGGCCCTCACAGCGCTCTTTCATCCCTTCGGCAACTTCTCTTACAGTACATACTAAGAAAAATCGGGAAGCCCTCCGCCAGCAACAGAAAGTGACCAATGCTAAAGCGGAGAAAAAGTCCTTGAACTTTGAGCACCAGTTGTTGCTTGGCCATGTCTCCCTTCTGACGGATATAGCATGTGTATCAGTCACTTCGTCTCTGCTAGCACCGCGCGACTACATACTGACATCAGATCGCGACGAACACATTCGAGTGTCTCGCGGTATTCCTCAAGCATATATCATTGAAGGATTTTGTCTTGGTCACACCGACTTCGTTAGCAGACTCTGCACTCCGCGGGCCCATCCTCATCTTCTGATCTCCGGTGGAGGCGACGATTACATGCTAGCATGGGACTGGCTTTCTGGCAGTATTCGTCAGAAGATAGATGTAAGAAGCCAAGTGAATTCTTTTAGGGAACAACATATGCGAGAGTCAGCCGCGAAGTTCGAAAGCCATGAACCCCAAATCGCAATTACAAACATCCGTGTGGTCGAGACTCGGACACAGACTGGACTCGCGGTCACATGCGAGGGGTAGGCCGCACTCTGACTCATCATGTTAGGCCGTGCTGATATCACCTATAGCATTCCTGGTCTATTCATGTTCCTCGTGGACTCAGATGCTAAGATCAGTTTCGAGGCTAGTATTCATCTAGAAGGCAACGTTATCGACGTGGTTTTCATACCGCAGAGCAAATCAATAGTATACTCTGTGGACGCTGTGCACCAGCCGTTCTCGACCACGACCAAGGCAAGTGCAGAGGAGCAAGATTCACGACCTTCAGTCGGTGTTGTGCAAGCGACCAAGCTGGGCTGGGAAAGGAAAGCTGAAGGCACAGGGGGGCTTATAGCCGTTATGCAGGAACAGCTGGAGACTCAAAGAAATAATCTGCAAGATGGGACAATGGAAGAGAGGTCTATCAGAGAGCTGCTTTACAATATAGCGAGCCTTAGGAAAAGAAATTCAGAAAACGAGAATTGAGAATGATTGACTTAAAGATCAATTCAACTTGTGTGAGACCAACCCGGTTTAGTAGTCATAATGTCCCGAATCTCTGGTACTCGTAGATCATCGGATCATAGATAGGGTCTTGGTGTGTTACACGAATTTGACGTGACACAAGCGCTACACATCCACTCATCACCCTTATCAGCCACCAACATGACAAACTTTCCTCCTTTGAAGAATGACCTTTTGCTTCGAACAGTAAGAGGTATGGAGGATACCTAAGCCACGCGTGAGCCTATGCTCACTTTTGAGCAGGCGAACATGTGGAGAGACCTCCAATATGGGTGATGCGCCAGGGTGAGATCCTATGTTCCCATAGACACGAGTCCCCACTGATACGTTTACAGCTGGGAGGTATCTCCCCGAATACCACGAGGCCAAAGGCAACCACGACTTCTTTGCATGCTGCCGCAGTCCTGAAATTGCCTCGACCCTCACCCTCCAACCTATCGATCGCTATGACGGCCTCATCGATGCCGCTATCATATTCTCCGACATCTTGGTCATACCACAAGCGATGGGTATGACGGTAGAGATGTTGGACGGCAAAGGACCCCACTTTCCCAACCCTTTGAAGTCGCCCACGGACGAGCAGTACGAAAAACTGTTGTCCAGAGATGTGGATGTGGAGCATGAACTAGACTATGTCTACAAAGCCATTACTATGACCAGGCATAAGCTCAACGGTCGGGTGCCTTTGTTCGGCTTCTGTGGGGCTCCGTGGACGTTGTTATGCTATATGGTCGAGGGTGGGGGGAGCAAGATGTTCGTGCAATCCAAGACCTGGGTATACAAATATCCCGAGGAAAGCAAAAAGCTGCTTCAGAAGATAGCTTCGTTGTGTGTGCAATACCTTGCATTACAAGTGAAGGCAGGTGCCCAAATCATTCAGGTCTTTGATTCGTGGGCAGCAGAATTATCACCAAATGCCTTCAAGACTTTTTCTCTTCCATATCTACGCTACATCTCAAAGGAATTACCTGGACGCCTTCACGCAATGGGTCTGGAGTCAGTCCCAATGGTCGTGTTCGCGAAAGGTGCATGGTATGCTCTTGATGAGCTGTGCGACTCAGGGTATCAGGTCGTTGGATTAGACTGGCTTCAGGATCCAGCGCAAGCGGTCAAGATAGCCAATGATCGGGTAGTACTACAAGGGAACATGGACCCCGGAGTCCTGTATGGGGAAAAGAAGGCTATTGCTGCCGAGGTCCAAGATATGGTCTGGGGGTTTGGGGGTGGTAAGCTGGGATGGGTTGCGAATCTCGGACATGGTAAGGCCCTGCTCTTCAAGATTCATGATTACACCAGCGCTGACAGACGCATCAGGTGTTCAACCAGGTGTTGACCCAGAACATCTCAAGTTCTTCTTCCAAGAGATACATCGCATCACGGCTGGAACTAAACCATGATGCCATTCCGTCATGCAATCATGATCAGCAAAAATTCACACTGGGGATCCAGAATGCCACCACAGGTCGTTACTTTGCGATGTCCTCATTCCTAGTGACCAATTAGTAATAGGCACGTTACACAATGGTAGATACCCAGGTTCAAGTTGCAATGCAGACCTACCAAACCTCAGGCTCCTTTTCGATGAATGTCTTCATCATTCCTTGACACTCCTTGTTCTCAAATACAACAACCTCAATGCCCTTCTCTTTAAGATATGATTCGCCTCCAACGAAGGTCTTGTTCTCTCCAATCACTACCCGAGCAACTTTATACATGATACAGGCTCCAGTACACATATCACAAGGCGACCTTGTTAATCCTTAGGTCAGCATTCCTCATCACAGCACATAATCAGGTTGACCGTCAATTGTTCAGACTAACACTTCAGCACCATGTTTGACGCACCACCACTAGGTCATAATTATAAACAAACTGTATAGGAAAGGCGACTGACAGCGTGGTGTACATGGTAGCGCCTTGGTAGGCCGATGGAGGGAGTCTCCCGGTGGCCTCCAGTGCCGACATCTCTGCCTTCAGCCCATAGAACTCGGTCAGACCTTATATGTCCGCGGGAAAGACAGAAGCCTACGTGTAGTATAGCGCTACCCTTCTGCACTCTCATATTATGACCTCTTCCTAAGATCTTGCCTTCCTTGGACACCAGACAGGCACCGATCGGCACGCCGCCCTCATCGAATCCAGTCTTCGCCTCCTCGATCGCTGCTATGAAGCCAGGATCTGACTCCATCACGTCTCTGGCAGGTATCTCGCAGAGAGAGAGTCGCAACGTGCTGTGGCATCGCTGTGTGGAATTGATATCGGTATCATCCAGAAGTAGTTAGATCATCCGTCGGAAAGTTTTTGGAAATCTGGCCAATTGCTTTCGTCATTGACCCAGTTTTCGTTCTATAAAATGGCCTTTACATCTTCCAAGATCTTTATAGACAAGGCTTCTCTGTCTGCTTAGAGCATACTGAACAGCGAATGCCAGTGGAGCTCCAAGGCAGCAGCAGAGCTGCATCAGACGGAAGGTTTTAGAACCTCTCAGAACTTTGCACTAGTTCTAATTCTAGCGGCAGCCGGGGCTTTGCAATCTTGTGGGCGATCAATCGATTTTTTGAACATTGTCAGCTGAATTTCACCGACAATACCTTACTTCGAAGCACGATCTCAACTCATTCCAAGGAAGCTAATCGGCGGTGCCCACAATAATCCTAGGATCTGAGAGGTATTGGGGAGTTTCAGATCACAGTGTTCCGGTACGTGACTTATGCCGTCTCAGGTCCTTCATCCTTACCGTAATGAATGATTACAAAGATATTTGCTGACTCTGCTCTTCATAGTCAAAATCACATCTGCGCTTGACTTAGTCAAAAATAAGCAAAATCAAGATATCACCCATCTCGCGGCACCATGGTCAAAGAGACCAAACTTTATGATGATTTGGAGGTAAGACTTCATATGATTGGGGACTTAGGAAGCTAGAGGCCTTGGGTGATGCTAAAATCTCGCTACAGGTTGATCCTGGCATTTCCGCGAGTGATTTAAAACAGGCATGGAGGAAGCTTGCCTTAAAGTGGCACCCTGGTATGTTATGCGATTGACTGATTGACGTTCGATCACCAACGTGTCGCAGATAAGAATAAAGCCCCTGGAGCACCAGCAATATTTAAAGAAAAGAACCATGCCTATGATATACTACAGGACCCACAGAAGCGTCAGTTATATGACCAATATGGTCAAGCGGGACTTGAACACGGCGGAGGTGGATCGGGAATGCAAGCTGAAGACCTCTTTGCACAATTCTTTCCAGGAAGCGGTGGGGGTGGAGCTTTTGGTGGAATGTTTGGTGGCGGCATGCGCGACTCAGGACCTAAGAAGGCCAAGACAATTCACCATATCCACAAAGTAACGCTTGAAGATATCTACCGGGGAAAGGTCGCCAAACTAGCGTTGCAGAAGTCCGTCATATGCCCCTCCTGCAATGGACATGGTGGTAAAGAGGGTGCCGTGAAAAGTTGCACCGGATGCAATGGAGCTGGCGTGAAGATGATGGTGCGCCAAATGGGACCTATGCTCCAGCGATTTCAGACAGTATGCCCAGACTGTCAGGGAGAGGGTGAGATTATTCGCGACAAGGACCGATGCAAAAAGTGCAGTGGCAAAAAGACAGTCGTCGAGCGGAAAGTCCTTCAGCTGCACGTGGACAAGGGCGTCAAGAATGGTCATAAGATTGATTTTCGAGGCGAAGGCGATCAAGCGCCCGGAGTAGAGCCAGGTGATGTTCAATTCGAGATCGAGCAGAAGCCACATCCGCGATTCCAGCGCAAGGAGGACGATCTATTTTTCCAAGCTGAGATCGATCTTCTAACCGCGCTTGCTGGAGGGCAGATCCATATCGAGCACCTGGATGATCGCTGGTTGACTGTAGAAATCATTCCTGGAGAGGTTATAAGCCCTGGTATGTTGCAAAGTCAGATATCTAGGGACCGTTGCTAACTGTTACTAGGTGTGGTGAAAATGATCCGTGGCCAAGGCATGCCTTCAATGAGACACCACGACTTCGGTAACCTCTACATCCAGTTTGACGTGAAATTTCCACCCCAAGGCTTCAATTCACCTGAAAAACTTAAAATGCTTGAGGATGTTCTCCCTCCTCGTAAGATACAAAACCAGCCCCCATCAGATGCAATGGTCGACGATTTCACTCTTGAGGAAGTCGACCCCAGCGGGCAGCGGAGAGCTCAAGGGGCAACAGGTATGGATGAGGAGGAGGAGGACGGTGTGCCACATGGCGCAGAGAGAATGCAGTGCGCATCCCAGTAAAAGGAGCACTACTCATGAGACATGAATGGATGCGGAAACTCGACGCTCGGAGGAAGACGTTCACGAAAACCTTGGTCAGCCAGCCGTTTCACACATCCACCACACCACCCCGTATGGTTCCCGTGATGCATAGCCGGCCCGGAGTCGAGGAGCAAGCTGTTGTCTTTTTCGTACGCGCAACCGGGACGACTGGGCGGCACTTGATGGATATAATTCATGTGGCCTGCGTTTCGACATAAAAAATCGTCCTGCCTACAGAGATTCTCTTCGGCGTGTCATGTTTTCGCTTTGCATAGGAGGAATGCGTGGCCTGTGCTACACATAGCGGTTTTGCGACTATAGAGACATTATATGATAGAAGATTCTTTACAGCCGATCCAGATACGTCAGCTATAGAAAAATTACGGTCACTGAAGGCTAGTAAAATGTACAGTAACGAGGAAGAGCTTTCCTATCCATTGGTATTGCACCCTCCAAGCTGTGCTTTTACAATGACTACTTACGATCTCTTCCTCTCTTCTTGTCGCGGTAATACCACCTCCTCGATCGAGACACGCCTTGCAACCCCAAGAGCTCCCATCTTCCCACTTGCTCTCGTCATCCTCTCTCAACCAACCCTTGTGTTACAAGCGGTATAAACTTTACCTAGAAAGGGATTTATTCACCTACCATACCATCGCCCAGATCTCTACCAGAAGCCCCGTCCCAGGTTCAAGTCACTTAGAAGCCCCGTCCACTCGGACGAGTTGAACCCATATCCAGTCCAGAAAAGTAGGTACAGATGCAGTACCTATATCAAAATTTAAATCTTCCTCCACACACGATAGATCATTCACCGAACCCAAATCTGTATAGATTCCGTTGTATCCTAATCGATATAAGTACCTACTCGTGCTACTACATAGAGAAAAGCCCATGCCGCACCGCCCCAGTTTCGGCGAGGGAAGAGAGGAAAGGGTGAGCGGGGGACAATGAGGGTATGGGTTCTCTAGATTTCGCCGCCCACCCTGGACTCGCTCGGTGATAAAGGCAGCGTTTTTTTAATTAGGCATATCAGTTGCCACTTTCATCTCATCCACCCCTTGCAATACAAGGACGTGTATGCGTACGGGCGTAGACCGCTCCTTTCGTGTCTAGGAAGGTTGGATCTACCACATAGGCGCTGGGAGGTGGATGAGTGGCAGGGTGCAGGGTGCAAGGGGAAAGTTGGGAAAGGTTCGTCGAGGCTTCATTGGCGTATTTTCGTTTGCTGCTGGAACATTGGGGAGGGGGTATGTGTTGACCCTCGATCTGAAACGTGCTATTAGTCGTAATTCGCACATTTAGTGCGTCGTTCATTCCGATTCTTGATGTTGAGAAGCTGTTAGTATGCTTAGAGATCAGAAGCATATACCTATGTAGGTCGAGGATTGTATCGAGGGATTCGATGCTCGCTGTGAGATATCACGGCTCTGTGTTGCATAGTAATACCATAAGGCTCGTAATCAGCTCGAACAGAGAGGTGATTCTCGTAGCTGGTCACCATCCACAGGGGGAAACATGACCCCCTCATTTCGCAGCCGCTTTCCACAATGACTTTTCGGTGGCAGCAGCTCTGCTCATAACGTTCTTCGAAATCTGTATGGTCATTCACTGCATATAGTGATCGTGCATAAATTTACTTACTCAAAATTTCCACGCAGCGTTCAGGCTCGTTGAGACGGAAGTGCATTGAGGTGGCGGGGAGACCTTCAAGGTACTAGTCATGGCTTGGAGTGTGGCTGATGGGAAATGCTGATCATGGTGGGAGCAGTCTTTAGGACTCGGTACGGGGCCCCTATTCGGACTGCCAGATGTCCATGACGATCGACTGTGGTATAAGTGGATGTTGCGGTAGAGCATGCAAATGCTGTATGCAGCAGACGTGACGTGCCAAGTAAACAGAAGCGTTCCAGAGGAACATCGATCAGCCCTTGTACCCAATGTGCTCCTCGATGATGCTCGCTATGCGCGAGCCATCTTCGAGTCGTTGGGCCAGATCCAAAGGCGTGAGACCTTCATTGTTTTCAATGAGAGGTCTAATCTCCCTTACCTTCAGAAGCAAACGAAGACCTACTTCGTTACCGCAGCTCACGGTCCAAGACAGCGCAGTGCGACCGTCATGGTCTCTGTGGTTCACGTCCACACACTTGCTTTGGAGTAGGTATACAACCGTGCTGTTCCGATGGTTCATAACAGCCCAGAAGAGTGCCGTCTTTCCATTCTCATCTTCCTCATCAATGCCAGGGACCCTATACGCTTCATGCAATAGCTTGACAACGTCGACATGTCCCCCGCCAGCTGCTAGGGAAATGGCTGTCCGGCCATCCTTGTAGTTATGTGAATGGGAGTTATTGATTCCCCTCCAACTCAGCTGATCAATCCTGGCAATATTTCCCTTCATGGCCGCATCGGCAAGAGTTGTCCGCCCAAGGATAGATGGACAATTCACATCAAAACGTGGCTGCTCGAGAAGCAGGGCTACGATCTCTTCAACCCTGTCAAATTCAGCCTCCGTCTCGGGTATGAATACACCTCCGACAGTATAATCGAGGTCAACACGATCATCAACAATGAGAATTTTAGCCACCTGGATGTGTCCACGGATGATCGCACAAGTCAATGGGAGGGTCCCAAGGTCATTTTTGGCATTAACGTTGATATGTTCTTGGCTCAAGAGGAATTTTACAATTTCGGTGTGACCACTGATAGCTGCAAGCGAAAGCGGTGTATGCCCTATTATCCCTCTGAAGTTGATATTGACGCGACGATCAGTAGCCAGCGCTCTCACTATGCTGAAGTGGCCAATGTTGGCTGCACTACAGAGGGCGCTTTGTTCGTAGACTATACATGAGTCAGGGTTCAAGTTGGTCTGCAACAGTCTGATCACACATTTTTCGTGTCCGTTTCTTGATGCCCAGTACAATGCATTTGCAGGGTTTTCAATCATGATATAGTCTGCACTGCCAATTATCGCGTGCAGTGAAGTATGATGACCAAGGTATCCTGCAACGGCTAGTCGATCACGTATCGCAGCTTCGCTGTTCGGGAATGGTGTGCATATTTGCCAAAAGTAACGGAACCAATTGAAGAAGAGGTGCAGCGAGCGGTGATCCGAGAGACGGAGAGCCAAGTTCTGCAGAGATTGGCCTACAAGCTCCTGCACTTGGGCATAGTGCTCTGCCCAATAGGTAGCAGCATATTCAAACAACACATAACGATCTGTTACGCTCGCACGTAAGTCGGCATCGATCTTTGCGAATATTGGAGGCTTATCATGCCTTTGGTGCTGCTGGTGCTCCTGTGGGTTGAAGTAGCCGTCGACTGGTTTAGCAGAAGTTTCACCACTACACTCGGATCCAAGGCCTTTGTTTGAATGCTGGGAAGGCAGCAGCGACACACTTTTCTCATGTGATGTTTCCTTTGCGAAAATATTTTCTTCAAATTCTGGAAGTGTGAGGTAGGCCATGCATGCAGAAGCAAGGAACAGCTTCGCCTCGCACATATCATCCGGGTCTAGTCCTGAACCATGTATGTTGAGGTCAACGTTTAGAGACTCACAAAGATACTCCTTAAGGGAGATATGGACCAGATAAACCTTCGAGTCCGAGATGCGGACTAGTGAACCCAGGACTTTGTTGATATCCATCTCAATATTCGGGCGGAGTACTCGCTTGATCTCTCCTCTGATGCTGTGGCACTCGTCTAGGGTCGTCCCTTGCACTGAGATGAGGATATTGATTTCTTCCAGGGTCAACGGTCTGTAACTAGCCATGATAAGATAAAGCGACTTGCGTGCAAAGGTCTTCCAGTTAGGCGGAATATCATGAAGCAAACGTTGATATGTCGCCTGGTAACGCCGTGGTACCCCAGCAATGATGCTTGGAAAATCCCGAACTGCTGTAGAAAGTTCTCCGTCTAGTATATCTAGGGTCAACTTCACCCAGAGGAATGATTGATCTGCATGCTCATTCAAAAACCGTTTAAGCTCCTCAAGATCGTCTGGTTCAGCTTGAGTCTTGTGGGCAATGCTTTTCATACGTTGCTCAATTACCCTATTCAAATCTTCGTTTATCTCATCCTTTCTTTCCTCAAGTTTGAGTCTTTGCGGCTGGTAATTATCAAAGTGCTCAGTAAGGTTTACTTCGGGCCGAGAAGTGAATAAGAATTTGATACATCGAGTTGGACTCGGCCGTAAAGATTCTGTTAATCTTGCAATCCCCTCAATTATACGCTTTCTGCTCCCTTCTTCGCACTCATCCAAGGCGTCAATAATGATATGCAGATGGCCGAGTCGATCATCGCTGGCGATACTTTCAAAGATGGACCAGAGACGGCCGTACGATTGGAGCAGTTGACTTCCATCTTTATCATACTCAAGGGCAGTCTCGACGTGGCTGACAAGATCCCTACGCTTCGTCAAGATCTGAAAAATGATGCTACATAAAATTCCCTTGGCATCTCTTTGCTGTTCATTTCCGTTGTTGTCGCAGAAAAAGTAGCACAGTCTACGTGGGTTTTTAGGTGAGCGCTGTCCATCTCCCAAGACCTTGGCGATGTATGATGACAGTGTCGTCTTTCCGGAACCCACATGCCCACTGATCCAGAGCACGCTAGATCGAGTCTCTTGGGCCCATAGCTGATATTGGGAAGTTTTTAAGACCCAGTCGCAAGTGCCGTCAAGATGCTGGGAGAGGTCTGACCTGTATTTTTCGACATCAAACTTGTTGAAGAGCCCGATGCAAGCTCTTTCGGATTCCTTCACGGCTGCAATGTATATTCTCAGCGGCACTCTAAGGTAATTAAATATACTGACTACGTACTATTAAGAGACGACGACCTTCTGCACAGATCCAGAACTGCTCTCAGTATCGTTCTGTAACCCGGATCTGATGAACCGGAATATCGACAGATCTCAGTATGACATTTATAACGTGGTATAGTCTCCTCCCCCTGAATACCCAAGGTCGCAGAATCTTGGTCCACAATCTGCTATCAGCGTTAATACAGTCTTCTGCGCAGCCTTCCTCTAGCTGAAAAGATCTATGAAGAATGGTGAAATGATAACTTACCAATCTGCCAAGAGGAACTTGGTCTTCCGTTTCATATACTGAAACAATCTGCATCTTGTCGTGCAGGTGTCTGAAACTCTCTATAATACGTCGAAGGTCTGGTGAATTGGCTCGTAGATTTTTGACGAGGTCATTTCTCGTCCCACCCACGAGTAGTCGAGTACCGGAGACGCTCAAGGCAGCTTGCGCTATATCGAAAAAGAAGACACCAATGTCTGCTGAGGTTCGTGCTCCTCTGTGGGGTGTACCGAAGAATATAATACCATCAGTGTGGTCTAATAGCGTTGTGAACGAGGGATCCTGCTGCGCTATGATCAAAGCTTGTTTACAAACAATGCCACCAAGACTGTGAGCGATGAAAATAATGGGTCGTTGATCTTGTCCAGGGCCGTTCCTGTTGTCCTTGAGATCGACAAGCAGAGTCTTGGCATATTCCTCTGTCGTGGCCTTCGACTTGCTGAAAAGCACATGGGATGGATATTTATACGTAAAGATTCGTGCTCCATGGACGTCCTTGGCAAGCAAATCCTTTAGCCAGAATGTCGCGTTCTCGTGTGTCCAGGTTCCAAAGGCTGATCCGTTGAGGCCGTGAATGGCGACGATATCCACCTCATACGTTTCTGCATTGTCGTCGTCTCCAGCTGTCTCATCGTTGTTCAGCTGAATGAGGCCTGGCTCCTCCGGTTCTTCCTGTCGGCCGGACCCTTCGTTTGCATCAGCCGAGGACCTATTGGTCGTTGGACTTCTTCCCCGGATTCTCGACTTCAACCGTTGCAACATGCTTAGAGAAGCACGTTGCAGCTCCGAGAAATTTATCTTTTAGGATTTGGTCGCAAGAATTATATCAATATATGTACAACGATGATGCATATACTCCTCTTGAAACGAAGTCTTCAGTAATGCAAATAACAATATATATGTGAAATATACCAAGGCTCTAAAGTCGCTGTGAATTAGATTCGACAGTGCTCGGATTAGATAGCATGATACTTATTTGTATGTTGGGCTATGCAACGAGAAGAGGGCTCGAGACTCTCCACCAATGGTTAAGTGACTGGGCCATTGCAGCACGGCAATGTGTGATAGTGGTTGCATACCTGAAATATCCTCGTCTTTCATTGGTAGAAGCCTAGTGAAGGTGGGCCGCACTTGCATGAGTCATTGCAGGCCAGTGCAGAACAGGAGATAGCTGTTTCGACGAGCGGCGTAGGTACTTTTTATGTTGTCTTCGGTAATGCAATTGTACCAGTGTGAAGGTTGAGACAAAAATATAGATCGATTCCTCATACAAATTTCGAAGCACCATCTGCCAAACTCAAACCGGCAACATGCCAGCACGTGGATGAGCATTGCCGATACCTACTCGAGCACTTGACCGCACGCTTTCCAATCCTCGCTCCCTCAGAACGTGGATATCCATGCTATGGCTTTGGTGGGAAAAGCTGCTCTGGGGTCTGAGGTCCAGCTGTACAAATGTATCGCCGTACCTTAGACCTAATGCTAAAGATGTGGGCACCCTTGCGATTCCTCCAGATGCCTAGAATAGACGGAAACGGCGTTCGACATGCATTGGCCGTGACCATTAAGTCTTCGATTGGACATCATAGGATGTTGAAGTAAGCCGCAGCCCAAATAAAAACAGCCACGTTTTTTCGCGCCCGGCCGGGGACGCTAGCGGGGGGATATCTCGAGGGGCAAATTTCTACCACCTAGCCGCCTGTCAGATTGTGTGGAACCATGGTACGACGCGAGCTACCGGCGCGAAAAGGGGAAGAAGTGCGCGTCGGAGATTAAAGGAGCACTCAGCCCCTGAGGGACGACCAGCGATCACCTGCACCCGATTACTCGACCCCGGTTTCACAATGAACACTGACTGTACGAGAGCGAAAATGAGCGTGTCGATTACCTATACATATCATAAATCTTCTCATACTTGGAAACAGGTGTTGTGCGCAAGAGGTATAGAGTAGGAAGACAGGCACTGTCCCATACAAACTCCTGTGGGCGTGTGGTCTTAGATTGTCCGAATTCAAATCTTTTGTAACTTGCGTGAGCTGTGTTAGACACGGAAGCTTGACTGTTGTCCACAATTATATAGTAATGCCACCGACTCAGCTACAGTTCCAACAATAGATGAGGCTGTCCTGAAGTGATCTGTGAGGCGGAAGGTGATACTAATATATAGCAGTTCGTCAACTTTGCACATATCTCCGTGGATCTGTCGAATATTTCCATTCCGATCCCTTGGCTGATTACAAAGTCGAGAGATTACGAACTTACAATTGACGAGTAAAGATGTGAGAATCAACAAAAAAGCTCGTACGCGGGACAGTCACCCTTAAAGCCAAACACAAGGACCATCCACACTTCTTCCAAGAGGATGTATTTCTTTTCGAAGTCTTGATGTACGCAGTTCAACGCAAACGTTGGTCGTTGGTCAGTTCCGAAGTGGACAATTTAAGTTTGTCTCGTTGACCATAGGACAATCTCAGGCGTTGTTGGCGGTAGCTTTTCAAGCTGAAAAGTGACCATCCAAGCTTTTGCCAACGGCAAACAAAAATTGTTGTGTGCTTTGGGCAGGACGAATTTGGTCAGAAGATTTTCTCGTACTCGTTCAATTGACTCGTTTCTTTCTCACATTGCCTCACCATCGATACCATGTTTTTCCATCATAAAAGCGAAATACTCAAATGCCCCTCCCGTACCTTTTTCAGGCAGTTCTTGAACATCAAGACTTCAGATCTACTCACGTGCGAGTAAAGGCCGGATGAAGTGCGGTTGGTGATAGTTTATATATCGGCAAATTACAAAAATACCACACTTTTCTGGAATATTTTCAAAAATGCCACCCCCATATTTCAAAAATACCACACCTCCACCCTGGAACCAGGGCGCATCAGTCCCAGGGCCGCTTTCAGGCCTAAGACTCCGGGCAGAAGACCCCGTAGCAGCCGCCATAGTCCGGCTACCTCGGTAGGGCTCCCGACGCAATTACCTAGCCTGAGAAAAGAGCGCTGAGTACCCTAAGCTCTAGGGATAAGCCCCTTAAGATATTATATTTTACCACCAAAAATATTATTCCTTATGATAATAGCGACGGTTGGGAGGTTTATATAGGAGGTCTCTAGGCGCCCTAGGGACGGACGTGCCGGAAACTAACTTACGGGGGCTGCTACGGGGGCTACTGCGGGGTGTTTCGCGCTGCAAGGGGGCTCATACGCCTGCTTCCGGGGTGCGCAAGATCCCGGTGTGGTATTTTTGAAATATGGGGGTGGCATTTTTGAAAATATTCCAGAAAAGTGTGGTATTTTTGTAATTTGCCGTTTATATATAGAAAGGTTCCCACAGATACAGATACGGTCTACATCGCCCAGATGTCTCTGGATGTTGTCTCTTACGTAGTCTGGCGGGTCCCACGTCGAGCCATGGAACATCGAGTCGATTATACCTTCGTCGATGGCAATGTCGAATGCTTGGTTCGGAAAGCTCATTTCTCGCACGCCCATTACCTACCACTGTGCATCAAGACACTTGTATTTGGACGACATACCTCTTATCACAATCTCTGAGAAGTCTATGATGGTCTGCTCTGTGAATCCAATATCGCGTAGGTCTTTCGTCAACGTTCAGTGGCATGTCAGTAGGCGTCGGTCCGACATTAAGTTCTACATGCAAGATGACAGTTCCCGCGACATACGCTGTTACCGCATATGTAGGATCTTCGGTTGTGTCGTACTTGGTGGGAGGGCATTTCTGATTGCAATCGAATGTATTTCATCATCCTCCATCCAGCTCAATCCTTCGCCAGTGTATATGTTGTCGCCGACTTTCGTACCCGAATGAAGGTGAGTTTGCGAAGGGGACTACTTGTAAATTTACAGACAAAGGTAAGGTACTTAGGGATACCTCGCTACTTGAGCTGAAGTCATGGTGGCAAAGTGCGTGTGGGGTTCAACTTTGGATAGTCACCCTTCCACAGTCACCTTTTGACTAAACATTATACGATTGGCTGATTTTTTCGTTTAGTACCTATATTCTACTTTTCTTCTGAAAGGTTACTTGCTTGCTTGGTTGGTTGCTTACTTATAGTAAGCGAGAGTGCACAGTCGTTAAGTCTTATCTTGATTGACTACTTATACCTCATCGTTACAGAAATTAGGCATGTAATTATTACATGAAGGTCACGCCTGTACGTGGTTGGTAGATAGCGATAATAAGCAGTGGGACTGCGATACAGTAAGTACGGTAGATACTTTATTTAAGCCTCGTAGTACTATGCGGATCGATGTACATCGTGTCCGCTACGTATTCATTTATTGTTCTGGTATGCATAATTAAAAGGTGACTGTGGGAGGGTGACTGTCCAGAGTTGAACCCCACTGGGCATACCCCTGCATCAACTCCTTCGAGCTCTCGCAAGCCTCTTAACAGGAAGCTGGTAGCAACGTTAATCTGCTCCTTCAAATTGTCGATCCTGGCACATTTACTTTGCAATACCTACACACGTAGGTAAATCATGATTCAGTCATTTTATCTCCTTGTCGCAGGTGCGACTTTGATCACTTTATATATTCGCAGACAGATCCGAAACTACCATGAGCTTCAAGTAAGCCTTGATCTGAGATTCAGATACCGATGACCGAATTGATGCGTATCGCAGGCTCACAAAGCATTCGCAGAACAACATCGATGCTTACCAGCGCCTCGAATCCAGAATCAGAGACCATGGGGCATCGATCGGCTGGAGCAGATCTTTCGCGGGGACAGAGAATCACGTCTTATGGAGCTCTTTCTGTTCCATTTCCGGCAAACTGGGAACACCGTTGAGCAATGCTTCATAGGTGACATAGCCTTCGACACAATTGACCCTGCCAACCTCGAAGCCTTGCTATCAACTAAATCCAAAGACTTCAGTTTTGGTCGACGGAGAGATATCACTTTTCCCCTACTTGGTGATGGCATCTTCACACAAGAGGGTGCAGCATGGAAGCATTCCCGGGAGATGCTACGAGCACCACTTCAGCACAAACATTACGAAAATTTAGATGTTTTCAAGCAGAGCGTGGACGACTTGATTGATATCCTGTTTAGCCAATCTGACGTCGTTGATCTGCAGCCTCTCTTCTTCCGCTTGACACTTGATGTCTCAACAGAATTTCTCTTCGGTGAATCAGTGAAGAGCCTAAAAGCACCCAAGTCTGCCAGCGAGCAGACCTTTGGCGATGCATTCAATACAGCTCAATCATTCTTGGCCAAGCGCTTCCGGCTTCCTGACCTCTACTGGATGATAGGAGGGTCTGAGTTCAAAAAGGCTTGTGACGATGTCCACCACTTCGCAGATCAGATCATCGAGCGTAACTTATCGTCGCACAATGCCAAAGAGAGCCGCGTCTTCCTCGATTCTGTAGCTGAGGGCACATCAGATCGTGATGCCCTAAGAGGTCAAATTATCAACCTTCTGGCAGCTGGTCGAGATACCACAGCCTGCTTGCTGACATGGACTTTCTTCCTGCTCATTCGTCATCCGTGGGTACTAGAGAAACTACGAGAAGAAGTCAGTGCCGATTGCTCTAGTCTTGACAACCTTACGAGGACAGACCTTCGAAAGATGAACTATCTTCAAAACGTTCTTAAAGAAACCTTACGACTTTATCCATCTGTACCCGTGAACGACCGCAAAGCCAACAAAACTACCGTCCTTCCAACGGGCGGAGGACCAGACCAAACGGCTCCAGTACTTGTTCCTAAGGGCGCAACTGTGGCTTACTCTGTGTACGCCATGCACAGGAGACCTGACTTATATGGTATGGACGCGGAGCTCTTCCGTCCTGAGAGATGGGACGAAGACATGCCAATGCGCAATGATAAGACTAACGCCGCGTGGGGCTACCTTCCCTTCAATGGAGGCCCCAGGATATGCATCGGAAGTGAGTTAACAGCGTAATGAGAATCAAGAAAATGTACTGACCAAATTCGTTCCAGTGGACTTCGCCCTTACCGAAGCCGCTTACGCAGTGATACGAATCCTTCGGCACTTCCCTATCATCCAATTACCAGCGGGTCGAAAGGTCGAGCTTACGGGCGTTGAGAAGCAGAGCATAACGCTTGTGCTTTCATCTACAGAAGGTTGCATGGTAGATCTGGTTTCTAGAAAGGAGCAGCACTGAAAGCATCAATTGCGTATTATATGTATGACATGGTTATATCAAGGGTGGTCCATTAGAGGCCGCCAGAATCAGCGCAGCAGCTCATCCGCCTCCTGCGAGCGCTTTGATTTCATCATGTCAACGGCGTGCTTCCAACGTCGCGATATGACTTCAGGAGCTTCTTTTGAATACCGTATCAAGGCAGCCACAATGAGTCTATACCCAGCAGACGTACGGCTCTCGAATTTACACATAATTCTATGATCATATGGAAGACCAGCCCGCTCCGTATTATCCAGTATTGGCGCCGCGGAAGATTCTTCAACGACCTACCAGGCCTCATTAGTATCGAAATTTACTTGCCTTGCAGATGGAAGACGGACATAGTCTTGGGTAAACCCCATGTTTGTCTTCTCCTGCTCCCAGAAAAAGAGAACGTGGAAATCCTTCATCAAAGGTACAAACATGTCGGTGATATTCTGCAGTACTTCTGAACCTTCTTGCAAAGCATCCAAGAGTTGCCCCTCGGTATCTACGATTTTCGAGGGGACTAGGGCTCCAATCATGCGGCGACTGGTGGAGGCGAGCTTGGCTTTACTGCTGCCGTCATGAGGTGTGCCTAGAAATAAAATGGCGAATGTAGAGACGTAGATGGAATGATAATGCGCAATCAGCTTGCTGGTGCGACTTGCTGAATATGCAAGTGCCTTTTCAAGGTCAATGATGGGCGCATAAAAACGACCCTCTTTGTCTTACTCGTTTCACGATGATCCCACCAAGTGAGTGGCAGATGAACACTATGGGGCGTTGTGTCGCATCTTCCAGCTATGTCCTTCTCAGTGGCTATTTTCCAGTCCACTGTCACACCCATCAGACCTACCTCACGATCTGCCACCAGCTGAGCGTATCAAGGCAATTGATGTGACGTCAGCCAGCTGGCCCCTTTGTCTTGTTTTTTCTCGCTAGAGGAGGAGGCTCGAGCTTTTCCACCTAGGTCGAAAGCCTATGGAAAAGCCAAAGAGAAAAGACTTGTAGACGATGATGGTGGATTCGAGAAATCATATGTCGTCACTACCTTGAAGAACCTTTGGGGAATTGAAAAGAACTCCCACCAGAGGAAGCGGGTATTTCTTATCTCCACCTGCTTGAGTAAGATGAGGCATTGAGGGATGCGTTACTATGGGCGGTCTCATTCTCGTCCCTGCAAGAAATCTTCTAGGGCATGCAAGATATGGGGCCTTTCTAGTTTCCGAGCCCAGTCCAGAGACGTCAGGCCTTCATTGTCCCTGGTAAGGGGGTCGATCCCAGGAGTAGCCAAGAGCTCGTGGAGAATAGCCTCCTTTCCGTAACTTATGGTCCATGAAGGAGCAGTACGGCCGCTATGATCTCTGTGATTCACTGCCACTGCGCCTGACTGAAGCAAGGTTTTGACCGTAGTACTCGTTGGAGCTTCGAGCGCCCAGAAGAGGGGAGTCCACTTGGATTCGTCCTCTTCGTCAATACCAGGTACCTTGCACTGTTGCAAGAGCAGTAACGTGTCGTCACGTCCGTACAAAGCAGCCCATGAAAAGGGAGTACGCCCTGTTTTGTCTTTGTGAGAGTGAGAGATACTGAGCTTTCCGCTGCGTTTGAGTCGTTTGATAATTGAAGAGCGACCAAACTCGGCGGCGAACGAAAGAGGGGTCCGGCCGTCCTTACTAGGGTAATTTACATCAATACCAGGCTGCTTGAGCAATAATACGATGATATCTTCCTTGCCTTCCTCTACAGCCAAGGAGAAAGATGTACGCCCAACTTTGTCGACACGGTTGATATCGACTCGAGGATCGTTGGTGAGCAATTGCGTTACACCGACATGACCACCGTAAGTCGCCCAGTGCAAAGCGGTCCTTCCTTGAAAGTCTCCACATTCAGCCATGGTGGATCTCTCGCTGAGTAAAAGCCGGACAACCTCAACATAGCCCCTACGAGCAGCCCTCAACAACGGCGACGTGCCATCCACTGTTCCGCAGTTTATCTCAACCCGGCTGTCCGCCTTCAAAGCTTTCACTATATCAAGGTGGCCAAATTCAGCTGCAATCTTTAGGCACTTTTGATCATCTCCGCTGGGATTAACGTCAGTCTGCAATAGCCTGGTAACGCTTCTGTGGTGCCCCTCCCTAGAAGCCCAATACAACGCAGCCGGTAGGCTTCTGTGGCAGCTGGAGCCCGGTCGACGGAGGATTGTGTCCAGTGAAGTATAGTGGTCGAAGAACGCGGCGATGACCAATTGATCGAAATTTGACGGATATTCAAGAGTCGACATTGAATTGATCCAAAACAGTCGGAGCCAGTTCTCGACTCGGTGGGGAGAATTCTCGTCTGATAGACGGAGCGCGAGATCTTGAATGTCTTTACTTGCAATGTCTTGACTCCGAGCGAAGTGTATTGTCCAATACGTGGCGGCATATTCGAGGAAGATATATTGTCGCGCAAGAAGTGTGCATGTCTTAACATAAACCTCTTCTTTTTCTTGCAGCATGTCTCCAAACATGCCATAGCCGTCCTCGGATTCTTCCTCGGCTTCGAAATCGGGTTGGGGTTGGTTGCGTGAAGACTGGGACGAGCCCAACGGACTGCGTCTCTGGTTGACTTCAGCATTTGAGAATAGATTTTCCGAGAAATCGTCAAGTACAAGATAATTCATACATGCAGAAGCAAGAAACATTTTCGCCACCTCTGGGTCCACATGGTATCGCCCTGATAGCATTTTGTCTGAAGAGCCTTGGATTGATTCGCACAGGTATTCTTTGAGAGAAAGGTGGACCAGATAAACCTTTCTGTCCGATATCCGGATCAAAGAGCTAAGAACTTGCCAGATATCGGCTTCTATATTTGTGTGAAAATACCCATGTTGCAGCCGGACTAGATGATGACAGTCTTTGCCTCCTGCTTCATGCAGTGAGATTACAGTATTGACTTCTTCGAGGCTTAAAGGTCTGGTGCTCGCAATTATAAGACGAAGTATCTTAACGGCAAAAGTCTCTTGACCACGAGGGATTTTTCGGAGATAATGCTCGTATGCTTCCTCGAGATCTCGGGGCAAATCGGCAAGAATACGACGAAAATCTCCGGGGGAAGAGAGAAGCTCATCGTCCAGAATATCCAGAGCAAATTTTAACCACAGGAAAGTCCGGTCCGCATTTTCAGCCAGGGAGCGCTCCATCAGAGCAATAGTATCTTGGTTGGCGTCAATTCGCACTGCGATCTCTCTCACACGTTGATGGATCACTAATTGCAAATCTCGTTCTATCTCAATCCCCGTCTCCTCAAGCGGCAGACGCTGTGCCTTGTAACCCGTGAAGCAGTCGGTGATGATTGAAGATGGCCGCGAAGTAACCCAAAATTTAACGCATCGAGAAGTCTTAGATCTCAAGCAGTCTATCAATTTTGCGATGCTTCCTATTAGACGTTTCCTGCTAGTCTTCTCACACTCATCAACAGCATCAATAATTATGCTGACCTGGCCGAGCTGACTATCACAAATAAGATTGTTGAAAATGGACCAAAGGCGATTATATGACTTAAGTAAATGCGTCCCGTCTTTATCGTAATCAATAGTGAACTTCGCGTGCCTGATAAGATCTCGACGTTCAATCAAGATCTGGAAGATCAAGCTACGAAGGATTGCATTTGCATCCCTTTGATCTTCGATCCCCTCGTTACAGAAGAAGCAGCAGACGATGGGGTCTGCTCTGGTCGATTTCAATTTGAGCCCCATGTGCTCAGTAATATAAGAGGATAATGTTGTCTTCCCTGAGCCGGAATGTCCAGTGACCCATAGTAAGCTAGCTTGAGCGTCGTGAATCCATGATTCAACATGAGGATTGCTCAGGGCCCACTCGCATGTCCCATCGACGCGTTCCGGTAGACCTAACCTATATTCATTCATGAGAGGACCTTGGAAGATTCTAACACAAGCTTTCTCTGACTCCCTCAATGCTGTTAAGTGTCAGCAGTGCTCACGCTTCCATTCGGTATCGCTACGTACAAGGAACATCACATGCGTTTCTACATAGCTCTACGATATTACTCACGATGACTTTGTAGTCTGGATCGGAAGAATCTTCAAAGCGACATATCTCCCTATGGCATCCGTTTCCTGGAATTTGCGTCTCGCCATATATCCCCATTACCGCAGAAGACTGCTCAACAATCTGAGTAAAAGGAAGCGTTAGCTTCATGGTGCTTCCCTTGACCGACTTGAACGAGGAAATAGACATGACACTTGTCTTACCAATTGGCCCAGAGGTGGCTGCTCCTCAGTCTCGTATATTGTAACGATCGATAGTGGTGGCTTACAGAGGTGACCGAAAGCTTCTGTAATACGGCTGAGGTCGGGGGCGCTCGCTTTTAATCCATTAATGAGACCAGTATTCACTCCACCTGTGAAGAATCGCGGACCCGAGAGGGTCAATATTTTGTCGAATACGTTCCCCAGAAAAGAGGCAATTTCTGGTGTTCCGCTTGCCCCTCTATGAGGTGTGCCAAAGAAGAAAATCCCTTTGGTACTGACTAAGGTGTCGTTGAATTTTTCATTTTGGTTCGCCCGAATTAAGGCTTGCTTGCAAACTAGACCCCCAAGACTATGGGCAATGAAGATAATAGGCCGTCGCTCTTGCCCATGCTTGCGCTTAGCTTGAAGTGCCAGGAGTAATGACTGAGCGTGGTCTTCCGTTGTCGCCTTAGACTTACTGAATATCACCTTGGAGTCGTAGCCGAATGTAAAGATACGAGCTCCCGGAATGTCCTTGGGGAGCAGATCTCTAAGCCAGAGGGTGCTGGTCTTCTTGTTCGTCTTCTCGTTGGTCGTGTTTCGCGTCCAAGTGCCTAAGGCTGTTCCGTTAAGGCCATGAATTGCGACAATGTCTACTTCATACGAGTCGCCGCGGGCTTCGTCCATTTCTGGTCGATCCTCCGTGAGAAGGTAGAGGCCCTTAGGCTCGGGCTCTTCCTGTACGACTGCCTCTTCACTCACATCTCTTGCGTTCCTTGAGCCAATTCCCCCATGCCTCATTGACTTGAGCAACCGCCGCATATTGGAGCCCACCATCTCATTGCAGGAACCCAAGGCCCCAGGATTCAGACCTTATCAAGCGAACAAAGAAGGTTGGAGCACTTTCATAATACCGTGACGGATATACAAATTCACAGTATACAAAGAGGCTCAAAGGATTTATCGGACAGCTTTCTGAGAATTTTCACTCTTCGTGTTCCAGTACGGATTGACTGCAATCAAATTGTCATGTTGTGCAGTGTAAAAGCTGGCCCCAGATTCTCCGACAACAGTCCATCGAGTTTGCCATTTTTGCACGCGCAAAAGTACAAGCAATGAAAAGTAATGGTTGCCTGAATTCGCATTTCCCCCTCGATCATGAATCAGCGGTACGTGGCAGTGAAAGGAAACAAACCGTCCCTATTATGTCACAGGTCAGATTGCGCGGCGGAGCAAATAGAATAAGAGGCGCTTATGCACAGTCCCCTGCGTACCAATTTGCCGTTCGACTACAAGTGCTGCACCTACATCATATTAGACATAGATGGGCGATCCGGACCTACGGGCATGCTTCCCGGATATTGATATAGAATGTGGTATTGCTCGTGTATATACGACGTCCCCCTCCGGTCGCTGGAGAAAGCAAGACGCTACCTGCAGCACTAACATAACTTCCTCCTCCCACTACGTAATAACGCACTCGACGCATGGCTGTCAGAATAGCTGGAACCCTTTGTGGATCACGTTGCTGCCGTGTTTGTCATGGATGATATGCGGGAGGGATATCGGGATTCGCACGGTGAGTTTTAGCGTGTGCAATTCCAATGTCATTGGCGTGCTGCAAGACCCCGACCACGACCCCGCGAATTACAGCAAAAATTTAGGTCGACGTACTTATTAAATCAGTCATATCTTCCACGTACGTTAACGGATTTCTATTATTTTTAAAGTATTAGATACCGTAGATAAATACGTATCATTTAGCCTACTTAGGTATTTATTGTAAATTATTATTACTAGTAGGGTACGTCGGCATAGGTAGGCATAGGTATAGGCATAGGCATAGCGGGCAAAGCGGTGCCAAGATTGTTGTATATAGTTCTAGATTTAGTAGGTAAACTTACTATTAAATTAGTTATTTCTTCCACGTACGCTAACGATTTTAAAGTATTAAATACTATAGAAAATTATGTATCTTTTAGCCTACTTAGTTATATATTATAAGCGTTAAATATTGAGTAGTATAATTAGGGCGGCAGTACGCGTACACCCTATCCTAGCCCGCGTACACCTTGTCCTGGTGCGCGTACACCTCCCCCCATTTGGCCTAGCGGTCGGCTGGCGGGAGCGCTCCGAATGGTCAGCTAAGCTTACCCGAGAAATATCCGAGTGGTACGGCGGAAGATTATCCGCTCCGCACTTCCGCTGTACCGTCCTGACAGCAACGACTACTCAGCGTAGGATAGATTAAGTATACTAACAGTATGCGCATTTCTATACGTAGTCTGACGGTCTAAAGGCCTTCAAAATCCGTCCGTTGGCGGGAAAGTTGTGGGCAATAGCATGATATGACCCGCCAGCAGCCCGCTATTCCAAATGGGGGGAGGTGTACGCGCACCAGGACAAGGTGTACGCGGACTTAGATGAGGTGTACGCGTACCGCCGCCCTATAATTATATAGGCGTAATAAAATCAGTAATTTTGCTGAAATTCGTGGGGTCGTGGTCAATGACATTGAAATCGCACACGCTAATTGCATTCGTGGCTTTCTTAGCTCGCGTTCAGTTTGTAGAGCTACGCTTCGCGTCTGGTTTTGTTGAAGGTATGCAACACATGATCAACAAAGGTGCCAAGCTCAACATAGTGGATGAGCGCGGTCGGACACCGCTACATCACGTCGTAGCCGAAGGCCAGAGCCTGGAGATGGTCAGTTGCTTACTCAAGAACGGTGCTGATCTAGAGATTTCTGACAACGAAGGACTTACACCTTTCGAGCTTGCGAAGAAGCACTAGGGTTCTCAGGTATCTCAGATGGCTAGGATCAAGCAGGTATTAGCGGAAGAGAGGTCGAAGGTGGCTAGAGAGGGATCTGGAACTTTCTATATACCTCTTATTCCGAGACGAATGCACATTCGGATTTCCCACTGGAAGAAAGAAGTCCTGCGTTGATATGTATTATTCTTGAACTACAACATACAGCCGATTTCTCCGTTCTTGCACTCATCTACCGCTAGCATCATGGTTTGATACGGTAGGATGGCGGTGAAAGGTACCGTAATCATGACTACCGGTTCGCCTGCCCAAAAGTACCACTTATGCTCCAGTATGCTACAAAAAAGCAAATTGCCCGATCGGTTATAGTTCCAAAAGCCTAGTCTGCCAAAGTTGAAGAACGTCACAGCTATCACACATCCACCTCGATCTCAACTTGCTGTTGCCGTTCCCACAACCGATTGGCTGCCCCAACGATAATCTCCGCCTTCAGCAACAGCTTCCGATGATACTTCGCCTCCTCATCTCCATCCAATCGTAATTTCTTCGGCTGAGCCAACAGCAGTATCGGTATCAAGTCCTTCGCCTCAGCCTCAGCGACAGTCCTCAAGCCCTTGAGCCCATTCTCCCAAAACACCCTCGCAGTCCGACTCTTGACGAAAGGTATCTGCGCGAGCTCCAGCAAGTCGGCTCTGGCACCTGCCTTGAGCCGGTCACTCATATGTTCCAGCGCAGCCTTGAGCATGCCCCAGCCCATCTTGTCGCAGAAATTGATCATGCCCGCCGCGAAGCCTTCGCAGATCTGAGCTAGGGTTTGGACGAAGCCTCGAGGTACTTCGTACTTGCGGGCCACGACGTGAATGGGCACCTCGTTACAGAGGTCGCGGAGTTGGAGGGCGGTGTAGAAGCGGCGATAGATTCGCGCTGTCCGGATTTCCTCGGGGTTTCTTTCTGGGAGTGCCTTGGCACTATTTGCCCTGGTCTTTGTTAGGTACATCGAGTGTGTATGGGGATGAGTACCTCACATTCGATTGACCAATCCGGGGTTGACGCCCACGAACTCAAGGACCCGAAGGCCACTCTCGTCTAGGCTTTCTATCTCTCTACGGAATACCGGCCAGTTGAGATCCGCTGACCCAGGACTATAGACTGGTGTAAAGGTATAGAAGATGTGCATTTCTCCATCCATGACAAACGCACGGAGAGCTCTTCGAAGCTCATCGTGCAAGAAAAGACCATCTTCGGGTGTTAGGCAGGCTGCGATTGTAGCTTGGCTTAGGAGGGTCGCCTCGTATGATCCGTGGTTGTCCACCGTGATGAGGTTTGAGGCAATCAGTTCGTTCAGCGTGGCAGTCACCATGTTATTCAGTTCCGCGCGATCAATAGTGTGGTATAGCAGGGTTTTCTGCACGTATTCTTGTATTGCTGCCAGATGCGTAGCTAGATGGATAGTGATAACTTCTAAGAGCGCCCTGAACAAGTCAGTATAAATCTGATCCATGATGCGAGGTTCTGGTGGCGTGTAATTATGACGGACAGGACGATTGCTACTAGAATGATGACTGTCGTACTTTGACGGTGACAAGACTGGGGACTTCAAGCCAAAGATCGGACACCTGAACGAAGCTGCAAGTATACCTTGGCATCTGGAATATAATTGAAGGGGGAAGCGACTTCAGATGCGAGGTTTAGAGTTGGGCTTGCCATAGGGTTGCTAATGTACCCACACTTGTATACGCATGCTACTATGGCGTGCTATAGAAAATGGCCCCTACCTCTTGATACCACGCTTTTCAGGCGTCAGACAACTCTCGACCATGGGAAGGTCGGCCTCAAGCAGTTGTGCTACTTCGTCGAGGTCCGCTTTCTGGCAACACAGATAGCTTTCGCCAATCTCAACTTTGCCTTTGCGACCTGCTCGGCCTCTCATCTGCCTCAGCATTGCCGGACCGATGAGGTCTCTTCCCATCCGTGCTCCTTGAAGTATGACCCGTCTTGCGGGGAGATTGATGCCGGCTGCAAGGCTGCAGGTCGCTACAATGACTTTGATTACTCCCTTGTCATACGCTTCTGCAACGATATCTCTCTCTTCGGTGGTAAGACCGGCATGATGAAAGGCAACTCCCTTTATCACCGTCTTTCCTAAGGTGTCATCAAGACCGACAGACAAGCTCCGAAGGTCGCTCACCACATCTTTCCTCTTATCAAGAGTCTCAATATCCACATCTGAGCCTGCCAGCATTGCTTCACTGACTAGTAAAGCTGTCGACTGACATCCTTGTCGGCCACCACAGAAGATGAGAGCGCCGTGGCCTGCAGTCGCAGTTTCAACAGCTAATGACACAACAGCGTTGGTCACTGTGTTCCTTAGTTCACAGTGATTCGAAAGCTGTATCTGGCGGTGGGGAGAAATGTTGGACAGGGTTTGAGTGGAGATGAGCTGGCTTGCAGTCTTGAAGAAAGCGCTGGAAGTAGAGACTGGATAGATAGATCGGTCATAAACAAGGTATTCATCAATTGGCACAGGTACATATTTTGTGTTGTAATACTTGGCATTCAGCCAGGTCGCCAATACCTCTGTATTCTATGAGAGTCAGCCAGGACATAAACAGCGTATCGATCAGACCATACGGTGAGAGTTGCACTCATGCCTACTATTTGCACAGGGCGTTCGAGAACCAAGAGCTTGCTTGCCATGAGCTCCATGAGGTAGCCTCGGTGATCATCGTCGATCATATGGAGTTCATCAAGCACAACGACACCCAGGTCCGCTATGGTACAGGTCTCGATCGCCGAGTTTACAAGTGCGTTGGCCTTCAACTTGTTAGTACAGCCGTGGTTCCGTACGTTCGTCTGACTACCTTCTCAATGGTACAGATAGCGATATCAACATCAGACCACGTAGCTCGTACTTTGCTACCTCCAAAGAAGCCAACCACACGCACCGAGGTATCGTGGGGTTTGCGCCATTGCGGAAGCTGAGAGCTACATTGACTGGGAGATTTGAAGCTTTTCTGGACTCCTTCCACCACCCTTCTCAGCCATTTCAGCTTTTCTTGCACTAACGCAACATAGGGAAGGACCAAAAGAGCCTTCTTTGTTGGATCTTCGATGACTCTTTTTAGCATCAAGACGTCAGCAACGAGAGACTTTCCTCCACCAGTCGGAGCTGTATAAACCAGATTCCTTGAGCCATCCAAAAGTCCACGACCTAGAAGGCACGATGATTGCCATGGATAAATACTGTTGATACCCAGCGAGGCAAGGTTCATTACAAGAGCTTTCGGAAGGCCATACTTTGGGTGAGCTAGGGAGAGCAATGGATTTTGCGATGCGCCTGGTACAGGCGGTATATGCTGTCTGGGCTGGAGTCCACTAGCTGAGCCAGGAGACCCATTGGCAACGTTGCAGATCTTGCTGGCTACAATACGATTATTGCCACCAGAGTTCAAGCATTGCCGCTTTGCATAATCTCGGCTAGATGAAAAAGTCGCAATATCTTTGAACACAACACAGGCTGGAGAGTCGGTATGAGACTGTTCATGGGATCGCTTCATCCCCTTTGTTGATCTTGTACTATATTGTTGCTGTTGGACTTGATCAACAGTCGTGGAGCAACCCATCCATTTCTGTTCATCATGCATCACGTTATGTGAAGCTTTCAATGAGGATCGTCGAGCCAACACATGGAGTTACATGGTAGCATTTGCGGAAATGCATGTTTACCTTTGATATTGTGATATTCTAGCCGGTAGAACCTCGGCATCTCGGGAAACGCTTGGCACTGGACGTCTGCCTTCGGTTTTGCCCATGGACAGAGAAATTGAGCAGACCTCAGGACATGGGTCAAAAAGTCGATAGCGCAGCAACGCAGGCAAGAGTGATTGGTGACGACCACTGAAAGTTCGGGATTAAGCCAGAGGTTCTGACATCAAATCGGATATGATTGCGGAAGCTTGGGGATGGCCCTAACCTTGAGATCAGCTAACCATTTCCTTCACTTTGACGGCCCAAAAGCCCATAGCCTTGACAATCCCGAGAGAACACTTGGATCTAGAAAAGACGAAGTGGGAAAGCGGTGTCTTTAGTAACCAAGGTCATGATCAAACTCGTCAGCGCAACCAACGGGGGGAGGGGAGCTTTATCTTTAGCATTCTTGGCAGGCCTCCACACGATACTAGCGCGCTAACCTTCGCCGCCTCGAGCCCTTCACCTTTCATGTTCCTGCCTGTCTCTTTGTGTGTCCTCCATAATCTTACTATTTGCACGTTTTTCCAGTACTCTTCCAGGATCGTCACCCTCTCTTTCCTTATGCGATTGCTCTTGTGGTCTATCACCTCTCCGTCATACACGCTCCATATCCGTGCAAGCTAGGGTATCTGCTGTTCCCATTCAGGCGTCGCATCGACGCTCGATATCACCCACCATAGAAGCGCAATTCTTCCCTCCACATATCTTCCCAACCCCAGAACCTGGTTTCGAATTCCTCAACCCATTGTCACCTTCCATGTTGTCCTGTTGTATCTCGACAAATGACGGATCACATCCCGCACCTACGTGATCACCTGGGATCGTTGCCCTCGTAGGCACGTCTGAGGGCAGCTCGGCTGCTGGCATGGCGGATGAGCATGGGTTTAATAGTGATAGGCCAGCCATGTCAGAATCACCGAATCAACCTGCACCTCAAGCGCGCCCCACAAGTCAGATCAATGATTCCGCTTCGACCTCCATACCTTCGCGCGTTCCTTCCAGGTCACCTCAACAAAGACCTCCACCACCACCACCACCCGAATCTGTGGCCAAGACAGCACTTCTAGAGTCACAACCCATGACTACCTCTTCGTCGTCCTCCTCACTTCCGCCCGACCAGCAGATGGATACCGCTGGCGCATCTCCATATGGCACGAGATCCAGAAATAGGACAGGAAATGCAAGACCCAATTATGCCGAGGATCGGGAACTTGAAATGGAGTATGAGTGGACTCCCCATAAAAAGTCTCACGGTGCCTTAAGCGCTACCATGCCAAGCAACCTGCAATCGGGAGAGAGCGACAAGGCATCGGCCGGAAATACTCGACGTTCATCGACAGCTACTCCCAACGGTGTGCCACCAAGCAGTAAGGCTACGATCTCGAATGCCCAAAACAATAGCATTCCGGGTATGTCGAGCTTCTCTGTGCACCCTGATAATAATGTTGCTCCTCCTGCGCCTATCCCTACGAGAAAGCGCAAAGCGCCCGGAAGCGGACTTGTCACCTCTCATACACCTCCAAACGCAACGCAAGCTCCCGCATCAGCTGTATCACGAAGACATGGTGTTCCTCCCCAGCCAAGTAGGCTAAGGCCTACGAATCTAATGACCTTCGAGGGCTGTCAATGGTACCTCAAGAATGGGAGATTGAAGGCCGACGACGGTACAGTCCTTGCGGTCAACGGTATGTCTTCCGAAGATGGTCTTATCATCCCCGTCACTGGCCGGAGTTCAGAAAATATACACTGCTGACTTCCAACCAGACCAAGTATACCTTGTCTGCGAACCTCCTGGCGAGCCTTACTATCTGGCCCGGATCATGGAATTTCTTCATGTCAATAATGATCAGAATGCTCCTGTAGATTCCCTACGAGTAAACTGGTTCCTTCGGCCACGAGATATACCCCGCAAGGTCAATGATACCCGATTTGTTTATGCCTCGATGCAATCTGATACGAGTCCTATCACATCATTACGAGGAAAGTGCAGAATACAACATCGGAGTGATATCGTCGATCTGGATGCTTACAGAAAGGAGCCCAATTCCTTCTGGTATGAGAAACTTTTCGATCGATACATTCATCGCTTCTACGATGTGATCCCAACCAGGCAAGTGATCAATCTTCCCATAAAGGTGAAGAAAGTTCTGGACGAGCGTTGGAAGTTCATCATCATGGAGATCGGCAAAGGTCGGGAATTGACGAGTGCCACCAAGTCCTGCAAGCGATGCCAAGGATACTGTGCTAGGTAGGAGTCCAAGTGCAATATCAGACGAAAGTCAGCTAATTCTACAACAGCGGCGATTCTGTAGACTGTGCAGTCTGCAAAAACACATATCACATGAACTGTGTGAGGCCTCCACTACTGAAGAAGCCCGCTCGTGGGTTTGGTTGGTCTTGTGGACCGTGTAGTCGAAAACAGGAGAAGAAGCTAGAAGCTCGAAATACTGCCCTTGTTAGCGAGAAGACGATAGAAGGAGAGGAGGGAGAAGTATTAGACGAAGACGAAGAAGAACACGCAGCTGCTTCTAAGTTGGGCATTGGGGATATTTCAAAGGATGGCGATGCACCAGTTACGGGATCACGTCCACCCACAGCAGAGCAGGTCGCACAAGCGAAACTATGGCCGTTCCGCTACTTAGGTATCCACTGCCGGGTCGAAGATGCTCTTGACTACGACGACCGTATATATCCTCGAGCCACTTCCCGGCTAGGTCCAAAACACCAGGCTACCGTGCAAACATGGCCCGGACGGCGCGTGGAGTACGTGAGGCCTGCGGATGTGAAAAGAAAATTTCTCAAGGGTAATAGTCACAAAAAGGAGGCAAAATTGACCAAGGATACAATCGCAGCTCTAGAAGCAGACAAGATCGCACGCGAGAAGCGCCCTAAGTGGGTAATGGACGAGCCACCTGGTTACGTGCCGCGTGGTGAAGACTATCCAAATAGCGATCCTAGAAATACTGCTCAGCTGGTGTTTCGACTACCCGAAGTGGGCGAGACTTCATTCAGAGGGCTTGAACCTTCGGGTACTCCAACGCTTGATCAACGCGAAATTCTAGTTGAAGACTTCATGAGAAAAGCTAAGGTTTTGGCACCACTTCTCCACCTCCAAGAGTACTCGACCAACTTCCTCGACAAAGCTCTAGAGCTATTAGTTGCAAACAACTACCGGAGTGACAATGCATTGCAGCAACTTCGGAATATAAACAAGCGAAAGGATCTCAAGGAGCCCGAATTTTCGAAGGAAGAAGTAAAGAGATTTGAGGATGGTGTCAAGAGATTTGGATCCGAGCTACGGTTTGTCAAAAACCATGTTAGGTCACAAAGGTATGGTGATATTGTTCGCTTCTATTACATGTGGAAGAAGACGCCGGAAGGAAAGAAGATTTGGGGTGCGTATGAGGGACGAAAAGGCAAGAAGCAACAGAAGCAGATGGATTCGAAGCTGGTTGATGATGTTGCCGACGATGTCGATGACTCCGCTTTCGACAACACCAAGGCTGCCGCACGCAGGCGTGGTTTTGAATGCAAATTTTGTGGTATCAGGACTTCGCCACATTGGCGTCGTGCGCCAGCCACAGCCCCTGGCACAACCGTGCCGATCGATCCAAACCTAAAGAACAGCAAGGACAAGAACGCCCACTTGATGCTCGCAATCTGTCAACGATGCGCATACCTTTGGCGATGTTACGCCATCCAGTGGGAAAATCCGGATGAAGTTGCGAAGAAGGTTGCCAATGGTGGTGGTAGAGCATGGAAACGCAGAGTTGATGAGGAATTACTTGCTGAGCTTACCACTGCGAGTGTGGCAAGCTCCATTGGAATCAGCACCACCGCTGCCGCTGCTGCTGCCGCCATTGGTGTCGACATTCCTCCTGAGATGACAATCCTGTCAGGGCAAGACGGCGCAAAGAAGAAGCAGAAGCTGGTGGGAGATACTCCGGCGATGATAGCGTCTCAGAATGGCGCACTCATGGAGCCTATGAAGAAGAAAATTGTCGAGAAGTTGCCGGAGCCAGCTTTGATCCCCGAGCAACCAAAGATGAGAATCCTACCCTGTGCTGTCTGCTGGGGTTTTACAGCAGGCGAAGAGGCCACCGATGAGGGTCTTTGCTGTACTCGTTGCCGACTCACGGTCCACCGCAATTGTTACGGCGTGGCAGATGGTCGGCCAAAGGACAAATGGAATTGTGACATGTGCACCAACGACACTGCTCACCAGGTCTCGACAAATTACGATTGTGTTCTATGTTCAGTCCGCGAATACACTGATACAGAACTGATGGAGGCTCCGAAAACGCACCACAAGAAGAAGGACGATCGCCAGAAGGAGAAGGAGCGACTGGAACGTGAGCTTCTCATAAATGCTACAGATATGTACTACCGCAGCCAAAGGGAAAAAGGGAGGCCAGAACAGCCTCGGCAACCGCTTAAACGAACCACAAACAACAATTGGGTCCATGTTATCTGCGCAATATTCCATCCAGAGCTCAGGTTCTCGGATCCTAAGACGTTAGAGCCTGCGGAAGGGTTTGGTGCTATTCCACTGACTAGATTCCGGTTGAGATGCAAGCTCTGTAAGAAATCAGAAGGAGCGTGCGTCAATTGCAACCAGTGCCAAGCCAACGTACACGTAGCTTGCGCTCAGCAATTTGGATATCAGCTTGGCTTTGACATAACTCCTGTCAAAGGCTCTCGAGCCAATGCAGTGAACTTGGTAGACATGAATGGCGACAAGGGGACTGCTGCTGCAGTGATCTACTGCAAAGAGCATACGAAGGCCCCTTTTGTTCGGGAGAAAAGGACTGGTATACATGACATGGCCGAAATCCTGACAGATCTTGACAATCCTGATACAAAACTCAACGCTCTGCAAGCATATGCTCGCTCGCACAAGCAGGCCGACACGTCGTTGACCGGAACGCTGCGCAAGGCACTAATGCTTGACTCTGCTACAAGCACAGCTACCCAGCTTGCTAATGCCGGCATGAATCAGTGCAGCTCAACATCTGCTTGCAGTGGCGCTGTGAGCAGTTCCGCGCTGGCGCCAGTCACCAGGGGTTCTAGAGTCTCACCTGGAGCGTTGACCGTCAGGTCTGATGAAGTGGACCAAGATGGCGATAGAGTAATCCATCTGGACCTTGCGTCACCGGCTGAACCTGCGACTAAAGACTGCGTCAAATGCGGTACGACCGTAAGTCCTAAATGGCATTGCGCAGGGTCGAAATGTACATCTGAATTCGGGAAGCCGCCCATGGTCCGTAACCTTATTGCGGAGAGCGTATCTCTGCAGCCAGTGAACGCACTTTCAGCTGGCCTCGTCGACAGTGATAATCCTGACGGTGTCAATTCGATTCAGCGTGACCACTCTGCAGCACCGGTTATGTCCTCTCAGGCAAAGGTGCCAACAGTGACGAACGGTGGGCCTGCTGAAGATGACTCCGCAGACCGAGAAGGTCATACAGATACGATGCTCCACGACTCCGAACCTGCGGTCAATGGCGAAGCCGCAATCAGCGATGTGGGAGAGGAGTTGCCCAAGTATGTCTGTAACAGGTGTTACCAACGAAAGTGTCATGAGCCAACCTCGCCACGAAGTACCCCAACACCTTCGCCCGATCCCGTCAAAATCGAACCTGAGATTCACACCAGCAACGAACTCCAAATTGATAGTCAAGGGAGCGTCGAAAGCGATCCGATTTCTCCTTCCCCTTCCGTGCGGGCGGTCTGGCCTTCTCAAGTAGCGCAAGCGTCCTCACAGGAACCGTTTCATGGATGGCCAAGCCACGCGGTCCCAGCGGCACCAGTACCCGCCGTATTACCACCAGTCGTGTTACCACCAGCAGCTCCCTATCATGCTCCAGAACGACTGTCCAACGGAGTACCGCACTCTCCGACTGTGGTAGCCCCAACTCTACCGCAGCACTATGCGCCGCCTCCTCAGCATCAATCAACCTATGTACCTCCTCCGCCGCAGCACTACCGAGATAGTCGAGGGGTCATTCACCGTGGGATGCCGCCACAGTACCACGTGCCACATATCGTCAACGGAGTGCCCGTGGAGCCGCCATCCTTCCAGTACCGCCGTGACAGCTCTGGTAACTTGTACCAGGTGCCTTACGTCCCACCAGCGATGCGACCACAGTCGTCCAGCCTGAGGTCTCCGCACATGCACGATCGGTCATCGCACGGGCCTCATGGGCCTCCGGAGGCTGCGGAGAACCCATTCGCCGTCCCGAACCCGTCGCACTCTCCGCCCCGACAGCCATTCAGCGGCATCTACGGTAGTCCACCGGGCCGTCGTGAGAGGGCGGAGACTCCGCCCGATGGGCTCGTACGCGAAAGTAGATGGGGTGGGGATGCGGTGATGGCGAACGGTGCGAGTGCCAGTCCATCGTTGCGTAATCTATTGCATTGATCTACGGAGCTGTGATTGAGTGCGGCCGCGGAGCAAGACCAACAGGACGATTACACCATTTGGAATCACGACATTTGATCAGCATTTAGCAGGGAAAGAGGGAGGATGGGGAGAATTCTTGGCCCTGATGGAGCTGTATTTCTTGAAAGGCGCTAGATACCAATGCCTGCAGACGGAGATGGTGAGGGTACGTGGAAGGTACTTTGGTTGCACGAAGGCTCTGACCGTTCTGCTTTACGTTTTGATTATTGTGTCCCTGTCATCTGGATGGGGGTTCTTGGACATGTGTAGATAGTGATGGTAGAGACAGCTGTGAAACCCCCACATAGCTCGTGCTTGGCTGTGAGGAAGAAGCCGTGGTCAAATACCCTGATGGGATCAATCGGCTATTGGACAAAGCACATTGGACAATGCCAGATAAGGTTCCGTGGCGTGAAGCAGCAAGAAGCAACTTGAAGCATTGAAGCATTGAAGCAACCTTCCTTTTGACTCGGGGCAAGGATGACTGAGATGGTTACTCTCCGCATCCATCTCTGTGGCTGACTAATACCATTACCCGACGGCCATTCGTCGGCACAGTCGTTCTAGCCCCAAGGTAGCCTAAGGTAGGTTTAAAGTACTTTGATGAGTGAGCACGCCATAGCACGTTCCAGCATTCTAACTACAATCACATCACCGACGTTGGTCAACCTTCTCATGGTAAGGTACCTTAGCTTCACACACTACGGGGGCCACCACCCGTCGCGATGTGGTCACTATGTGGTCTTATACTAGCATTCTACTAGAATTTTACTACATTATGCCGAGCTACACCTTGAGCATGGAGACCAACGTCACACCCTGCTATCTCCCAACCCATTCGCGCTCGTCTTTCCCATCTCTTAGTTTTCATCTGACAGGATTCCCCTTTCCCAACCTGCATAGAGCAAAGAGGCTTCGAACCGTCTCCCACACCCTGCATCTGATCTGACCTCCCTAGCCAAAGAGGGCAATCTCAAGCTTCTGGACTGCTCTGTGGCACGAAAGTGGCTGCTGGATATCACACCATCACTGCAGAGGGTGTGTATGCATCGCTCTGTAAGAGGGCCCGTCGATCGCGAGGCGCTCCTTGTTTGGGGTTGGCATTCTGGCATTTATATGGACGAGGGATATCCCAATTCCCTGTCGTCCATCTGCACTGCTGCACCGTACATGATCTGACAACTGGTTCGATACCGAGGCTTCCCAGCCCCAATCATCCCCTGCATACTCCCTGCATACCCGTCTTACGGAGAATTACTGTGTCTGCTGCTGTTTCTGTCCCGCGTAGGGCTCACCAACAGCATGGCTTCTAATCCTACGACTTCGAAAATTGGCCAAGCTTTCGCAAAGGTGTTGGCTATCAAGCTCCAATACCGAAACCCAACTGGCGAGATCAATCTCACCAGAGGCGAGTCCGTCTTCTCCGTCTCCACGGCGGACACCTACCTGGAGGATGAGCCTTCCTCGCTGGATTGGATCAAGCAAGTCACCCCAACCCGCCATACATTTACGGATTGGTTCTATCACCTATTCCCATTTACCCACTGGATTGGTCGCTACAACGGGACGTGGCTCATTGGAGATCTTATAGCAGGTTAGTCACCTTCAACACAGTCCTGTCAAGTCTCGCAGTTGACGCGAGGAACGTAGGTATCACTGTGGGATGCGTTGTTGTTCCTCAGTCCATGGCATATGCCAAACTGGCTGAGCTCCCTCCGCAATTCGGTCTGTATTCATCGTTCATGGGTGTTTTGATCTATTGGTTTTTTGCCACATCCAAGGACATCACCATTGGGGTCAGTATATCACAATCCACCTTTAGTCCGCTCGGTATTGACTCTCGATAGCCTGTCGCTGTCATGTCAACGGTTACGGGAACCGTGGTCGACCAGGTCCACAAATCTCATCCCGAGTTTCCTGGCCATGTCGTCGCCTCGGCGCTTGCTATCATCGCAGGCGCAATCATCTGCTTTATTGGACTCATCCGGTGTGGCTGGATTGTCGACTTCATCTCATTGTCCGCCATATCGGCGTACATGACCGGTTCTGCCATCAACATCGCCGTTGGTCAAATCCCAGCGCTGATGGGCATCACTGGCTTTTCCAACAGGGATGCTACTTACAAAGTTTTCATCCACATCCTACAACACCTTGGGCGGACCAAGCTTGATGCTGCGATGGGTTTGACAGCACTGACCATGCTTTACCTGATCCGATACTTTTGCAACTTTGCAGCTCGAAGAAAGCCTAGCAGAGCCAAGATGTTCTTCTTCATATCCACCCTTAGGACAGCTTTTGTCATTTTGCTTTATACCTTGATCAGCTGGTTGGTCAACAGACATCACCGAAAGACAAAGCAAAATCGCTTCGCCATCCTGGGAACCGTACCTCGCGGATTCCAGAATGCTGCGGTACCGACCGTGAACACGAAGATCATCAAGTCTTTTGTTAATCAGTTGCCAGCTTCCGTTATTGTCATCCTCATTGAGCATATTGCAATCGCCAAGTCATTTGGCCGGGTCAACAATTACACCATCGACCCATCTCAAGAAATGGTGGCTATTGGAATTACAAACTTGCTTGGACCATTCCTTGGAGCATATCCTGCCACTGGATCCTTCTCTCGGACTGCCATCAAATCCAAAGCAGGCGTTCGTACTCCTTTCGCTGGTGTCATCACCGCTGTTGTAGTCCTCCTGGCGATATACGCGCTGCCTGCGGTCTTCTTCTACATACCCAATTCTTCCCTTTCGGCAGTCATCATCCACGCCGTTGGTGACCTTATCACGCCCCCCAATACCGTTTACCAGTTCTGGCGCATTTCTCCACTCGAAGTCATCATCTTCTTCGCTGGCGTCATTGTCACCATATTCTCCAGCATCGAAAATGGTATCTACACCACAATTTGTGTCTCGGTCGCCGTGCTCCTCTTTCGCGTCGTCAAAGCCAAAGGCCGTTTCATGGGCAAGGTGAAGATCCATTCCGTCATTGGTGATCACCTCCTTGATGAGGGCAAGCGCGCAGGCACAGGCAACTACAGCCCCTTAGGCTCCAATGATCCGGACAAGTCTACTCGCAACCTTTTCCTCCCTATCAGCCATACCGACGGTTCTAATCCTGAAATCGACGTCGAGTCCCCTTACCCGGGTATCTTCATCTACCGCTTTTCTGAAGGCTTCAATTACCCAAATGCCAACCACTATCTCGATTACATGGTTGCAACCATCTTCAAAGAAACCCGCCGCACCAACCCCAATTCCTATGGCAAGCTCGGGGTGAGTCCTAACCAAATCCTTCCCATGCGATACTAATGCTCCCGCAGGACCGACCTTGGAACGATCCCGGTCCCCGCCGCGGCCAACCCGCCCCCATTGAACCTGACAGACCCACGTTGAAAGCGATAATCCTCGATTTCAGCAGCGTCAACAACGTAGACATCACGAGTGTCCAGCATCTTATCGACGTCCGTAACCAGCTGGACCGCTACGCCGCGCCCGAAAGAGTCGACTGGCATCTCGCCTGCATCAACAACCGGTGGACGAAACGTGCCCTCGCCTCCGCCGGCTTCGGCTACCCCACACCCCCCGGCAACGACGCCCCCGTCTTCGAGCGCTGGAAGCCCATCTTCTCGGTCGCCGAAATCGGCGGTGCGTACAGTGCCGCGGAGGCCGCCCAGCACCGCGAGAACGAGCGACAACTGCGACGGCAACGCACAAAGGACGCAGAGGAAGCGAGAGCGGGAACCAATCAAGACGCGATCGCACAGCACGGTGACGCCGTCAGCTCGAGCAGCAGCAGTGATCTCGGCAAGGAGTTGGGGGCCACCAAAGCGTACGCCCAGGCGTACGGCAAAGGTGCTACCGCGAAGGTGGCGGTCGTGCATGGGTTGAATCGACCGCTGTTCCATATCGATCTCACGAGTGCGCTGCAGAGTGCCATTGCCAACGTCGAGGTGAGGGGAGATGGAACTGTGGCCAAGGGAGTGGGGACGGTAGGTATATAGTTCAGAGAGAGGCAAGAGCGTGGGCCCGAATAAACGGGGGTTTTTTTGGGCTGCTTGACATGTAATACTTTACTCATGAAATAAATACATTTATGGATCTACACCGCATATCCGGACCTGTGTATTCACCCATTTTCCCGCCTAGCAAAGGGGGTAGACAGGTGACAGGGAGCCTACTCGTACATATCATGCTAAAATATGGGAACTTTGTGACGCTACCGCCGCTTGAAAAATGGCGCCTAGAAACTTTGCTCGGCGCATAAAATTTGGGACTTGTATTGGAATCATGCGATGGGAATGGCGAGTTTAATTGGTTTGCTTAGATTTAGGATGTGGTAGATAGATAGATATCGTAGATCTAATGAAACCCATTTCATTTTCATTGCATGTCATGTCATGTCATGTCACATCATATCCTTCGCGCAATAGAATCATCCATCTATCCAAACCCCCAACCCCCAATCCCCAATCCCCCAAAATCCAAACACCCAAAGAAAAAAGCCCCATCAATCATCCAGCCCCACACCCCCAAAAACAAGAAATCCCCCATTCCTAAATATCCTTCACAAACCCCACCTCAAAAACACGATCCGTCGGCACCTTCAGCTGCGCAATCTTCGACCGCGTGTTCTCGCGGATCCAGAGGAAGACGTGTAGTAAGGTGCGGCGGAAGATGTTGCTGCCCGTGGGGAGGACTTTGAGCTGGGACTTGCCGATTATGTAGAGGGTTTGGTGGGTGTAGGCGGCGTTTAGGTGGGTGAGGGCGAGGGCTGTTTTGGAGGGGGAGGGGGAGGTGGAATGGGTTTGGTTTTGGGAGAGGGGGGTTTTTGGCTTTGGATTGGTGGAGAGAGGGGGGCGGTGGGTTAGGGGGTGTGAGTCTGCGATGTCGGAGGAAGGGGAGGGGGTTTCTGGGGTGTGCTTGTCGATGTCTGTGGCTGATGTTGTGCCGGTGCCGGTGGCGGTGGTGGGGTCGGTTTCTTCGTTCTCGTTTTCCTTTTCGTATTCTGTTTGTTTGTGTCCTGTGATGCCGTTCATGGTGGGTCGAGATACGCTTTCGCGGATGATGAAATCTTTGATCTGTTCGTAGATCAGGGATGCGAGGTCGGGGTTGATGACGATGTCGCTGTAGCCGTGGCGGACGACGAGCCGGTAGCAGTTTGGTAGTGCGAGTCTTGAGACGTTGTAGCGGTCTTCCGCGGGGACGGACGGTGTCTCGAGGGGTCGCAGGTGGAACAGGACCATGACTTGGGGAGCGGCGACGAGTTTGATCAGGAATTGACTGAAGACGGGCGGGATCGTTGCGCCGTCTTTGTCGAAAAAGATGCCGAATCCCTTCATGGTGCTGACGGTACCGCCGCCGTATTTTGGCGTGAGTACCGTAGCGTTTGCTTGCTTCTTGACAAAGTGCGTAGTTGGGAAACGGTCTGCGCTTTCGGCGGCCCACTGCTGCTCTTTGCCGAAGCGCCAGAGGATGAAGAGTGCGGTGAGGATGCTGGAGAGTGTCAGTGTGAACCAAGCTCCGTTGGGGACCTTTGTTAGAGCGGATGATAGGTAGACGCTGTCGAGAAGAGATATGGTGAGCCATGGGAGAAAGACCCAATAGGGGCTGATCCGCCAGACGAACATGGCTGCCAAGGAGACCATGCATGTATCGAAGAACGTGACGAACATGACGCAGACCCCGTAGGCGTTCCCGAGGGAGGTGGTGTTCTTATATATCGCTGCGACCAAGACGGTCCCGATCATGAGAAGCCAATTGACAAGTGGCACATAGAGCTGCCCATGGAAAACCTTCGAGGTATGAACGACCTTGACTTGGGGAAAGTATGAGAGCTTCATGATCTGGGCCAGCAACTGCAGAAAGATCAGCATCGACGACTAGAACAACTCGGTATGCTCACTGACCTGGAATGTGGCAGTGATGATGGCCTGGGACGCTACGATGGCCGCTAGAATGGCAAGTATCAGTGAAGGGATAACCCAACCCGGTGGAACGGTGTTGTAGAAAGGGTTCGAGTATGCGTCCGGATGGATGCTGATGAAAGCCGCTTGGCCAATATATGCGAGGAGAAGGCAGGGAAAGGTGAAGCCGAGCCAGCTGATCTGGATCGCCCTCATGCTGAAAGCTCCCAAGTCGGCAAATAAAGCTTCGACCCCGGTGAAGGCCAGCAGAACACCACCCAGACTCTTCCAGCCATCGGTTTTGTTGCGAATCAGATATTCAAAAGCGTATGCCGGATTAAAGGCTTTCAGTACCGAGTGATCGTGCTTCGCCAGATTGAACATACCAAAGCCGGCGTTAAAAAGCAACCAGAGGATGACAATTGGCGCAAACGAGGTGGCGAGCTTGCTGGTCCCCAGCGGTTGGATTAGAAAAAGCAGGATCAAGATGCCAGCGGTCGTTCCTACGACCGCCGAATTTGAGATTGTGGGAGCGACGACGCTCAGACCTTGTACTGCACCAAGGACGGATTGGGCCGGTGTCAGGACTCCGTCGGACATGACCATCGACACGGCAAGTACTCCAATTGTCTTCAATAGTCCCTTGGCGAACTTACTATGCTCGATTCCGTTGCGAATCTTACCGCCGGTACCCTTTAGATCGCCAGTATCGAATCTCCTCATTTGTATCAGGGAGGCCTCGCGCGGATCACGACTTGTAATATTGATCTGGACTTGCTTCAGTATCCGTACTCGTACGGGCAAAGGTGGCAAGGTACTTACATATCGACTTAGCAGAGAGTATGTGCTGAAGGTTCCTCCCTCGCCATTGTTATCTGCACGAAGAATGACGAGGACATATTTGACAGTCACCATCAGTGTGAGGGACCATATGATGATTGACAAAACTCCAATAAGGTCCACATAGCTAGGTGCCGTTCTGAAAGTGGAAGAGTAAACGTAGAGAGGACTGGTTCCAATGTCACCGTAGATGGCACCAATGGATTGGTAAGATAGCCAGAGCAACAATTTGCCGTGAAAAACTTCCTTTCCTTTAAAGTCACCAGCCCGCTGTAGGCCTGGGTCATCATCCTCCGCTTCTTTGTCTCCGTGCTTCCAATTCCAGGTGTTGTGGCGAGGGTGCGAGATCGACCGCGAAAAGGTACGGGTAATGTCGCGCATGTTATAGATGCCATCTTGATGTTCTTCGCTGCTGCCAGTCAGAGTGCGAGTAGGGATGCGTGTATAAATGCTCTCATCTACTGCCGAACTGCTTGTTATAGCCTCGCCTTTCTTCTCATGCGGGGGAAGACCGTCGTCTGCAAAGCCGATCGTGGTGGCCATCTCGAATGATCGCCGTTATGCGCGTGGTGGGGCCGCAAGGCGAACAGTGCGTGGGGGGGAACCAGGATGATGAGGCGCCTCTAAAATGTCGACTGCACACTCCCAGCGATGAATGTTATTGAGCTGAGATGATCTTGCCCATATTGTATATTGTCTAACGATTGCAAGACAACAGTTCGGACTTATAATAGAAGACGTTTTCAGAACAAGACATTGTGGGGGGATCTATCTAGCCTTAATCTATTTATCTAAGCTCCCGAGGCTGCGGCCGAAACCGGTCCGGACACTCTGGCGTTTCGTAGTATTGCTTACTTTCCCACTAGGTAATAGGCACATGTCAAGCATGACTTTAAGGGGGTTTGATCCGCGTCCTAACACTATATAATTGGTGACTAGTACTCCATATGGAGTCCATAGCTTGGATGATCTGAAGAGATAAGAAGTACCTTGTATAGTGGGCTGCAGAAGGTTCACGCTATCTAGCCGATCACCCCACCGAAACTCTCCTCAAGTCTCCTACGACCCACGTGCCCGTTTCTCCTTCCGCATGCTTATTTACTGACTAGCCACCTAGCCTCCACAGCGTCGCTAAACAGCTAAACGAGGTTTCGTAAGAGTTCGGTCTCCTTCTCGCCACCACGGTCATTGCAGACTTCATCGCGATTCCACCTCCAATGCTACGTCTTGGCACTGCTCAGCCTTGTACCTTCACTCACCGCCATCCTCTTAGTCAGCTTTATCGCTTTTCCCAACAGTACCTTATGCAGTCAGATTGGGAGGTATATACTTCTATACGAGAACACTTCACCTTGATTGCCAGCTGGGGGAGCTGATTGGCTATGGTTTGGCTGAATATTGCCAGCATTTATTTGACATTTTCTCGGGGACAGAGAACCAAAACAATGATCGCGTCTGATGAATCGAGCCTGTCACAGCTAATGGCGCTCGGAAGCTTCGTTCGAATTCGTAGCATCAAGACTTTGGTAAGAACCGTTTGGTCACGTATTCAAATTACTAGAGCACCATAAGCTAAGATTCTACCCATCTTGTTTCTATTTTACAGAATTTCGCATTTGCTGGGCAGGCCACATGGTCCAGATTTGGTCTCTTCCATAGCAACTTGTTGCGTAACAGGCATGCCAGCATTATTATCCACATGCTCCGAACCTTTTGTTCCTATACCCCCAGCCTTTGCACCATGAGCACCATTCTCTGCTCTAGTGATGTTGGCACCGTCATGTAGTCATGCAAAGTTGACTTTGGACACGGCTTGATAAAAGGCTCGGCCGTGAATTTCGGCGAGTTCGAGCTCTTTGGAGCTCGGTACTCGCATTCCATCAGCCCCCTATTGACAACGCTTAGTTTGAGTCCCGACATTGATCATTCGCTCAAGCCAACTCACAGCAAACGTTCCAGCACCCCAAGGGGTACCACCACGGACTTCGTCAAGATTGACCAACATCGGAAACGCCGTTTTGTATCCCATTGGGACATAGATGATGCCATGATGGGCGAACGTGCTCATTGCTGCGATAGCGGTGCTCTCCTGCCCCCCTCCTTGAGATGCCGTGGAGATGAACAAGCCTCCGTACTTTCCCCAGTAGCCTCCGGACTGCCACTGCTTGCCGGTGCTGTCCCAGAAGGTTTTCCATTGGGCGGGGAAGTTGCCGTAACGCGTGGGAATGCCGAAGAGGAAGGCGTCGTATTCTTCAAGCTTGTCCGGGGTGATGAAGGGGATGGACTCGTTCTGGCCAGGAGCGTACATTTTGCTGAGGACCTCCTGGGGTAAGGTTTCTTTCACTCTGTGTGCACAATCGTAAGCGTGGTCAGCGTGCGCTTCACCAAGAGATGGACGAGAGCCGTATCAAACACATCCTTCACGATTGTCGTTTCAGTATCAATCGCTCGAGGAAGGCTCACTGATAAAGATCGACGGTGCCACCAGCGGCCTCAATGCCCTTCTTCTCAGCCTCGGCGATCTTAGCGATGTGTCCGTACATTGAGTACTGCACCATTTATATTAGTCTTGACGGTGTGTGCAACATCGGCAACATGCATTGTGATGCCAAGGTGAATGTAGTTTTAGAGTGGCTTGAAAACTTACGAAGACGATGGCAATCTTGGGAGCCATGATCGCTGGCTGCACCTTCGGCTGGAATTTGGGTCAAAAGGAATGGAATTTCGGTGAAGTGATCGAACTTGTTGGAGCAATGGCGCCGTTATGGATAGGTAAGAGTTGAGGCAAAGAGTGCGAGATGGCATTTATCTTCGGCCTCACCCGCCAATACTTTCCTCATTTGACCCCACCTGATTATCAAAGCATCACAAACCAAAAGACCCCTAAGGGAATTTCCATCCTCTCGCTGACCAACACCGTCCCTGCTGCTGACAAACACCATGATCTTGCAGTTTATGGAAGCCAACGGCAATATGCTTGGTCGCAGACGTAACAGCAGTACTAACATTGCATCGTTCTGAAAGGTACTAGAGATGTACTTTACCAGAGTCCCGTAACATGGTGCAGATGATCATCTCTTAACCATACTCAGATCATGCGATGTTCTTGGATCGATTGGATTTCTTTGGGAAAATGCGAGTCCTTCATCCATCCTCAGTCCCACGGACGCTCCCAAACCTGCCCCCAAAGCCCCCAATATCTCTTTTGAAGAAGCGACCAATGTTCTTCAAGTTTTCGTTCAGGTTGCCCGTTTGCGCCTGTCCGGAACCATCAGGACTCATACCTCTCCGCTGCTGAGGTGGTGGACTAGCCATCCTGGAGTTTGCGGGCGTGCTTGACATAGATCCCAACCCCGGAGTACCGAAGCGGTCCACCCCGTCTCTTGCTGCCGTCATTATGGCGCTACCGAAAGTAGACGGATCGAAGCGGCCTGGGAGACTGGAGGTGCTTAGAGATGTGGCAGACGAGAGGGAGGGTAGACCTGTGGGCAGATGAACGCCTCCCCCAGTGGCGCTATTTGCGCCAACGATTAGAGGTGTAAGCAGAGGAGAAGCTTGCTGAAGACTGTCATTCCTTGGACTCGCACAGTGAGCTTGGAAGAGCTCAACCAGACTAGCTTGATCCTGTTTGCGTATTCCCTTGAGGTCGAGGATCTTCCGAAAGTTTGTATCGGTTTTGTCAGCAATATGGATTAGATACGCTTGGACAAGGGCTTCAGGTGGGGACGGGCGCACTTGGAGAGTTTTCAGAATGGGGTCGAGGCGAGACATAGACTGCGAGACGCGTTTGATGTAGCCAGGTGGAGGGGCGGTGCCAGAAGGGGCGCTGAGGGTAAGGAGCTCCTCGAAGCCTTTCTTTAGAACGTATATATCGAGGAGCATCTTCGACACTTCAGCAAGCGCGTCATGTTGGGGATCAATGAAACATACCTGCTCAGCACCAGCCTCGGAGATAGGCTTGCACAAGAACATGTTGGCAATGTAAGCGTTTACTGTGAGTTCAACGAGGTTGTCGCAGAAGGCTCTTGCGTATTGCTGCTTGGCGAGCATTGCCAGAATTTCTACTGCTCTGCTTTTCACCCTTGAAAGCATCTCGGCTACGTATGAGCTATGGTCGCCAACGCTATCTATCCTGCTCCAGCTAGTGTTACGCATCTCTCTCCAGGTAGGTTCAAGATCGATTTCAACCCTTCGCACCAAGGCACGGACAGTCGCACTGGCAATGCCCATGAAAGCGTCCGCTTGGCTTTGTAGGTCAATGCTACTCTTCAGGTCACTGTCAATTCGGCCCTTGATCTTTTCCTCCAGCTGCGTGCTCGTATAGTAGCAATAGTCAGCAGTGTTGAGCACAAGCACAAGGTCCTCAATCTGCGGCGTCTTCGATGGTATTTGCCCGCTTGGGCGTTCGCTAACATAGTACAATAGGATCTGCTGTGCGTATTGATCAAGATACCTCGCAAATACTTTTGTCAACTCCACTAATCGAGCTCCAGGGGACAATTTGGCGCATTGGGCCAGTGTCAGACGGTAGAAACTGAAGAGCTCAGTCGACGAGGAGATGACCATTTGTGGAGAAAACTCTTCGTCGGGCTGCCGGGGTGGCTGTACTCGATACTTGGGGATCAATGTAGATAGGTGCCTGTCCTGTGCTTCTACCCAGATACTCAAGTATGGTTCAAAGGCTTCGGAGATGGCTTGACTGAAAACAGGTGACTTCTCATCATATGAGCTCAAGGTGTCCATTGAAGCTCGAGATGTGGTCGTGAAACGCTTTTCTAAGCTCTGCTCAAAGTCCAGAGTTTCCTGGAGACACGATAGCAAAAGGTCCACATCTAAAGTCTGTCCGCTGGCATTTCTTGTAGACCTCTGTAAGATGCCCTTGAAATCTTCCCTCGTGCTCTCGCAAAAAGCATTCGCCAGTAGCTCGTTGACTCGCCATGAAGGAGGAAACATAGCAGCATGTTCGTCGTCGTAAGTCTTCAGCATCCTCTTGAACCACGAATACCTCCTAGAAATATTGTCTAGTGACCCCGCCTCCTCACTGCCCCTGAATAGCTGGCGATACTCCCGCAATTGAGTGTTGCAGTACCATGTAATCAGCCTTGATCGTGCATTATCACCAAGTGCATCCATGACTATGCACGCCTCCGCAAGCATTGCTCTTCTCTGTGCAACCTCTCCCTTCGCAAAGTGGACCTCAAAGTCCCCACACACCTGCTCCAGCATTTCTCTCTGTAGGTCGCTCACATTCCTGCTGAGCGTAGCAATCTGGTCAATCGAACGATAACTCTTGAAATGAGCCATAAGCTGTATGACAGCCTGCAATAGCTGCGCACACTCCCTATATTGTCTTGAGCTACTCAATCCTCTCAGCTGCTCATACGCCGTAGTGAGCATTTGCAACCTCTTTAAAGCCGTCATAGAAAGCGTTAAATTTTTCTTTGTATTGTCCAGCCGCTTAATGTCGGCCGTCATCTCTGTTATCGCTTCTTCTGTCTCGATCGCCCGTTGCCTGACGCCCTCGACCTTTTGGAAGAGCTCGGCCAAGTCTGCCTTGGCCGCCTGGATACGTTTGACGCTGTCGACATCGGAGCTAGACTGCTGCTGCACGTGAAAAGAGATATCGTGATCGAGGTCTGTTTGGTAGGCTCGAAGGGCTCGAGCGGTTTTGGGAACGGATGAAAGGCTCGATGGGTGGGAGAAGATAGCATTGAGATGTTCGATGGGGTCATAGTCGGCTATAATGTAAGTCAGTAATGGTTTGGGGGAAGATCTCATCATAGTACCAGAGTCCAAAGAGCCTAGAGATGCAGCATCCCCATTCAACTGCGGCATGAAGTCCGTTCATTCACGTACATAGCCCAAATGCGAGGACTAGTAATATCACCTATCAGCAGCGAATGTGGGATGTCGACAGTACTAGAGATTAGGTACCACGAGATGTGGGGATAGTCTGAGGGAACTTGTCAAACGCTTCAACAATACATCTACATTTGGCCCAGTTTTCGCCAAGAGATATATTCGATAGTAGATTAGCGTCTACTTGGCAAAGGCACTTGGTACCAATGTGCCAATTTCCACCTCGACCGGAATCATATATGAAGTACTAGTGAAAGGTCTGTTCTTACAAGTACATGCTTCAATGTCTTGACAATTTCTCTTGTGTAAAAGGTAGTATACCACCTGAGATTCATGTGTGAACCTTTCACATAATGCTGGCGTTAGCTTGTCGCACTCGTTGCCGCTACAAAGGGGCCAGATGCTATTAAGACTTCCTCTCACGCAGTATTAGCATTTGGTCCCGGTGAACAGCTCATTCAAATTAATGCCTTTCGAGCCAAAATGTACACAATGACCTGGGCCATTTTTATACAAGACTGAAATAGGATCATGTAGGTATAGGCATCTCATTCGTCTTCAAGGTTTCATAAAAGAGCAAGTGATCAGATCGCGTACATACCTATTACAGGTAACAATAATGTCAGAACAGATTCAAATTTACTCACGGTTCGCACCATCCCGAAAGGGTGTTTGATGATGGCCCTTCCAAAGGCTCAGAAACCGCTAAGGAGAATGCAAGGTTCGGAACCCTGCTTCGACCAGACTCTTAGTATCACTGCCGTCGCCTGTCCCAGTCCAATAGAATAAGCCTCCCAGAGCCCTCTGCTTAGCGTATTCTGCTTTCACACGCACAGTATTATAGTCGTCATAGGTAACAAATCCACCATCACCACCTACACAATAGACAGCCGTCACTTCATCATCGTAATGAACGATAGCTTCGGGGCGAGGTAAGTCCCTATACTCAAAGGTGCCTTCCCCGCCACCATGCCCGTTATAACGCGATCCGACGGCGCTGGCTCCCAAGAAAGATCGTCCGTATGTCGGGATACCCAACAGGATCTTCTCCGATGGTACGCCTTTCGAGATAAGATAGCTCACCGCCGAATCTCCAGATATCTTTGCGGCATCGTTGTGAGGGTTCTGTGGACTGTAGAGCTGAGCATGATGACCGCAAACATCAGTCCACGGGCCAGAGAGATCGTAGGTCATTGAGTTGATAAAGTCCAGAAATTTGGAGGCTTTGCCAAGATCGATATCATTCAGTGCCCATTCGCCTGCTGGTAAAGCCGAGGTGAGAAGATAATTTGGAGCAGGCAGATCCTTGCGCAAAGCAGCAAGCATCTGGACGTATTGCTTCCCTTGTGAAGGATTGGACGGGTGTTCCCAATCAACTTTCATTATCAGAAGATAGTCCGAATCAGCAAGTGTGGTAGTCTCTTACTATCTATGCCATCCAACCCATGGTCGTCAACCATTTGCCTAGCGTTCCGTGCGAATACAGACGTAGCAATCCCATCGCTAGCGATGGTAGGGAACGGCGCGCTACCGTTCACCCCTCCACCAATGGAGAGGATGGTCTTGATGTGTGGGTGTCTCATCTTGATTGTCCTCAAATCACTGATGCACCCTCTCACGCCGTCAATGTCTATCTCGGTGTCTGCATACTTGTCCGTGAACTATCGTGGCATTACTTCCAAGTTAACCTTTGGGAAATACTTGCTTTGCTCACGAAAACGGCACCCTTATTTGTCACTCTGCACTTAACTATCAATGAACAAGATTCTGGACGGAAATGATTACCTCACCCTGCGAATGCGTAAAAGATATGGGTTATGAAGTCCAGATTCAGCGAAGACGGGGGTTGCTTGCGGTATACCCTCCAGTTAGGGTAGTACACAGCATTAATATAGTCGAAGATCATCGGCTCCTCAGCCTGGTTGAATTTGAAAGTCTTGGTGCTTGTGGAGGCAGCTAAATTCTTTGAATGGTCGCCCATCCTTGTGGTAAGCCCAGTATTGAACGATGGAGACGAAGTATGAGTCGTTTGAACAAGGAGCAAACAACGGACGGAGAAGGAAAAGAGCTATTGCCTTAGAGTGAATGAGGCATTCGTTGGTACAATGGTGTCAATAGTCACAGACACTGCAGAATACCATATTATGAAAGGAGAGGTTGCAGTGCTCGATCAATGGCTATCAGGCATTGTCAACAGCAGTCAGGGTAGGCTTTGATATTTTTCAGTCAGAGTAATTGAATATTCACGCAATGACACGATTCCATTTCATGCCGACATTGTCTGTTACAGAAATCCCAGAGTACCTGCGACGTGCGAAAGGGGCCTAGTGAGTTTCAGATTGCGGTATTAGCGTATGCAGTTTCAATGCGATTGGCCTGCTACAAGACCCTAACCACGCCAAACCTACTTAATTTTGTTAGTAAAACCCTACTAAACCTAAGTAACTCTTATATTAGTACCGTATTTTTATTATAATATCGCCTAAAACCCTCGCTATTACCTAAGGCTCTTATATAGCTTATATACTTAATTATAAATATTTCTAATACCTAAAAGTACTTACTAGGTAGCCCCTACTACTAGTACCTCTTATTATATTACCTTTACTAATAAATAGGGTAATACTATTACCGCCGCTACTACTAGTAAAAAGGAGATTAAGAAGTAGAAGAAGGCTAAGGAGTAAGCTTATATTTAGGCTTAGAAGAAGGCTAAGTAAGAGGAGTAGGTAGTTTTAAAATAGGTATAAAAAGAGGAGGCTTATTATTATAAAGAGGAGGAATAATATATTATTAAAATAGAGGCTAAATTAGCCTAGTTATATTATAAAAAGGAGCTTTCTAAGTTTAAAAAAGAGATATAATATTATTAGGTTAATAAGGATAAATATAAGGAGTAGTAGGTAAAGATAATAATTAAAGAGCTCTTTAATAAGATTAATTTTATTTATAAGTTATACTTACCTAAAACCTTTAAGTTAATAAAGAGAGATAAGGAGTAGAAGAATAGACCTTATAACTATTTTATAAGTACTTATTTAAGGGTAGAGTCTAGTTTATATATCTAATATATATAAGCTAATAAGATTAATAGGTTATTTAAGAAAGGAAACTTTAATAGTTATTTATTAAATATTAAGATTAATAAAGTAATAGCTAATAAAGGTATTATTAAAATAACTAATATTTTAAGTTAAGTTAAATTAGTATATTATAAAGTAACGCGTTAATACTTTGACTTAAAAGACCTAACTATTAATAAATAGGAGTTATATATTAAGATTATAATTATAAAGTAATAAAAGAAATATTATAACTTTATTTTAGATATATCTCTTATAATTACTAGTTAAGCTAGTTTAACTAGGAGTATTTAGGAAGTTAATAGCCCTACTTAGTTATTATCTTATTAATATACTAGGATAAATAATCTAAAATAAGCTTATACTATTATTTATAATTATAATAAGTCCCTTAGTAATAATAGTAAAAAGCTTATAAGGTAGAAGTATTATAATATAACCTATAATTATAAGGGCTATTACTAGATTAATAATAATAGTAAATATTACTAGCTAAATATTATATAATATAAGAGGTAGGTAAGTATAATTACCTCTAGTAAAACTATTAAATATAAACTATTATATCTTATTATTAAGTTACTACTTAGTTAAGGTTAAAAGGGGGAGGATAGGAAGCCTAGTAAGAAGAAGTTAATAATAGAGTAGATAAAAGAGATAATAGCCTAGTAGATAGAGTTTAATATTATTAAGAGTATAAAGTCTATAATAAGTAAGGGTTATTAGTAGTTTATATAATAAATAGTTATATAGTTATAACTTCCTCCTCCTCCTCCTTTAATATACTTATATCTACTATTATATCCTTCCTTATACTAGCCTCTATTATTTAACTATCCTTACTCGCCTACGCATAACTAATAGTTATAACCTACTCTATTTATAATAAGAGCTTAAGACCCTTATAAGCGTTCTAGTCCTATTAGTAAGTTAAATAAGGATAATATTATAATTGCAAATTATAGGGGTTATATAGTAATATGAAATTAGTCCATTTTTATAGTAAGACTAATTCTTAAGAAGTCTAAGAAGTATTCTACGGGGGATCAAATAAACCCCCTAAGGAGACTAGTAAGCCTAGTACGTTATTTCCCCTTACAGCTTAATATAAGGACGTAATATATATTAAGTATATATATTATAGAACCTATTTAGTTAGTTATAATAATTACCTCCTCTCTTAAAGAAACTTATCCTTAAGTTTAATATAAATAGTCTATCTAATTAAGTTTAATAAAAACCTTTAAACCTATTATAGGATATAAGGAAAAGAACTTAATAAAGTAAGATTATAATTATTATAATTATAATATATTATACTTATAACTTTATATTATAATATAGCTATCTATTATAAATAGATATTATAATCTAAGGTATATATATTATATATAATAAATCTATATAAATAATAATAATAGTTATACTAATATAATCTTAGTACCTTAGTATTATTATTATAATACCTAAAATTTTCCTTAATACTTTCTCTTTTATAACTATTATTAATATCTTTCTAGGTACTTAGCGCCCTCTTTTTTTATACGTATATAATACGTATAATATATATAATAATAGTTAATTATATAATATAATATCTAATATCTTAATATCTTAAGTATTACTTATAAGTTAGTTTACTAGCTCTTCGCGTAAATATAGCTAATATAATATAGCTTAATCTAATATAAAATATATATAATACGCCTAGCTTTTATAATAAAAGTAGAAGTAGATCCTAATACCTAGTTAAGTAATCTAATTATTAAGGATCCCGTAGGAACTCCTATTATAAATCCTATAGAGATTCCTATTAATAATCCTATTAAGGAGCCTACTCCTCCTTTATATAACCCTATCCCTAAGCCTACTTCTTACTTTAGTTCCACCGCGAGTATTAATAATCCTTTTAACCTAAATAATAATCTTATTATACCTACTTATTATCCCTCTTTTATAGAGGTAAGTACTTAATTATATTATAACTACGTAGCTAATATAAAGTAGTATATTATTCTTACCCTCGCTTCCCTAGCTACGCGTTCTTAGGGAGTTCCCCGTCTAAAATAAAGTATATATAAGAGGTATATTTATTATATTAATAAAGGACTTATAGAGTATAAGTATTTATAATTATATTATACTTAGCGCGTATACTAATAATATAAGTAACGCTATATTTATAATTACTAGTAGAAAGAAAACTATACTTAAGTAGTATAACTATTATTTAAAAGTCTATTATAACTACAAACTAGTAGGTTTTCCCTATCCTTTTAAGTTATTTTTATAATTATAGCATATACTAATTACTTAACTTCTAGATTCTTAATAAAATATTCCTAGTTTATTATAAGGTAATTAAGCTTTATTAATTAATTAATAATATTAGCTATCTAGATACTCTAGAAGATAAATTAAAGCTTTAAGAAGCGGGTATTACCCTTATAAATATTATAATTATAATCTACTTTAAGCTAGCTTCTTATAACCGCGTCGCGGGATATCTAGGTAATAAAAAGAAACTAATAAGTACATTAGAAGTATAAACTACTATTCTTTAAATAATAGAATATATTATTAAAACCCTTATAAGTATTTATAATATTAAGTAAGCTAAGGTATACTTCCCTATACTTCTATTATATTTTTTAATCTTTATAACTATTACTTATATATTCTTAAGTAGGCCTTAATCCCTTAGCCTCTAGCCTAGAGGATAAGATAGATATAGATAATAAGGAGTAGGTACCTAGTATATTAATATTATATTACCTACGCTTATATAAGTAGCTAAGTAAGCTTTAACTACTTAATACTAGGTTTCCTTCTCCTAATTTAATTAGATAGTTTTTTATTTTTTTCCTAAGTTATCTCTATATACTAGCGCCTTTAAGGCGTTTTACCTACTCCTAGTAAGTAAGATAAAAGAGATTAATACTCTTTATACTTACTTTTAAGTAACTAATTAAATATCCTTTATTATATTTATTAAGTCTATCTTAATATTTATAACTCCTACTTATAATAATAGTACTTTTACTTCTTATTAAAGTCTTCGCGTATTTCTTATATATCTTCTAGATTTTCTTCTAAAACTTATTAATTATATTAGGGAGGATATCCCTTCTACTTAATAAGATATTAAAGTTTACCCTTCCTTATCTTCTTATCTAAAATCTCTTTTAACTCCTACTACTTATTATTATTAATAAGTTCTAGAGGTAATAGCTTAGGTATAAAGGTATTACCTTACCTACGCGTATATAGCTCTAAAAGAGAGATATAAAAAATAGGGTAGATTATATATATTAATAGTAATACTAGGTAATACGCCTACTTACTAATAGGCCTAAGGATATAAAATAGACTAATAAGCTTATATAATAGCTTCCTACTTAATTACTTTTACTTTAAGTTCTTTATATTTAGTATAACTAAGTCTCCTTAATTAAAAGATATTAGCTTATACTTCCTATTATAAAACTTTACCTATATTTCTAATATATCTTACTATTAACTTAATAGGTCTTTATATAATTTATAAAGTTTTTAGATATATTACCTTATATCTAGTACCTCCTCTTAATAAGTTCTATCCTTAGAATATATAAGAATCTTAGGCTAATAGCTATAATAAAGCTAGAAAGGACTATACCCTATTATTATATTCTTTATATTATAATATATAAATTTAGCTAGGGGTAATAACCCTACCTAATTATCTTATCTATTATTATAGTAAGTTCTTAAATAATATTCTAATATCTAATTCTAATATTCTATTTAGCTATTAATCTATAAATAAAAGGCTATACTTAGCCTATAATTTAACTTTAAATAGTAGTATAAATTAGACTAATAAGCGCTTATAAATAAACTCCCTTAATCTAATATAATATTATTAGGTATACTATACTTTAGGAAGACTTCCTTAAATAAAATATTTATAAGATTAGTTACCTTATAATCCTTCTATATAAAAAGGTAATAAAGTATCTTTATATACCTATTAATAATTATAAGAATAGTATTATAAACCTATCTATACTATTTATATAAGGGAAGATTTATAATAAAATCTATTATAATTAACCTTTATAACCTAGTAGGCTTAGGAAGTATAGTTAAATTACTATATAGTTAATATTATTTTACCTTAACTCTTTAATAAATATTATAAGAATTAATATATTCTTTAATATCTACCTTTATACCTATCTAGGTATACTTTTAATAAAGGAGACTAAGCGTCTTATTAAGCCTAAAATACCCTGCTAAGGGGTTATTATAATAGCGTTTTAATAGCTCTTTATAAACTAATAAGTCTTTAGGAATATATAACTTCTTATTATACCTAAATAAACCTTAACTATTAAATATCTATTAATTAGCTCTTCTAACTCATCTATCTATTATTTCGCCTACGCGTTACTAGCTAATAAAAATATCTTCTTACTAAAGTACTTTAATTAATTTAATTATAGACTTTAAAGTTATAATATATATTATTTTATTCTCTACTATTACGCTAGCTAGAAAATATAGAATAAGTTATTTATAACTAATAGTTCTAGTAATAGGGTTAAGCTATTTCTTAGCTATATTATAGGTACGTTAAGGTAGTATCTTACTTATACTCCCTATAATTTTAGGTTAAGAGTCCCTACGCCTTAATAAATATACTCTATCTAAAACTATTATTCTAATAGCTATATTAATAATTCCTAGTACTACTAATCTTATAACTAGTACTAGTATCTATAATTACCTTATATATATACTATATATTATAGTAAGTTTACCTTTATTACTAGAGGGTTATAAGCCCTATCCTAGTATAGGAAATATATAGGCCTTAGCTATAATATAGAAAATAGGGTTTAATAAACCTACTACTATTAATAGCTTTTATTATAATATAAGGATAAGTTTATTTATTACCTTACCCTTACTTTTATAATTAGGGCGCCTTAATAGTATATTAGCTAGGTTAGTCTTACCTAGTCTATACTTAATAATAAAGTTATAAGTTAAGAGTCTTATTACCTATCTTACCTATTAACTATTTAAGGCCTTTATATTTATAAAACCCCTTAGGTTATTATAATTAATAAGTACTTTAACTAGATAGAAACTACCTTCTAGGTAGTATCTCTACTACTTAAAGACTATAACTATTATAAGTAACTCCTTATTATAAGTTTTATAGCGTTCTTTAACTAAGTTTATCTTCTTACTCTAAAAGGTTATAAGATACTACTAACCTAATTCCTAGAGTTATAATAAAATACTAGCTAGTCTAAAATCTAATATATTAGTCTTAATTTACGTAGGTAATATAGGACTAAAATATCTTAATATTAATATATTAAGAAATACTTAATAGAGTATATTAAATATATACTCTACTTTATTAGGCTAATTAAAAGGACCTATCTTAATACCTTTTATACTACCCTTTAATAGCCCTATTAAGGGTAATATAATTTATAAATACTAATAAATAAAATAATAATAAAAATTTATAAATCTAAGAAAAATTTATACTTTATAGAAGCTCTTAGGCCTAGGCTATAACTAGATAGTATCTACCCTACGCTAATCTATTATTACGCCTTTAATTAAGATAATAAATCCTAAGAACTCTACTTTAATTATAAAGAACTAATATTTCTTCGGGTTAATAAATAATTTATACTATTAAAGCCGTTTAAGTACTCTATATATATAATCCCTATACTTTATATATAATTCTAAATAGATAAGAATATTATTAAGGTAAATAATATAGAATTTATCTAATAACCCTATTAAGGACTTATTAACATAAGCTTAAAAGGTTACTAGAGTATTTATAAGATTAAATAGTATTATTAAATACTTAAAATAACTATATTATATATAAAATATAGTCTTCTATTTATCTCCTTTTTAGATATAAATATAATAACATATATCCTTAAGATTAAATTTTATAAAGACCTTTACTCTATTTAGGCGATCTAATATTTTACTAATTAAGGGTAAAGGATATCTATTCTTAATAGTTACCTTATTTAACTTATAGTAGTTAATATATAGATATAGGCCTCTATCCTTCTTTAAGATAAATAGGATAGGTAATCTTATAGGACTCTTAGAGTACCTAATTTATCCTTTTACTAAGGCTTTATCTAGATAGTATCTTAATTCTACTAACTTTATATTTAATAGGTTATATAAGGGTCTATAAAGCGGGTTACTAGTTATATTAATAGTATAATTACTTCTTTAATAGGATAATAGATATCTAGCTTCTTTAACTAAGAATATATCTAAGAACTTATTAAACTCTAGAGGTAATATATATAAATTAACTACGTATTCCTTATCTAGATTATTTATACCTACTACTCTAAGTCTTAATTATATAGGTTCTAAATTAATAATATTAGAAATAAGAAATATATAGATAGTAGGCTATTTCTTTAAGAATTTTATAAACTATTATAGATTATTTAATTAGAATAATAACTTATTAATTCTAAAACGCTACTTCCTTATACCTATATTAACCTTAATACCTATTATATACTATATAAGTCTATTAATAACTAGTAGTAGTCCTACCTTATCTATTATATAAAAGATATAAGTATATTAATAGGAAGAACCCTAACTATTTATAATTTAATATATTATATTATATATATTATAATAAAAGATAGGCTTACTATTTATAAAGCCTAGATATAGTAATTTAGTATCTTTAATATATTTTAAGCTTACTTTAATAGTATAAGCTTATAAGATAATATTTAGCTAGGAATTATAATTAAGATATCCCTTATACTTAAGAGGCTTATACCTTAGTATTACCTTAACTTTATATTAATATAGTATTAGAGGTTTAACCTCTACTCCTTATAGCCTCTCCCCTAATAATTTAGAGCCCTTAATAGGGTCTAGCCTTTTTCCTACTCCTTACTTATATATTAGCCCTATTTACTTATAATACTAAGGTTTAAGCGTCTTCCTTTTATTTAAAATCTACCTTATTTTAATAGATTAAGATAACTAGTAGTATAATAGCCCTTCTTCTTATAATTCTAATTAGTAATATCTAATAAATCGCGTAATTTAAGCTTACTATAACTACTCTTACTATCATAACTACCTATTCCTTATCCTCTTATAATATTATCCCTATTTATTTATAGTTTTTTACCTTTATTATAATCCGCGTACTTATATAATATATTTTACTAGCCTTTCTTACCTAAGCTTTTTATCTTATTAATATTAGCTTTAAGGCGTACTACTAATAATAGGAGTTTATCTCTTATATTAGGTAGGGACCTCTAATTTATAAGGGCGATTTAAAGCTTTTTAATAAGCTTAGTATATAAATTTATTACCCGCTTACTTTTAACTTTTTTAGGAAGTTATACTTCTAATAATATTAAGTATATTTTAAACTTATAAATTACCTATATTAGGCGTTAATATATATTAGTATACTATTAATATATACTTAACTCCCTATTTATAAGATCCTTAATATAATTTAGTAAAAAGTTTATAAAATCTTTCTAACTTAATCTTTCTAATAGATAGGAATATAAATAAATAGCCTAAAGTTATTCTAAGTTACTCTTAAGCGCTAGTATTATAAATAGAATATATAATATCTATATAGTAAAGTTAAATAGAGTCTATAAAAAAGATATATTATATTATTATATCTAGTCTTAATATTTATAAATATTCTTATTATAATAATTAAGAATAGGGGTTAACTTTAATATACTTTAGAAGGGACCTAAGTACTCCTTAGCTTTATTATATATATACTTCTAACCTATAATACTATTATTATAAAGAGAAATTTATTCCCTTAATTCTAGGGTAGTAATATCTACTTTAACTTCTTTAAGTTATTAAATCTATAATAACTCTTCTTACTTACGCCTTACCTATATAAGGCGTTCTATTATAAGGGGAATACTTCCTTTATAATTCTCTAAATCTCCCTTAGGGGTATTTTTAATATTATTAGGTTTATTTATATCCCTTATATAACTTTCCTATTCCCTTTCCTAATAGCTAGGATTATCTTCTTACTATAATAGAATAAGTTCTACTACCTTTTTAGGACTATAAGCTAGCCTAATATAGGAGTTATTTTTTATTATCCCACCTTATCGATTAGTTAAAAGTCCCCCAGTTACCCCTTTCAGATTAGTAGGAAAAGCGAGGAACTTTAAAGTCTAGATTTCTTTATATTCCACCTACCTATATACCTATACTCTATGATATTTTCCACTTTACTAAAGTTATATAGCTTATTTCTAGGTACTTAACGCTTTAATAATAATTAAAATCAGTCTACTACTTTAAAAGATATATCTAAATAAATAGTTTTACCTACTAAATTTAGGTGTGACCGTGGCTATAACGGCGAATATTAAAAGTCCTGATATTACTCCGCTTCTATTCTAGTTACTAACTAACGCATATAATATTAGTCTATATAGACGAAAAGATACGTCTTATTATAAGGGATATAATACTATCGGAATTATTTAAATTAATATATAGGTATATATAATATAGTTGATATTATCTTATTTATCCGCTAAATACCTATATTAGCTATTAGCCCTACGGCTAAATACTACGCGTAAATCCTAACTTCCTATTCTTCCTACTAAATACTCCCTATATCTTCTATCCTATATCTAAAATAGCTATAGTATATCTTAGCTAATACTTGATTTTAGTTATACTACTAAGGCTTCTATAGTATAGGGTCTATATTAGTAAAGAAAGTGTACTAAATAAGAAAAGTACTATATAGCTAAAATAGCTAAGAATTTATACTCTTAGTAGTAACCTCCCCCTTAGTAACCTACTACCCTACTACTAACTTATAATATACAGGGTTATATTATATTACGCTATAATATTCCACCTGAAATCTATAGAGAAGCCTAGTATACTATTAACGGCAAGTAGTCTTTTAGAATTAACCTCCGCTAACGGGGTTCCTATAGCCTCTAGGACTTATAATAGCCTACTAATCGCCTTATATTTAATCTATAGAATCCTTAGGGCAGTTTAAAGGGCTAGGGTAGTATATAAGCTATTTAAACGTAGTATAAAAGATAGGAGGAGTAATACTATTATAAACGCGAAGATTATCGTTATATATATAAAAAAGAGATAGGAAAGATATAGGACTATAAGTTACTAGATATAGCTAATAATATTTTAGAAAGATAGTTTAAAGGCGTTAATCCTACTCTATATAAATACTTTAATAACGCTTTTAACCTACGGAATATACTATAGCCTATATACCCTTAGATATATAATAGTACTAAAGAGAGGGCTAAGGAAACTACTAGGTAATTAACCTATCCTCTATTATAAAACGCTATTCTTAATAATAATAGCCTAGCTATAAGAATAGAAGTCTATGCTATAATACTATAGTATTATTAGGACTAGCATTAGTTATAATCTAAAGGGTATAGTAAGAGAGCTCTAGTACCTTAAGATAGGTAATACCCTAATATCTCTTTTAACTACTCTAACTAATAATTATAGTAGGTTAGCTAAGGCGTAGAATACGTGCCTAACGTGTAATAAACGTCCTAATTATTCTAAAATTACTATTAAACTTATTAATAAGGGGCCTATATTACTATACTAGGGGATTATATATAGCTTCTAGTGTATTCTATAGAGGTATTCTACTCCGGGTCTTTATATTTAATAATAGTACTGCTAATTCTCTTCTATAATAGCTCCGGTCGTTCCTTATTAACTACTCTACCTCCGGGCGTAGTACTAAGACTTTTATATTATATATCGTTATTATTATCACATAGTATAAAACTATTTATAGGATAGATACTATTATATTCCTAGGCTAAATACGTAAATTACTATTTTACTCCGCTTCTATTCCTATTACTTATTAACGTATATAATATTAGTCTAAGTAGATAGAAATATATATTATATTACTAGGAATATAATACTATTTATATTATTTAAATAGGTATACTAGTATATATAATATAGTTAATATCGTCTTTTTTACCCGCTAAATATCTGTATTATTACTCCGTAATTACACCTACTAACGCTAGGTAGTAGGGGTGATTTTCCCCTACATAAAAATCTTGAATTTTTACAGGTATTTTCTAGTTATAATAGTATTTAATAAATTACTTTTATCTTAACTCTACTATAACGGCGTATTACTTATAATACTACTAGAGCGAGTTATATTTACTATAACTAATAATAGATTACTACCCTTAAATAGGTAGAAGAATTAGAATTATTATAATTATAAATTATAGGGGTTATATAATAATATAAAATTAGTCTATTTTTATAGTAAGACTAATTCTTAAGAAGTCTAAGAATTATTCTACGGGGGATCTAATAAACCCCCTGAGGAGACTAGTAAGCCTAGTACGTCATTTCCCCTTACGGCTTGACGCAAGGACGTGACGCATGCTAAGCGCATGCGTCGCAGAACCTATTCAGTTAGTTATAACAGATAATAATATTCTAGAAGTATTCTAGTAGTAGAAGAAGGATAAGGTAGATTATTAAGATTAAAAGTTATAATATTATTAGATTTAAGCTAAGATTACCTATAAAGACTAGGGTATTAATAATATTAAGAGTATAAAGGATACCTTATTATATACGTCGGCAAGATCTCAACTCGCCCCTATGCCCTTGGTAAAGGCCTTCGGCCCGCAGGCCCGGGGCCGGCCCCAGGGGCCCCGGGCCAGCCCCGGGCCTGTCGCAGCGTGTTCCAAGGCCCCGGGGCCGCTCCGGGCTCCAAGGGAAGCGTCACGTGACTGCTGACTAAGCAATTTCCCAGAAATCTACTAGTTGGTAAATTCTAAGAAATCACGTGACTGCTTACTAAGCGAAACCATGTCACGTGACTGCTTACTAAGCAGAACTTCAAAAGTTTTGATGTTCCATGATCGACGGGGGACTCGGGTAGGGTACCCCGGAGCCACCCCCAACGCCACCCTAAAAGCGACCCCGGAATCGATCGATTCAGCCAATTTCTACGCGGGGGTGATGCGCTGGGATAGGCCTAGGTAGGGACCGACGGCGTGGTAGCCATGTTGACTTGGTATGTCAGATGATGCGACAGCGTTGCTGTTGCGGGTACCTTAACGCTATTCCCCAGCGCCCGGAAGCCTAATGATGGCGTACCGTAACGCTATCGCTTGGCGCCTCAACGCTTAATCTTAGCGCGTCCCTTGGGGCCCCGGGCGCTAGGTAGGTTGCCCTTACGGCCCCTATAGCCCCGGGCGGACTCGTGTCTGCCCCTGCGGCCCCAGGGCAAGCTTTCTCAAACCACGGCCCTAGGGGCCCGGGGCGGCCCGGGGCCGGCCCGGGGTACCCCTCCGGGTTTTTAGAAATTGCCGACGTATCTATACTAGATCTATTACTACTAGGCTTCTAGATAGTATTATTTAGAAGCTAAAAGGTAAACTAAGTTAGTTTAAAAAGCTCTAGAAAGAGGAGTATTAGTACGCCTATAGGCTAGCTAGTATAGAAGGAGGTTAATAGTAAGGAGGTAGATAGTAAGAAGGTAAATAGCTAGGAGGAGGTTTTTAAGGAGGTAGATAGTAAGGAGGTAAATAGCTAGGAGGAGGTTTTTAAGAAGTATAGTATCTTTAGCTATCTATTAATATAAATAATAAAATTAAGACCTCTACTACTAAGCTATTTCTTATTTAAATACTTCTACCTTATTATTAAATATATACTTAGTATTACTATATTTAAAGTACTTCTTTATAAACCTATTATATCTATTATACTTAATAGTATACCTTAAGAAACCCTTAAAGTTATTTTAAAAGATAGGGTAAAAACTCTTAAAATAATATCTTATCTAGGCCTTAAATATACTAAATATAAACTTAATAGGGTTATAATCTAGTAAGTAGGGAGGTAAGTACTTAATAAGATAGCCCTTCTATTTAATAACCTTAATAATTTAAGTATTAATATAAATATTAATATTATCTAGGATAATAATACTTTACTCTTAAAGATATTTATTATATAATAGTAGTAGCTTATTAATTAGCTAGTTAATAATCTCCTCCTTTAAATACTAGCCCTTCTTAATACTAGTATATAAAAGGTAACCCTTAGTAGTATATAAGTATAAGTAGAATATTATATATATTACCTTATCTTATATTATTATAATAGTAAGTAGGATTACTTATAAATATATATACTATAAATCGCTATATTATCTAGAGCTTAAATAAGGACTTATTAATTAAGATAAGCTATTCTACTTTTATTTTACTAGTAAATACTTACTAGGCGACTTAAAGCTTTTAACTCTAAGGGCCTATATATTAACTAGTCTTATAAGATATCTTAATATCTTTTAAAGCTTATCATATAATAGATTAATAAATAGATATATCTTATTCCTCTATTAAGTAATAGGCTAATTCTTCCTAGAATAGTTATAGCTTTTAACGCTAATAAGTAAGTAATCTATTAAGAGTAGTAAGTATTATTAAGTAACTCTAGCTTATATAATATAAATAATAAGGAACTATTATTTAGTTATATATATATAAAGATTCCTTTCCTATTAAAAGCTTATTACTTTATATATATAAGTATCTTTTATAACTACTTTAAGGCGCTAATATAATTTAAATAAAAGATAGGTATACTTATAAATTAAAGAGTCTTTTCTAAATTATAGTATAACTCCGCCGTAATAAGGGTAATAAGGTAGGTAGAGAGGGAGGTAGAGAAGTAGACCTAGAGCTACTACGCTAGTTAGATAATAAAATACTAAAGGATAAATATTAATAGTATTATAATTACCTAATTAAGCCGTATTTTAATTCCTTATAATAATTATAATAATAATAAATAGTAGTAGTATAAGAGTTACTTAGGTTTAGTAGGGTTTTACTAATAAAATTAAGTAGGTTTAGCGTAGTCAGGGTCTTACAGCAGGCCAATCGCATTAAAACTGCATACGCTAATACGCAGACGCCGGCAGCGCTTAGATTGGTCGAAGTCTTGGCAACATTAAAGGATTATCAATGTTTTCAAGAGATAGCCCTCAACGCTATCTCAGTCACCGGCTCTAGAACTGGTACAATAACATCAGCCTCATTATCTCCAGATTCCATACCAGATAGGGAATACCTACATCATGGCCGTTGCAGTAGACCGCCGAGGAACGAGTCCTATGAAACTTGACCGTCGAACACCAGTAGAGCCCCATTCCAGTCCAATCGACCGATTCTCCTTCGCCAACTTCCTCAAACGCGAATACGGCTTCGGTCTCGATCCCAACCGGCCGCTATGTAAAGCTTTCCGAGAAGGCTTCTGCCCCCAAGGTACCGCATGCCCTGACAAACATGGCACCGCTCATTCCAACAATCTCGTATGCAAGCATTGGCTGAAGGGTCTGTGCAAGAAGGGAGACCAGTGCGATTACCTGCACGAATACAACATCCGAGGGAGGGCAGAATGTACCAACTTTAATAAGACCGGGTATTGTCTTGCTGGTGAAGAATGCAATTATCTACATGTGGACCCAGCATCAAGATTACCGCCATGTCCGCATTACGAGAAGGGGTTTTGTCCGCTAGGCGCCACGTGCAGTAAGAGACACGTGCGAAGGACGCTGTGCAGGTTCTATCTGGCCGGCTTCTGCCCGTATGGAAGGCAGTGCAAGGAGGGAGTTCATCCAAGGTTTCCGGAGCATCTGCCGAAGCCGAATGTGAAAGTGAAGAAAACGGCGGAGGAGATCGAGGAAGAGAGGGAAAGGCTGGCGCAAGAGGCTGAGAGGCAGGAGCAACGAGAGCTTGAGAGGTTTGACGGGAATAGGTGGAGGGGAAGGGGAAAGAGTCGATTTGGTCGTAGTGGCAGGGGGCGAGGGGGTGAGGGATATGATAGATGACGTCCGTCAAGAGCTACAGATTATGGAAATATCAAGAATTAAGAGGAGGATGCATCTTTCACATTCTGACCATAGGAATTGCAACGCAAGTCCTGTGACTAAGTTGCATAGCCCAATCGAGAGCTGGCATTCGCTTCGAGGCAGGTGAAGATCTCCTGATGAGCCATGTAGGCCCAGATCATCTGGAAAGCATGCAGAGCACTGTACAACGAGTAACAAGGTCAAGGCAAGAATGTTACACAGAGCTCGGTTCGCTTTAGTAAAGCAACTCTAGCGACCCAAGTACGTTTTAAGTGTCAAGCTAAGGAGAGGAAAGTGGTTACTTTCAACGCCTTGGAGCGCCCATTCGTGTCATTCAACATTATAGCATACCTGAGGAGAGAATTCGAAGAACTTATCCCTTTGGCCTAATCAGTCCTTTGGATGAACATAAGCCTCTTCATCACTGTCTCTTTCGCCCACTCTATCCCACGCATCGGTACTTTCTTCCGAAGACCCTTCGTGCTCTGTCTTCCCAGAAGTTGCCGTATCAACCTCCTCATCATGAGGTCCCATCATCCAGCCCACAATGCCACTTGGAACCCACTTGCCAACTAGATCATACGTTCTGCTGCCGCTACCCACGAAAATTGTTCCGTTCCTTCCTTTGCCTCTTACAATGGAGTCGAAAATATCATTATGTAATTCCCTCAGAGAGGTTCCTTTCGCAGCTTTCTTTACAAGACCTTGCTTCTCGAGCCTCTGCCTTGTCGCATCGGCGACAGAGAGGTGCTGGCTAATGATCAATTGTTGCTGGTCATCGTCGACTGCAAGGCCGTAATCGAAGTTGCCTAACATGAATTGCACCACATTCAGGTCTTGGCCTCGAGTCTCCTTCCGCAAGGTGTAGATGTACTGTTGCAGACCACCTGCGATCACACTTTCCGCCGCGTGAGAAGCTGGCGTGAGAGAAGAAGTTATGGAGGGGGTAAGAAAAAGAACACTGGATTTTTGGGAGATCAGAAGCGGCATGAAGGCATGTAGGGTAGTGAAAAGAGCGAGGAGGCGGGCATTCAGGGTGTCGGACCAGGTTGAAGGGGATAAAGAGGCGATCGATTTAGCAGGTAAAGCAGGTCCCGGGACGAGGACAAAGGCGCATAAGTGCAGGGTATGGAATGGTGCCTTTGGTATGGGATGCTGCTGTTTTGTTATGTGGGTGGTAAACTTGGAGATGGCTTCGTTTGTGGAATCGGGCTGCGTTTCCATTTAGCATTCCTTTTCCACAGGCAGTGCCACACAAAGATCTCACCGAGGTTATATCTAGATTCAGTGGCCGTATGTCACCCTTTGATTCCGACTGGATGATTTGTTCCTCTGACAAGCTGGCGACTGGTATATACACGATGAAACCCCGCCGCTCAAGTTCGCGCGAGAGCGATCTTGTGAGAGGAGAATGCGGCGAACCAGCAAGGACAATGACCTCCGTCCTAGATCCATTCTTCGCCTTTCTCGCCCGTCGCTTAGCTCGATCAGATGTCCGTCGGCGCCAGATAATGAAGGCTCCGGTGCCGACAAAAGCAATCACTGCCGCAGTAACGGCGCGATGTTCCAACAGCCAGTCTCGAGATGCTTCATAGTAACCAGGCGGGATCCTGGGAACCCTCCGCGTAGTGGGTGGAGGTGGTAGAGGCTTTACATAGTCAGGAAGCCATGGCGAATCCCGCCATGAGTCTTTCAACGAGCGGCTAACGCTTTCAAAGTGCCTCTCAATACCTTCGGTAAAATAGTCAACCGAGTCGGTTAGGTAGGAGATATCGAACAAGCTTTGCTCATTGGGAGACATCCTCACGATGTACAGGATCCGAAGAATGAAGCTCTTTGCATGGTCCCGTAGAAGGTCATGAAGTCGGCTGAGGGGCAAACGCTTGAGGCATCTATCTCCGGTATCTCCATAGATATTAGCGGCAATTCATCTTTCCACAGTTCCACTCTGGGCAACACAAAGAACAACATTCATTTTCATAACACCCCAGTGTCAAAAAACTCGATAGATATGGAGGCCATCCGGTAAGTAGGGAGTGGTGGATGCTATGACTTATTCCTAAGCACGCTTCTGGACGCTTCTGCTGTGCAACTTGAGTTTAAATCTCTCCGAGTTCTCACGTTTCGTGACATCTTGTGAATCTCCTTTGCAACTCCCTATGCACTTGTTTCCAAGATGGTCCTCGAAATAGATCCATGTATTTTGGAATATCAGCATGAGACGCATCGGGTCCGCGAAGCGGAAGCGTTGCAGACCCTACGCAAAGTTGCATCCCTTGTCAAGCCCATAATGAGGCGGCGAGGATGGAAGGTTGGCGTCTTGACAGAATTCTTCCCTCAGGAAACAAACTTGCTGGGTCTCAACGTGAACGCAGGTCAAAGGATCTGCCTGCGCCTCCGACATGCTGGTGATGAACGCCAGTTTCTACCCTTCGAGCAGATCACTGATACTATGTTACACGAGTAAGCTTTGCAGGTTTCTCTGGTATATCTGGTCTGAATAAATCCACAGACTCTCCCACATAGTCCATGGCCCACATGATGAGCACTTCCACAAACTATGGAACCAATTGCGCGAAGAGCACGAACAGCTCATCCGAAAAGGCTACACCGGCGAAGGCTTTCTCTCGGAAGGCCACAAGCTGGGTGGTGGCCGCATTCCCATGCATGAAGCCAAGCGAAGAGCACGTGCTGCAGCGGAAAAGAGAAAGACTCTCACGAGTGGGTCTGGCCAGAAGCTGGGCGGTGCCCCGGTGAGACGTGGCCAGGATATCAGAAAAGTTATCGCAGACGCAGCGACTCGACGAGCCACTGTGACGAAAGGCTGTGCGAGCGGTACAAGTGCAGAGCGCGAGAAGGAGATAATACGTGAAACGAACAAGAACGGGACGCGCACGAGAGCAGCAGAAGAAGACGAGAACGAAGAAGCCATCATGCTCGCTTTCATCGACCTTGTCCAAGAAGAAGAAAGAGAGAAGTATGGCGCCAATTACAGTCCACCTAGTAGAGAGAACCCGTTGGGTAGCCAAAGGGCACCGATAGAGATCAGATCAGAATCCAGCACTACCCCCCAAAAAACCCAACAAAGACCAACCGGACAGAAACCACCCATACCAACCTCCACCAAGCCTCCCCATCCTACCCCCCTCCCTGCACGCCAAAGCCCCGCGGCACCCTCACGACCCACCAACAACTCCTGGACCTGTACAATCTGCACCCTCGTCAATCAGCCCACCTTCCTCTGCTGCAACGCATGCGGTACCGACAAACCGTCCCCACCGCCATCCCCAGCCGCAGCCCCTCCCAAACAAAACATACCAGCGCCCTCAACGCGGACCCTGCCAAGTTCGATCCGCGACGGCAATGCCAAGAAAGCTGTCAGATCGCTCATGTCACTCGAGGCTACCACTTCCAAACAACCGGCAAAACCGTTAGGTTGGCTGTGTCACAACTGCGAGACCTACATGGAGAGCGAGTGGTGGACATGCTCGCGATGTGGGACGATGAAGCTGAGTTCGTGATTGCGATTGGGCGTTGGATAATCGGTAGATACGACATGTACAGGCACTGCAATTTCAACGTTGGAAGCTCGCCTTGCTGATATCGCATGGATACATCAGTCGTTGGAATTGGAATTCCAAGGCTCTTCAAGCAGTTTGATGAAGTCACGACCGAGATGGCACTGATGAATTGACGAATGGCATGGCGTTTGGCATTGATCAGCATTGACTGCAAGAGGAGTCCAGCATCTAGAAGGCTTCGGGTGGAAAAGGGAACGAAGCTCAGTGTCCAATTATCACATTTATTCATTGAAGTAGATAAGGAGCATAGGTATTCAATAGTGATAGTAATAGGTATTATTCAAACACAAGCAGCCCAAAGGCGAATAAGAGCAGTAAGGTAACCAACGCTGTCATCGAACTCTACACATCATCACCCGTGACCATAATCTTATCCCTCCTCCCCGAGCTCTTCTCTTCCCACTCCCGCGCCTTATCCAACCATTTCCTCCAGCCCTTCTTCTCGCTATAAGCATCAATACCGCTGTAACCCTGACTGATCCGCTTCCCGTCTCCAGCCGGTCTCGGATCCTCCCAGTCATCGTCGTAGTCGTCGTTCTCATACGATGGACGACGAGGACCCTCTGCGGTTCGATTTGCACCCGCACCTGCTCTGGTTGACGGACCTGTGCCGGCCGAGTTGCTCCTCTTCATACTGGGCCCGGGAGCAGAAGAGTTGCGTTGAGGATTTGCGACGCCGAGCATGCGATCTGCTTTACTTGGTCTGCGACCAGGATACCCGTTTTCTGCTTCTGGAGAGCTGGAGTCAATGTGTTGGTGGTAGTCGACAGAGTCGCCACGGCCGAGCTTGTATTCATCAGTTGGGGTCTGTACACTAAGACTATTATATTGTCTCTGCTGCTTTGGAGGTATTGGAAATGGCTGCAGTTGAGGTTTTCCAATCTGCTGACTTCGATGTTCGTACTGTCGCCCCTTTTGAGTCCCCTCTTCGCCAATCTCTCGCGCCAGTGGCGGGGTCTGATCACGATACTGTCGCCGCTGGGTAACACCAAAGCTCCATCTTCGAGGGCGCGGCTGTGCCATCTCTTCCTCCCCTTCGCTGTCGCTCGGTGTGACGCTCTCTCCTTGTTCATAGCTGCCCTGACCCTTGCGGCTGGCCAAGGAATTCCTGTTCCTCCCTCTGATACTCGTCAACCGAGATACTAGACTCTTTTTTCTGAAATGAGTTGTGTTTTCATCACCTTGGCCTTCGTAAAACAGGGCTGGAATAAGTAGCCGGTACGGGACCGTGATACCTGCAGGATCTTTCTGATTGACTTCGCAATTGAGGACTATGTCCAGTCCATGCTCGAGATTGATATGATCAGTCACTTCATCGTATGGATTCCCCCGCGCAACAGCGTTCTCGCTCATATTGGTAGGGCGGCGATGGAAATTCCCGGGCCTCGGAAGCGGTGCAGAACTATCAGGAAGAGGCGCAGAGCTATGACGTTGACCTCCGTTGCCATTGACAGTGGCAGCCCTTTCAAGCGTGTGAGCTTGACGAGGGAAATAGCCGTCGTTTTCAGGAGAGTCTGGCGACGGTGGACCACCCGAGTCATATCTGTTTCCAGGTGGGTATTCATCCGACGGCGGTGGCCCTCTTCCAGATAGTCGACGTAGGAGATTACCAGGCCTTGCATCACCGCGGGTTAGCGACAAAGTCCTCTGCAAACGGGTTTGAGATGGTGGAGGAGACCCGTCGCTTTCTGTCTCGGGATCTGATGGAGGAGGCGTTGGAGGAGGTGTAGAGCCCGGATGATACTCTTTGATTGAGCACCAGTTCCGGCGTGGCAGCAGGCACTTGTTCTTTCTAGAATTTCCATTCACGTCATGAGTAAACATTGGGATCATATTTTCGTCCGTGTCATGATCCAAGTGATGGGTTTTGTTGCGCCTGTTGAGGATGTCGGCCATGTTGTTAGGTGAAGGCGTGTTAACGATAGCTGACGAGACTACATTGGCCATGTATCGGTGATCTTTATCTTTTGGTATCATCAATTTGGGGTTGGAGTAGAACTGGCCAACCGCAGCTAGATGGACATCGCCTCTATACAGATTGTCAGTATCATAAAAGTCTAAGAAAGTCTCAGGGCTCTTACCCGAGTATGGTGACTCTGATCGACTTCTCTGCAGCGATTTCTTGGAGCTCTTGAATGAACCAATTGCGCTCCCGTTTATGGTTTTTCGCAGTCCAGTGATCGTCCAAGTCGTCCAAGATTTCAACTCCACCGTCAAACTTGTTGAGAAAGCCGCCGAGCATACCGGCTCGGCCCAAGTACTTCACCGGATCCATGACTCTGCTTGTGAGTAGGTTCTCGAGCCAGACTAGTCTAGGATACGCGATAGGTATGCCAAGCAAAACGATTAGATGTTTGGTTTCGCCCTCAAGGATTTCTCTTCTACATCTGTCAAATATGAGATCATATGATGCCTCGCTCAAGACCTCTTCTCTCTGGGATAAGTTAGCATGATACCCAGGCGATATCATTGAGTCACTCACCATTCGCTCGGTTCGACAATCGAGGGCGAGCAACGTGATGTTCTTCCCGAGGGATACGAAAATACTCCTGCTCTTTTCATTGATGTATGGGCCAGGTCCCGCACCCATTACCCAGCTTGGCTCGTCAGCCGCGCCTTCATCTGACACGCTCTGGTGCTGAAATAGCATGTAATATTTGAAGGCTACAGCTCCGAGACCGCAGAACACAGGAGTACTCATGAAGTGGTGAGGGTACGACCCGAAGCCATCGATGATGTCTATAAGATGGCCGTCAGCGACCTCTCTGCGAGTATGAAACAAGAAGCGATGGCTCAATCATAGAAACGAAGTTAAGCTTAATTCAAGAACTTACCGTGATCATCCCACATGTTTACCATTGGAATCTGAGAATTCGCCATGCCAAAAAGGCCTTGGGAAAACCACATCGAGTACCTCTCCAGATAGAAAGTCTCCAATTCTTCTCGCAACGAGGGCGTGAAATCTGCTTCATGTTTGTGGTGCGGATTTCTGAGTTCTAACCATGCTCGGAAAAGTGGGCTTTGGCTCATAACAGCGTCGTTGTAGATTTGGTCACCGCCACCAATCATGACGTGGAAAGGCCGTGTCTGATGACTGTTGAGGACGTCCCGCCACATGGGGTCCGGTCCGGAAAAGTCGTTCGGGCTATTGCGTGTCAGCTTTGTTGATTCTGTGATAGTCGGCAGTTTCTTACTTGACACTCATACTGAACCCGTTGCAGCTGTGGAACATTACGTTCATGGACTGTCCTCGAGCAGGTACCCAGAAGCCTGTGGATGGTGAGTTATTGATACTGTAGGCGATGCGAGCTTGCTCAGCACCCAGCTCCACTTCCAGATTGAAACGCCAAAAGGTGACACCATGCTCAGCATGAAGTCTGACCCCTGTGACGAGCTGTCCCTTTTTCGAAAATCTTCCATCGCGTCGTATAGGCTTAGGATTCGCGGAGGATGCACGAAAGTCAGGGGTACCATATGCTGTTGGAACCGCAGCAGTACGAGTTTCTTCAAAAAGTCCATCGTCGTTCTCGAGTTGGGACAAGTCCTTTGAATGCTCCAAATCATCTACTGGCTTTACGTAGATAGTCTTGCCACTTCTTGAAAGCTTTGGCAAGCCTGCTATAGGATCAATATACTCAGGTGGAAGGTCCTCCATGTTGTCCAAATCCACACTGTGCGATGGAGCCGGCAAAATATCCATTGGTTCGGAAAACAAGCGTAAGGTAGGTGCAGGATCATAGTCAGAATCGGCATCGGCGGTGACGATCATGACACTACCTCTCCAGGTTTCACGTTCCACGCTCGATGGGCCACCACTTCGGGACTTTGTTTGCAGCCTGTCTCTCTTGAGGCCCGTATAGCGCAACAAGGGTCCGCATTTGAAGTAAAGCGGCGGATTGAATGTAGCAAGCTCTGGCGCTGAACGTATGCGGATAGACCGCATACTTTGAGTTAGCTCTTTGCTCAAGTATGGCTGGCAGATATGATTTGAATGGGATGGATTATGAATAGCAAGGTTGGGGCAAGAGTAGGAATAGGCTGAGGAAAGACCACGGGTTTGGTCATGCCCCGAACGATGCAAGAAGTGCGATACGTGACTTTCAAGCGAAGGATTTGACTCATTTTCCAACCGCTCATACTCGTCCTCTCCCAGATACGGCCGCGTGTGGGTACCAACCGCTTTAGGAGGCCTGCCATCCTGCTCTCCTCGTCGAATTTTCCGATGGGCAAAATGTGATGTTAACTTACTGGTGCCGGCCTGGTAGCCTCCTTGGAGAGAATGTCCTTCCCGATTGCTCGTTCGTTCACCTTTGCGTCGACTTCCAGATCTGGCACCTTCCCACCAGGCGCCCTGGTCCTTCTCTGAATCATTCTCGGAGCCAAAATCGGCAGCTGTAAGTCTCGCAGTCCCTGCCCGCCTCCACTCGTCCAGGCGTTGAGGTGTACCGCCAGATTGCTCATAAGATTTGGCAGCATGATTGTGACCCCGCCGCAAGATATCTGGAAGGTGATGATTACGATGAGCTGGTACTTCGACAATAGCCTGTGAGCCACTATGGAAGCCTACCACTTGCCTGGCTTGCACTCCGGATGCAGTTTGTGGAGGTATCTTGTAATTAGAGGCTTGACCATGAGCTCTCACTGCGTTACGGGAGATAGGATCAGCCACCCCTCCGTATGTTGTCGCCGATGCATGATCATGGGTTGCGTCTGCTCTGCTTCGATATAGATCCTGCTGTGTTTGCGGGAACTCTTGGCCCGACGATTGAGATTTCGCGGTTTTAGTATTCTGCCGAGCTTTGCTTCGTAGAGCATTTCGCCCTTCATCCGATTGCGCTAAAGCTTCCGTCACTGAACTTTTCCTATGATTTCGTATGTCCATTATATCGGGCCCAGAGGAGTAAACGTCCACGTCCTCGGCACCATCCTGTCCTTGGAATCTCACGCCACGCTCGGATTGCTGGGTCTCGGACACTTCAGCAGCTCTTACGGAAGTCCTCTGTGGGCGACGTCGGTTGGTCGACTGAGGGTATGCCATTTGTTCTTCTTCGGCTCTTGCTTGTGAGTATAATTGGGCTGGCAGTGATTCTCTATGATTGTCCGACTGTGCAATGGTAATGCCTTCTGCCGGGACAGGTTTAACGCGATGGCTCTTCTCAAGGGCTGTGAACGTTGCAGCCTGTCGTTCAGATTGATGCAAATCGATGTGTTCTTTCGGTTCTCTTGGCCTTGTCTCCTTGGTAGTCGCAGATCCTCGTGATGGGTCCCGATCTAGTGCAGATCCACCTTCACGACCAGATAAGCGCCGTATATCGCCAGCTTGTGAATGTTTCAATCGTTGTTCTGCCTCCTGGACACGTGCTCTTTTCTCTTCCTTGCTGATGTCACTAAGTTTGACTTCGAGCTTTTGCAATGGGGAACGATCCGGAGCCCATTCTTTTTTCGATGGCTGCGAAACCCCGGCCGACGCACGTCTAGTACCTGTTCGAGATGTTGATGAGTTCAAAAGATCGTTGTCAAGAGGGTTCTGGTCAGCAGCAGGCTTGGATTCTCGGAGGTAGGGTGATGCATTGGGTCCCCGCTGTTTTTGTAGGCTTGTAGGATTGGAAAACCGTCGAGGGGATACGGGACCGTCAGGAGGTGGATACGAATCTCTTTTGTGCTTCTGGATCTCGGAGTATACACCACCAATCGGGCGATTGAGGCTCCCTCGTCTCGTAGGCTTCACCGGCTGTATGAATAATTCGGGAGATGGCTCGGATGTTTGTGTAGGAGTAGAATTGCCAGTCAACGCTCGCACCCGCTCGGCGAAAGACGGAGACGGATAACCAGTCCTAGGAGGACCGTAGTTCTCGCCGTCGTAAGATGTTCTATATGATACTGGTGGAGGTTTTGGCACTTCCGGCGCAGGAGGTTGAGGAAAACTTTCAGCTGGAATCCTCGAAGGGGGCCCACTTCCAGTAGGCCTTCGTCTTCTCGAGGTCGTTCTTGCTACCCCGTTCGTATGAGGTGATCCCTCAGTCTCCTGTGCAGGGGGAAGCTGCGACGAGAGGGGGTAGTTTGGATCGACCCTTAGCGGTCGCTGGCCGGCCTCGAGGCCTCCGCCATACTGCCCTTGTGTAGACATATGTTGATAATCCATGACCTCGGAATAGAGGAAATGATTCAGAGTATATTACAGTGTTCATGACTTGAGGCGCAAACGTTTTAAATAGTGTGCAAAGTGCTGTAATTAGTGAAGAGCAAACATGGGGGCTTCTGCAAGTCAATGATACATCACGTACCGAATCAGCGCGACATAGCTAGTAAGTGACAGATGGTTTGAATACACAACGTAGAGATAAGACAGCGAGAGTAACAGCTCTGGTCACCGAGAACAGGCTTAGGCGAGCTACAGCTGCCACGCCAATCTCCCTAGAACGTACAGGCCGGCCCGCGTGCCCGAGGACCAGCCACCAGCAAGGCTGGCCTGCATTATTCTATACCTTATTGTATTGGGGACCTAAAGACCCTTGCTGATGCTGATATTCTCGAAGTGCAGATGCTCATCTAATTAGGTTCCAAGATCTGAACAACCGTTATCGTTTCCACTTCAGCCGACAACGTGAGCAAGAGCGGCTGGCTTTTCAAGGCGCTTGCCTCACACGCCTATTGTTGACAGGGCCATTGTCTGTGAAAAAGCTTTCCTAAAACGGCCTCATCTCCATATTTCTTTGCTGGCTCGAATTACTGCGAGCGACTCCTCATCGTCTTCTCATGGCGTGTCTGTGAGCATATACCTCAGCATTATGCTTGTACCGAAATGCCTTGGCTTGTTGGCCTTAGCTTGCCTATCCACCGCAGGTCTCCACCCTCGAAATCATGACACCCACGACTACTACGCACTCCACTTGCGACCTCAGTCATCGCCTCAGAAGGTAGCATTTGCCCTTGGCCTTGACTACGAAGGCAAGTTGGGAGAGCTTCCGGATCACCACACCTTCTCCTCGCCCCGTCATAGGAGGCATGGCGCCGATGGCATACTCGAGGATCTACGGAGAAAGAGCAGGAAGCGGGACTTGAGTGAAACTGGGGTTTTGGATGGGGTCTTATGGTCACAGAAGCAGAAAGTGAAGCGGCGCATGGAGAAGAGGTCTATTCTACCTCCGCTACATGATCGGGTCAAGACAAGGACAGACACCGCCGTGAAGGACATCAAACCTGGTAAACCTGCCAGTGCGCCAGTTTTTCCAGTCAAGCCTGAACAACCTATTGCAAATCCTGAAGCTGTGGCCGCAAGAGATGATCTTACCAAGAAGCTCAGTATCGAGGACCCAATTTTCCACGAGCAGTGGCACTTGTTCAATACGATGCAGCTCGGACACGATATTAATGTCACTGGTGTCTGGCAGCAAGGAATTACCGGCGAGGGCGCTACAGCGGTCATGGTTGATGACGGCATTGACATGTATAGTGATGATCTCAAGGACAATTACTTTGCAAAAGGTTCTTACGATTTCAATGATGATACAGATGAGCCGAAGCCAAGGCTGAAGGACGATAGACATGGTACAAGATGCGCAGGAGAAATCGCCGCAGTCAAGAATGGTGTATGCGGCGTTGGGGTTGCCTACAGTGCACGGATTGGGGGGTTACGTATCTTATCAAAAGTCATTACGGATGAAGACGAAGCGCATGCAATGAATTATGCGATGCAGGATAATCAGATTTATTCCTGCTCGTGGGGTCCTCCAGATGATGGACAGTCAATGGATGCTCCAGGTTTACTGATCAGAAAGGCTATGGTCAATGCTATACAAAACGGGCGACAAGGCAAAGGCAATATATACGTTTTTGCTGCCGGCAACGGTCGTGGCTCTGGTGATAATTGTAACTTTGACGGCTACACTAATAGCATCTATACCGTTACAGTTGGCGGTATCGATCGTAAGGGCAAACAAACCTACTATTCGGAACACTGCTCAGCTCAGCTAGTGGTCACATACAGCAGTGGTAGCGGCGATGCCATCCATACTACGGATGTTGGCGTTAATCAATGCTACTCAAATCACGGAGGAACATCGGCTGCAGCACCTCTCGGTGCCGGCATTTTCGCCCTGGCTCTCTCAGCGCGACCGGAGCTCACATGGCGAGATTTGCAGAACGTTCTTGTGCTGACCGGTGTCCCGATCAACGAAGATGAGGATTGGGACACCACGTTCATTGGTCGGAAATTTAGCCATGCATATGGATATGGCAAGCTGGATGCCTTTGCCGTCGTTGAAAAAGCGAAGAGCATCGATTTATTGAAACCACAGGCATGGTTCTACTCGCCATGGTTACATGTGAATCATTCGATACCTCAAGGGGTGGAGGGCCTCTTAAGTTCTTTCGAAGTCACCCAAAACCTCTTGCAAGAGGCAAACTTTGAAAGAGTCGAGCACGTCACGGTAACCATGAACATCAATCACACCCGCCGAGGCGACCTCAGCGTTGAGCTCCGAAGTCCAACAAACTTGGTCAGCCACCTCAGCGTCACACGCAGATTAGACGATGCACCCGAAGGCTACATCGATTGGACCTTCATGTCGGTCGCGCACTGGTGAGCCCTCTTTCTTCACAATCAATCATCTCGAGACTAACACTAGTCTCAGGGGCGAAAGCGGCGTTGGTAAATGGTCCGTTGTAGTCAAAGACACCAACGTGAATGAGCACAACGGCTCTTTCACCGACTGGAAGCTCACCCTCTGGGGCGAATGCATTGACCCATCCAAGCAGGAACTTCTTCCTTCGCCCACTGAGGAAGACGACGATGATCACGATGTCATTTCTGTGGCTCCCACTTTTGTCTCTGTAAATCCTGGCCCAACAGATACCGCGGAACTTCCAGCCAACCCAACCGATCACCAACATCGTCCCATCAACGCCAAACCGACCGCTGGTGCAACGACCAGCCAAGCAGCATCACCTGCCACCCCAAGCGCTACAGTCAGCGACACCGCCCTCCCAGACACCCCGCCAGAAGACAAGGACAAAGAAACCCACTTCCTCCCACACTATTTCCCCACTTTCGGCGTCTCCCACCGCACTCAGATCTGGATCTACGGCGCCTTCGCCATCATCGTGCTCTTCTGCGCCGGCCTCGGCACATATTTCTTCGTCCAGCGTCGCAAGCGGCGACGCAGCGAGCGCGAGGAGTATGAGTTTGAAGCGCTGGAGGAGGAGGATGGGATGTTGAATGGGAACGGAGCGGGGGGCGGGAGGAAGAAGGGGAGGAGGGCCGGGGAGCTGTATGATGCGTTTGCGGGGGAGAGCGATGAGGAGAAGTTGCTTAGTGAGAGCGAGGGGGAGGAGGAGGATTATAGAGATGAGGGTCCGGGACATGGAGGAGATGGAGGTAGGGTTGGGGGGGTGGAGAAGGAAGGTGGTGGTGGATGATGAAGCTTTGTTTGGGTCTGTTGTTATGCATCTTATCTGGGAGAGGGTATGTATTTACAGTAGCCTATATGGCTAGGATCTATATCCATTACAGCATATCCAGTGTTTACAAAGCATTATCATGATCTTACCTATCTTTTTGTTTGACCTACCATTGTGCATTGTGGAGCGAGGGTATGTACAATAACCTATATGGCTAGGACCTATATCCATTGCAGCAAACTCCAGGGTTTACAAGCATCATCATAATATTACCCTATTTACGAGCCATCATTACAGCATCAGCATCAGCATCTTACATGCCATTCATGTCCTCGAATCACCATCTCCCTCCATATTCCGTACGTATCTTTCCCACGTCTCTATCGTCCCAGTGTAGAAATCCACATGTTTGTCCGCCAGCGCGCCCAAGCAATCCTTGAATTCGACCGCCTTTATCCTCTCGAAATCCTGCACCTCCCTTACCACCTCCCCGTCAAAAGCCTCTGTGGTCACCCTCGCAGTTTCTACTTCCCTCACCAACTTTTCTATCTGCATCTCTAATTTCCTTACTCTTTCCCGCCGAGATTGCTCATGATCGACGCCTCTCACATCTTCTATTTTTGACCGTATGAAACCGGTCGGTCCTTGAGAGGTATAAGGTGAAGAGGCGAGCGTATCTCGGTCGTAGGAAGCCTTGTTGAGGTATTCCGTCAGTCCTTCGAAGTCCAACTGTTTCTGCTCTCGAGACTTGAGCAGCGCCTTTAGTGATGTGGAGTACGCTTCCATGTCTCGCAGGCTGCCGAGATAGTCCTGATCTATATGTTCCTTTAGACCGTTTATCCCTTTTGCAGTCTCTTCCACGCCCTTCGCGAAAGAATGTACAGGTGCTTCGACACCTGGCTCAAGGGTCGCTAATTTCATAAATTGAGTGCTGAGGTCTGCATAGTCTGACTCGAGGTCTGCTTCACGACGAGCGAGACGTGTTATTATACGCGAAACGTGGCCCAGGTCTTCGTCCAGCTTGTCGGCCTTTTCTCGTACTTCGATAAACCGCTTGTCGGGCTTGTGGACTTTCGAAAAGGCGTTGACGAAGGTGTCGGCGAAATTGTCGAACACGGATGTGGACTGTTCTGATACCGAAACATTCCGCTTGGGATGTGAGCGCATATGTGCGTTCCAATCGCCGGACTCGAGGAAGTTCATGAGGAGTGCGGAGCGCCGAAGTTCGGGGTGAAGGGCGAGGCGTTTAAGAAAGCGGTGGAGAGAATGCGCCCGCCTTTGGGTGAAGTCAGGGCCGAAGCGGTCTCCTCGAACGTACTCCATCTTGTGCTTGTCTGGTAGAGGGGGAACGGCGCATTGTGGATATTGCAAGGAGAGCTGTTTGTAGAGGAAGACAAAGTCGGTGAAGCGCCGGCGGACTTTGGAGGTTGATTTGGCAAATGATTTGAAGTCGGTCTATAACGGCGAAGAATGTCAGTCATAATCTCATCACTCTTCATATAGATGGTTCTAGGGCGGCAGGCAGAACCTAGACGTACTTTTGTAGTGACCAGGTAGGAGACATAAGCATCTTTCGTGCCGTTATTCTCCGTTAAAGGACAGTCGACCTTCAAATTGAGGAAGGCATCCTCAACCCCCGCCAAATCCACAGCATCAGCTTGTTCTCCCGCTTGGTTGTGGTTGTTTTTCCTTTTCCCGCTTGCATTCGCACCGTATACGGGCTCTCCGGGCTCAATCTTGCTTGCGGCGCTGGGCTGTGATTCGGCCTCTGGCTCGTCATTTTGCCATGAGACGCTGTCGAAATCGTTGTCCATAGCAGTCGAGGGTCAGGCTGGGCACACTAACATCGGCCCTAGAATATATTTCGATGCTTAATGGAACCTTTCAGGATGTATGATATTCGCAATCGGTGTCGATGGGTATAGTGTTGATGATACTACTCAATTGTTTTCTGTTCTCGGTTCCATGTGCATACGAAGGTGGTGGTTGAGAGCTTGGAGTTGCGGTTGCCCTTGCCGTTGCGGAGCCGGATCTTCCTGGTTGATCATCAAACGCTGCTCTAGCCATTGTACATAAGCTGGAATTCAGTTCACCGCTGCAGAGATGAGTTCTAGCATAATGTATCTCGAGTAGCAGGCCTTGCAGAATCTATTGTTTCATGGTCTTATCTTTACAAAAGTAGTACAGAAGGTACAATGTTAAACGCCGAATGCAATGCTCCTTTCCGTCTATGTGGTCATGATACATAATACTCCGGCAGCCCATGGAATTGTCTATCTCGGCCAAGGATGACACTCGGACAAAGTCCTATTATCATCGTTGCGAGGGCTGCTTGTCGAGGCCGATGGCTCCCTCTTCTTCGTCCCCGTCACCATACCTAAATACATCGTCGTCGTTAGTAAACTCATCGCGATAGCCTTCTACTTCTTCATGATCCAGAAAATCGATTTGGTCATCGCGAAGAAGCGTCGCAGCTGCAGCTTGCTCCTCTGGATCGTCCGTGAACGAATCGGCGCTTTGAGTGATGGGGTGCCGAGCGCTACCTCTTCCTTCAGCTTCAATTTGCCGTGACCGGGCCAAAGTCCTGAAGGCATCAGTCCTCGGACCCATGGACAGGTAACGAAGCTTCGTGAACATACCTCTTATAAATAAGCCAACCAGTGAGACCTCCAAGCATGACCCCAAGGGCGATACTAGCCCAGTTGATAGCTTTCGTTCCGGTATCCATCTTTTCGCCACTCTTAGCGATGACAGCCAGTCGAGAACCAATGAATATTGCAATCAATAACTTCGGGGTTGCAGCTGTTGTCGCGATGGCGAACATCAAAGGCTGCACAGTTGGGAAGGTTGATATAGCTCCGTTCGAGATGCTATATGGTAGCGGACATAGCCTTATCATGACCAAAAGCTTGAGACCATCATGTTTCAAAACGAGCGACAGCGCTTCAAATCTCCGATCATTCGCCACGATCCTATTCACAAAGTTGGAGAGCAATGTACGGGACACGATGAAAGAGCATGTCGATCCCACTATTGTGGCGGATGCAACGATAGGCCAGCTACCTCATGTCAGTCTTCCATTCACACTCGCAGATCAGGTCAGTGGTCAATGAGTACCCCCAAAAGCCATAAATAAAACCCGCCAACGTCAGGCACGTAGAATATCCGATTACCGGAGGGAACGCGGTGGTGAAGACCATCAGCCATAGTATCAACCATCCTCCTTTTAAATTCTTCCAGTCCTCTGCTATAGGCAGTAGCCATTTGAATATTTTCTCACTGAACACAAGGAACAATATGGCAAGGACGATGGTGGTGATGCCTACTACGAACGACCCAGCCATTTGAATCGGGGTCATCTTCTGGACTGTCTTGAATAGTAACCGCCATATTCTCTCCGCATAGTTGATGGTCTTATCTACGAGACCTGTTCCTCGGCGCTGAATATTGTTTCGCGTTAGCGACTGGCTGCTCCGTCGACGAGTCCATGGCGCTTGGCTACTTTGTGGGTAAGAATTGTTCGGAGATCGGGGAGGAGATACTGGCAAGGCTAGAGCCCTGGCCGTAGACGAATAGTCCGATGGCATTTTCTAGGAGGTCATAGTTGGTTGTTCTTTGAGAGACGCATTATACCGTGGACAGACGTTCCTTATTCTACTTTACTCCAAGGCTCCAAGCCATTGAAGTGTCAGCCATTAGTGCCATTCAGCCGCGGCGGGTACTCCCGTAGAATATCCTACGCCTTGGCGCGTTTCAAAATTGCCAAGATGTAAAGGTTTCAAATTGTGACGTCTACAGATATCAGTCAACTGTCACGGTATGAGGACGCACCGTATGACGCTACTGCTGCTAGGGAGAAATTTCGCCGTTTAGGACGAGGTATTTTCGCCAAAAATCTCCCTTTGATGTCTTCTTTAACGCAGACTTTGAGCTGCCGGAAGCGTTCAGTCGTGCGGCGTGCCATCCTTTCAACGTGAATGAGAAGGCGTCCGATGTGGCCGCTTGAGCCCCTTCATCGCAGCGAACAAGGTGCCCAACGCATCAGATCGTGGAATCCTTGCACTGAGAGAGCTGAGGACGAGGATATTACTCCGTTGTTTGGGCGCAAAGTATCCACAGTCGTCAAACCGAAATTTAGATATCAAAGACTCCGACATCTTAGGACTCACGTTTTGTCTGCGACGCGGGGTGTAGGGTCTGGGCATTAAAAAACAGGTGCACTCCTGTTAGGCAATCTTCTTGATATGCCTTGACCCATTTCATGCGTACGTTTGTCAAATGATGTTGACCCACATCACGTGTCGCCGTCTTTGATCTCATGACCGCCATGCATTCCCTTTGTACGACCAACATAGTCTTCCTACCCTGTCATCTCTCGCAACCCCCTCCCCTTCCCTCTTGAAAAGCTAAACGCTGTCGGTATGTCTCGCCTCTCGCCAAGCCTGCGTCCAATAATGCTGTTCGACAATCATTCCTCGACCTCTCTAGAAGGCATGGAGATAGCTACTCGAAGGTCATCCATACGAACGGACTTTTCTTGGGAGACTGAAAGCTATCACAAGGCAAAGCCACTGCCATCTACCCTGAATCTTCGTGTACCTTCACCTGGGTCCAGCAGAGCGTCATCAACATTCTCCAGCAGGAGACCATCATTTTCTTCGAGCAGAACCCATTCGATCACTTCTAGCACATACACGGAGGATATTACCCCACCACCAAAGTATTTGGCGTTCAGAAAAGGTATCTCTTCACCGTCGACTGGACTCGAGCCTGATGCTATCAAAGATCAATCTAGTACTTTAGAGGTACCAGATGCACTGCTCTCAGGACCGCAAACAACGAGAGAAGCAAATTATCAGCCGGTATCACATAAGTCAGCCAAAACACGAAAAGGTCCTCCAGAGTCACTCTTCAGTGAATGGAAACCTCCAAGGTATCGGGATTCTGATGATGATGATGATGATGATGATGATGATGATGAAGGAAGGGCAGGTGTTCCGGCAAAGGCCTTCGTTAAACACAGTGGAGAGACTCCGCACATCGCAGAACAGCATGCTAATGATTACATGTCAATCCTTGCTCGAGCCAGTACAATGCCTAGTAGCGACCATGAATCTTACTACGAGGGTTACAATTCTCTGCCAACCCCAGTGTCAGCAAAAGTGGCAGATGTGGTCGACGAGACCCTGGTCCCACGACCGTTGAGAAAGAGTGCCGCTCTCGATAGTAGTACATCTAGTCACTTTTCGGACTCTTCCGGATACATGGCTCTGAAAGAAGAATACCGCGACTCCTTCAAATCTCGTGCAAAGAAAGCATTTCATTTGGATACAAATTCACAGGACCATATCGTGAAGAAAGGCATCGATTCACATACATCGTCCATGACCTTGAATACTGGCGAAAGAAGCCAAGCCATGTCCATTACCCCTTCGGAACAAGCCAGTATCCAGCGAGGCGTTATTGACATGTACGATAGCTCGACTAGCGTCTATGATCCGTTGGAACAACATACTCCGCCGCCTGAAGCGAAGGCTAGGATCGAGATCGCTCAGGATATCCAGAGTGCAGCTGTCCCAATGATACCTTGTGAGGAATCTGATCTAAAAGCATGGAACACTGCAAGTCCACCTCAATCACCACTCACCATGTCAGCTCATGAAAGCTGGTTTTCCGCATCGCCCACAGGAAGCACACCGAGAAAAAGCCACTTCTCACAATCATCAAAGGAAAGTTCGTCCAAAGAGAGCCAGTCCCCACTTCCCTTGGCTGACAGAAAGAAGAAGATGAAGGCGTACCGGCCTCCTCATATAGAGATAAGACCAAAGGGAGATCGCTCAGTGAGCGGAAAGATCAAGAAGGTGGTGGGTTTGGAGAGCAAGAAACATAAGCAGACGGAAGACGAGAAACGGCGCGAAGATATGAAGAAAAAAATTGTGATTGTCGAGGCAATTGAACAAGGGCCTTTTCTGGTAGACCGATAGCGAAAAGCGAATGATACACTATACCACACTGTTTTGTCACTAAACAGTCCAGCCCCATCTCCTGCATACCTTAACCGGGGAACTTCAAGGCATAATATACCTATCTAGTATTTGGGTATCTTGGCTTAGATACATCTGTACGTGTGGAGTGCCGTACAATCCGCTAGAGCAAGACGTCCCGCAACGCCGCTAAGGCCGCTGGCGTAGAACTATCCGCGTGCTTGGGTCGGAATCGTTGTGCCCACGCCCATTTCCCTACCATTTCCAGTATTTACATTGCAACTGAAAGGTCATCATGGGTGGGGAAACACTATCGAAGAAAACTGTTGCAGCGTTCCCAAAGCTCTCGGCTGGTCCGGTGGGGCAACAGATCCACAGCATCTACAAGGGCCGGCTGGGTACTTTCACCGAAACCGGTCAATATGCTTCCCAGAACTTGCAGGCGTATGTATCAGTCCATACTTCGGTCTGGCCAGAATTGGTCCCACTGACAATGCCGTTCAATCAGGAAAATGTACGAAGGTAAAGCTTCTGGGGAAGACTACATAAAGCTTTCGGTCTACTCGCCTCCAGACCTTGCCCGCCCATCTTTCGAAGACGCTACGTCACATGAATTCAAGAAGACCCAAGTTGGAGCATCATTTGGCCCCAGCTGGTCCACTCATTGGATCAAAGTCCAGCTCAGGGTACCCCCGGGCTTGCAGAGAAAGAAACACCTCGAGCTTCATTGGGATGCTAGGAATGAAGGGCTTATCTGGACTGAAGATGGCGTACCCTTACAAGGTCTGACCGGCAATGGCGAGCGAATAGAATGGGTCTTGCCAGATAGCTTCCGTGATGGCAACTTTCACACCTTCTACATCGAAATGGCATGCAATGGCATGTTTGGTAATGCCCCAGGAGGTGATTCAATTCAGCCACCGGACCCAAACAAGTACTTCCAGCTTTTCAAGGCAGAGATCGTGGCGGTCAACTTGCAAGCTCGACAGCTGTATATCGACTTCTGGATAGTTGGAGATGCGGCACGGGAATTCCCCGAGAGCTCCTGGGAGTCGCACGAAGCTCTTCAGCTCTGCAATAAGGTTATAGATGTCTTCATCGCTGGCGATGGTAGTCAGGACTCCATTCTTGAGGGCCGTAAGATCCTTTCGAAGTATATTGGCGATGTCAATTCGTCCAAGGTTTATGATACTGATAAGGACCACTTGATCTACGCTATTGGCAACTGTCACATTGATACATGCTGGTTATGGCCATGGGCAGAGACAAGGAGGAAGGTTGCACGTTCTTGGGCGAACCAGTGCGATTTGATCGATCGCTACCCAGAACATCGATTCGTTGCCTCTCAAGCTCAGCAATACAAATGGCTAGAAACACTGTATCCAGCGCTCTACGACCGAGTCAAATCAAAGGTAAAGTCTGGGCAATTCCAGCCTATTGGCGGTAGCTGGGTTGAACATGACACCAATATGCCAAGTGGTGAATCTCTTTCACGACAGTTTTTGTATGGTCAACGCTTCTACGAGAGCCATTTTGGCGAACGCTGTCGTACCTTTTGGCTGCCAGATACTTTTGGCTACTCCACTCAGCTGCCACAACTTTGTCGATTGGCTGGCATGAGTCGATTCTTCACTCAGAAATTGAGCTGGAATAATATCAATAATTTTCCCCATACAACCTTCAATTGGGTTTCACTGGATGGTAGCCAAGTCCTTTGTCATATGGCTCCAGCTAATACTTACACTGCTGATGCACATTTTGGTGACGTAAATCGCAGTCTCACACAAAACAAATCCATGGATCAAGACGCTACCGGGATCCTGGCCTTTGGCAAGGGTGATGGAGGAGGAGGGCCAACCTGGGAGATGCTGGAGAAGCTTCGAAGATGCCGAGGTATGAGCGATACCACTGGTCTTTTACCGCGTGTCAAGATGGGCGATTCTGTCGAAGATTTCTTTGACCGATTAGAGAAAAAGGTCGAGCAGGGTACTAAGTTTGTGACCTGGTACGGCGAGCTTTACTTCGAGCTACACAGAGGCACATATACCACACAAGCAAACAACAAATGGAATAATCGTAAGACTGAAATAATGCTGCACGATATCGAGTACCTTGCAACTTTGGCTACCATGAAGGACAATTCGTACAAGTACCCAAAGAAGGACATTGATGATATTTGGGAAAACACACTGCTTTGCCAGTTCCATGATTGCTTACCAGGCAGTGCAATTGAAATGTGCTACGATGACTCAGACAAGCTATATGAGTACGGTTTCAAGACTGGCGAAAAACTCATGAAAGATGCATTATCTGTCCTTGGCTTCTCCAGACACGGTTCAAAGGGAAGTAGCTTAGCTGCGATTAACACCCTTCCTTGGCCACGAACAGAATTTGTTGAACTACCAGCTACACTAGGGAATTTCGAGTATGCTCTCGCTAATGGGAATTCAGGAGTGATTGATGTCGTTCCGCTGCAAACAAATAATGTCAAGCCTGGAGTTTCCATCAAAGAGATCCGGAAAGGTGCTTTTCAGCTCGTAAATGCTCACTACAAACTGGAGGTAGAGGGAGGCAGTATCACATCACTCGTCGACCTTGCGGCAGAGCGCGAAGTCATCGCCAAAGGCGGGAAAGCTAACCAACTGGTTGTCTTTGACGACAAGCCCCTTTACTGGCAGGCTTGGGATGTAGAAGTGTACCACCTTGAGACTCGCAAAGAGTTGCCTGCTGGCACGAGCCAGATAGTTGAACAAGGCCCTTACAAAGTCAGCTTGATGACCGAGACGAAGATTAGCGACCAGAGTTGGATCAAAACCACCATCAGCCTCGCAGCCAGTATTGATGATCAGCCATCTTACATTGAGATGGCTAGCGAGGTCGAGTGGCGGGAGACTATGAAGTTTCTCAAGGTCGAGTTTCCAGTCGACATCGTGAACACGGAAGCGTCCTACGAGACACAATACGGTATCATTCGACGGCCAACACACTACAATACCAGCTGGGACATGGCTAAGTTCGAAGTCTGCTGCCACAAATGGGCCGATTTGTCTGAGAATGGGTATGGCGTCTCAATCCTAAATGATAGCAAATACGGCTTCGCAACCTCGGGAAATATGATGCGCCTATCTCTTCTCCGTGCGCCCAAAGCACCTGATGCTCACGCTGATATGGGTAAATCCCCTCAATGACCCCCGTCCATGCTTTCATCTATCTTACTGACCCATCAAAACAGGCCGCCACCACATCCGCTACGCCATCCTCCCACACGCCGGACCTCTAGACCACCGCACAATCCGCACAGCCCGCAACTTCAACTCCCCAATGAAAGTCTACTCGCACCCAGCTTCATCTTCTACCGCATCGTCCCTCCTCTCTAGCATTAAGCTCGGAGGATCTCCGGCGCTGATCCTCGACTGCATCAAGCGCGGGGAAGACGACGAGGACGTGTCTCGTGGCGAGTTGCCGAAGAGGAAGGGCAGGAGCATCATTGTCAGGATTTACGAAAGCTTGGGTGGGAAGGCGAGGGGGACGATCAAGACTAGCCTTGATGTGAAGAGGGTGTGGGTTACTAATTTGCTGGAGGATGATGGGGAGGAGTTGGTTATGTCGAAGGATGGCAAGGTGGGTATTGAGCTGAGGGCTTTTGAGGTGGCTACGTTTAGGTTGCAGCTTTGAGGCTTGGATCGGATGAGCAACGAAAGCGTCATGGTATAGTCGGAAATGCAATGGGACGAAAGCAAATGTATTGAATATGGGAATGGCATTGAAAGGAGTAACGATGGGCATCAAACATGAACATGTAGTAACTCTAGTATCCGCCAAAAAATCGGAAAAGGGTCAACCGTGATAATCTATAATATCATCTATCAATGCATCTATAACAAACAGCCCACTCACAACAACGGATTACTCCGATACTCAGGCGCCTCCCCATTCTCCACCGGCTTCCTCGCCTGATTCTCCCCCTCAATCCCATCCGTCACCTCCTCCCGCTCCGCCAAAAACTTCTCCGCCTCCAGCGCCGCAATGCATCCACTGCCCGCACTCGTAATCGCCTGTCTATACCGTTTATCCTGCACGTCGCCCGCCGCAAACACACCCTCAATATTCGTATAGCTCGTCCCAGGCTTGGTGACGATGTATTTTTCGTCATCCATGTCGATCGTGCCTTTGAACATGTCCGTCGCCGGATCGTGACCTACGGCGTAAAAGAGCCCGTTGGCTTCCATGTGCTCTTCTTCCCCTGTCTCGGTATTCTTCACCCGCAGGCCGGTCATGAGTCCTCGCTCCTTCGCCTCGCCTGTGACTTCCGTAGCGACAGTGTTGAACCTGACCGAGCATTTCGGATGCGCCAGCAACCGCTTCGCCATCGTCTTGCTCGCTCGCAGCTTCTCCTTCCGCACAAGCACCGTGACATGACTGCCGTATTTCGCCAGAAACATCGCCTCCTCCGCCGCACTGTCGCCGCCACCGATCACCACGAGCGGTTTCTGTCGGAAGATCGGCACGGCGCCGTCGCAGACCGCACAGGCCGAAATGCCATTCTGCCAATACTTGTCCTCCCCCTGCAGACCCAAGCGCCGCGCACTCGCGCCCGTGGCGATGATAACAGCCGACGCCGTAACAGGCTCCTCCGCATCCTCGGGCCACAGCCTGAACGGCCTCCGACTAAAATCCACCTTCTCAATCGTCTCGGTGATGATTTTCGTTCCGAAGCGTTCGCTCTGCGCTCGCATCGCGTCCATTAGCTCCGAGCCACCAATGCCGCCGGGAAATCCGGGATAGTTCTCCACGTCCGTCGTCGTGGTCAGTTGGCCGCCGGCCGCTATGCCGTTGGCGAGCATACCCTCGTAGAGCACGGGTTCGAGCTCCGCGCGCGAGAGGTAAACGGCGGCGGTGTGGGCGGCGGGGCCGGAGCCGATGATTATGACTTTCGAATGCATCTTGCGGGCGGTGCCCGAGGGGGCGGCGGAGCGCAGTGGCGCTGTGGAGAGGTGGGGAGATGGTGGGGTCGAGGGGCGGAAGGTGGTCGCTGCTGCGAAGGTGAGGCCGAAGCTGGAGCGTAAGGGAGGAAGAGCGAAACGGCGGAAGGTTGAGGAAAACAGGATGGAGGTTAAGAGAGATATTTTATGGTTTCTATAGATAGTTCTAGGAGATGAATGCCGTGGTTGGGGGAAGAGAGTGAAATACTGGTTGTATTAGCTATCACGATATCAATTGTTGCTGCAAAGCTTACGAGGCGATGATTATTATAAGGTTGTGAGATTTGTCAAAGGGACGGGTGCATATGAATGCCAAAATGTCGTGATGAGATTCGTCAGAGGTTTAGAATAGGGCTGAGCGCCAGTCCAAATCCTCAGCAATGATTCCACATCAGCGCTGAGACCCTAAGTCATCAAGCTCGGCTTGTATGGATGAATTATACTGTTTCTTTTGAACTACCTAAGTTAATGCTACCCATCATGTCTGGGGCCGGTAGGGATACTTTGGGTATTTCTAAGCTTGCCACCAACATCATCCTCATTCATTACCTTTTCAACGCTACTTTTCTTCTCTGCAAGCGTACTCTTGTCGAAGCTCCGGGGATCGACTCCAAGTATGCCTCCAAGGCTGTCTCCAGCAGCGCTAAACTCTCGGTATGCGTACTTCCAATCACCCAGAAAGCTGCGAATCGCTTTCCCAACCTTGTCCTTGCCGTTCTTACTGTGATGACCCGCACCGGTGATCGCATACACTGGTCGGCTCGAACTTTGGTGCTCAATGAGGGCGTGCTCAAGATACTCTACCGCTTCTTCCGGATGCAGGCCATGCAGGTCGACGTACACCTCTTGCGACGACGTGCTTTCCTTATTCCGCTCATCATATAGGAGTCGGGCGGCTTCACGATGGGCTTTCCGCATCAAGTCGTTCTCTGACTGACCTCGGAGACTCAGAGCTTTCGCAGCTCGAGCGTCATTACGGTTCCAAGCTTGGGCAGCGCTGTGATAAGTCAATAGGAGAGCACCGCACTGGCACGTAGATCTCACCTTTGTAGAAACTTGTTGCGAAGTCCGCCATGCTTGAAGGCGTCCTGCCGCGCTTTCAAGTAGTCCTTGTTAGCTTTTGCACCTGTTTCCAGCCATGGCACGTGCTGAGGCGAAGGTATGGCATTAGCAGCGAGCGTATTTTCACGACTTCCATTGCAGCTGCCAGTCTTCACGAGACCCTTTCGAAGAAGGCCTGGCACAGGAGACGGTGACATCCGTACAACATCTGCCAGTGAATTGGGAATGTTCTCTTTGTTGCTATGACCGTGGCCATGACCGCCTCGCTTACCATGGTGCTTCTTGGCTCCCTTGTTGCCTGCCGCTCCAAGGGAAGGAAAGGCCTCGGTGTCATCGACAGGGAGGATCGACGGCGATGGGGTCGGCTCACGTGAACGGTGACGGCTCGTTGGACGTGAACCAGACGAATCGTAAGACGAAGATAAACCATTCATTGAGGAAGTCCTAGGTTCAAAATGACGTCGCGGGGTCGACATATAACCACTATTTGCATTTTGGGAGCCAGAGTAATTGTAGGAACCGAACTGTCCTGGTGAAGACGTTTGCGCCCATTGATTTGTAGCAGCAGGCTGGAGCGTTGGGAACGTATCATAATCATGCACTTGAAAGCTAGGGTGAAGCTGCGATGGTGGTGTACCAACTGTGGCATCACCAATGTTCATACGGTTCAGTAAAAGTGCTGGATCATGGGAGAAGATGCAGGAGGCTCCCGCAAGGCAGTTGCCCATCACCCAATATCTAGATCGTCAGTAAGGGGCAGGCATGTGCTTGGAAGCGGATGCATACTTGCAGATATGACTACTGAGATCATGACTGAAGCGGCAATCGGCTCTCAAGCAGCTCCCATTTGACAACCAATACTTGCATACGATGTTGCTTCGGCCTCGCTCGGTCTGATCGATCATTATCGGCTGACTGGACGTCATGGACTTTCCTATGAGTATCTGTCCATCGTTTTCGGGGAAATAGCTTTGTTCCTGCTGATATCCTTCCGAGCTTCCCATCAAGTTCATGAGCGTGCTGCTCAAGTCGTATCCGTTCGCTTCAAGAGCGCTTTCAATCTCCTCGTCAGACTTCCCGTCACCCATCACTGAACGCAGCATATCGTATGGAGACATTTCATTTGATTGTGGTTGAATCCAAGATGCCGCCGCAGCATTCAACCCGCTCTCCGAGATACTTCCTGCGCCAGAAGATGAGGGCCTACTATTAGACTCCTCGTTCACTAGCCAGTCCACAGTATCGCTGCCGTAGTCTCCATATTCATTCCGCTCCGAGCTCGGTTCGCTAAACTCGTAGGAAGTCAGGCTTGGGCTATGGGGTATTGGAATAGCGAATGCGAGACGAGGCGACGGACGAGGAGAAGTAAAGGGACTTCCGCCGCCGTACGATCTGGAGCGCATGAACGACGGAGGTGCGATCCCAAAGCCGGGAGGCGGCGCAGGGCTTGCTCTGCTGAGAGAAGGAGACGCAGAGGGTGTCGAGGCGCGTTGGTTGTGCCATGGCGCGGGGGAATTGCGGCGGCCAATGCTATGGCGAAGTGGGGGAGAAGCAACGGATGAGGCCTTCGAGTCTCGATAACGCCACAGGATAGAAAGTACTGCATCTTCGAGATGGTGACCTGCAAGTGAGAGCTCTGCCTGAACAATTGCCTCGAGCTTCTCCGTCTTCTCTTCCTCATCGTACGCCGGGTCTTCCAGGATTGGCAGACATAAATCGTATATGGTGTCGGAAACCATGGTGGAACAAGATTAATGGCTGTACGTATTAGTCGTGCTATGGAATAGACTAGGAGGGCATGTGGGGTAGGACAAGAGGTTGAAGATTAGATGAGTTTATGGATAGAAGGAGCGACAGGGAACAGCAAGTATTTCCAAGCCGCCGGCGGCTGCTACATTGCGAGCGCAAACGAAGAGACAGTCAAGGGAGCCAGTCTTGGAAACTGTGCTTGGTCATGTAGAGAAAAAGGGAGGAATATACAATTGACTGAGGCAAGAAAGCCGTCTATCGAATGCGGCAGTCAGCCCTATCTGAACATCTTATCGCGGGATCTTAGCCTCGTTCTTGGTGTTGTGACTAAAAGAGAAAGGTATAGGTATCATACCTTCATTGCATTCTTTTCTCACATATACCCCTATACAGTCGGATGGATTGAAGAGCTCATATTATAAAATCATCAAGTAGGCCATGCACGAACAGCGCCTTTCTAGAATTCCAGGACAAAGATTTTATCCCACTCCACCATATCTAAGCAAGTCCGTGTGCGGGAAGAACGTGTAGACAGAAGCTTCCCAGGTACGCCCGGATACCCTCGGACTACGTTCGATACAAAACTGCCTCACGATATCGGTCTTCAAGAATGGGATCCTGCTGTCTCAATCCATATTTGATCTCCCCAATAGATCAGACATTCCTCTTCTGTCGATGCGCGTTGCATACTACGTAGCATACGGACATATACCAATCTCATGATATTATCTGCAAACATCGCAATTGACATTGGTGGTACGAAGTAGAGGACGTGATAACATAGTGGGTTGACAAGGACAGGTCCTCAGTGGATGCCGCAGCTCAGCAGCTCCTGCAGAGCAATCTTGCGAGTCAACCTAATCGAATGCCCAGACGAGCAAAACTCTAAGGTCTCGGCTCAACTATAGCAATTCGTTACACATAAGCCACCTTGCAGCATACCTTATTCCACATTCTGAGAGGTGAATTTCGGATTCTGTTAATACAGGCGAACCAGAGATTCCAGTCGCTAAGAACAGAGGTCTGATTTGCTCCAGTCAGGCGGAAAGTTCGTCTTTAAATGGTGGGTAACATAGTCTTCTTTGTGCCGAAAAACTCAAGCCATGCTGATACCAGCTCGGAATCTGTCGGTGTTGGAGAGGTTGGTCCAGAGTTTGGGGACTGTCTGAATTGGACTTTCCTGAGTATTTTGGACCGCATATTGCAGGACGTTTAGCGTCTCATCAGTGGCGACCATCCATCTGTTTGGCCGATTGCTCCAGTGTCATGTCATCGTAGTCCACCCATTGGCTTCTTGATTCCTTCGAATCAATCTCTTGTCTCTTCACTTTCTTGAACGAACCTGAGAAAGGTTCATCATTTCTGTGTGATTACACTGTTTGAACAATGCGGAGGCGGTTGTCAGACAGTGAAATATAAAAGCCGTTAAGTCTAAAGATCTATGCTATATCCACGCCGGCCCGAGGCAATAATTTATACCAACGTGACATCACCGACGTCTCGCAGCAATGCGAGGATAGGTATCCTGAATTGGAGAAGCCTACTCTTTCCTTTTTGTCTCTGGGTCCTCCTGCTGCACTTGTCTCTCAGCCTGAGCAGCATCTTTCTCCGTCTCTGCAGCCTCATTAGCTTGGCCCTGCTCCCTTTCTTGCTCAGCCTTAGCACTAGCTTTTCTCTGATCTTCTTCGTCAATGTTCTCGTCATCTTTCGGGTTCGATCGGCCGGTCTCGCCGCTCTCTTCGTTCTGCTCATTCTCTTCTTCGATCAGGTCTTGTTGCTCCTTCAGAACCTCCAATCTTTGCTTGTTCGTTGCAGCGCCCTCGGCGTTGTGCACCTCGAGTTCGATCTCGTGGAACAACTCTTCAGGAATTGACGAGAGCACAGCTTGGAGAGCGTCAAATTGGGATGCTACCTCTGACTCTTTGCCCTGGGTATACATGAAGGCGTTGCTAAGAACAAGTAGAGTGGACGGAACGCCATGTTTTAGACGGAGATCGAGCCACATCTGAAGATCATCTCGTAGTCGTCCGGGACTCATTCCGTGTGTTCGAAGACCTCGAGACGCGCAGGCCATCTGTAATTCGGGAACAGAGAGACTATCAACGCCCTCAAAGGAAATAGCTCGGTCATCCCGCTTGATCTGACGCATGCGGTGGCGAATCTGATATCGCAGCATCATGTCTGTACCGAACGCATTGAGGTTCATGTATCTGGTCATACCAACCAATTGAGGCCGAGACAAGTTGTCCAGTGTCAAGTCATCCTTGAAGATTTTGCAGACTTTGACAACATCTGCATGAGTAGGGGTTTCTCCAGTCGCTCGGACCTTGCGGAAAAACTCCGTGAATTCTTCCCTTTGAGCATTGACTGCGCTTACAGGAAGGCCAGTCTCCTTCAGTGTGTCTCTAAGGAAATTGCTGACTTCCTTCCGGGTCGTTCGGAGATGATTGGCTTTCTTGTCCTTTGAGTTCTGACCCTCGTACGTGCTGGGTAACATATTGGGAAACAGCTTTAAAGCAACAGGCAATAGAAGTTCAGCAAACGGTACTATGACAAAAACCGAGAAAGGGACCAGACGACCTAAATCTTGCACAGTGCGTTGCAGCTGCCGGTTCTCTCTTCGACTGAGCTCGTAGCCAGCGGCCATCTTTACGGCGAGCTTTGTACTGATCCTGACCTCAGTAGCGAGTAGCTTTGTCCCATCCCAGTAATGGTGAGCTTCTTTTTTGACCTTTCCCCACACTGATAACTTCGCCTGTTCCTTCTTTGCCTCTCCGAGCTTCTTTTCCTCTGCTTTGGCCTGCGCTGTTTTGTCTGCAACCAACTCATTCAGACTTCTGTCTTCCATAGCTTTAGTCTTCGGAACGCCAGTGACAGAACCTTCAGTCTTCCCAGTCGTTGTTTGGTCGGTGACTGATGATGCTGCTTCTACAGCTCCCCTTGAGTCGGGTGCTTTTGTAATTTCATCTCGAGGAAGGGGCTTCTTCGCTTCTTCTGCGTTGAAACCAGGAGGAGGGAACCCTGAAGGCCCACCGCCATTTGTAGAAGTATCTGTAGCATAGCCTCGGCGAGGAAGCAGTATAGCGATAGCCCTTAGCTGAGGAGGTAGATCACTGGCATTGCGGCGGAGGTATGCGGAGTGCGCCGATGAAGGGGTGAAAGTGGATCTCAGTGGCAGTATACCTGTGATCCCCATTAACGACGCCTTTAATTAGGATCTGTAGAATATAGAGGACACACCTCCATTGCGTAATACCTGCCGAGCAGAGCCATTTAGTACGACTCTTGCTGATGCGCTCATCTCAAGTAAATAGCGCAGTACAAAATCTGCCAGAACCGCAGAATAATGAATATGTTGTAAAGGGTGGTCTGAATTGTTGCACCATATATGGGGAAATGGAAATGATAAATCCTTCAATGTGGCGTGATGATGAGAAAGTCGCGTCGCCAGGGGTATTCTAGAGAAGTCGGCCCGGAATCTTTCAGTGTCCGCTCCGCCCGATCTCCGCAAACTGGTCTTAGTCATCCACCAAACTAGCGCCCTAGGTCACTGGTGTGTTCTCTTTCATGAAGTCTAGATATACTACTACGAGAGCATGAAGCATAGTACCGTTGTATGCAAAGCATCGCACCAGAAGATACTTAATATATACTCAAGAGCTAAGACATCACGATAATCGGCGAATTTCATATATCTTTTTGGCCTTTACTGGTTTAGCGCCGTTTAGAGGTCGGCCTAACCCCGATCCCCAATCCCTCCGCTGGTAAACCCCCTCAGCACCGACGACTCATTTAGTGCGCGTCTTTGTCAACCTCATACCTTGTACGTACGTGCAGACTCGATCCCTATTCAGGATGAGGCTGTGACTCGGTATCGAAGCCTCGAGCTTCCCTCGCTGCCACGTGCAGCTCCCTCCGCCCCGCCCCTTCTTCATCAGCTCCTGCCGCGCTTACAATGACCACGAAACAATTCAAGAGGGCAGCACGCATCATACTTGTGGGAGCTCCTGGTGTCGGGAAAGGCACCCAGGCAGAACGTCTGATGCTGCGATATCCACAGCTTTCTGCTGTTAGTTCTGGGGATCTCCTACGCAATGCTGTTCGCAACAAGACGCTGTTGGGTATGAACAATACCTTTCAGTTGGCCGAGTCCCCACTTCATCGGGCATAAAGTACCCGTGAACGTGCTGCTGACAATCGACGGCAGGCGTTGAGGCACAATCCAATATGAGAGCTGGCTCCTTAGTCCCGGACGATATGATTCTGCGCCTTATCCTTTCGGAGCTGAAATCTAAATCCTGGGTCCCATCAACCTCCTCTATCTCAGACGCATCTCCAGCCCTCCCGTCCGAGCTGCCTACTGCATCTTTCATCCTCGATGGATTTCCCCGTACTTCGACTCAAGCTTTGAAATTGGACGCTTTAATCCCCATCAACCTAGTTGTTTCTCTCATTACTCCAACGAACATCATCTTGGGTAGAATTGCGGATCGATGGGTACACGCTCCCAGTGGACGGGTGTACAATACGGGGTTCAATAAGCCAAAGGTTGAGGGGAAAGATGACGTGACTGGGGAAGCATTGACAAAGAGGGACGACGACGATGAAGTGACGTGGAAGGCTCGACTGAAGAAGTTTGACGAGACGAGCGAGCCGTTGCTGGATCATTACGACAAGCAAGGCGTCTTGTGGAAAGTCGAGGGAAATAGTAGCGATGAGATCAGCCCGAAGCTTTTTGGAGAGTTTGAGCGGAGGTTCTGTTGAGCGCTGGCTTCGGGATATGGTGGCTTGTAGACTGATCCAAATCTGAAGTATAGTTCTTCGTCTCAGTACAGCTTTTACTAGGTGCAAGATTCACCGCTCCTCAGGAGTGCGAAAAGAGCTCCACTTGGTGCGCGATGCGCCAGACCGTTTTGATGGTAATCATTCATCCATGAGTGACAAGGCATTCCGATCACCGTGCGTGACTTGCCACTTCAAATTACAGATCGTCTCTTTCATCGTCGTTCGGTAAGCGCTCTAACAGGTCCTCGACAATGATAATCAACTCGTCGATATCGGGTCTCTCTGCAGGCTCAACCTTCAGACATCTGCGCACAACGTTTTTAACCCCGTCACTAATTGCACCTTCTCCACTTGTCGCCTGCGGGACTCCATTTGCAGCTTTCTGCTTGCCTTTTGGGTCCTTCTTCATTCCCTCATCTGGAAACCTCCAATCGCCGCCCAATACACAAATGCTCAAGCTCCCTCCCGTTTCATCACTTCTCGCCTCGAATGGGCTTTTGCCTGTCAAACAAGCGTATAAGGTACAGCCCATGCTCCATATGTCGACTTTAGTATCTATAATGGAGCCTGTCTTGACGTCGAACAGTTCAGGTGCCCGGTAGGGCATGGTGCTGTGTTCGCCAGCTGTGTCTTGGACGGCGAGTGCGAGCGAGCGGGATGTGATCGGCGTTGGTGATGGGGCGAGCGATCCAAGATCCATGAGAATTGGAGTCTTACCATCATCCGCTATCATGATGTTGCCTGGCTTTATATCCCTGTGTGCATATGCTCGTAGCTCCCCCTCCTCAACTCCTTCCTGGGACCTCATGACCTCGCCCTCCATCAATGGTTCCTGCTCCAAAGCTTCTTCGTGTCTTTCTTGCTCTTCTCTTCTCCGCCGCTGTTTGTTCTTCTTGGCCGCATCTTGATCTGCCTCTGCAGCCTGCTGTCTAATACCTTCCGCTTTCATGTGGGACGCGGCCCCTCCCGGCGCACCTTTCACCCTGTATTGATGCATAGCCTTCAGGGCCCTTGCTACACCCAAGAATAGGATCATTAACCGTCTTTCTGGGAACTTCGAATGGTTCACAAGATTCGCGTTGATAGCGTCTTGTAAGTTTCCTCTTCGATAGTAAGGGAGCAGTATGTATACCGTCTTGCTACCCGGGTCCGATTTGTCTTTGGCGGATACTACAGAATGGTCGATGGTATGGATAATGTTAGGGTGCGGTGAGAAGAGCGTGTATGCTTCTACTTCCTTAAGCGCGAGAGCCACGGATTCTTGACCAAAAGGGCACCGAATCTTCTTCAGAGCGTATAGTTGAGCTGTTGAGGTATCTTGAACTAGATAGACATAAGAGAAGCCGCCCTGTGCGCTTGCTTTTCAGTACGATATGTGATAGGGGGTGATGGAGTGCACGGAGTCGGGTAGCTTACTTCGCCGAGGAGGTGCTGCATCTTAAAGCTTCTGCTGTTTATCTTGAGCTGCGGCGATCCCGGGAAGCAGAACATGCAGTTGGTGAGGGAGTAAAGGAGGTCCATCATGATTTGCGACATCATTCCCAGTGATGTGTGCTGTTGCTGCTGAAGCTCAGCCGGCATAGGGAGGCGTGTACTACCCGAGTTGGGCCAGCGTATCTTAAGTATTGGCTAAGGGAACCGAAGTGGCTGACCAATTAGCAAATCCTTCTCTTAGCATCGAAGCGCTTTTCTATGTCGACTTGTTGCTCAGTTGAGTACGCTGATACCGTGAACTACGGAGGGCAAAAGGCGGAAATATGCCGCCCACCTCTACGCAAATTCGATGTAGAATACATTCGAATCTCCAAAAACCGAGTACTCCTTCGGCATGCCTCCATCACAGCTCAAGAGGCTGAGAACTTCGCTTAGAGAGCAAGGAGTAACTGGACCGCAGAGATCTAAAAAGCAGAAAAAACAGGCAAGCCAAAATGGAGCATTACGCGATAGCAGAATACACAGAAGAACGGCTTTGCATGACATACGGGAGAAATTTAACCCGTTCGAAGTCAAGGCGCCCTCGAAGACCAAATACGAATTCGCTAGCAATAAGACTCTGGGAGGTAGGGTTGGCAAAGGAGCAGTCTCGCGACCTGGGGTAACGAAAGGTTTGGGAGAAGAGAATGTAAGGCGCCTAAGCTGTTGTACATTGTTTGTGGCTGTTGACAGTCTATTATAGCGTCGCAAAACACTACTGGTTGAGATGAATAGAAGGAAAAAGGTCGGCGGCATCACGGACCGCAGGTTTGGAGAGAATGACCCCACGATGACACCCGAAGAAAAGGCCCTAGAACGCTTCGTGACAGAAAAACAGAGAGGCAGCAAAAGAGGTACAATATTCAAACTTGAGGATGAAGAGGACCGCGTGGAGCTGACTCACTTTGGTCAATCTCTGTCATACGAGAAGCTGGCCAGACGTGACGACTTCAACGAAGCTGATTTGGACGGTTCGGACGAAGATAATGCCGTAGATCTCCGAGAAGAGCGGCCAAGGAAACGGCGTAGATTGTCAGACGCTGATGCGTCTGAAGGGGGCTCAATGGGCGAGGACGATCTTTCACAGCCCGAGCGCCATAAAACGAAGAAGGAGGTGATGGAGGAAGTCATTGCCAAGTCCAAACTGTACAAGTACGAGCGACAACAAGCGAAAGAAGATGATGACATTCTTCGTGCTGAACTAGATAAGGGGCTTCCGGATCTCTTTGCACTCATGCGCAGTGCTCCAATGCCACCTTCAGTAAACCAAATACCACTCGGCCAGCATTCTGGCATGAACGCTGATAGAATGGCTTTACTCGACGGCAAAGAGCGATCTCAGGCAGATAAAGAGTATGACGAGCGTTTACGGCAAATGGCCATGGATCAACGAGCGAAGCCTACAGTGAGAACGTTGACTGAGGAGGAGAAGCTGCTTCAGGAGGCTCAGCGGCTCAAAGAGCTCGAAGAGAAAAGACTTCGGAGGATGCGAGGAGATTCAGAAGATAGCAAGTCAGATGCTAGAGACAGTCCTCAAAAATTTGATGGTGACGACAACATGTCCTTAGGAGAGGAAGACGCCTTCGGACTAGGGACTGGCTTGCTAGGTGACAAACGAGTATCGAGATTAGGGGTGGAAGATGAGGACGAGTTCGTGATAGAAGATCACCTCATCGCCAGTGGCTCAGAAATCGATCCATCAGACGCCGAGAGTGATCTGCCAGGCAACGAATCCAACGATGATGACGATCAAGAATTTGTACAAGGCCTTTTATCAAAGGACGATGCCGGCAGAGAAGGGCTAAGTTTTTCGCAAGATCTCAACGGTGTCTCAAAAGCGCATGGCCCTGCTGGTCATTTAGCGTTCACCTATAGTTGTCCGGAAACCCATCTGGATCTTCTCGATATGATAGGCAACATCGCTGTTGAAGACCTGCCCACGGTGGTGCAGAGAATCAGAGCTTTATACCACCCTAAGCTTGCTAGCGAGAACAAGCATAAGCTAGAAAAATTCGCGACGGTCTTGGTCCACCATCTCTTTTACTTGGCTAATCCCATCAAACGCCCACCTTTCGTTGTGCTAGAAGCTCTGATACGCCATGTTCATTCGTTAGCGAAAAACTTTTCAGAAGAAATTGGTCGAGCTTTTAGATCGCATTTGAGAGCGATACATCACGAACGGTCGGCTGCTCTTAACGCAGGAGATATGATCATCCTCACAGCAGTTGCGTCAGTATTCCCAACGTCAGACCACTTCCACCAAGTTGCTACTCCGGCCATGCTCTGCATGACTCGATATTTGGGGCAAAAGGTACCATTTTCACTCAGCGATCTGGCAACCGGTACATACATCGTTACTCTCTGTTTGCAGTATCAGCAACTGTCGAAACGATACGTTCCCGAAGCTGTCAATTACGTGCTCAATGCTCTATGGGCACTTGCTCCAGTGAAGGCAAAGCGCATCGCAGGAGCCTTCCCGCATCACACGCTTCCTGACTCCTTCCGGCTTGATAGTAGGTCAGATATAGCGCACCGCCCATTGGCTTTCTGGGATATTGAGCCTCCACTTAATCCCACGGATGCTGATAATCAAGGTCTCAAGTTCGCACTTATGAACACGCAAGTCGATATTGTTGAGAACATGATGACAATCTGGGCCGAAAAGTCCGCGTTCTGTGAAGTGTTTGATCCGATCTACACCGCTCTGAACTGTCTAGGAAGCAAGACATGCTCCGAAACGTTCAATGTTGAAACCAGAAAAAGGATACGAAATACAGTCGAAAAGCTACGCAGCCAACTGCACCAATCGCGCTTGGCACGCAAGCCGCTCCGCCTTCATGACCACAGACCCCTAGCCATCAAGACCTCGATTCCCAAATTCGAAGATTCCTACAACCCAGACAAACACTACGACCCTGACCGTGACCGCGCCGACGTGTCCAAGCTCAAGGCTGAGCATAAGCGCGAGCGCAAGGGTGCATTGAGGGAGTTGAGGAAAGATGCCAACTTCATTGCGAGAGAGAGCTTGAAGGAGAAGAAGGAAAGGGATGTTGCGTATGAGAAGAAGTACAAGAGGCTTGTCGCGGAGATTCAAGGTGAGGAGGGAAGAGAGTCAAAGAATTATGAGAGGGAGAAACGGATGAGGAAGTCGAAGAAGTAGTAATTTTATAGTTCGTAGATAATTGATTCATGCAATTGGATTAGATCCACAGTAGAGTCATGATTTGATGGAGATGGGTTCGCAACTGTAGAACCCTAAGCGTCTTCTGTCCTGAAAAGCGCTCAAAGGCCACTGAGGACCTGCTATCCTTCATTTACTCACTTCGCTCCGGTCTTTAGCCAAGATTGCGGACAACATTCGATATCTTATTTCATGGCCCAATAAAGAGGAAGCGCAGCCAACGTTCTTTCCTTGCCTCACTGTGCAACGTCTGACTAGGCGCGCAGCTTCCTCATAATTGAGAAGCAGGACGGCATCGGCCCCAGTATTTGACAGTATGTGCGGTCAAAACAAGCACGCAGCTTACCGGATCGATCATAGCTTGCCCAGGCAGGACCCATAACAAGAGAAGCTGTTGGAAAGCTTTTTCAACCCAATATACGCCACATTTTGAAGTTTTCTCCCCGACGGTTGGTTTTGTCGTTTAATCATCCAATGCTTAGGATAACGTCTGCATCGTATCTCAATATCGATAGCAGAGATGGAGGATGGATTCCCAAGACTTGAGAACTATTGAGGATCCACTGGTGCACTTGTGTAGCTACAGGGAAGTCATGAGCAGTTCAACGGCCGCAAGTGCCCAAGAGTCTGGTGAAGATACAGGCGACGTACCTCACCGTGGTACCACACAGATACAAACAGCTGTTGCTAGGTCACATGAATCGCAACATAAGCCCGTGTCGAATCGCGATAGCATCTCGTCCCACACTCTGTCCGCTGGGGCCGCAACAGCTGAGACGGATATCAGGTCCCCCAAGCGTCGCCGCTCGGGTAGCTCTGGCAGCCTTCATATTTTGGAAGTGGTGAAGGAACAACGATATGGTGCGTCGTCCGAACATAAGAGCCGTGAAGATGCCGTGGCGGTAGAGGTGGTCTCTGGAATTACTTGTATAAACCCACCTAGTAATGAGACAGCTTCATCTTCGTGTCGTGGGACGGATAATTGGCCCAAGCTCTCCTCAGCCGAGGAACCTGAGCTACCTCTGACTAAGAAACGGTTTCGTAATGTCAGACCCACGTTGTCTTTACCGAATGTGCGTCTGTCTGTGATCAATCCATTGCCGGAAACAGTGCCACACCGCACGATGGGCTCGACGGCGAAGGAGGTCAACCTTCCACGGAAAGGGCAGATGCCCAAAGAGTGCACACTTCCACCACTCGCACCACGAACGGGGTCGATCACCAATGCCCGAAATAGGGGGGAGCTCTCCCTCCGTCGAACGGACGATCTCGTTATAAACTTCGGTGAGCCTGGTATCCATCCCACGCTAGGGCCTTATTATCAGCACCCACCAGGACCAAAGACAGTACTGCCCGGAATCTTCGAAACTAGACGCTGGGGCTTTGCGAAGGGCGGAAGCGATAGAGCTGCGGTGCTGGTGGCTGGTGATCGGCATCCTGGACCGCCCCTGAAGCCCTTCGACCACATGTGCTATGAAGACAATGCGTTGGAGTGAGTCCCGTATTTGATTAAGTCCTTTGTTGTTTTGAAACTCAACATGAGTTGTAAGACTTCATTTAGGCGCCTTTAACCGTCTAGATTGGCCTCCTGACTCAAATTCGTACCTCGATTGCTGACTTGGACTTTACCCAGACAATGGAGATGTGTGGAGTTCAATCGATCGAGGGCTCGGTTAAGAAAGCAATAGGGGGGACTTGACCGGAGCAAAAGGCATAGTTGAGGGTAATCGAGAGATGTTGAGTTGTCCAATGAGGATGATGGGAATGATACCGCTTGACGTTATTTTGGTTAGGAAGTATCATGTATAGGTTACCACGGTTGAGGCAATCCGGAGGCAAATCAGGATAGAAGGGGGCTTGGGCTGCGCAAACCGTTTGCTCTCTAGGCCCTACGGGCTATAGGATTGGGTATCTCTGGATAAAACATCATCGAGCTTTACAACGCTGAAGTCTTCCACGGAACTCAATCTCCAATAGCACCTCGACGTTTGTTGGGGTCGAAACTAATCTTCAATCTCTTCGGCCCCGTGCGATCGTTCTCATCTTCGTCCTTCTCAGTCCTTTTGGTCTTCTTATTGTTTTGGCCAGGCTTCGCACTTGTAGCGCTCGTTGGCGTGGGATGATTACTCTCTCTAGCGCTCAATGGCGGATTCGGGTTTCCGGATGTAGGCGTAGGAGCGTGTGAGGGTGTTGTTTGCGACGAGCTTGTTGGCGAGAGCTCCTGTACGAACGATCAAGCAATCAGCTATCCGATGCCCATCTATATCCTCTCCTTGGATTGTGTTCATTCTCTGTACGCACCCTCATAAAGCTAGCTGAGCTCCTACTAAATACTCTATCCGCTTCAGTAATCTGCCCTTTCCTCCTCGTAATCGTCCCACCCCCTGAGTTACCACCCGTATTTCCTGCGGTGGCGGATCCTTTGATATAATTGTCGAATCCCTTTATAATGTTGCCTGCGCCCGTCTCTTCGAGGTAGGAGGACTCGTAGCGGTAGATCTGTTGCTCTAGCATTTCCTGTGAGCGGTTCGCGTTAGTATCTGGCTCGGCGTAGATGAGGAACATGAGTGATAGCCTAGGGAAAGGGGGAGCATACCATATTCCGGTCGAGGATTCGCTTCTTCTGGAGTGTTTCTCGGAGGTCGCGCTTTAGCTTTTCGTAATATGGCACACCGCGTGTTGCGTCTGCGGTGGTTGCGGAGGGTGGGGGGATGTTTTCGGCCATTGGTTAGATTTCAACTGGGGCTGGCGTGTCATAAGTCTGTATGGACGTTGTATATAAGCTATAGCTGCTGGGATTGTGGGAGGATGTCGTTGATCGGCTAAGTTGCCAATCATGGACGACGACGACGACGTCTCACATCACATATCTACCTCTAATCGGACAACAAGTTTACATCACACCATCTGCAAGCTCAGACTTCGAAAGGTCCCAAGCCGGCATGGATCATGGGAGTATGGATCATGGCGGCATGGACATGCCAGCTATGTGTAACATGAACGTGCGATTACCCTGCCTTCTACTACAGCCTTACATAAATGAACCACATACTAGATGCTCTTTACCTGGGACACAACGAATCTCTGCATAATCTTCCACTGGTGGCACATCCGCTCGACATTCACGCTCCTCGTCTCCCTCGTCGCCGTAGCATTCCTCACAGCTGGCTACGAACTTGTTCGAGAAATAAGCAGACGATACGAAGTTAGCAGTGCCGAATATGCGAATAGCTTGCCAAGTAAGTAGCGCCTTAGTTCCGCAATTCATGCGTAGGCATGAGACTAAGGATTCTTCTCGAAGATGATGGTGATGATGCTGGTCGAGAACGAGGCTCATTACTCTGGTCAGGAAAGGATGCTGGGCAACGGGAGAAAAGGATTCGGTTAGTAAAGGCAGCATTGTATGCAGTTCAGGTGTTCTATAGCTTTTTTATTATGTAAGTACTGTCCCTGTATCGCATTGGGGTGGCCTATGCTGATCACCGTAGGTTACTGTTTATGACTTACAATGGCTGGGTAATGCTTGCTGTAGCGATGGGGGCATTTATTGGGTATATTGGGTTTGGGAATTCGAGCCCTACGAAGAGTGTGGCTTGTCATTGAACCGCATCTCGACTGAGGAAACTCGGTTGGATGTATTCATTGAGCGATATGATATAATGACTTTTATGGGACATCTTCCTCATCTCCGTCCCCAAATCCGAAGCTAAATCCACCAGCATTTGCTTTGACATCCTTCTCTGCCTCTACTAGCTCGTCCCATTTCCTCTTCTTCCCTGCCTTTAATCTCTCCATCTGGCCAAGGACTTCGTCTAACAAGCAAGGATACGATGCTCCCATCTTCTGTACAAACAAACCGTACACATCTTTGATATCATTCTTGAAGCCCGAAATTTGGTCGGCTTTGTTCTTCAAGAAATCAAGAACATTGGTAAGGTGTGCCTTGGGTACAAAGTTCTGTGTAATCGCGATGCTGGGCTCTAAATTCACCACAAGATGCCACCATCCCGATGGCACATGCAGGACCTCTCCCGCCTTGCAGATGCCTTCCATACAGCCTGGCGTTCTTCGGGCTTCAGTATGAAAACCAAGAAGCCATTCAGCAACGCTCAAAGGGCTTGTAACTTCACTTTGATCTTCTGAGACAAAGACTCCAGGTGGTGGAGGTTGGGAAGGAGACGTTGGGAACATGATCCAGTACTTCGATCCCTTCAGAACAGCATTCCAGGCGCTAGTTTTGCAGTTAGTGTTATGGCTTGGTTCGTACGGGATATATCAACCTTGTAGCGTTTGGATCTTTGTGAAAACTGCTTCCACTCCTCTCAGGCCCAATAATAAGCCATCGACTATCTGGTCGTTGATCACCCAGAACAGAGAAAAGATCTTCGCCAAAGCAGTCTGGCGCCCAGTAATGCCCATCCTTCCCGTGCTTGAGACCCATTTTCTCCACGAATGCACAATCGAATAGATACAATGGACTCTCATCGTTGTTTTCATTCATGTAGTCGACGTAGGTCTTGAGAGGCCAATCGACCGCTTCTGCCCTGAATCTGATATCGCCATACTCCTCAAGTAACGTCCCTAATGACCAATCTCGATATACCCGCCATTCTCGGACAGTATCGGTAAGGATGAATGGCCTATGTAGGTTCTGAGAGTCAGTACTCCCATACGTAAACATGAAACCGAGCCGTAACACAACATTGGGGATCAGATCAGGTCCAATCGATAGTGTACGCTAGACATGATAGTGCCATTGAGTACAGCTGGTGACCAAAGGTACGCTCTGAGAACGTGAGTAATTTCAAGTCTTGTCACTGGTATCAAAAGGTGATATTACTGAGCTTTGCATTACCTATCTGTCCATTCATCGATGAATTCCGAAGTAGAAACACTAGGCAATCGAGTTATGGCATTACTAATAGGGATATTGCATGCGTATGGCACTAACGGAGTATTGGCGCAGAAGAAGGGGCGATGAAGGATGTCCGAAAACAGGTTCTGGCAACATATTTGGGCGGTATGCACTCGAGGTATTCCAAGGTACGTCGAACGCCATGTCCCACGCCAAATGGGAGAGTCAAGGGATGATCTAGCAAGTAGTGTCTCAGTATGGGTTCGTTTCTGGATAGACGCTAATTTAAAGGTGCAATGGAGAGAATCGGCGCTCGATATGTCAAATGAAGTGAAGAGAGTATTATTGTGGATCTTTCTAGTATGCATATTCGAGCCGAAACGAGGCGTTGTCCACCTTCATGGCTCATATCGTTCAACAAGACGAAGGACAACAAAAGAGTAGAGTATGGCCAGAAAGTATGGACCAAGTTCACGCTGAATTGTCTAATCTGAGATTGAAATGTTCCAACATACTCAACACAAATTATCTTCCATAGATCTTCAAGCCTGGTGAAAGCAAACAAAGCTTTACAGGTATGCTGAAGCTGTCGTAGTGCAACAGCATCCAGGAATTCGAGTACTTGAACAATCAGTTCGTCTGGGAGGGTAGCAAAGTAACCTGCAGACCCCTTAATGTTTGCATCCGCAAGGTATACATTCCCAGCTGGCTTGATCCCCAGAGGATGCTGTGGCGTGGCTAGAGAGTCATGAGAGTTTAATCCGGAGTCCACGGCTTGGGTAGCATTCGGTTGACTCGACGCCTGTAGCTGTGGCAATGCTAGAGCTGCGACGATCATGTTACCATTCAAGTTGTTCGGACTCGAGCATGACTCCCAATGGCGGACTCCCATATCTCAGAAGGCTTAATTGACTTAAAGGCAGGTTCCTTCGAGTACAAGGTCCCGCGCTTAGTCCCTTGGACTGTCTAGTCACTCATGGAGGTGAACCCATCAGTCAGAAGTACTCTTAACCTTGAGGACGGAGGTGGTGAATTCTAAGTTGTCATCAATGGTATATGACCCATCGGGCCACTAGGACTAGCTCCAGCGGCGAAAAGGGCGCTAGTGGATCGACAAATTTTTCCAATTCTCTATTTCATGCTTGCGATCGTTCAGCCTTTTTCCTCACCCAACCAAATAACGAACCACATCATAATCACAACAACTCCGGTATCAGACAAGTACTCTTGCATAGAGTGCTTTGAGATCCAGATTACTACAGCGTTACCAAGTTTGACTGGGTGAACTACTCCACTGTTCATCTTCAGTCATCAGCCCCACGACTACCTTTCGGACTATACAGAGATCACGTACCTGAAGGTCGTGATCTTTCGCTTGACTAGCTGCAAGTATGGCTGACAAGGGCCTTGAGGAGATCCCAGAGAGTATGTTTGCACGTTGTTGCGCCCGTCGCAGTCCTCGAGGCTTAGTGCTGCGCTTGCTCTTTTTGCTCTTCGTGCAGTAGCTGACATGGTACCTTACTTGTAGCTCAAATTGAATCAAATTATGATGAGGTCACCGACTCCTTCGATTCCATGAATCTGAAGGCTGAGCTGTTGCGAGGTATGATTTGCGCCTACACAAGGGTTATAGGCGGATGTGACACTGACTTATTTTAGGGGTATACGCCTATGGATTTGAGCGCCCTTCTGCAATTCAGCAGCGTGCTATCATGCCTGTGATCAAGGGTATATTCGACCATGAGCGCTATGCTATGCGTGATGACATGCGTTGACTTGTACATCCAGGTTCGGACGTCATTGCCCAAGCTCAATCTGGTACCGGCAAGACAGCCACATTCTCGATCTCAGTTCTGCAGAAGCTAGACCCAAATGTGAAGGCATGCCAAGCCTTGATTCTTGCACCCACCAGGGAGCTGGCGCAGCAAATTCAGAAGGTCGTTGTGGCTATCGGCGACTTCATGTCCATTGATTGCCATGCTTGCATTGGTGGCACTAGCGTCCGTGATGATATGTCAGCTCTTCAGGCTGGACCTCAAGTAGTCGTTGGAACTCCAGGCCGTGTACAGGACATGATCCAGCGCCGCGTCCTCAAGACCGATTCCATGAAGATGTTTGTCTTAGATGAGGCCGATGAGATGCTTTCTGTAAGTAACTCATGATCATGCGCTGTGTGCACGATTTGCTTACCCATGAAACAGCGTGGTTTCACCGAGCAAATCTACGACATCTTTCAGCTTCTCCCGCAATCCACTCAAGTCGTCCTCCTCTCGGCGACCATGCCCCAGGATGTCCTCGAGGTTACCACCAAATTCATGCGCGACCCTGTACGCATCTTAGTGAAAAAGGCGGAATTGACCCTTGAGGGTATCAAGCAATTCTACATAGCAGTAGAGAAGGAGGACTGGAAGCTGGACACTCTTTCCGACTTGTACGAAACTGTTACCATCACCCAGGCCGTCATCTTCTGCAATACAAGGAGAAAGGTCGACTGGCTTACCGACAAGCTTACAGCTCGTGATTTCACGGTGTCTGCTATGCACGGTGATATGGACCAGCCCCAGCGAGATTTGATCATGAAAGAATTCCGCTCAGGCTCTTCCCGTGTTCTGATTGCCACGGACTTGCTTGCCCGTGGAATTGACGTTCAGCAAGTCTCGTTGGTAATCAACTACGACTTGCCTGCCAACCGTGAGAATTATATCCATCGCATTGGGCGTGGTGGACGTTTTGGACGAAAGGGTGTTGCAATCAACTTTGTCACGGCTGATGACGTACGAATGATGAGGGAAATCGAACAATTTTACAGCACTCAAATTGAGGAGATGCCTATGAATGTGGCCGGTAAGCATGCACCATGCCGCACTCACCCCTTCAAAATATGCTAATTGTAGTTTTAGATCTGATCTAGGTCTGAGATAATAAACATCTTGCGTGTTTCTGCATTGCATTATCCTGTTGTCGTAAAGGACATCTAAGCAATCGCGGCTAGGACCATGATTTTCTCGAGAGACTGTTACAAATTGAAAGGGGGTTTAGAATTTCATAGATCGCTTAGGAGCGCTGCTGGCATGCTGGCGGCGTTCTGTTTTCTTTTGCATGCAATGGCATGTGCCCTTCGGCATGTGTATCTTCTAAAAGTCTTGCACTTCACTTGGCTCTCGACGAGCTCTGTGAAGACTTCTCACGTTTTGGATCGTGTGATGGCTTGGGAAGACGGCAGTTATGTGTTGAACCCATATAGACCAATCGATATACGCAAACCATCCCATCATCGCCTTGAAAGTGTGTGAAAGACAAGGTTCCAAGTTTCAATATTGAGAATTAAAGTCCGAAATTCCATGGCTACCTGCCTCTCTATCAGCCTCATTACTTTGAATCGCTAACGAACGCTCAAAATACTCGCAAAGCGCTATTCATGCTTGGCGGTGAAGATGCAATGGCTCGAGGAGAAGATCCGGAATGGCTAGTCTGGTGCATGCGGCTTAAGTTGGAACATACAAAGATCTTCCAGCAACTCTCCACTCTCGCTGAAGCCAACTCACGCAATGGAGTACTTGCTGCCAAGCTTGCAGACTCCATAGCCGGCCATGACCAACTCCACGTTGAATCCAACGTGCTGAAAGACCGCATCGCTGGCCTCGAAAAAGATGTAAAAGAGCACTACAAGATCAATTCTGGCAACTCGCAAGTAATCGACGACCTGCAGACCGAAAACGAAGCTCTTCGAGACCGAATTCTTCGCCTCGAGCAAGATGCGAATCAACAGGACCAGATTAACGCTGTTAGCTCGCAGGCAAAGGCAACGTTGGAGCAGAAATTTGAGATTCTAAAGATGGAATACATTAGTGTGACTGATGCGGTGGGAACCATGCAGGAAACGGCGCGGGTGGAGAGGCAAGGCCAAAGACGAGAACTAGAGGAGATGAAAGCGCAAATGGAGGTCTACATGGCTGGTGCATCGCAGAAAAATCATGGCCCAGCTCGTGAAGAGTCAATCCCTTTTGCGGGCTTGATCCCAGCTGGTGAGCAGCCGGTGCTTCCCTCGGCCAGTGAAACTAACTGAGTCAAGCAGATCCATCTCGACCACGTAGGACAGCTTCCGAAGCCACAACAGTTGACGAAAGCGTACGACTTGATACGGAAAGAGAGATTCGACGTATCGATACCACGCATGTGAGCCCTCAAGTTGCTGAGGCCACACAACTGCACACCCAGTACCTCGATCCTACCCATCTCAACACCACTACTCCAACACCCAGCATGACGATCCAAGGCTCATCGTCGCTCAAAGAGTATGTTCGTCATGGCGACATTGTGATTAAAGAAGGACTTCACCGGTATGAAGCTCAAGCTGTCTATAGCTTCGTAAGCGGCTTGAACGACAAGTACCGCCAACACCTGCTTCGGAAATGTTTAGACAAAGAGGGATGGACTTGGCTGAAGGCTCAAGAAGAGATCCACCGACTGGTCAAGGAGGCGGAGAGGTTGAGAAAGAAGAGGCGACTTTTGCCAGCGGACATGAACGACGATCAGCCATAATTTTGGAGAAAGGAAATGTAAGAGACAGAGGATTTCTATCACGGTAATTCGCTTTGTAACACACCACTCGAAACGCCAGTACCAAGATAGTACCAGCACTGCGCCTTTGCTACGTCTCTTCATAGTCAAACAACCCACCCTTTTCAGCAACTCCCACCTCAATCATTCCTTCCTCCACCTCTTCCCCCTCAACCCTAACACCAGCCGTCATCACATCCCCCACCTCTACCTTCCCCACACCTTTCGGCGTCCCCGTCAGCACCAAGTCACCCTCCTCAAGCGTCATAACCCGACTAATCTCACTCAGTATCCTTGGTATCCGAAACAACATTAAGCTCGTCTTATCTCTCTGCCTCTCCTCCCCATTAACATTCAGCCACAATTCCACATAATGCGGATCCTTGATCATTTCCTTTGATATAAAATTCGAGACCGGCAAGAAGGTGTCAAAACCTTTAGCAGCCGTCCACGGAAGACCTTTCTTCTTAGCCTCGTCCTGCAGATTCCTCGCCGTCATGTCAATCGATACGCAGTAGCCGGAAACACACTCAAGGGCAGCTTGCTCATCGTCCGGAGGGAGGTCAATGACGGTACGACCCATAACAAGGGCAAGTTCGACTTCATAATGCAAATTGACGCCTTTGGGCCGAAGTACGGGACCAGCATTTGGTAAGAGTATGGAGGAGGGAGGTTTGATGAAGAAGAACGGCTTTTTGGGACGGACATTGTTGAGCTCATTTATGTGGTCGCTTTTAGAGCTATCAGCTAGAGCATTGTCAATTTAGGTGTAGACGTAGATGGGAAAGGGGAGCGTACACGTAGTTGCGGCCTATGCAGACCACTTTGCGGCAATTGGCCACTATACTACGAGGTACCATTACGCAAGGCCCAAATTTATAACTTGTAAAGGAGATCTACCCAACTGGCTTCTCGCTTTGGATGGCCCTGCTTTGGTTGATAAGAGACGTGAGAGGTTAAAGATTCACGTCTCACCGTCGATGAATGCTAGGTCTAGGGCTTCCGGAGCTAACTCCGCTTCAATCCAGCATCTACTAGAAGGGTTCACCCCCTTCTGGTCCAAACCTACTTCTGGTCCAGCCCTAAGGGGTTAGTAGCCCGGATTTCTTGAAGCTCCGTATTCCGTAGCCTAGCTCCGGGCGAGCTCTAGGGTACTTTTAGGCCTCAGTACTATCGCTTCTACAGATCCTCAGCTAGGCTTATTTTACAATTAATTTTGCTGTAAGAAGTACTCGCATTTAAGCGTTCTATAATTCTTATGGCGGAAATAAATTAATAAAGTACGTGGTTGTAGAAAGCGAGGGCGTGAACCAGAAGTAGGTGTGGACCGGAAGGGGGTGAACCCTTCTACGGCGGTCTCCAGCGAAATAGTTGTTAGCGTGACAGGGATTATTTGGGAGCTCCCTGATACGTAGTATAACCTCAGGTACGTTGTAGGGAACCTCGCTGTACAATGACGATGCAAGTAGCCTCTATCCTCTCCGACCTGACCTCTCTTCGCGTTTGCGTTCGTACATATGGCCCCTTGCTACTCTACAGAGCTGACGACAACCATAGGACCATGCCGCCGCCCTCGCGCTAGTCTCCGTCCACAAGCCGCACGCATCGCCATCCACAGAAGGCGCTGGCAGGGTTTCGGCACCAGAAACAGATGCGGAACTACACGATGATCCGGACATGCAGCGCGCAACGGATCTTGTGGAACTCCACTATGGTGTCAAGATGAACCATATACAGGGCGAGGGTGCGGAGTTGAAGCAGGCTAGGTTGGATGTTGATAGGGTATTGCAGACGCTTGAAGGGAAGGAAAGAGGAGTTGAGTGGAAGTGAGGATGAGATCAGGGTCAGGGTGGAGAATAGGGTATGAGAGGACATCATGAACGAATCATGAATATCGGCATCGACAGAAAGCATACATGGATGCATTCAAAGATATCAGCTCGGAGTAGTCTTCGGCTGACCTTGGCTGTTCATGCAACCCTGATCAATCAACTGCCAACAAACCACACCACACTCACAAGGGACGAATCCCCACACCACCTAGGAATTTTCATAGGATTTCGGATAACGGAAACGAAAACATGTAATCACCGCCCATTTGATAACCCACCAAACCTACCATGTCAAGATGTCATGTGTATGAGTCCTCGACGATGGGCCTCGGCAAATCCAATTCCCCGAGACTCTCGATTTGAGCCTACGGCAACGTCTGTGAGACCACAGGAAGTCCTGCAACAGCACTCTCTCCACTCGCAAGTTGTCTCAAGGATTGCTTGGTAGGGACAGCCAGCTGCCTGCCCAAGGTCACCTTGAGAATGGTCTTCCTCGCGGCAAGGTTCCGGGCCTTTCGCAGATAAAGACTCCTCCTCTTCACCTTGAGCGCCTTATGCACTAAGTCTATGCTCGGCAGTCGAGTAATCTGGGGCATGCCAGGGGTGCTGTGTAATATTCGAGTCAGCATAGTCTTATATTTCCAGCAACACGACGTCTTATTGAAAGTCCAGTTGCGACCATCGATAGGCCTAGTTCCCGAACATGTCTTAGACCATAATGATGATGGAGCTAGCATATAACAAGGGCGGACATCGATGGAGATTTATGAATTGAGAAACACCGATACAGACATAAAGTATTCGGAATCAACTTACCCAGTAGGCATCGAGGGTGTCTCAATGGCTGCAAAATGTTTCTTGAGGGCCAGATCTGTACGCTCCCTCGAAAGGATCTCATCAATTGTGCGCGGACCCGAGGTATCGCTTTGCAAAGATTTGCTTGGTTTATGAACCATGATCTTTGGGTTTGCGTAGTACGGAATTGGGCCATCGGGTACAGAGTCTTCGTCCTTCGCTTGTGCTACAGGCGTTGGCTCTTCGTCCGAGACTACGTCTGTAGCTTCTTCGTACCGTCAGCATATTAAAATAATAGTGTGAACTTTGAAAGTTATGACTTACCAGTCCCCGCCGCCGCACCTGGCACTTCATCCTCTGGAACGCTTTGGACTTCTGTCTCTTTCCCATTCGACATAGTCTCCGGTCTGGCGCTGTTCTCTTGCTCTGCGTTATCAGATGCATCATCTATGGCCTTGCTGGCCACACTGTTGGACATGTGGTGGTCCTGAGTGGTCGAAGGCGGAACACCCAAGTCAGAAATTGTTGAGATGCTGCTTCTGGCTTTGCTTGAATGACTGTGTCCTGCCATTTCAGTGCCAGTATATTCTTTCTGGGAAGCGGTTGCTTCAGCTTCGTTGGAATGCCTGTCCTCTGTCAATCCAGTACCGGGTTGTCCTACTGTAGAAGAGCCGACTTCAGATTGGTTCGAATGCCTACGATCCACTGCGCCGGTACCAGAGCTTCCTGCTACAGGAGAATTGCCTGCAGCTTCGGTCGAATGCCGGCTTTCCTTCGGTGCATTAGTGGTGTCTCCTACCGGAGAAGTACGGCTTGCAGCGCTGAGGATAGGACTTTGTGGGAGTGCGTGATCAGAAGGAGGTATCTCGTCCATGTCGAATGATGAGACGCTGTCGTCAGCTTCGCTCGAATTTCTCCCTTCGGTCGGTTCAGTACCAAATTCTCCAACTGGGGAAGCGCTGCCTGCAGCGCTGAAATCAGAAGCTTGTGGAACTGCGTCCGTTATTAAGGGTCCTTGTGTATTCAATGTTTCGGTTAGCTCGGCTGGTGCTGGGGTTTGCTCGCTTTTGCCATGCACTGATTGAGCTCGGGAAGATCGTGCAGATGTGCGGCTCTCCTGCGATGCTCGAGCGTGGGATTCCTGTATAGGCACCAGACGAGGCCAGCGCCAGGAGGACGATTGGGCTTTATTAAGCTGTGGTCGTTGACCTGTAGGAGTCTTGCGCATAGTGAAGGGATACGAGTTTGTACATGAGGACGCAATGAATGCTTGTATCAATATGGAGTATGCAAAGAAAACGTCAACAACGAGAACGATCAACGGAGAATTTACATCAGGGCACCTGCTTCAAAAGATTGTGTGGCCGAATAAGTTGGAAGGGCAGGAACGGCACTCGAGCTATCAAGAAGCATGGCAGTCGTAAGGAGACCTCTTCTGGGAAGAAACCAACATCAAATCTCAATATCATTACACTCAATTCATCAGATGAGCAAGTATCTCAACCGCAATGGTAATAGGTTATATTCAAATGATTCCAGACTGAACGGACTATTTCCTTAGTACTTGTTTCTCTGTAGTAGGTGTGATGGATGAAGATTGTAAGAATAGTTAGTAACGGAGAACGGATACGCAACACAATGTATCAAAGTTCGTCACCCCTGCTGCAAAATTTACTAGAGTAGACTGTATGTAGCCGGTAGGAATGTAAATGCAGACTCTCCGTTGCTTAGAGCACTTTGATAATAGTCATCTCTATACCCATTTGATGTATTCTAGGACGTTTCCTACCCGTAAGGATTGAGTAGAACTAGAGCCGGATTGACACCAGACAGTCGCTTGACAGAATGTATGGCATTGATCTCATGATCAATTGCTTATTGAGTGGAATCTCATGCTTTTGCAACAATCATAGCTTGCAGATATACATCGTTGTGAAGAGTGCAGTCCGAAGATCTATTCGGCTTGCGGGGCCGATCCTCAAGTCTGCGAGCGCGCATTGTCCTTCCCTACACCAATCCCATCAATACGGCGCTTCACAGCGGACACTCCCAGCATGGCTTCAAGTGTAGATGCTAAGCTGCTCAAGGCGACCAAATTCCCGTCCGAATTCAGCCAGAAAGTTGATATGCAGAAGGTCAATGTCGAGGTGATGAAAAAGTGTGGAAATCCAGTCCCTGCTTGTACCGAGAAGTATACTGACCAGTTCTGTTCACAGATGGATCGCCGGGAAGATCTCAGACATACTCGGGAGCGAGGACGACGTCGTCATTGAGCTGTGCTTTAATCTACTTGAAGGTTCACGCTTCGTTAGTACCAGAATCTATGAATTAGATTTAGCATATTGCTGACTTCAATACTGGTAGCCTGACATCAAGGTGCTGCAAATTCAGCTTACCGGCTTTCTCGATAAGGACACTGCGAAGTTTTGCAAGGATTTGTGGCTCCTCTGTCTCAGCGCCCAGAGCAATCCACAGGGCGTTCCGAAGGAATTACTCGAGGCTAAGAAATTGGAATTGATTCAAGAAAAGGTAGTTTGCTATATAGGCCTTAGCATCAGGTTATCAGCTCACTGACTCTCGTAGATCGAGGCAGAGAAAGCCGCCGAAGAAGCACAACGCCGCAGAGAGCAGGAAAGGCAAAGAGACCGAAATATTGACAACATTCGGCAAAGAGATCGCGGTGAGCGAGGACGAGGCCGTGGTAGAGGCGTTCGAGGAAACCATGATACCGACAGACGCCCGCCACGAGACTCGAGATCACCTCCACCTAGACGACGGAGTTTACCTCGCGGCCCTCCGGCCCGCCGTGAGATAGATACCTACATTCCCCTCGGCCGTGATGGTCGTCGACCCGAAGAAAGACGACCTAGGCCACCTTCCCCCAGAATCCCTGACTCATACTCTCGGTCACCTTCGAGAACCCCACCACGTCGGAGATATCAAGAGAGTATCTCGCCAAAACCAAGAAGACGTTCTTACAGTCCCAGTAGATCTCGAACACCTTCCCGTCGGCGTTATAGCGCAGACAGACATCGAAGAGGACCAAGACGTGGTGATAAACGAGCTAGATCCTTAACACCCTCAGATGCTTCTCGCTCACGTTCACCCAGAAGACGGCCAAGGAGACGCTCTCCTTCCATCTCATCACGCAGTCCTACCCCACCTCGAAGGTTCAGGCCTCCCCGTCAAAGACGGAATTCATCGTCGCTACTTAGCGCTCGCTCTCGTTCTCGTTCATTGAGCAGAGATCGAAGGCCCGCGGGTAGATCAAGAAGATCACCTTCCTATGATAGTGATGATAGAAGGAAAGAAGCACGTGCTGATTATAGAAAGGGACGACGCGAGTTTTATGGCCGACGCCGCAGCTCCGGTCCAAGCCGTAGCAGAGACCGACTCTCACCAGCTCCACTACCTCGAAACGAAAGCCTTAGCCCACCGAGGCAGAGAGATCGGAAGAGACACCGCTCGATACAGAGATACGCACCTGCCGCGAGAAGGAGGCGCAACAGTTCCTCAGTCTCCTCACCCGCTGACAAGAGACGGAAGTTAGCTGACTCTTATGCGGACGAGGAGAGCAGGGACAAACGCAAATCGACAAGCCCAAAACCAGCGCAAGCCTCGGCAATTGCTGGCGCAAACGACGAGGTGGGTAATCATTCGTGAAAGTACTACAATAATCCCCTCATCCCATGTGTCTCATCCGACATGTGTGAGTCTTGGGGGCTGATCACTTGTGCAGAAAGCCACAACAGCCATTACACCTACCGAACTACGTGAACGACTGCTTCGTGAGAAGTTGAAAGCGTTGCGAAGGACCAACGGTGTTCCAAAGGCCGTTTCGACCGAGCATACCTGAGCAGTGAGACGTCTGCTACAGGGGCATTGATTCATATTATCTTTGACAGGAGTGAATGACTCTATGGACGGGTTACTACGGGAATCCATGCAGTAGATAGGAAGATAGAAACTACTATTAGATCATATCGTGCCTCTGCTCTGCTACTGCTACAGTGCTTTACAACTTCCAACACAGTCAGCACTTCTGAGTGGACGTCCCAGCAAGGTATCGAAGAGACAATCCGTACACTCACCAGAGTCGATGCAGTAAATAGGAAGATAAGAATATAGAAACTAGTGATGAATCAAATCACACCATGCCCTCTACACTACTACTCTGATCAACAATCTCCAACACACCCAGCACTTTCCACTAAGGGCGCCCAGCAAGTCACTGGAAAACCTCGCCATCCTCAACAAATAATCTTCTTCCAATCTACTCCATCATACTCATCAGTCGAAAAGAATTCCAAAACCACCATCCTCACACCTTCAATACTACGTAAAAACCCCCATCTCAAACACCCATCAGATCGCCTCCCCCAATCCTCCTCAAGCTCAGGGAACACCCTCAGAACCTCACGTTAAAAAAAAAGGATCACCGAAGAAGAGCACTACAGAAATCACAAAAACCCCAATCTCACAATTCTCTGATCTTACACAGCACAGCACAGCATTCAAAAAACCAACCAACAAAGGAACGAGTGAACGTATCTTCTCTTCTCATTTCATAATCCCCAGAACTACAAACAGTCAGAAACCAAACTACCTACCTACCCACCTACCTTACCTAATCGACCCAACAACCGATCAAACACCAGAAAAATGCACCGCGCAACTTCAAAGGAGTTCTGACGTTATGTACAAGTAGGTAGATTTTTTTCTCAACCAGTCCCGCCCCCACCATGCCAATTATCAGAGGCCTCCCCACTCGTATTCCAGAATTTGAATGCGTTGGTACTAGACAGCCACGCTTTCAAAAGTACAATGCACTCGAGCTTGATTCAGGGATCCGGAGAAGGGGGATCGCCAAGATGATAAGGTGACAAAGGCATAGGTCCGCTCAAATTATGAGAAGGCGGACCAGACTCTTGCATACAGGATGAGAATTATCGATCGCCGCCCAGTCCATCACTGAGCCTTACGTCTCCGCCATCGCGGTGTCTCCATTCTCCCCGTCTTCAGCAGCCGGCGGGGGTTCGGTAAAGGTGGATTCGGGTAACGTGCCAGGCACATCGTCAGCGTCCTTTTCTCCTTCCACCGTGGTGCCTATTTCCTTTTCTATTTGTGCCTCCGACTCTTCCTCCGGAGCCGCAGCCTCTCCAGCTTCCGCTTTCTCGGCCTGTTCTTCCGTGCTCTTAGCCTCGCCGTTCATCGTGACAGCTGCGGCGTCGTCGCCCTTGGCATCGGTGGTTTTGTCGCCAGCATCGCCGGCAGATGTGTCGTTCGAGAGTATCTCGTTCCATTTCCCGAGGAGATCGCTAGAGCGAGTCTTGAATCGGAACTCTTCATCCAGAGGGATTGAGCCCAGCTTGATCATCGCTTTGAGCACTTTATGAATCTTGGTTGTGCGAATGATGCTACCCTCAAGGTCTGGATAGCCTTCGAGTTCGCCTAGAAAGTCTGACATAGCCTGTTGCACATTAGATCAATTTGGAACATGACTAATATTCAGATGGATTTCCGCCCACCTTCATCTCATCTTCCTTTGGCGTAGTATCCCTAGCAAGGAATCCTCGCTGCAACTTGTGACGGTAGTAGAGCACTATGCTTGCATTAGCGTGAACAGCTACGTTGCGTAAGGATATCTTACCCTTCTTTTCCTTCACTTCCCTCATTTCTTTCGCGGTTAGGGGCTTCTCTTCAACCCTCGGAGTCGCCACTTCATCTTCGCTAGCACTTTTCTGAGCCTTTCCAGCTTTGGACTTTGCTGTCTTCTTTCTTGCAGAAGCCTCGGTCGCTGGTGTTTTTGGCGTGGACAGCTTGAGCTTTGTGGCAGTCTTGGGGGTCTTTGCAGGCTATACACGGTCAGTAACGCGTACAGACCCTCTGAAAACCGAAGACAACCTTCTCATCCGCCTCATCGCTATCCTCCGCCTTCTTGCGTTTTTTGGATCTGGGCTTCTCTGTCACTGCATCCCCATCGATGTCCATTTCCTCTCCATCGTCTGCGACAGCATCACTCTTTCGGGAAGCCTTCTTCGCCTTCTTCGCGGAGCGCTCCTTCTCAGCCTCTTCTTTCTCTTGAAGGTCTGCCTCTAAGGCCTTTTGATGATCCGCGAGCATGGCCTTGAAATGGTCCAAGTCCTGATTCTCTGCGGCCTTCTTGTAAGCTTGTATCAGAGCTTGCTTTTTGCCTTTCTCGACCGGGTTTTTGGTTGATTCAGCCTCCACGTCCAGAGGCATGAGCTCGGTATTAGGGATCCAGGCGCTGCGGAGATGAGTTAGCCACTCAACCTCGTGCCCCTATGGCCACTGCAAATCTTCGACTTACAATTCGTTGGTATGCCTGTGTCAGGTCAGTCGAGATCTCGTGCCACGTTCTGACAGATGACTTACAAAAACATGATCGGAAACGTTCTCTCGTAAGCACGCTTGCCACCATCCGCATATTCCGGCTTTTTGTAGGATGCATCTGCCAACCTTGCCGTCACTGGACGACTAGTGAGGAGACTTTGAGGAAGCATATCCTCATCGCAGACAATCGAAGGCCATGGTGGGTGTCCTTTCATTCGCGCAATGTAGTATTGTCCGGGACGAGCACCGAGATTCGTCATCGGCCTGGACTTTTTTTTGCTGAGCTTCTTACTCTTATGCTCCGGAACAGCCGCAGCCCTTTTCTTTGTTGAGTTACCTGCATTTGCTCGCTTGGATTGAGCTGGCGTGCCATTGGTGGTGGGTGGTGCTGGGCTGGCAGCAGCTCCAGCAGCCTCATTAACATCTTTTGTCTCCTTCATCCCGGTGTCTTTAGGGCTTCGTGTATTGTGTGGTGTTTCGGTAGAGTCATTAGAGTCACCGTTATGCTCCTGCTCAGTGTGCTCAAGGTTGCCGTTCGTCTTTGGGGCTGTAAGAAAATGATAACTCAGTATCGGTCGAGCCTTGTTCAAGCGGCGATCATCCCGTCGCGTACCTTCACTTATGTCGTCACTTCCCAATGCACCTCCGTCGATCGACCCAGATGTTTCCTCTTTGTCAGACACGTCGACTGCGTTGCCTCCATGTTTGTCGTGCGATGCCTCCCTGTGAACATCGGATGATGGGGGAATGACAGCCGAGCTGGTCCCATTGCTCTCTTCTGCCATCGTAAAACAGGCCTGATGTTGTAAGGGTGGTGTAGGGATTATTGGCAGAGGTGCTGTGCAGATGTCGATCAATACGCGTTCACGGATGCTCGATGACGCGAGTTTTGAATTGCGGATATGGAAAATGCTTGAGAAGTGTAAAGACAAATAAGCTGCGCTGTCCTTGCTGTTGTGGTGTTGTGATCAAGAAAGGAAGAACAGAGTTGGAATATGGAGGATGCGCGACAGTGTTTCTAACCTCCCGAAATCGTGGTTGGGAATATCCACCAGATAAAAATTGCTTACGTAAAACTGCCTTCGCCAGGCGCAATGTGCCCTCTCTGCCTCTGTCACTCAGGCCACTCGATGATGGAGTAAATCCCCTTGATTGATGATATCTGTCTGATAAGGTACAGTGAGTGATGGAAAGAGGAAGGAATGTGATGGAACAAGTGTTTGCGGTGGGTGTCGAGCGAGGATGGGTTGATGAAAGAGAAGTTGTGGAACTGTGAATTGAGCACTGGCTTTGCCTAGATCCCTTTCCCGGCTAGCGCATGTCCTTCCTTGCCAATCCCGCATGCCGGCAGCTCTTGCCTTCAAGTTCACCAGGGCCCGGAGCTCTGCCTGAGTAATGTGCTGCATCACCTCTGAAGCTCTCGCTTTGTCCTCTCGTTTACCCGACACTCCCATCGTTTGGTGACTGGTTTCCACCAACTCCCCACGCAATACCGGAGCACAGCGGGTACCAATACCCATCCCCAAGTTCACGCTTCGAACGATGAAGAAACATGATCTCGTTGTCTCGAAGGGCCGCTATGTCCGTGTTCTGATAGTCGGGTCACCATTCAGTCGAAGAAGTTTTCAGATCCAATCACGGACTGAAGTCCTCACTCGGCTCAGCCGTCTTCATCTTGGCAGGGTCAAAACGAAGTTGAGAGCTCACAATCGATCCTCTTCATATATGAAAACTTTGATGAAAGACGCAGGCCATTCTTTTGCAAAGCAGTACTTAGACAAAACTCTCGACTTTATAAAACCGCATGAGATACAAAAAGGTGGAAAGCTTGAGTAGACTTATAGGAGGGTGTCAGATCGAGTGATGGGATCAGATACAAAGGCTCACTTGCCTTTGCAAGGAACAGGCTCAATTAAAGCTTCCATTGCAGTCAAAAGAATAGCTTGGCTTGTTGCAATGTCCACTGTCAGAACCAGCAAAGACATATATCGACTGATGGAATGTGTTCAATGCGATCATGGCGTATCTGGGAGCAACTTTGTCAGGTTGAGCCATCCATCGCAGCGTCCGTCTATTATGCCGGATCCTGCTGTTGCGTCACACTCGCACATAATAAGTATGAGATCGTTCTTCCTTGAAGGGTTTGGCGTGAAGCGCAAATACGAGTCATCTGTAGCAAGACAATGATACTCCACGACTGTACAACCTAGGACGTAAAGCAGTGCTGCGCGGCCTAATAGATAGATAATCTTGCCTGCGAAGAAAATACTAATATTGCAGCAGCAATGGGAAACAACTAAATGACCCAAAGCTTATTCCAAACATGTAACGGGGGTACACCGCATAGCTTCATTGTTTCAATTCCTAAAGGTATTTTGCAATTAATGGGAGGGCGTCTCAGCTTTTGCTGTACAAGTCGTGAATTTTTGAGAGATTGCACAGTCTAGTAGATCTTCAGAGCGGGATCCTTTTCGTACGAAGCGCAATATATAGTCGTGCGATACAGAGGGTACGGTCACTTTTCCTGGTAAAAGTAGAAGTACCAAATGAGACAACTGCCATGTGAACGCAGCACGATTACTTACGAGTTGCTGAGACAAGGAACGTGTATCAACATGATATGAGGTGTTATATAAGATGTGAATTGGCTTCCAAATTCTTCGGTGCTCTCGAGGTCAGATTGTATGTTGGATAGGCACGATGGTCATCCTATCCGAGACTGCCAACCAGATCGACATAATGAAAGCTCAGCCATCATAGGTTTCCCTAGGCTGTCTGTGTCATCCTCAAAGTGCATAGTACGCTGTCTACTGGCCTCCCAGCTGTTAATGCATATTGATTATGCCGCCGGCTACTGTGGGGGGGAACTCAATTTGCAGCCCTGCTAGGAACGAGGGGGACATTGAAAGCCATCAATATGGAGTACTGGTAAAGGTTGTCATCGAACGGACGATGTACTACAATGCTGAAACCATCGATAAATCTGGTCGGTCAGAAGCCGACATAATGTAGAATTCTTCAGAGCGAATGGCCGGAAGAGGTAGACAATTGGTGTGCTGTCTAGGTAGTGAAACATGGTATCATAAGCTAGCACGGTAATATACTCAAGTTGCCGGGGTCCATTCCACGCAGCACGCACAAGCTACTAGAGCTCACTATTGTCCGGTGGACATACCAGTCAAGGCAACTATAACTGTTGGACCACATGCCATGCAGCATCATCAAACATTAACAGTATTGCCTGGACGCATCTTATACAAGGTCACCGTCAAGATCTCTCCACCATGACTTCCATTCCTACGGTTGCATAACATTTCTAGGGACCATCCCTACTATTGCCCCACATTGCTTGCAACTCCTTTTCTCGTTCGAAGATTTGAACCCATTCACCGCTTCTTTAATCTGTGTTCCCAGATCTGTGCAATGGAATGCCTCCTCATTCACAACTATTTTACAATCTTGACAATACCATCTGAGTCTGTCCATGCTCTCCGCAGGTCTTGGCTGCTCAAGCACAATACCGACGGTGTCCGCGAATCGTACAGGATTATGAGGTATATTGGGAGGTAGAAGGAACATTTCACCATCACGGATTGGTATGTCTCGAAAATTGCCCTCGTCCACGACCTTGAGGAGCATTGAACCCTTGTACTGGTAGAACCATTCGGCAGTTTCGTTGATATGGTAGTCTGATCGAGCGTTGGGACCGCCTACGATCTGTAATGATCTGAATGAGCATGTCGACCCATGCCTTGAAGAGCAAGAAGATCTTGCCATAACTGTCACATCATCATTGTAAACACAATAATTGTTGATTGGCGGCGTCAGAAGATGAGAATTCTCTTTCAACCTGTCCTTGTTAAGTCGAACGTCGTGAGGTGCGAGGCCAAGGCGTACCATTCGGGGATGTTTAGTGGACTTGAAAGCATTGTGAAAAGAGCTTGGTACGTAAGATAGGCTCTTATTCTGCGGTCTTCATAATGAAAGGGTCATTATAGTAGTTCTCGAAGGTTTTAGTGGTTGTTAAATTCCATGACTAATGCATTAATGATGGAAGATAACAGCTACTTAGTTTACGGCTAATTCAAGTATTATATTCTGTATCGTATTGAAAAATCAATCCAGGTTTGGAATCACATGACACAAAATGGCTTGTTCCTACCCATTCGTTGAATGGCATAGTCGCTTACTGCCATGTCAAGTCCACTGCAAGCACCCTTACGGTTTACGTCCGAAAAGTCTTTCGCACACCGTTTAGTGCTCTCAACCCTCACAGGAAGGCCTGTGCATATATCTCGCATCCGGCCTTCCTCTCTAACTAATCCTGGTCTTAGCCCTCACGAGATCTCATTCCTCCGTTTGCTCGAAGCCGTCACCAATGGCTCGCACATCGAGATTTCCTACACAGGAACAACGCTGCTCTATCGCCCCGGTTTGATCACTGGAAGCGTGTCGGGTTCTGGGGCTAGCGGTGGTGTTATACGGCATGAGCTGCCTGCAGCATGTTCGAGGGGTGTCAGCTACTTCTTGGTTCCACTTTGCCTGTTGGCGCCGTTCTCAAAGGCTCCAATGAACGTCTTATTCGCGGGCCAAGGAGTCATTACTTCTGCTACGTCTTTTGGGGATATCTCTGCAGACAGCGTAAGGACTGCGATACTACCTCTCTATGCACAATTTGGTATATCGTCAAACATTGATCTAAGAATACTTCGACGGTCGAATCCAAGCACTGGCGGTGTAGGAGGGGCCGGCGAGGTTCAGCTTGTATTTGGGCATCAAGTTAGGCTCCCAAAGACGGTTCACATATTAAATCCAGGCCGAGTAAGGAAGATTCGCGGTGTTGCCTATTGTACCGGTGTATCCGCATCAAACAATGCTCGAATGATTGAGGAGGCACGAGGAATCTTAAACCCAATGACTGGGGACACATACATCTTTTCAGATGTCTCTTCCGCGCCATATATGCCATCGACAAATAATTCGACCCCAACTATAAAGAAAAAGACTGGAGTTGGATTCGGCCTTTCCCTCGTCGCTGAATCTTCTACTGGATCCCTGTATTCGGCAGATGTAGCTTCACCAGCATCTGGAGGTATTCCACCAGAGGACATAGGGCGGCAGTGTGCCAACCAGCTCCTCGAGGCTGTGTCGCTTGGTGGTGCTATATCTCTTGTGGCGGCACCAACTGTTTTGACCCTTATGGCGATGGGCTCAGAGGATGTGGGAAGATTACAGGTGGGACGGGCTGTTCTTGGTAGTGAATCATTGATAGGACTCGCCAGAGACCTGCAAGCCTTTGGAGCTAGTAGCTGGGGTGTTCGAGATGCATCTCGTGGTCAGGAAGGCGATGTTGTCGTGAGCGTTGTCGGCAGAGGTGTCGGCAACGTTGGTAGAAAGATTACCTGAAGAGCTTTGGATGGACAGATTACCGTGTATTACGAATACTCGGTAGGCTTCACATGGATCGTTGTCAAGCGGCATGCTAAGTTCCGGATCTCCGGGGCGTCACGAGCCTCCCATGCAGTATTGGGATGGTTGAACTAAAGACGTTCAATGTGTTAGAGCTCGATCACGATGTCAACTGACCCGGGCGACCTTGTCGCTCAAAGCACGCTTTCGTCCGCATCATGCCTCGAAGTATCAGCGAAGATTGCGAGTGTCGTAAATCACAAAGTCAAGCTTGCTGATTACTATCTCGTTAGCATTGAGTAAGCGTTGCATTGGTTCTATCCGCAGATCTGCTTCCAAGTCTGTTTTTTTCTGCCTATTGGCTATGACTGGTGTCTTAGCCGCAACGCCTTGAAAGACGACTGGGCCTCAGTATCTGATGAATTGGCGATCTATGCACAGCCTGGCATCATAGCTCTCCTCATGCGAACGTCCTTCAATGAGCTTCGAGTTCGAGGAGAATGGATCAAGAACATCACTATCACTCCTTGCAGAGGTTTTTGCAATCGAATGAATCCGTGAACCAGCATTGCCGACTAACTCTGAGCATGTGGGCATCGCCGCGGGTATTGTTGATATGTACTCGCTATCCAGAATAAATAGATTCCTACAGCAGGGACTAGCTTCGCTCAGAATCTCCTTCAGTGCTCAGGGGGACTTTCTTCTCCGTCTAAGGTCTAAGAATGCTGCACCTCAGGACTTCCTGGCCGGGAGGGCCATCTTCAGGGCTTCTATAGAGCCTCCCACCACGGTCCGCGTCATCAATCAGTGGCCAGCCTAATCAAGCGTCGCTCCTGGCTATATTCGTTGACTCTCTGCGCTCTCATCCCGTGTCCTCCCGCGCCACGGCCCTGGAGATTTAGGTGCTTAGCCTACACACATACTCCTGCGTGTGGATAAGCTCGGCCCAGCATTTATCCTCGGCTCCCGCTCACTGGGTTGACTGAATTAGGTACCTCACGCCGCCGCTGATCGATCGATGACGATGGCGGCAAAGATACTATGAAGATCACAAGCGGACTTCTCAACGGTCAATTATGTGCTTTTGGCAACATCTTTCTCTTCGCGCGAATCTTCAGTATGAACTTGCCTCCCTTATGGAGACCTAATTACCGTTTATCGTACTCGCTGGTGCGGGCTCCCAGTGGAAAAAGTTATCGTACGGTTAATTGTCCCTTCTTTTGACGTTGATGAAGTGAGATCTTGCCTTGGTAGGAACCCCATTAAGAATCGACTGTCAGCACTGTCTCATCACGAGCGATGATCAACACCTTAACAATTATCCGACGACTCTGATCGAGGTATTTGAGCATTTTAAGATGATTGTGGGACCCGGCTCCATCCTGGCTTGGAACTGAGGATTTCCACAAGGGGTGACCGTATTTAAAGTCTTGATTATGCTCGCAATAGTCCCAGCATGATACCGGAAGCACCAGCTGTGGTAGCAAAAGTCGTTGTCAGCATCGCTTGATATACAATGGTACAAGGGATTTCGATGTTCCTTTGGGGTCGAGGGAGAGGTAAGCGGAAACTTCGTGTTGGGCGAATCGGTTCAGACTGATGATTCCTCTCGCGACGAGAATGATTAGTCTTGCAAGATATAGGCGTATAATAGCATTTTGGTTTAGTAACGTAGCATAGCAGGAAAGGAGTTCAATGGACAGTTTTAAGAGCCAATGCTATTGGTTGGACTCCCTGCCACACCAGATCACACTCTTGTAGTCACACCTTGCGAGAGGCATTTTGGGCCAATATGTGCATGGCAACCCAACGATCGCTTTGAGAATAGTGGCCGACCCCAGACTATGCCACTGATGTGAACCATGTTCGGTGCCCCACATTGAAGTCAATCGCCAACGCTGCTAATACACATTGTCCTTGCGACTTCCACATCGTCTCGCAATCATGCGATAGAATGCGTTGAATGAATCCATCATCAGAGTGCTTCGCGGCTTATACTAATTCGTCTACGCTAGTTCTAAGCTGCGGGCGGATTTTCGGACCGCGGCGAAAGTCGATGCAAACAATACGATCAGTCAATAAATATGGCGACCTCAACGCCTTCACGTCGTCCGCTCAGTCGCCATCGTCTGTCCCTGGGCCATTCCACTCTGAAAACCGCCTCGTCTCCCAAACTAACCTCGCACCGACCTCCGCTTCCTAATTCTCGGTCATCTCATCGGCGTCCCAGTGCCAGTTCCAGCCGCAAAGCGTCTTTTTCCCAGCTGAACTCAGACGGCCTGTCCGCGAAACCTGATGGAATTGAAGCGTATACACCACTTTCAGATACAGGATCGAGTCCTCTCACCATGTATCCTTCAAGGCCTCCGAATGGCAGGACTGCCACGGACGATAAGAACGCGAATCAGAATCTCGAGGTTGGGGATATAGTGGATGTACCCGGGAGCATGCATGGGACCATCAAATTCATAGGCGAGGTCCGAGGCAAGAAAGGCCATTTCGCTGGGGTAGAGCTCAGTAAGGAATTCGCAGCGAAAGGAAAGAACGATGGGGATGTCGACGGGTGGGGACGTATCGATGTTATGTGAGCAAGCTCGACGCTGATGATCGACAGGATACGATATTTTACCACTGCTGTCAAAGGCGCTGGTATATTCCTACCGTCCAACAAGGCTTACAAGCGCCTTTCGCCCACCTTTTCATCCGATTCAATGCCCCCTACACCTGATGCTCCTGATCTTGGCTCGTCCTACATGGGTGTCCGGAGGGGAGAACTTAAAGTCTATACACCCACATCATCCACGAACTCAAAGTTTAGCCAGTCAGTTGGCCCAGGCCTTGCACGCAGCCCGGATTTCAAGCCAAGATCCAGGCCATCGTTACCTCGGCCAGAATCGCCCCTGCGGAAGACGCAGAATGCTGTTTCCACGCCTTCAGTCCGACCTTCTATTGGCGGACCGAAGCTGTCCAAGAGCGTGATTGGAGGCCCACGATATGCACAGAGTCCCACACCTGGCAAGTTCGGTGCGAGTATTAGGGGACCTACAGGGGGAGATCTAGGGAAGAAAATCGCAAGCAACAACAAGTCGACACCAAGGACTCCAACCAACGCAAGACCTCAGTCACGCAGCAATTCTCACCTAGGTCCTGAAGCGATGTTTGACGAAGATTCAGACAATACGCCAATAGGCGTCACAAAAGTCATACCTGCTCAGTCGGCGCAGCAAAGGTCACGTCCGGGATCTAATCAAGACCAAGAACTTAGGCAACTTAGACATCTGCTGGAAATGCGCGACCAACAGCTTGAAAGGCAGACATCTGATTTGAGGGAGATGCAGAATAGCATAGATGAGCTGCAGACAGTGACACCCAAGCATAGCTCATCTAGTACTACCCGATCTAGAGGTTCTGGAATAGATGAGCTTGACGCTTCATCGCTACGTGCTTTAGTGCGAGAGAAGAATGAGAAGATTAGCACGCTCACAAGCGACTTTGATGCTCACAGAGCACAGTTCCGTAATACAATTGACAGTTTAGAGCGTACCAGCGATGAGACTAATAGAATATATGAGCAGCAAGTCGACGGTTTAAAACAGGAGATCAGGGAATCGCAAGACCGGGGTGATGACATGGAAAGCGTAGCCAAACAGCTGAAAGACTTGGAGATATTGGTGCAGGAGCTGGAAGAGGGCTTAGAGGATGCTCGAAGAGGAGAAGCAGAGGCTAGTGGCGAAGTCGAGTTTTTGAGAGGAGAGGTGGAGAGGACACGATCGGAGCTTCGGCGGGAGCGTGAAAAAGCTGCTGCTGCACTTAAAGGGGCCGGAGCCAGCATGGATGGTAACTTCAGTCCGAGTGGCTCTTCAAGAGAAGTGGAGCAGCGAGATGACGAGATTAGAGGACTAAAGGCTATCATTCATTCATTGAGCCGAGATGCTCAGCCTGACGTTGGCAGTCCTAAACACGGTAGCCGCAGGGTGTCGAAACGTCAAAGCGGTCAGCCTAATGGACACGCAGACAGTCAAGCCGCTGAAGAGCGCCAAGTGCGTGAGAAGCTCGAGCGAGAGGTCAAAGAGCTAGAAGTTTTGGTGGATCGGAAGACCTATCGAGAAGAGGAGCTTGAACAAGAAGTTGTACGTCTACGCAAGAACACCACCCATGTTAGCGTCAGCAGCAATGGCTACTCGGAGCAAACAGCAGTGCCCAAAACCACGCACAGGTCGAATGTGAACAAGCCTTCTTCTGATGATTGGCATGAGCAAATCTCGCCTGTGAAACGGCGCGGTGGTCACCTTGAATCCATGCCCGAATCAGACAGCCATTCCACCACCATGACCGATAGCAGTACGCTCTATTGCGAGATGTGTGAGACGTTTGGCCACGAAATATTCACTTGTCCGAACATCAATGGCGATCAGCCCCCACAAGATGAGCAGAGGCCCGCCTCATCCGGACGAAAGGGGCGTGATGTCGTTCACGAGGGTCTCAAGGGTCTCTCTGTGTCTTCTCCTCATGGTACTGACTACCCACCACCACTCAGTCCTGCCCGCAGCCCTGCGAGGAGCCCTGCAGCCACGCCAAAAGCGAAGATCCCGAATCCCATGGACTCAGGGCCAGCGCCTGGAAAGGCGAGTGGGATTGTGGACATGGAAAAGTGGTGTGCTCTTTGCGAGAAAGATGGACATGGCAGTGTCGATTGTCCATTCGAAGATATGTACTGAGACAGCCTACGAGACCGCACCAGAGAACTTCAAGTCTCTTCTATCTTCTCGACCAACGTATATCCTTTGCTTCTATGAATACCAGATGCAGCGTATTTGTTATGCATTGTTGGCGCTTTCTTACTATGGAGGGGGCGATCAGGGCCTTGTAACGGTTGAGTATAGCCCGAGGCCGCGCTCGTGCTGTTAAGGTGTATATTGAGCATGATAATGAGTTTAAAATGGAGATACCTTTTGGATGTATTCTAGCTTTTGCAACACCCATGTCAGCACGTCAGTTCTTCGATCTACGGTTGCCTCGAGGAGTATATTTGGAGATAATGCGGCCAAAGTTGATCTGCTCGATAGCTCCATCCTGCCCGAATTGTTCATGTTGTACACACGCAACGATTCGAATATTTCCGAAGTAGAGATATCGTCTTGGAACTTTGGCCGATATAGACCTTCGTGTCTGACCCCTTCAGGATTCATAGTAGATAAATAGTTTCGTCTATAGTCTGGTTCTAGAAACGGATTTCGAGCTTTATGATATATGAGTGATTATTCTCCTGAGCTGTTCTTTATCATTCAAGACGTTGAAATACTGAATGGTTCATCAGTAGGGGGTTTCAGACTGTTCTGTTCCAAATAACAGAACAGTCAGGCGGTAAAATGATCGGAAGAGGGCGGAACAGTGTGGAACGTGCACTGAAATGGCTTTTCAAGCTGTTCTGTTCCTGATCCACTGTTCCTGTTCAAGCGAGCGTTGTAGAGTGTAAAGTAAGTGGGCAATTTTACCCGGCAAACGTGCGGTTATCGCGTAGGAATATGCTAGTACATCCACCTTTCTCAACTCGCTTTCTCGTCAATCACTCATGAGTATGTCGATTCATCCCACCAATTATGGCTTACAGGGACCGAGATATATGGCTCTGGGCTGGCCTGGGTCAGTTCCAATATCTGTTGGGGAGGTACTAGTTAACATACTCCAGCCATCTTGGGCTACTATTCGGCAATGACCGTCCACACGCAGCTCGTAAACATACAGAAAGCTTCAGAGATTACCCAGCAGGACAAACCAAATGACATGCTTAGCAAGCGGACTGAGAACAGTATGATTACACTCAATCCTACAAAGATTCATGCGCTGAAGCTTACCAGCGTTGAAGCTTGAAACCCTCGGTCAACTCGCTCAGAACGTAAACCGGGACATAAGAGCTGCGTACGGAAAATGCTATCATATTTTCATTTCACTGCTGAATCCCCTACAGATCAGTAAAGATCCTGAGTGAGAGGACTCTCCAAGAGGGGTCAGCATGGCGCATGATACTCCAAGATATCGGTGGTTCTGATATAGAACGACGGGACAAAGCGCTGACTTGTCTCTGCTTCCTTCTACCTTACTGTAAGCTGACAAAGAAACTTGAACCTGCCCTACATGAAGATTGCATTGCTAATGCGGCTCGTAGCCCGCAACAGCGAGAAGACGGATGACCTGGTTAATTCCATTCGAACATACAGAGCTGTCGTCAGCTGCCTTTGCTCTATGTTACCAGAAGCAAGCATCGCAGAAACTGCCGAGCCAAACATTTCTGCATACCACTCACAGCCCGAACGCAATGCCTTGTGGATCCTGCACAGAATCTTACCGTTTCACTCCAAGGAAGCTGTGGAAGCTGGCCTGATTAGTAAATGGCTCGCGCACTATCCCTTCGGTGGGCCATCAGCTACGTCAACTCAAAAGAAGCGAATGATAACGGACATCATTAGCGGCGTTCAAGCGTACGAGGATGCTGATTTCGACTACGCGATGAAGAGTGTCCTCGACCGTGTTTTCAAGATCGACGAGTTTAGAGCGGAATTGGAAAAGTATGATCTGGTCGATGTCACTCCGCCGGAAGCGACAGCAATGGGCGATATACCAGAGGGAGCAGTCAGAACACATGGTGGCTGGCGGACAAGGAATGGGGATCATCTTGATAATCCGCCGTTAGATGAAGATTGGTTGGCGGAGACACCTCCCGGGGTCATTGGAATGGCCGAAGGTAGTTATAGAGACAGGACGGGAAGGGGTAGGGAAGAGAGCGTGGAAGAACAAGCTTTACGTCGACGAAGGAGGATGGCCATGGTGCTGGGGGAGAATGGAAGACCGATTCAGAGTGGGGACATCATACAAAGGGATCCGGTGGTGCTGGATGAGGACGTGGAAGAGGAACTGGAGCAGTTGATCGAGGAAGTCACCGAAGCTGAAGAGGCTGCTGACGGTGGGTGGTGGGGGTTTGTGAGAAGGCTGTCGAGGTTAAGACCCGATGGGATTAATTGACTGCTGCAGGACATCTGTGCAGCCCTATGGGAGCAGGACTGGATTACTGTAGTAGCGAAATGATACCCAAACGTTGATCTGAGACATCTATGTTGATTCAACACTTTAGAGACCTTGCCACGCGAGCTTCGCTACGTGATCCGCCTTCTTCCTACTGATCTTGATTATGCCCATATACTTCATTTCAGCCAGTGCCCGCGAGAAGAGCGCCAAAGCCCCCTCCCTCTCGCCGTCCTCATCTTCCCCGGCTTCCCCTCCCACAATAGTCCAGAAAGCCTCCCATAAGTCTGCCGTATTGATGATCGATCCTGACTCCAGATACAATTGGTAGAGAATGGCCGTAGCCGGCTGACTCGCCTCCAACCCTGCCCCTTTGTCGGCGGAACAGCACCCACAGTCCAGATAATCGTGGGGAGAGCTCAGAGCGCGCTCGATGGCGAAACGCGGGTTGGGCGTGAATGATTCTCGGTGCGGGGACTTGGAGTCGTATATCAAGATCTCGTTGAGGAATAGCTTTTGAGGGTTTATGAGGGTGTGCCGCATGTGATCGCCAAGGGTGTCGTAGACGCGGTCAACGATTTTCGTGTAGGCGGTGTCTTGTGAAGATAGCTTTGATGAATTTTTGCTTAGCGAGACTTTCTGTGCGACGACTGTGGTGCGCAGGGTTGAATGGTGGATGTCGTAGGCGCTTCTGAGGGTAGGATCTGGGTTGTGGAGGGTGGAGATGAGTTTTGTTAGATCTTCTTTGATAGACGTAAGGGTATCATTGAGATGCGGAGACGATGCTGCCTCTCTTGCTGAAAGGGATAGAAGATCTGCTATGGCGTCTGATGGGAGCTTTTTTATGGATGATAGGATGTCGTCGAGCTTCGGACTGTCGAGCAAAGACCCGGACATGGCTTGGATATATAGCTCAGACCAAGAGACATCCATCTTGCTGGAAGGATACGACTGCATTCTACACAGTATCTTGAGCGCGTCAAGGATAGCCTGGATCGCGTTGCGACCCTTTACAAGCTCCCGCATAATGGTCTCGTTCAGACTCTCGTCATCATCAAGCATGCCGCGGATAGCGTCATAGCACTGCTTCTCAATCATGGTCTGAGCATATCTGTCAATAATTAGCTGAATGGGATGGCGGCATATTTGAATTAGGGTAAGCGACTCACGACCGAAACGAAGGAAGGTTGCGAATTGCTTCGTAATGTTCCTTCTGCAACAGTGCAGCAGCAGCATTTTCACAGAGCAGAACGCTCAGAGGATTTGCAAAGAAGTGCGTCATGTACGTATACTAGAGTAAGCGATTTTGTCAGCAATCATTTGGCAGCTGCGTGTCAGAGAATTACTTTCAGGGTCTGCGCGAAGGCAGCGGGGTTTTGTATGAAGTCATGTTGTTGCCCCAATATGAGACTGCTGATGCTAGGGCCGAAGAACAGGGCAGGCTCTTGATAGTGAATATCTTGAAAGATCAAATCGGTATCGACTCGGTTGACCTGGAATTCGGCACCTGAAAGGCGTCTGATCGTCTCTCTTGAGAGTTTGCTCTGAAACAATTCGATCGATGTTGCAATACTGAAAAGCAGTACGAAGGGAATTCGATCACTCCATGAGCTGAGAGAGTTTATCAGCAACAAATCTCCGGACTGTAGAATTTGGGACCACAGAGAGCGCTCAAGAAAATGTCTCGCAGCTACTAGATGCAGGATAATCAGATAGGCGAGGCCTCCCACACCATCCTCGGTTTGGGACTGTGCACAGGTCCACTAAGACTGAAAGGAAAAGGAGACGGTCAAGATAATGTCCAATATTGAGCTTTCCTTGAAGGCAAGCTGAAAAGGGTATAGAGTCCTTTAGTTTCATCACAAGCCTACAGCAGCCCACATCTTTAGACCGACAGAAGGAATACAGATCAACATAACATTCGAGACTAGAGCATCCCGTAACCATACTAGTGCCTCAAGCCTTTTATACCAAGTGGTATCGAAATGGGTCCTACAGCGCTCTCTCCAAAGCAAGGTATATTGGCAAAGGACACGTACATACCTAAGTACGTCAACCAGCTCTGCCAAGAGCTTCCCTTCGAAAGCTTCGCTATCTTCGAAGACGAGTATCACTTTACGGACCAACTGGCTGCGTCCGTAATCATAGAGAATCTGAAGATCGTAATTCAATTGCCGGCTGCTCTGGATGCGGTCAGTCATTCTCTACTGCTTCTCCATGGTAGAGTTACTTGGTTTCCGCTGCTCTCCAAATTCTCGTCGTCGATAAGGAATTGGTTCGTGGCATGTTGGTTGATATACTTCAAGATGGTCTTGAGATTCGGACTCAAACCCGAAGTCAATTGAACCAAGACAGCGCGCTCATCATCATTCACTCGCTGGGAGATGCACCGAAAGTCTATCGAATTGCTATTCTCCGGTCCAGCTACAATTAGACCTGTGGGCAGTTTGCCGTTTGATCTTGCGAAAAGTTAGAGTAGAGGCTAATTCCGCGTTAATACATCTACGCACTCGTTGACGTCTTGCTCTTGTATAAAAGAAGCGATCTGGTTGATGGTATCATCATTGGCGAGGCGGACGGTTTCCTATTGATGCTTATCAGCCCGAGACGCACATCGAGTATTGCGATAGACTTACATATATAAGGTTCTCTTTGAGGCGCCAATTTGTTAGGAAGTTTTGATGGCGAAGCTGAGCTCCCTCTTCACTCTCAGTCCCTCTTAGTAGTGGAAGAAAAGGAGACTCTGAATTGTCCTCAGCAGACCCGATGACTCTTTTAGTTTTCCTTCGTTTGGATGGTCTTTGGGATGTATCCTCGGGATCGATCGGTGTAAACAGGTAGCAAGCCTATAAAAGCATCAACGACCATGCCTGAGGCCTTCAATGGACGACTAACCTCGTAGTCAGTCATAATACGCAATATGTAAGTTTCTCCTCTTTTTGGACGGTCATCGAATGTCTTTGATATTTGGGTCTTGGCAAACATAAGTAAGCGTGCGGGGAAGCGGGCCACAGTTTTACGCGTCAAACAGCCGCGTGGCGTGATTGCAAGGCGAAAATGTTGTTGAAATTTCCGCAAGCAAGAGCAGTTAATCATTTCATATAAAGTAACAAACAGACTTTTAATCATCCATGTTTTTAAGACAATGCCTCAATTTCTATTGGCGAGTAGTGGAACACAGGTTGCAGGTGTAAGCGTCAAAGCTGTTAGGTATTGCTCTTCTGGGGGTCTTGGTGTGACTTGATTCTTCTTGCATCTGCCCAGTGAAGGCAAAGTGACTCAAACAGTGGAACAGTTAAGCCGCTCGGCGCTTTGCATGTATTTACGTCAAATTTCAAGACGCCCTTACGTCTTCCGATTCTACAAATATTCGCCAACATTAGCATCCAAGATGTCTACCTCAGGGGCTCTATATTCCAGTGCCACGCTCAAAGCTGCCAACGCGCAGCCTTACAGCAGTATGAAAGGCATCCTAGATCCCATGTTGCTCATGGCGTTGAAGGACATGGATTTTGAATACATGACGCCTGTCCAGAGCAAGGTCTTGGGAGGTTTACCATCGCTAGAAAGCGATTGCCTTGTACAAGCCAAGACAGGTATGTGTTTTCTAGCCCAGACTGTTATCCATAACATCTCGTGTATGGGGAAAATCTAATGAGCGGAATGTTCATCAGGTACCGGTAAAACTACTGCCTTTTTGCTTCCTGCTATCCAAAGCACACTCACCAATTCCCCTCGGAAAGGACAAGTATCCATCTTGATATTGTCTCCTACCAGGGAATTAGCACTTCAAATTGCTGCAGAGGCGTCGCAATTGGTGGCTAGATTACCAAGGCCTTTGGAGGTTCAGTACGTTTTTCCAAAGCTGATCATACCCAATGTACTTGAGGTTATTCCTTAGAATGTGACGCTGACTCGACGTGAATCTCTAGTACCGCGTTCGGAGGCACTGCCAAGGCGAGCTACTTAAACAAATTCCGACACGGGGACCCAAAAATCTTGGTAGCAACACCGGGACGACTCAACGATTATTTAAGCGAAGAAGATGTCAGAGGCAAGTTTAGTGGAATCAAAACTTTAATCTTGGACGAAGCGGACCGGATGCTAGATCAAGGCTTCCTTCCGGACATCCTTAAAGTCTTGCGTGCTCTTCCACCCAAGCCCACTGGACAATGGCAAGGCATGTGCTTCTCTGCAACGATTCCGCCGAAGATGCAACAGGTGCTCTCCAATGTTCTTAAGAAGGATCATACTTCGATATCTACAATTGATACGTCAGAGCCACCGACATTAGCGAAAGTTCCTCAGTTCTCAGTCGTGATTCCCAGGGTTGAGGATACCTTCACGGCCTTGTTCTCTCTTTTGAAAGAAGAGATTCGGGTCACCGACACAGAGTCGAAGATCATCGTTTTCGGTACAACAGCAAATCTGGTGGCTTTGTACTCGGAAGTATTCGAAGGCCAGACCAGTTTAAAGGTTTACGAGCTACACAGCAGGATGTCACAGCCCGCTAGGACCAGAGCAACCGAAGCTTTCAAGGCTGCAAAGAGCGGTATCATGTTCGCGACTGATGGTATGTCGTCGGTCTCCCAATCTGCGATGGCATTCGATCTGATTAACGAAACAGTGATTGGGCGAGGCATGGATTTTCCAGATGTTTCCCTTGTGTTGCAAGTCGGACTACCTGCCGATGCAGATTCATACACCCATCGGGTCGGCCGCACCGCCCGAGCTGGAAAGGATGGTCGAGCAATTATTCTCCTTACGCAGGGCGAGACTTTTTTCCTGAAAGTCAATCGGCAATTCCCTATACTGCCATGTGAGCGATCTTCCGAGTTCATTATGCGCTGGTCCAAGTAGTTTGTCGAGTTTTATGACAGGTTTCAGGAGTATCGACTCTTTAGATTCATCATATCACTTAATTGTTGCAATTCAAAGAGGATACGCTGACACCAAGATCTCACAGATCCAGCATCAGATAATATTCTGAACGACCCCAGCTCTGCGGACAAAATGGCGGATATATTACCAAGCATCGACCCCAAGACCAAGCAAAAAGCTTACTCGGCGTATCTTGGATTTATGAAGGGGTTTATTAATAAGATGCAGTTGAGTCCTGCAGATCTTGTCAGGCTGGCGAATGACTTTGCTGTGAAGGGCATGAAGAGCAGCGAAGTGCCGGAGATGGAAAAGAAGACCATCGGGAAGATGGGGCTCAAAGGTGTACCTGGGATAAGGTTTGGAACCGCAACTCGCGATGACCAATCAAGCCATAAGAGAGGTGCCCAGCTTCTAGACCGTGCGACAGAAAATGATGGTCTTTCAAGAAGATTAAGGCATCAGGGTCTTCCAGGCTCTACGCATACCACAAACAACATGAATGGCTCGGGAAACCCCGGTCGAGAGAGTCGTGGAGGCCAGGCGTTCGGAAGAGGAGGCTCTAGTTCGCGCGGAAACGAACCACGAAGTAGAGGTGCTGGCACACGTGGAGGTAAGGTACGCGGAGGTGCAATGGGGCGTCAAAAGGAGGAAGTCAGGTAGAGGGTAGAGCGCAGGGAATTAGAACTTGGTGCCGTAAGTAATCGAAACCGGGTGGACACGTTCCAGCATTTTTGGCTTACTAGATAGAAGAATACTATAGAATAGATTTAAAGACCTTTGGGCTGGCAATGGAGGAAGACATTGATGTTTTGCCTACCAAAGTGGCGTAAAGAAAAATTGGTGACCGTAGCTTACATTTGAGAACACTCACAAATCTGTAGACTGGCTTACATTACAAACAGGGTACCTCCTACATAGTACTGTAATCTAGTGGTGTCTTAGCCTTTTCTATATTCTAACCTGGGGGTGGATATATCAGATTAGAGCTTTTACTCAAGCCACAGCAATAGCAAGATATTTCGTCAAACTTGGCTTGACTTTAAGATCATGGGCCCCACGTCTTTGTGGTGTACTCTATGTACATATCCGATTTGAATATCCATGCTCCGCTTGGACCTGCGTACAGCTCGTCCATACCAAGCTCGGCTGAAGACATGCAACCTATGGAACACCATTCCAAATCACTTATATCTGCGTCGAACTTTCATAAGCTCTGTTCCCAGGCTTAAGAAGCCAAGACAGGATTCCAGTCGCAATCATGATGTGGAAGAGGAGAAACCGAAGGTGAGATGGTATCAACAGCTGCTTCCGTGGTCGACCGAGAGAAAGCGTACAGATGGCGAGATTGGATTTGCAGGTGTGCAATATGATGAGGCGAAATGGCTTAAAGATCAGATCCAAAAGGATACTGCCGAAATACGAGAGTTGGAAGGAAGGGGTGGCAAGACGCTGGTTGAGCCACTACTTGCAACACTACCGAAGGAGGATGCCCAAAAGATTAGGGATGCCATAAGACAAGAAGAAATTCATGATGCGCGGAAAGAGAGACAGGTCAAAGCAATTAAACGAAGACTTGCGGAGATTCTACCCAGGAAAGACGAGCTCGAGATACAGTGGACTTTAGCCCCAGAGCAAAATACATACCTCAAAACGCTGAATGAAATGATACTGAAGGCCTCCTCGGATCTTCCGAATCAGGATCTACGGAAGAAGTTATGGCAGTGTTATGCACGGTGCAAAGCCTTCCTCCCTCCCTTTTTACACCTGATACCCGAGAAGTCTTGGAATATCATATGGGCTAGCCAGCAGACTTTATCCCCGGATGACCCGCATTGGGCTTCACATACAGTTACGCTGTTCGAGGACATGATCAAGGCTGGCAAAGAGATGGGCTTGTATCAAAAAGTACTCTATATCGAAGCTCTACGTGCTGAGGGGCGACAGGAGCGAGCGATATCTCAGTGGCAAGAATTGGAGGGCCAATTTGGAGGCGATAAGCAGGCATCCGAGGAGCATGAGCTGTTGGGAGTCCGTTTATTTGCATCTGACGGTGACCCCGAAAAGGCTGAAAGGCTTGCGTTGAACTTCTTGGGCACGGAAAAGCAAGAGGAGTCACGAATACTTATTCCCATACTACATGCATGGGCTCAACGTGGTGATGATATCGGTATCCAACATGCATGGGCTCTGTATCTCAGATTCCGAAAGCATGTTGGTTCCAATATTACAATGGACGACTATGACAATATTACCATGGGCTTTCTCAACGTTGGGAGAACTGATCTGGCTCTAGCAGTCTTCAAGGATATGATGCTCACTGGACAGCAGCCTGGTCAAGGATCCATGGAGCTATACCAGAAGTCACTAGCCATGATGGGAAGGACGCAAGAGAGTGCCATCACAGTGGCAGATCTTAACAAGATATCAATGACCGGGCTTGTGACATTACCTCGAAGATTCCAAAACAAATTCTTCTATGGTAGTTGGTTAAAGAAGCTGCTCGGTATGGGTGAAGTTAATGCAGCCGCTCAGGTCATTGAATTGATGTATGAGCGAGGTGTGAAGCCGGACCCCAAGCACCTGAACGGGATCGTTGGCGCTTGGCTCAGGACCGGGACTGACAAAGACAGAGAGGCCGCCGAGAAGATGGCTTGGGCTATGATTCATGAGCGATTGGATTTCGTTAGCATGCGTCGACGCGGCCTCGAACCCAGAACATCAAACCTACCTACTGTTTCTGGTCTTCCAATTCCAGTCCATCTCAGACGTTCTGTCGCACCCGCCAATATCGAGACCTTCTCCCTGCTACTCCAACATTATGGACGCAGAGCTCAAAGTGACAACATACAACTTATAAGAAACACCCTTGAGATGGCCGAGATCAAACCAAACACCTACTTCATCAACCACCTACTCTATATCGATTTACGTCGTGGTCAACATCAAGCAGCATGGATCAAATACAAAGACATATTCGGCACCATGAAACCGGATCTGGAAACCTTTGCATGCCTCTGGGATTGTGAAAAGGCTCACATCGACAGCTTGACGCTTCATGCCCGTGACAAATTTCCCGGTCCGCGGAGGATCATGTACGAGATGATGACCTGGTTCTCCGGCCTCAGTTCCACGCGTGGAGCTCGCGAAGCGGTGCAGGAGGAATTCAGCAAGGAACTCTACAACCAAATCATCCGCTGTATGGGCCTAGCCTCCGACCTCGAGGGCACAATCGTGGCGCTCTACGCTTTACGGCATTCATTCAGCTTCTACCCCGACGACAACACCACTCGCATGGTCAACCTAAGCGTCAGCCGCTTGAAGCTGGGCGTACACAAAGACACCAAAGGCCGCCAACGGGGCAAGAACATCCGAAAAGTCAACGCCAACCGCATCGCACAGGTCTATGGCATCGTAGTCCAGCAGCGAGAAATCGAACTCGCAGAGCATGGACTGGACGACCTTGCACAGATCGATGACGATATCCAGAGGGAAGAGAGCCTGTTTCGCGTAGCGGAGTTTCTGCGCACGGTTCTGCGGCGGACGGGTGGGGATGAGGGGGAGGAGAAGGTGGAGGGGAATGTTGAGAAGGCGGCGTGGGAGATGGGGGTTGGGGGGGTGAGGATTGAGGATCCGAAAGGGACGTATGGTAAGTATAGGGAGATGTATCGACTTGGGGATGGGAAGTGATAGCGTTATACCCGGTTGGAACTTTTCGTTTCTCGTCGTGGATACTATGCGTGTTGTGTTCTGTAGGAATGATATCATGTACTACGCGCAGGCCCAGCAGAGCAAGTCAGACCATCTACCAACGGCTTCACCAAATCGGGCCAAGCAAATGGGCGTGCCATCTACAAACCATCGAGCTGGCTTTCGAAGTCATCCCATTAATACATTGAAATGAGACGTAGAGAGCTATGTTGTAGACCCAAGTACAGATTACCATGTACAATGGGATTTTACAGCTGCTACTGATGGCATATCAAACTGCACTCAAACAACTCTATCCCGTATGCTATGAACGCAAGATACTTCTGCATTGTCCCGAATCGACAGTCTCTTCCACCACTACACCCTAGTATTTTAGACGTTTTCAGATTCCATAGCGCTAGATTCATCTCATCTTCCGACGACTGCATTCGCAAGACAAACTTCCCCGTGAAAGATACAAATCCTCAACATCACAACTGTAGTCCTTGCTGCTTAGGGACTACCACGACCCAAACACACGCCACGGCGTGAAACCTCGATTGGTAGTATGAGGAGAGACAGTGACTGGAGTATGGTTGTGTAATAGTCTAGAGCGGGCGCTGCTCATCTCGTCCATACACTCTCCTCGCTCCAGGATACAAGAGACAAGTAGCAAATTTCTTGCGTCCTGTACGGTGAGAGGGCGGATGTAGGACCTGTGCCTGTTCCTGGATGACAAATGGGTTCTCAACGAAAAGAGTCTGGGCATGGATACCAAAGATACAGAGGTTCCGTCACAGCGCGTCTCTCCTATCAATCTCCACATATCTTCAGACACGTAGGACCGGATCTGAATGTGTCATCACGGGTCTTGAACCGGACATGCAGAATGCGATTTTTGTGAAAAGACGACGTCAGGGGGTCATGGTTTGCTGCTTCAGTTGTTGCCATCTGGACATTTGCTCGGAAAAGAGACCTGCTCGAGCACCTCGTTCACGTTGTCGCAGGACGATATGTTGTGTCCCATCAACTATGCTGGCTTCCATCAATCAGCGTCTTTGTGTAGCTTCTCCGTTATCCTGGATCGATGTTTTTGCGGAGCTGAGTTCAGAAGTTAAACTCCTATTTTCCTCTACAGTCAAGTCTGGACTCTATGCTGCGTTTCGTCAATTTTGCGCCCTGATGGCCTGCTCCTTCTCTGGTTTGTAGGCAGGCAAACCGACGAACTCATTAATCCAATTGAGGACGACAGTGTGCCAAAGTAAGCTGTTCTCCTCTTTGAGTACCCAGTGATTCCTGAAGCTGCTTGTCAGCGACGCACAAGGCAGGGAGGGGACGTAGCCTACTCATCAGGAAATGTTAAAAACCTGCTCGCAATGCCCTTCTGCTGCAGAACATTGAACATGGCTAGACCTTCGCTAATGGGTAACCGATAGTCCAACTCATTATGTATTACTAGCATAGGGGTAGACCAATTGGCAGTAAAGCGAGCGGGGTTCCATTTCTCCCACGTCTCTTGATGCTTCGTGAAGTAAGGACCACCCAAGTCGTGGTTGGGAAAGTATTGCTCGTCTGAAGCGAGCTGATTTACCATGCTGAAGACGCCATCGTGACAGACGAGTGCTTGGAGCTGGAGTTAGTACTGTTCCTCCACAAGGAGCCGGAGGAAGGTACCTCTAAAGTCTTTCGCAAGAGCGTGACCTTGCGTCCAATTCATCATATAACCACCGTAGCTCGCGCCAAGTGCGACAGCACGCCCAGTGTCCACATACTTCAGATTAGCTTTGATGTATTCAAAACCCTTCACCAAATCCTCATAGGGTAATCCGCCCCAGGATTCCTGGATATCATCACAGAATGCTTGGCCGTAGCTTGTGGAACCCGTAGGATTTGGGGCAATAACCACGTAGCCCTGTTCAGCGAATACGGCAGGATTCCATCTAGTACTCCATGAGTCTGTCCAAGCGCCTTGCGGCCCGCCGTGGATCAGGAAGGCCAGCGGATAGCTCGATTCAGAACTGAAATTTGAAGGCTTCATGACCCAGGCGTGGACTTTCTCTTTGGCGCCTTGAAACCAGATATCTGAAACCTGGTCTGACGAGAGGCCAAAGGAAGAGCCGTCGCGCGAATTAGAAGATACCACTTTTTCCTCCGCAGTTCCCATGGGATCCAGTACCGAGTATCTACTATTGTCGACAAAGCTTGAGCCCGAAAGGAACAGATGTGGCGAGTCCGCTCCAATCAATTTTACCTGGCTGATAGATCCAGACTGCGTCAGTGGCTTCGGGATACCGATTTCTCCAGCTCCATCGAACGTGGACTTGAAAAGCCGACTAATTCCTTCGTCCTCCGCCACCAAGAACAGGCTTTTGCCATCATTACTCCAGGTGATGGATTCAGGACTCCTGTCCCATGCACCCCTCCCATCGTCTGACTTGAGAAGCTCGATTACAGTGGAAGGTTCAGCGAGATCAGCGCAAAACAAGATCCGATTCTTATCCGCTTCGTATCCATTCTCTTTCATCTGTAGGAACGTAAATCCAGTGCCGGTCGGCGTCAATGCTGGCGCTGTACTGGCGCCCTCGAATCCGGCAAGCTCAACCATCTTCGGCTCGGAGTACGTTGATCCATTGATGGTGACATAGTAGAAATTAGATTTCGTATTAGTTGCCGGGTTCAAGCTTGGATCCTTTGCCACAAACCCTATGACTGTGGCTCCCAAATCAAAATGGTCCAAGCCCCCAAACGGAGGGATGGGACTTTCCAAGCGGGAACCTTTCAAAATATTGGTAAGGCTGCCCAAGCTGAACCTGCCTTTGGACTGCGTAATATGAGGTTTGGATCTCTGAAGGATCCCATGCCAAAGAGCATTCTTGTTGGGAGTGACGTATTTGTCCCAATGTCGTACCATCAGGCCGTCGTAGAGCATCCCAGTCGAGTACTTCTTGGGCTCGTCCTCTGCATTGTACAAAGACCCATTGGGCCGAGCCTTGCCGACGACTGCAATAGCAACTTGACTGTCATCCAAGACTTTCAGTTTGACATCTGAAACGCGTGCAGGCACAATCCCAGCAATATAGCTTTTTCCAGCCTCTTCTGCACTACCGACCATGACTTGCGTGACGTCCTTCTTGCCTGCCTTGAGCCATAAAAGCTCGTCGCCGGCACCTAGCCAATTGGGCTCACTAGTCTCTTCGTCATTAGTGATCAATGTCGATTGTCCAGTACTAATATCGAGAACTTTGATTTCTGAGGTTTTCTTGTGAGATTCAAAGGAGTATGTCCGAACAGTGTATACAGCGAGGTTTCCAGCATGATTTGGTAAAGCATTAGAGCGACGGGGAGCAGAAAGGAGGGCCCTGGAAATCGTCAGCATCAATTCAGCTTTCAAGAGATGGAAATCCTACTCTGGAGTGAACCTCGCTGGTTGGTAAATCATATCTGAATCACTGCTAGACTTTGTCAGAGAGTCAGAAGTCCAGAGTCGATGTGGGCCTTGAGGGATAACGGCGTAGTAGAGGCAAGTTGCGAGAAAGGTAATAGATAGCAGAGAGATAACGAGCAGCCGTGAAGATGCCATGACTCAAATGTATATATTATCAACCTTTGGCCGCCTGCAGCCGTGTTTCGGTGCACGCCTTCGCGCCAAGGGGGTGATTCTAGGAGCGGGGGAGGAAGGTCATTCGATGATGCGGAGTAAAATATTGAGTATCACCATCAATTTCTGCTAACTAACCATCTAAGCACACATCATCTGGTGGCGGCCCTGTCTAACGCATGCTTGCCAGTATTCTATGCCTTTCCCAAAGTCCCTCGGTCAAAGTACATATAGAAATCGAACCCCAGGCCCACACAAGATGAGCACAGCTCGACCCTTCACAAGCCTCTAGCTCGTCGGGTCCAGAGAACATAAATCGAATCAGCCCGCCTGAGCATCGTTACAAGCTCATTCGAACATCTCTGTGGTTCCAAACAAACAACTACTGCATCACCAATGTCCTTTTGAACGCCAGCTCTGCATCTCACGGTCTCGATGCTCCTTCCGTGCCAGCTCTCTTGCAAGCCTCGCATCCATCTCTCTCCTCATGTCACCCTCTCCGGTACTCGACTCGCAGTTCCTAAGGCCTAGGAATCTGCCGAATCGTCTCCTCTTCTCCTCAATCCCTGCCACCTCTGCAGATCTTTGATCGTCCATCGTGCCTAAAATCTTTCTCACATCCTCCATCTCATCGATTTCTCCTTCTTCCAATTCTTGTTCGGCTGGGGCCCACCATCTGGCTACAACAGGCATCGGATAGTCCATGCTGTGCTCTCCAGGCGTTCTCTGATGGTAGAAGTGTGCAAGCTCGTCCAGTTGGCTGTCGGATAGGAGGTGGTAGTGGAGCAGTGTTTGTGGAAAGTCTGGATGTGGTAGACCTGTTTCGACGCTGAGAAGCGGGCATAGTGGTCGAAGAAGGTGCTTGAAGCGCCGCGTGTGGACTGATGGTCGAGCATTGGATTCAGGCTGCTGTCTGCTTGCAGCATTAGAGATATTCGACATTGTTCAACAGAGTCTGTAAAGAGATAAAGGAGGTTTCCACGAGTTTGACGGTAAGTATTCTTTTCCTTATGAGAAGGAGTTCATATGATAATACGTGACCGTACCGTAATCTGACACTCTTAAGCTATCGACCTTGAGTTCTTGCAGATGCAGGTTCTTGGTCTAGTGCAGCTGTATCTCAGAAATGCAAGAGAAATATGCTCGAAAAGTGTAGGTCTGTTCGTGTACTTTAAGGGATGTCGGGACTTACTATGACACAAGTAAGATATCGTTCTTTCGTTCAGTCGAGATCTGCCTCAGAATCTTGTCTCAAATTGGAACAAAGCGCTTAGCGCTGGTGTTCCACGAAACATTCCATCTTTGTCCTCCCCTCCGGTCAGGATGTCTTTGGACTACAAGGACTTCTCCCAAATCATGTATTGCAATTGAAAGGACGTGGCTGCTGATTCAAAGGATGCGCCACCATCTAATCTTGTCACTTGAAAGGGCCTGCCGTCACTTCAAAGGTCACTCAGAAGCAATGACCTTTACGGAGCAATTGGAGGCAACGCTTCTAGATTGACCCATGGAAGGCAACCTCAAAATAGCATCATTTGTCTCCGGGACCGAATTTCCCACTATGGTTATTCGATTTGTTTCAATAAGGTAATGCCTCGACATGTACCTACGAATGAGAGTAGATATATCACCATCTCACTACCGCGACAACGAGAATCGTGCTCACTCCTGAACTGAACCTACTATCTCTCCTTCTGACTGCCACTCTCGCTCTCCCAGAGAACAATGACCCCTTCTACAAAGAATTTCTAGCAGAAGCTCCTCGTCCCCATCCTCATCAAGCTCCGCCAGATAAGCAAGAGTGCAAAAGGTGACTAGAAAGTTTCCGTATTATGCAAGATCAACACCTACACTAAAAGTTCCTCGAAAGGCGCTGTGAACTCATATCCCTTAATCACTTTAGCCTCAACCTTGACGCCCTAGTCACCATGTCCATCAATCAGCAATCAGGACAAAGATCAACTATATCGTATTCACCCAAAAGCGATGATAAAACACCATAATACTAATCCACATTACTGATTGCCCAAATATACCCAAAGAGCATTTCCACCCTACCGTCATCGTCAACAAGAAAACCATGGCATGGATACTCGTACATCTGATCTAATCATCATCCACGCCCCCTCCTCCTCCTCCTCCTCCTCCTCAAGTCTGAGTACAGACTCCGCAGCTCTTCACACGGCACAAACTCCCCTTCCGACTTTCCGTAAACCTCTTAACATCGAGTAAACAACATCGATATTGAAACATCAAAGCCCAGATATCGTAGAGCACGTTGACTGCGACCGATTGATAAGCTGTCGAGCTGGGGTGGTTTATCGTTGAGGTTACCGAGGAGTTTCGGACCGTTTTTCTGGTTTTTCATGCATATTCCAGGCTGTCGTTAAGACTTGACTATCTTTTATTTTCTTTGACACAGAGCGGATACAATGTAGAACTTTTCGAGATTGAAACATGGATGAGAAGCATATTACACTAGCATTGCTCTATTGGGATCTGCGTTATTTCGCTTCTGGTCAGGGTGGAACATATATGAAAGAGATAGCGAACATGGGAATATGCTAGAGGACGAATCTACAATGGTGATTGGAAGCAGTAGTCGTCCTTGTTTATGTGAGCGATATGGATCGCTGTAGCTGTACTTTCTTTCATTTGGGTATCGCAATGTATGGCACTAATCTCAACCTTTCCGTGTATATCCAAAACCTCTCACTTCCCGCCCTCTTCCTCATCCTCATCCTCATCATCGTCCTCCTCCATGCCCTCTGCCGCCGTAATCGTAAAACTCGGATCTTGATCTACACCCACATAGCTATCGCACATCAAATACAACCTCAGCTCCTGCTGCCCAACCTTTGTCGGCACAAATTCCAATCTCGTGTCCAGCTTCCTCCCAACCGTAATCCGCTTGATCGCTAGCAAGTTCTTGCTTTCCTCATCACCCACCACAAGCCACCAGTTCTCCATCTTCTTACCTGGGTAGAAAGGTGCGTGGACTGTTGTGTCCGGTTCGCCTTCTTCGTCGAGTTCACGTGTGACGCTGATTTTGAGATAGGCGGGTGCATTGGTGGCGATGCTGTCGGAGTCTTCGACCGAGAAATCAATCTCAATATTCGGGTACTTGTTATTTGTGAAAGCGGCAGCTTGGGCAATTTGTTTGTTGTCCAGGCCCATTCGCTTGATCATCTTCTCATAGTCTTTGTTATCGGAAGGATCCATCTGGTCCATGAATTCGAGAATGTCATTTGCGCCGAAATCGTTAGCTGCTCTAATGACTTCGGGCGAGAAGTGTGGGATCTGCTTTAGGGGTGAGTCGCGGTCCCACATCGCTTGCACAACCATCTGAGACATCTCCATCGCACTCATGGCGTTGAGATGACCATCTGAGGAGAGGACGTCAACGCATCCGGAGAGGAGATTGAGTACTCTTGAGAGTATGATCTCCTGGTCTTTTGCTAGGTCGGTAGGTAGCTGCATACGGGAGAAGTGTGCTTGTAGGAGGACAAAGGCTTTGAAGTGGGGGGATTCGTAAGCCGGTTGAGCCATCTTGACAGGCACGCGATCGTAGATGCGACGGAGTATATGGTCTTCATGTCTTCGGATCTGAATGGATTCGAATTCTGTGGCTGAGGTCACAATCTCAAGTATTCCCTTGAGCTTGGTGCGACCGCTCAATGAGAGCAGGAAGGTTTGCATGGTGATAAAGGAGACATTGTAGTAGGCTGCAATCATGGCGGGGTTCAGAGGAGTGACCGTATCGTCCTCTTCATCCAGCTCGATGATTTTGGCTTCCGAAAGATCCTTGAGGGTGTTCTCAACAAGCTCAGACAGATGAGTGCTCAAGCCTTCGTGTGAAGTGTCCGTTAGGCCATAGTAACTTGGGTTTGCCAGTAGTCGCCGATAGAAGTACGTATAAGTAGCCCAATCCACAGCGTCTTGCGTAGATGCAATGACCTTGGTGCTGATCTCAGAGACGAAAGCATCATGCATGTAGGCCTGCAGGTGGCTCTCGATTGGTAGCGCTTCATTCAAGAACTTTTTGTAGTATTCACGCTTTGTGGCAGGTACCATCAGCACACCCTTACTCGTCTTGTCTTCAAGCGGTCTGCTACCCTTGCCGAACATCTGCAACACTTCGCTGATCGGATAATCAATGTAGCGGTGTTCTCGGCCTTCGTAGAATTGAGTACCCATCACTATGACCAAGTGAGCAGTAAGATCAAGTTCCCAGCAAACATCTCGAGAGGCGACCATAACCTGCAGGGCACCAACGGAGTAAAGGTGAGAGACAATGCGCTTATCGTTGCCACTAAGAGCTTCGTGGTAGTAGCCAATACCATGTGACATTGAGTCCGCCAGAGCAATCTCATTGACTCGTTGCAACAATGGAGCAATTTCATCAATAGCAACGTGCAAGAACCTGTCCTCGTCGTCATCTGCAATACATGCAGCGAGGAGATCAAGGGCAGTGCCCCGTGCTTGCTTGCGACTAGGGACGAAGATGATTGCTGGTTTGTCCGGAGACATCCCAAGTACAGCGGTATAGGTTGGCTTGGCCATTGCCAGCATCAAAGAAGGAAAATGGGGTATGGTGAAGGATTGGATGTGCAACTCCAGTGGAACAGGTCTGACCTGAGGACTGAAGTTATAGATGGTATGCTTTGTTGCTCCGAGCCACTCGCCTATATCCTTTGCATTAGACAGCGAGACGCTAATGCCGATCAGTCGCATGTTGTTCTTCGTCTGCATGGCAACGTAGTGCATTCGTGATACAATGATCTCGTAGATGAAGCCACCTTGACCGCCGAGCATATGCAGTTCGTCAGCGATGAAAAGCTGAACCGTCTGTACATTCTTCCGCCGCTGCCATTGACGTGACAAGACATCCCACTGGGTTGGCGTCGCTAGAATCAAGTCACCTTTCTCTAAGATCTTGAGATCGGCAGTTGTCTCGCCTGTGAGCTTGACAATCTGCTTGCCACCAGCGACTACGCTAAGTCTCCTTCCCCAGTCTGCCAATCTTTGATCCACAAGCTCCTGGAAAGGAGCAATATAGACAGCTCGACCTTGTATCGGCTGCTGTGACCAATGTCTCAATATGGCGAACTCTGCGCAAACAGTTTTGCCCGTGCTGGTGGGAGCTCCAATGAAGACATTATCGTTCGTGGTGAACAGCGAGCTGTACGTTTGAGTCTGAACCTTATTGAATCTTTCCCATTGTGGGTAGAGGCCTTGGAAATCGTCTCTCTTGAGAGCAGCGACTGGTAAAGGCTGCAGATCAAGTAATGGGGTGTGGGCAGGGAATTTTTCCGGAAGGACGAGCTTCTCAAATGAGACTGCAAGCTTCGTCTCTGACTGTAGCCATCTATCTGACAACACAGTGATGAAATAATTTGGTGGCATGGGCTCGGTGATTGGGACGGTAAATTCGACGAGATGTTCGTTCATCTCAGCTGTAGCGTAATCTTTCCGTAGCAGAAACTGATCGTGAAACAGTATGTCCTCACCGTCGCAATCCTCAACAAGAACCCAGAAGTTCTCTGCTTGCCCATGAACAGAGTCGTCCCATTCGAAGTTTGGGGTTATGGTAAGCTCGATTCGGAGCATAGACCTTGTGACAGGCTGTACTTGCGCCTGGACTTCAAGTCTCGGAAACTTCTGGACCAGATTGCAGACAGTCTTGCCCGACTTTGTCATGCCGAGCAGTTCTCCCATACGCGGAGGGTCCAGGTCGAAGTAGGCAGACCACGGCACATCGATCTTTTCTGCCTTCTGTATTATATCTTTTGGACAAGTCGGGAATTGTCGCAGGGGTGTCATCGTTGGCCACATGCGCTTCTCGGCCATCTTGCACAGGTCAAGAGCAGTCTTCGCAACTGATGACCAGCCCTTCTTCAAGCAAATTCCGAAGATAGCACGCAGGATACGTCCAGCAGACTGCGTCACATATACCATGTCAGCCATCAACGCAAGGCCTTCAAGCTTGAGCCTTGATATGAAAGCCTGCAGTAACACGTTGATCTTCGCTTGAGGCTCTTCAATGCTTTCCTTGACTGGAATGGGTACTCTTCCCAAAAGCTTTGCCAATTCCAGCTTCTCATCTTGCCTGACTGGAATATACTTGAATTCATTACTCAAGGCGAAAACTCTGAATAGCTCAATGGGTGTGATCATGGGCTGTATATGGAGGTTGTAAGTTAGCATTGAGTCATGGGTAATGTAGTAGTGTGAGGCAATACGTCCAAGCTCCGTAGCTTGAAGCTTGCCTGTGCGCTTATCGTACTTTACCAGACTTGATTTTTCCAACACTGTAGCGGCAGAGTGGACCAGATCAACTCGTTTCTGCTCGAGAACGTCATCGCTCTCATATTCGGCGCCCACGCTATACAAGCCTGGTGATCGCAGCATCCGCACGAACAGATAGGTATATCCGAGCCATTCTACAGCCTCATCACGGCTTCGAATGTTGCCGAGCACTATTTCTGCATTCATGTTGTCCGCCAACTTGCTGATGAACTGGCTCTCAATGGGTAGCTGTTGATTCATCAGGGATAGGTAATACTGCATCTCTGTCTTTGTTGTGATGATGATACCCTCACCGAAAGTATCGTACTGAGGCCGCCCAGCACGGCCCAGCATTTGGAGTACATCTTGCGGACTCAGCTCCACCCAGCTACCTTTCTCAGGAGAGTAAATCTGAGTCCCTTTGATTATAACAGTATGAGCTGGTAGATTGACGCCCCATGCTAACGTAGCAGTACACACAAGTACCTGGATTTCGCCAGATGCGAAAAGATCTTCGACCGAGGTTCGGTCAGAACGACTCATACCAGCATGGTGGATACCAAAGCCGTAGGGCATTAGCTCCTTAAGGTCTCGATCAGTCACCTGCCCGGACTCTTCTTCGAGGATTTCTCGACTGGCTGCATCGCTTCGTAGGATCTGGCCTATCGTCTCCATTTCCAAAGCTTTGTCTTTGATATACTTGGCTGTCTTTGCAGTCTCCTTCCTAGAGTGGACGAAGATTAATAGCTGTTGCTTATTCTGGCCAACCTGCTCCATGACTTTAGTGTAGCAAACGTCGTTCATAATCTTCAGTTGCTTGATCGCCTTCTTGTCTGTGACGCCGACAAATTCCTGACGTAGAGGACATGGCCTGTAGGATCCATCGAAATGGAAAAGCCCGTTCAGGGGATCCACCCGCAAGAAACTTGCGACATCTCGATAATTTGGAAGCGTTGCACTGAGACCTACGAGACGGACGGGATCTCCTGTCTGCTCAATCTTGCGGATGGTTCTGCTAACTATGGCTTCCAAGACCGGACCTCGGTCGTCATGCAGCAAATGGATTTCATCGATAACTATGAGCCTGACAAGGTTGGTATAGCTCATATCCGTGGCCTTGCGTGTGATGACATCCCATTTCTCAGGCGTGGTTACAATAATCTGCGTGTCAGCGATTTGCTGCTTGGTGAGCTGTCGGTCACCTGTAAGCTCAGAGACCTTGATGCCATAAGGCGCCAATCGTGCTCCAAAGTTGCCAACCTGCTCTTGCACCAGAGCCTTCAGAGGTGCAATATAGACAATCTTGAAGTCATCAAGCATTATTTCCCCTGTCTCGGGATTTCGATTCTTTCCAATCTCTCGTAGAATGGCAAGCATAGCCACATTGGTTTTCCCAGAACCAGTTGGAGCGCAGATCAGCATGTTCCCGTCATCATTGAAAGCGGTAGGAAAGCACTTGGTCTGAATGCGATTGAGCGACTTCGAGCTACCAAAGCCTTGTCGCGCCCACTCTGGTAATTCAGTTGTAGGCATATTGTTGCGCTCGCCGGCATCTTTCCGAGCTTTGGGAGCTGGTACATGAACCTCTTCGTAGCCTTTAAATGCCCGCTTTGTCGACCCTTGAGGAAGAGAAACACTGGGATTCGTCATGAGATGATTTCCCTGATCAAATACAAGATTCTCAAGATTAATCAGCCTCTTCGGCTGCAGGCCTCCAGTCAATGCTCCTTCTTTCTTTTCGGTCATACCATCAGCCGGTCCCTTGGGTATATCTACGTCCATAAGATCGAATGTAAGGCTTTTACTAGGCTTGGTAGCACCATCAGCGTCGTCTTCGCCCTTGCCTTGAAGCTCGTCCAAAATATTCCGGTACCCCTCATCAACCATCTCCTGCTCTAAGGCCGCTCTCAGAGTACTGTCTTCGGCAGCCCTTCGCCATCGGGTAACCCAGACGATCTTATCTCGGTTCATAATCAGCTTCTCGACCAATTCGTGATGTTCCCAATCAAAAAGCTCCATCAGCTCGTTCTCAATCTCTCGTAAAGGCTTCTCCTCCCCGTCGTCCGACTCTCCAGACAAAAGATCCAGAGCCTCTTGGGTCTTCGATTGCTGGATATGAGCGTCGGTGTAGATGGCACCGATTTGCCTCTGAAGCCAGAAAGCGTCTATACTTCGGACTGAGATAATGTTTTTCTCGGGCTTTCGATCTCTCTTAGCACTGCTATTATCGACGTTACCATCGATAGTCAATTCTTCAATCTCTCCAGTGTCCTCCATCGAAACATCCTTGTGACCACCGTTGGCAGCAGCCTCGTCGGGTGCTCGATCAGCGTCATCTGGCTCTTCGTCAGAAGTGTCGCTCTCATCCCTAACTTCAAACGTCTGGGCGGCTCCCTCTTCGTCTTCCTCCTCATCATCAAAGACCACAGCAACGCCCTGCTTCTCATCCAGCTCGGCATCGTCGTCACCACTGCCCTGTTCATCCATGTTCGCATCCTCATCTCGACCATCGTAATCCGTAATCTTCTTTCCTAGATTTACAAGTTCATTAAACTCCTTGGACCCCATCGTGACACCCAGCAAATCGTCTATCTCTTTCTTCTTGTCAATATCTTTCATATTCTCATCTTTGAGATACTGCAAGATCTGATCAGCGGCGCTCCTGACAACCTCATGCGACACATCGCCAAGGTTGTTCGCTGTTGTCGTCAGAATCAGCTGGTAAGTCTGCCGCGTAGCTGGTGTGCGAGGTCTGTATGTCAGGCCCTCTACTTGCAAGTCTGCTGCGGAAAGTATACCAGCTCCACGCAGTTCCTGAGGCTCGCCACGCTTTCTCTTCTTCTGCTCCCGCTCTAGAATGTCTTGGCCCTCGCGTATACTGCCTCTCTCAACATCCTTAGGGCCCGTGGTCTTTTTCTTCTTCTGTACGGGTGCATTATCCCGAGCGTCTCTAGAACCCATATCTCGAATGTTGATACGTCCGGCAAGGGACTCGGGGTCACCAGTGACTTCATCGTTGCGACGAGTGGAGAATCTTTTGTCATGCTGCAAGACCAAATTGGACATAGCAGCATACTTGTACTGGGAGATATTGTTCGGGTCCGCCATCTTGAAAAGAGTGATAATGTGTCGATGCGGCTTCCGCGCAGTGAATGGGCTCTCTAGGAGGTCGCTGCGGGCTTTAAACAGCTCAGATAGACAGGAGCTCCCCTATATCAAGAACAACATATGAGATGCCTTGTGGCGATGGGTCAAACGTAGAACATATCATCTCGAATATGTTTTGTAGGGTTGAAGATTCTTTGCAGACTCTTGGCGTTGCCTTCCCCAATCTTATCGTAGGACCGCCATGTAAACCTAGAACTAATGTGCTTGATGAAGATTGTCTTCTACGCCATATAAATTCGTGACGGCGTCCTTACCAGCCTGGCTTTCACGCTCTAAGTTGATGAAGTTGGCAAACAGCCTTCGCCACGGAAAGCACATAGAATACAGGTTATTTGCCCACCAAATCTGGTCAGAGCTCGTTGATGCTCTCACGTCCGCCAATGGTATCATTTCGTTCATTCACCTTTGTGGATGAGGGCCGAAATCGGTGTTTTGATGAACATCATTCCTTGAATCTCGTTGTATCCTGTTGTCTACCACGATTATCAGGATGGATGGATGGAAGGATGCTTCAAGCACATTGTTGACAACATGACAGCCTGGATCTCAGGCTGAAAACTCCTGTAGATTATCTGAAGATTATCAGACGTCAGGTGGTTGATGGTAGTCCTTTGAATCCGTTAGGCTAAGGTTGAGTCCTTCCTGCAGAATCAATCTCATAACGTTTCCTTCATGAATGGCACATGATTGGGAATGATTGTTCTTTAATTCGTTCGTAATTTGCGAGACGAAAAAGTGATTATATTCTAATCTGGATATGCATGCACTCTCGAGCCGAGATAGTCTCTGCTGAAGTCGATGTTCCACTGACGACCTGCGCAGATACAAGATAGATACAACATCTGTATTATTATTATTGGGGTTATATCTTTGATCGTCCTACGTCTTCAGCCAGCACATCCTCTTCCTTGACAACCACGTCCACCTCCTCTTTCACCCCCCCTCCATCGGTCTCCATCTCCCTTTTCACCCTCTTCACAACCTTCTTCTTCTTCTCCACCACCGCGCTGGGGCACAATCCTCTTTCACTAAGCGTACACTCCCCACACTTCCTCCCCACAGGCAAACACACTGTCTGCCCGAACCCTACCAATAAATGGTTGATCTCATGCCACCTTTCCCTCGGTAACCACGCCTCCAGGCTCATTCTCGTAGCCTCTGGGTTCTGTGTCTTTGGATTGTGCCAGCCCCATAAGTTCGTAATCCTGTGCACATGCACATCGACTCCGATCCCCTCCGTCCTTCCCCACGCAGCGCTCAGACACAGATAACCCATCTTGGGTCCTACCCCAGGCAGGCTCATCAGGCCTTGAATCGTGTCAGGTATATCACTGTCGTATTTATCACGAAGAATAAGCGCCGTGGCTTTGATGTAACGGGTTTTGTTATTATGAAAGCCTACTACGAAGATCATCTCATTCAACTTCACTGGGTCTACCTCTAGTATGTTCTCCAATGTGAGGCCTGGACTGGGGAGTTCGGTCTGCAGTTTGCGCATGGCGATTGCGTTTGTGGTATCCTTGGTCTGTGATGAGAGCATGAGGGCTATGAGGGTTTGAAAGCGTTTGTCCTGAGCACTTTCAACGAGGGTAGCTATGGAGGAGCTGGGCACGGCTTACTCGAGGAGTCACACGTTCATCGGCAAGAGTCTCACAGCCCATTGTATCCACAGGCGCAAGTTTTCCCTTTCGCATCTCTCTTACAGCATCATAGATTTCCTCCCAATTGGCGGGAGGCTCTACCTCCTCCTCTCCTGCTTCACTGACTATCCGCTTCGCAGGCTGCCTTTTTGCTTTTCTCGCTTTTCCCGCTTTGCTGACGGTGCCATGTTCCTCTTGCGCACTCGCTTTCCTTGGCGACGTCCGTGTGCTAGTGACTGTAGAAATGCTTGTAACGGCTGTTAATGGGCTATCAAAACCCCTCTTGCGCTTTCTCGCGCTTGACTCTTCGAAGGGCGCATCTTCGATATCGAAGGGGCTTCCAGATCCTAGTGATGACAGAGACGAGTCGTCATCGGATAGGGGCTCCCCTTTCTCTACCTTCTGGACGGTTACATTGCCGTTGTACGTGAACGATTGCAGTGATGCAGCGAAGCTTCTCGTTTGCCGGTGTGGAACGAAGTCGGCATGGGAAATCGGCTTGGTGATCTTAGCGGTTTCTCTGATTATTCGGGAGGTTTTCATATCAGTCGCATAAGGTAGACAGCTCGTTAAAAGGGGCTGCAACCAATAACGATAGTCGCATATGCCAAGTGAATATTGCGCGGAATCATTCCACTCCCGCTTCCCGGCCGAACTGCCGCTAAGATCGGAGATTTGGCATCTACTCCGTATTCGGAACGCCATCCGCGACGACGATGCCACGCGAACGGTACGGCCTTGCGAATGCGGATGCGACAGATATCAGTCCACTCATTGGGAATTGCTCAGGCCAGCAGAACAATCTAAAACCTGCGGCCTCCCTTAGCGCAAGATCTCTAATTCCATTGTACGCCCACGTGGTACAACCACATCTTTGGGACTTTGAAGATCTCGTACATTTGAGAATACCGCAGTGCAATTGGTTGAAAGGTCATCGACATGCATTGACTTAGTACAGCGGCCGATGTGCACCATGTTGAGGTACTGTGAGGGTAATCAAAGGCAGAAATGAGGTGACAGATGTTGGTACTTCGACATAGTAAACAGCACTTCAAACGTGTACCATCATGCCATCTTTGGCTTATTTTTGTCATGCTTAATAGCTTGTTCCCAATTGCAAGCATTTGTGTAAGGATTAAAGCCTTTACACCTCCTCACTCAGCCATTGTTAGCGCCTGACGACCTATTCTAACCAAGTCATCATTCTCAAGCGGTTCTTTCTCGAAACCGTGCATGACTTCATGAAGCATCGCGGCCGAAACCTCTGTAACGTCAACAATCGGCACCGAAGTCACAAACTTCATAAGGGTAGCGCCTATGTTCTTCAGATACTGCCCAGGCCCCGTGATGAGCCCAGGCTTCGCTACGCACACTTCTAAGGCGTCTTTATGATCCGCAGCGAACGCAAGGACCCGGTTTTCAGTCTCGCCCTGAAAGATTGACAGAACCATCAGCTTCGGCGATCGTTGTTGCGCTAAACATTCATCCATGGCGCGATTTTGCACTCACACGCATCAAACAGTACTGTGGCATCCAGTTCGGAGTCTTCTTCTGATCGCGCTCTGCCGCCACGCCGCTCATGTAGATGAAGCGAAATGCTTGGGCACCACGACGGCCATCCTCGCTAGACCCTTTGAACATGACTTGAAGCCCGTAAAGGGCGTACTCCTGGCACACGCGGCGTACCTCATCAAAGTCAATCCTACGCGACTTTCCCGGCGTGATCGCGACGGTCCTGGTGATGGCAATTTAGCTTGGCGCGAGCGCAGAATGGGACTAGCGATATCAATCAAAGCAAAGATATCAGTGAATTACCAGATGCAAGCATCCGCGCCTGCGAGCTTCTTCTTCACGTCATCAGGATAGCTGCCATAGTTATCGACAAGGACATTCTGGAGCTTGGAAGTGTCAGCATCGTGATCGAGGTTTGATACTGGTGATATGGGCCGGCGGCTAAGTGAGATAACGGAGGTAATCTTGGCGATGCTCAGGCTTTGACGGATGAGTTCGGTGGCGACGAAGCCGGACGCACCAGCGACGACAAGCTTCATGGCCTGCCCCTGTCACTTCTTGGAAGTTATGGAACAAGTGGACGTAAGCTGAAGTTGGATGACGCTGAATTGACAGCCTCATAAATCGAGAAACCCTGGGACTGAGAGAAGATGTGATACAATGACAGTTTCTAGAATTTGACTCCCGTACTCAGCTCTCATATGCTCGCTGCTACAAGTCAGTTTGGGAACAGTAGTGCTTCATATGGTTGCCTACGACTATGCTCATTGTTAGCGCGTCAAGGATTCTTTTGGGGAGGACATTCCTAATACGTAAAGTAATTATTCGTACGCTGCCAAGAGATTTACCCCAGATATCAGCCCTATATCTCCAGATCAGGTCTTTGCGCTCCCAATTTCACCTGTCCCACCCCTACCGGTAGATATGCCCGCAGACGAGTACAGCGCCGCCGTCTCGGGAGGTCTGAAGCTCAAAGGCGTCAACCCAACCTCCAAGATCTCCAAACACAGGAAGAAGAAGCCAAAGCCAGAGGCAGACCCCTCCGCCGCCGACAGATCAAAAGATGAAGCTCCGACTCAAACCCAGGATGCAGACCCAGAAGCGGATTCCGCAGAAAGAGCTCTCACAAAAACAGACAAGAGCGGGGACCCTCCTGCGGAAAATGATGCAGATGCCACACCACCACCACCACGAGCAGGCAAAACAGAAGCCGAGCTACGGCACGAAGAGCGGAGACGGAAAAGGGTATCTATCTATCCTACACTATCTCCACCCTCCATCCATGATATCTCCCTATACTCTACACTGTAAATCTCCCACAATCTCCGCTAACACATTCCATCCATCCATACAGCTCGACGAAAGGCTAAAGCGCGAAGGCACCAAGACGCACAAAGAGCGGGTCGAGGAACTGAACCGGTATCTGAGCAACTTGAGCGAGCATCATGATATGCCACGGATCGGACCTGGATAGGTGGATTCATTCTGTGCGAGGTGTTGAAGGTGGGGATGTTGAGGGTTGGGTCTTGATAATAGAAGAGGGTATATGCTTCATGAATAGAAAAGCTGTCTGGGGCGTGGAGGCGCTGTATCAGTATCCACGCCCACCGGCGAGTGAAGAGTGCTACGAAGTCATATAGTCAACGGGGACTGGATATCACGCCCGGCGTTTGCCGATTATGGAGGATCGGATCTCACGCCCACCTTCACAAACCATGGCCTCTGCCACCGGAATCACCCCAAAGCCCACCCTCACCTATCTCTCCAGTCCACCAAAATCTCCAAAACCCACGCGTTCGGAATCTTTCAGTCCTTTCTCAATTCGCGTTTCGATGAGCGAATGAATCGAATGGACGAGCGCTTGCCTAATCCGTGTTTTACTGGACTGGAGAGTCGTCGAGAGTATTTCTATGGGTTTGGGGAAGGAAACTTGTCAATGCTACGAGGACCGTGCCGGAGATTTGATGGAAACGTGTTTGGAAGGTCTGGATATTCGGCCATCTTATCGTATCATGTGTTCTGCAGACATCAGAGACAGGCACAGGAGAGCTGCGGCCCGTATGTGAAAGCACAGACACTTTGAGGAGATCGATCAGAGCTGGACGTTATAATTATTTGCCTGTTCCTTAGTTATATTGTTACACCAAAAAACCTCCAAGCTCACAAAACTGCCCTCCACGTATTCTACCGCAAAGCTCGGCAACCCAATTGAGCCAATCGTCATATCGTCCAAACTCCTCCGTAAATCGTACACGTCTTTCCAATCGTAGAAGCCGACCACTCGAAACGTAAATGTATTAAATATCGCGGAAGCCGAAAAGTCTTCAGCACTTTGGAAGTGAAATGCATCGGCTCCGTACCCGCCTAAGGAAGATGATGATAACAATAAGAAAACAGATGATCGCTTGTGGTGAAATGGATCGCTAGCCTCCCTTCCAATGTTGTATCGCTCAGTATGCTTTCCAAAAGGACGTGTAAATCAGAGGTGTCCAGCACCTCACCATCCTGTTTTCAATGTAAATCAAGGTGAAATCAGACATCCTCGACCAGTGACACTGGTGGTCTGGTGTCTCCATCGGCTATGGCCGTGCCGATCAAAAAGCCATACCCTCTCCAATTCCAGCTACCCTATCAAATGCGCCCCTCTCATACTCCCCTCTTTCCCTCTCCACCGGCGTTATGTCTGGCGTAACGTAGACATCATGATAAGCGTCATCATCGGTGTCCGTTTCGTTAGTACTGTAGCTGCTAGACCTTTGGCGGTGGTGTCTTGCTCTAACACCACCCCGCAGGTCCACAAACCCCTGTCTTCGCTGCGATGACGACAATGACCGCGAATGAGATTGTTGCGAGATCGAGTGCGCATGCGAATGGGAAGAGTAAGGTGGAGATAGAGCATCCAACCGATCCTGGAGCGCTGATACTTGCTGCTCCAGTCGCTGACGGGAGGCTTGTTCGTTGCGTACTAGCGTGATGAGGGTGGTATAGTGATCGATCGTTAGGCCTGTAAGACTAGAGCGTGTACTGCGATCTACAGATTCCTTCCAAGGTACGCTGGACTGACCTGAATGGCCAGCCTTGAGGGTGGTGGCGACGCTGGTAGGTCGAGGGTTGGGCATGACATCCTTGACCCATTGCGAGGTGACCTTAGGCGATGAATCTGGGGCAATGACCGAAGATGGCTCAGTATCAAGTTGTCGGTCAGATGGGAAGTGACTATCTATAGACTCCTGGCGCTCGTCCATCCTTATGCACTGGGAATGCCACCTGGAAGGTGATGTTGAGCCCGCTTGCAGCTTGGATAGTGCATATTCGAAGTCCATAAGCTTGATCTCCATGGTAATTAGGCGCTCTTCCAGTCCAATTCGCTCCTGGTTGTGCATCGCTTCCGCTGGCAGCCCAAAATTGAAGTCGCCATTATGCTGCCCAATATTGTCTTCGCCTTCGTCAACCGTGTCGTTGTCATCTTTCTGTGCCATTTGTGGCGAGTCAGGACCTTTGATGCCGAGAGAAATCAAGTCTGGACTCGCTCTCCGGTACCGGGTTTCATCGCTTCTCCTCTGCCACCGTCTCCACTGTATGGGCGACATGCGATGCTCTGGGTCCATGGATGCTCCCACTGAGCGCGATCTTCTTCTTGGATTGCTGCCATTTGTCACCGCGAAGCCAATTGCCTGTGCATCTACTGTCGGCTCTTGGCCATCTTCGAGGCCTGATCCTGTCATAGCAGCATCGACGTCTTCCACCTCTTGCTTGTTCAACACCAAGTTGGGCACACTTGCACGTCGTGGCCGCGCTGGAGGGCGACGTTCTGGCTGTGGTGGAAGTGGAATGTCTGTAGCAGGAGCGAGGATTGGGGCAGGTTGAGACGGTGGATGCGAGCTCAGGCCGCTGGTCCGCAACGTGTCGGGGACGGGCATTGAGGTGGCACGCTTTGTCTTGATGTCGGTTGCTGAGGTTATGAATTCATGTGGGTCCTGCTTGATGGTCAGTCAAATTGGTCACTTTTGGTCGCTTAGTAAAGGGCATACATGACGCGGATATACAGCTGGATTCAGTACACTGGTGCGATCCCTCGCATTTCTTCGGCCGAACATTCGACGGAGTATATTCTTGAATCCGCCTCTTTTCTCCTTCTTCGGAGACGCTGGCTTCAGGACGTTACTCGTGATTTGGTCGTGATGGTGTCCATTGCCCTTGCGTTGTGAGCCTGCCGGCGCCCCAGAGCGTTGCCATGCTCGCTGGGCTGCTTGAGTGGGTCCAGCGTGACGAGGGACCTGGGGTGGCTCGTCCAAGTGGTTTCCGTTGTAGCTATGTCCCGTCGAGCTCACCAAGCTGGCTTCACGGGACACGACGGGTGCCTGGGTCCTGGGGACCAAACGATTGTCAAAAGAACCGCTACTATGATACTGAATGCTATGTTGGGGAACCTCGTGCACGGTCGTCAAACCTTGAGGGTCGACGGCGCTTCCCAGGCTGCTCGGTCCGGTAAGAGGAGAAACCTCTGTCTGACTGTAGGGACTCGCGGACTCGGCCATGGTATCCTCTGTACAGCATTGAGGGAATAAGAAAAACTGGTAGGTGACACGAGATCTTCAAGCCTGACGCGCATTCTTTTGTACGCTGATGCAAGGGAGACTCAAATCAATCAGTGCCCTCGATGGTGATGATTAGATGGAAGACATTGTTTTGTCTGCGATTGGGATGATGCTGGCCAGCCAAACATGCATTCAATGGAGTCTCATGAAGGTCAAAGATAGACTGTAGAGGCGAACGTATCAGATTATGTACGTTGGTGGAGGGGTAATTGCAGAAGGGTGTGGTGGCCAAACAGCCTTCAACCGTTTTAGATCATCTGTACCTGCAGAGTAGAGTCGCAGGCTTCTTGCAGCAATTCTTCAACAAATGCTGGTGAGCATGACAAGCGAGCGGAGGATATCTTCCTCGTTCCAAGATGAGCCACCAATGGCGAGGGAGAAGCGGGCAGAAGTAGGTAGGTATCAAATCGAAAATAGCAATGAAAGGGATAGGCTTGTCGATCAGAGGAAAGGCGTCGATCATCCGCTGTTTCGTCCATGACTAAGTCCGAGACTATGCTAGGATGGTACTAGTGATACGCCAAGAGATCTGAGCGGAATGGCGCAGTCAAAATCAAGGAAGAGTGCTAACGGGATGCTCGCCATCATCCTTGCAGTGCCCGCCAGCTACACCAATCAGTACCCCGTCAATACTGATCGTCCCCATAACCCATAACAGTGTACAGCCCCACCTGTTCTTGTCGTCTAAGCGAACCTAGATCTTAGGCGGGCACAGGCTGAGCCGGCGCACATCCTGTTTATCTCCAAGCGGCAAGCTATAATTCTATCGGATGAGGCATGGTCTGCACGGGAGCGAGTGGTTTGTAAACACGGCATGTGGTCTGTGCATCCTACCCAGGACCACGACCTGCTTTTCTCAGTGGTCCATCCTCTGCTGATGCTCATCTCATTGGCTGAATCTGGATATTACTCCGTTTGCGTTGTACTCATTGAGTGTCATGTCCAAGTGAGGTTCCTTGGCACCTGTGCCTCTTACATGGAAAGGGGAGCCACACTGTGTTAAATATGTCTATCATGTTCATGGTTATCTGATACCGAAAAGATACACTATCAAATGACTTCGGTCCAATAATATACCCTTGCTGTACCACACCGCTCCTCAGCCACATAGCAGATACATGCTCCTCTGATTATTATATGCAATTGTCGATGATTAGGGCACAGTTGGTCGGTGGTAGTGGAGACTGGCCGTATCTAGAGAGAGTATATCCGCTACAAATGCTTGTCATCGCGCTTGCTAACCCCACCGCCAGCTTATGCGTCCTGTCCGCGCCCAGCCATCTTTCGGAACTTTCGTCATCAGTTCAGTTCCCGGGGAGCAAAACCTTGAGTGCCCGCCAGTCCTTGTGCTTCAAGGTCGCGAAGAACCCCATGCTGATCTAGATGACCAGGACTTAACATGCCATAGCTAATACGAGTCTCGCTTGTGTTTGCCGGGCTGTCAGGGCCAGTAGCGTTGTTGCACTCTACCATAGGTGCCGTCGATCGACTTCCTTCGCTGCCAAGCATCTGGGGACTGAAGTGGTTCTGCTTCGATTGGCGGAAGCGCATATCGAGGGACGCTGAAGCCCACAGAGACGATAGAGGCAAGAAGAGTGCCACCGCGGTGAGAGTGTACGAATTCATGGCCGAAAGTACGAAGTATTGAAGGATGGAGAAGACAACTGCCGTACGCTGTTAGCTTATGCCTATAGAGACTAATCCTATGGGACTTACCCGGGATTATCAATGTCTGGCAGCCCATGATGAAGATGACCTGCATTGGCCCAAACTGTCCCAACCCAAGTTTGTGTCTCTGGTGTAGAGCGACGCCCAATTTGGCGACGAACACTGCGCAAAACCAACAGATACTGAGCGTAATGGTGATATTAGCCGCACTGTCCAGCTGATACAGAGAGCTTTCTTGCTTCGTTTGAACGACAAGAATGGCATTTTCGACCATGAATGCGAATCGAACACTGATCGCTGTCGATGCGATCAAGATTGAGAGTGCGAAGATTGCACGCCGATAGGCCCGGCGAAGAGTGACACAGACGACTTGTATTTGCAGACACAGAGAGGTCTCTACGCAGACCAGCATGAGTAAACTGAAGATCGCCTTCAGGACCGATATGGCGTAGTCCTGAGTATGCACGTGTGAGTAATCCTCACTGAAATATGCGTACGTCTCTTCGAAGGGCCCAGTGAAGTAAAGACACGAGAGCACACAGCGGATGATGTCGAAGACCAGTGCTAGTGTATTGACGATGAAGATTGGGGTGGTACGCTTGTCTGGCTTCGTAAGAAGGAGCAGAACGACAAGCAGGATGGCCGCAGCTCCGACTTGGGTGCCCGCAATGACGCAGTTTTGCAGACCATACAAGAAGAAGTCATCTAACTCGGCCAGACTGACAGGGAAGGCTTCGCCGTAGGCATCCGTGAATGTCAAAGATTGCTGAAAGGGATCAAATGTGGTGTTCCCTATGATGTTGGAGGTGAGGGTTGTCATGATGGGAAGTGAGTCAGGTAAGTTGAGAGAAGTTGTGAAAGTGAAAGACTCCACTTCGTCTCCTCTGGTTGGCAAGTACTGGAGAAGATGGATAGGTTGTCCAGTGAGAGCAGTTGAGAGGTCGAGTGACTCGTTATAGATGACGAACGGTGAAGCTAAGAAGTGGTGCCGAAGATGATTGATCTGAGATCCGGCTGTGTGAACGAAATTGAAGAGACCGTGGCCAGAGGTGGCAATTTGCGAGTAAGACTGATTTTCGGTAGTAGAAAGTCCTCAAGATGGTGGTGTATGAGGTGACGTTTGAGATGCAGCACACTGCCTGGCCGTAGATCTTGTTCTAAGTAGGCAGTGTATAAGAAGGTTGTGGATGAATGTTTGATTGACAGAGGGAGATGTGGGCGACTTTGGTAACGTACTGTCAAATGTGAAACCTCGCAGCAACATTGCTTGATATTGTTGTTTTCCCAAGAGATTGGGAATAATGCAACCCCGTCCTCACAATCATAAGAGAGCTCTACTTCGGCTGACATGAATGTTGCTTAGTCACGGGTACAATATGTCACGACATTATCAGATACACTTCACTTTGGAGCAGGTATTCGAGGGACTTCAAATAGCGCAGCTGACGGATGAAAAGGAATCGCAAACCCTTGACAGTAAGTAGTTCCTGTCAAGGCTACGGATGACAAAACGGGAAATAGATCCCTACTGCCTGAAGAGCATAGAGTCCGTGGACTGCAGACCGGTTGAAGGCCACCCGAGACAGTACGATAGCCGAGCCCGACACAATATCAGCGCTTAGTATTGTTCATCGGAAATGGCGAGTTGACTTACTAGCTCGTAGTTATGATGATGCCTACTAGTAGATCACTATATCTTTTATCGATGGCAACATAGGCGGCAACAGGCTAGCTGCTGCTGACCAAAACACCAGTTGTCTGACTACTCCTGCGATCGTACGGGACTCTGTGAAGCTTGGAGTTTCGATGTACATAGGCAGGAAGGCTTGGCAAAGAGCCGCCTAGATGAGTGAACGAGGAAGAGGACTGGACATGAAGTACTGCGATGTCTAGCTGTGGTAGGCGACTTCAGGAGTCATGTTATTGTGATCTCTCTTGAGTTGTATATCTTACTTTAACAGGCAGAAAGTGATCACGTGGTTTGGCGTTTCACGCGCCAAACCCCAAATATCATGACTTGGTGGGCTATTTCTCCCCGCTCTATGAAAACTCACCCGGCGCCAGCACTCAATCGTGTCCTTGGTTTCAAAATGGCAAGGACCAAGCGTGTACATCTCAATCAACACCTGAAGTACGTAAAGCACGGTGAACCCAGAGTAAGGACGGAGGACCTTGAGATAAGCTTGGATGAAGATGAAATAAAGTACTGCATTTGCCGTTGTCATGGAGCGATTGAGATCCAGGAAACTTTCAGACTTCTACCGGAAGAAGGGCAGGATATGAACACTCTGGCCGTACTGCGTCAGTATTCCGCCTGTGCTAAATTTAATGATGGCTAGTCTTAGGCTATTCTTTTAGACACACAGAATGGCTTTGTCTGCCTCGAAGCACGGGTCTCAGATGTCAGCGTTCCATTGCTTGGCCTGGACTTTGACGGCCAATCCGCCCATGATTTCCGTGTCAAGGTATCCGATTTGGGCAAGACGCCGTCCTTCCTGCAGCTTAGACCAGGCGAACCGTTCTACGTCAGAGACCTGTGCTTCACCTTGGTATCGGAAGAACAGAATGATCAGTATATCCAGCTGGCTTCCTCTGGCAACATACCTTCCTATGAAGAGTATAGTCAACATGTCAGCCAGATGGTTCTCGAATCGCAGGCGCCTTTACTGTCATCGCCGGCCCGAATGAAGAGACTTCACGCCAGTCTGGAAACGCCCAAAAGATCCCAACTTGTCAGCTCTCCACTTGCTAGGATTAATACCCCCGAAACTGCCCGAAACCACGCTGTGAGAGTGGAGATACTTGACCGTACCGAGGAACCTCTTCGGACCATCAATCACAACACCCGCAAGAAACGGAAACCGTTACCTATTCCACGATGTGGACTAGCTGATGAACGTCAAATTGACGGAGTCGATATTCCCATTAAACCCAGAGGCTTGGACGTGAAGACTGAAAGACTCAGTCCATTGGTAGATACTGTACCCAATGTGTTTGCCAAGGAACAGACAAAGACGTGGGTGTCGTCGCCCGTTCCGGGCCCTACATCGGTGTATAAGGACCAGGACAGCTTGGCTGGTATACAGGCGGCAGGACTCACACGTAGCGCACTTCCGAAGCCTCCGACTCCGTCCCTTGATCCAGCAGTGTCACCTTCCTTGTCCTTCGGTCCCATATCCAACCCAAAGACTCCATCTATCAACGCTTCATTACAGGCTCTCCCAGCTAGTTTATCAGAGCCTCCCAGCTCGACAAGAAGCACAAGATCAGCTGTACGAGAAGACCTCCACCGTTTGACTACGCAAGACGACGGGCTGCGTATTCTGTTCTCGAGTGCGACGACAATTGGAGATTCCAGGATCTTTAAGAAATTCCTCACGCAGCAAGGAGTAGAGATTGTCCACGATATCAAGGACGCCACTTGCTTCTGTGTTGGGAAAGAAGAGCTGAAAAGGACGACCAAATTGATCTTGGCTGTTCTCAAGGGGATCCATATCATTAGAGACACTTGGGTTACCGATAGCGCTAGGCTCAAGAAATTACAGGACATCGAAATGTATATAGTCAAGGACCCTCAAAGAGAGCAGGAATGGGGAATAAAGCTCGACGAAGCCATCGAGAGGGGCAAGCAGGGATTGAGAATCTTCCAGGGGTGGACTATCATATTCACTCCCTCCGCAAAGAAAGACCTTGGAAAGACCAGCTTCTCAGATCTCAAAGAGATAGCAGTTTATGCAGGTGCAGAGAGTGTCACTACGACAACCCCCAAAAAGAGCCCAGGCCCACTCCCCTCGACTCTGTTCATCGGCACCCCGGAGGACTTCACCCAGCCCAAGTCACAGAGTCGTCGATATTATACCAAGGACACCATCAGTCTGAGCATTCTTCGAGGTATTCTTGATGAGGAAAGTGATGAATTCCTTATCCAAAATGAAACGAGTGCAAGCAAGAAACGGAAGCGATGAATGGAAGGTTTTCAAAACCATAACGTATTGTATGAAGGCAATGCCTGATTTGATGGCGGCATAGCGTGGGAAGTTGCAGTGGGTGGCGTCTGCTCGTGTCTGATACCCCCTCCTATGCTTCGCATTCAGTGTGCTAGATGTACCCACTTAGCTATATCGCTGAAGAATAAACCGAGGCCATACCGCTCGCCGTTTCCATGCTTCATACTTTGTAAACCATCCGGGTATCGACCGAGAGCATTTGAAGTTAGGTTGACAATCATACTGCTGACGAGCAGAATTGACTGCAACTTCACACTTGAGACTCGCCTAAGTCATTGCATATCTTGTATGTGAAGCCTTTGTTTGACACACCACGACCCGTTCCCCCCTCCGCACCACGCCCTGGACATATTCGCAAAGAATGGCTTTTGCAGCCTCTAGGTATGACATCGCTCCCGTTTCATTTCATAATTCAAAACGTCAATCATCTGACACAATGCCTTCTGTGACATTATCTCGGCTGTTTGCCTGCAGACGACACTGAACAACTTGTCTAGTTTGCATGGTTTCCTCATGTCCCATGGGTGAATTGATTTAGTTGATCGCTCTGATCACAATACTCCATTGTCTCCGAATGATTTCCCTGTAAGTGAGAAGGTGAGCCACCACTATCTCTCTGACAAGTACCGAACTTTCTGATTGGCCTAGTGACACCAACTTCGAAAAGTGATGAACTGCGGCTCCTGAGGCGTGAAACGAAGGCCAACACTACCCTCGGCGCAACGGACGTCTAGGCATCTGAATGAGCGCAGGTATTCAAAGAATGAAAACGTTCTCTATCGTGATGACCGTACGACTAGTAGTGCACAGTTTTGTTACGATCGAGCGTCCAGGGGGGATGCAAGGCCAAGGAGGGCAGCTAACCTGGTCCTATCGTGTTCTTCAATGTGGGATCGAAGAAGGCCGCGTTGTTACCGCCGAGACGATCAGTCCTGGATGACGAGGGGTGTGTCAGGACACGGCAGGTCTCGGCGACAGAGGTAAGCCCGGTAGTGGGACTGGCAGCTCGTGAGGAGACACTGCAGGTAGCTTGTTCGACCAATTTCTATGCAGTCTCTCTGCGGGTAGCTCTTCGTACGATCTACCTTCTGGCAATTCAAACGGCGCTAATCTGTACCCTGTATCCCGACAAAGTGGCATCTCTTGAGGCCAGTGCTCATTGGTAGGCAACTCTGGCTTAGAGAACGTCGCGCCAGGTTCTGAAAAGTCGGCTTTCTCAGGTCCTTCAGAGCGTACGTTCCGAGCTTTTCGCCGCCGTTTTCGAAAGACTACCACTCCAAAAGCCGCAGCGACACCCAGTAAGGTACCCGCTACACATCCAAGCGCAATGCCAGTCTTAGCACTAGTGTTGAGACCTGGAGATCTCGGTGAAGCTGATGCCGTGACAGTCGTTAACGATATGGTACTCGGACTTGTTGTAGCTGAAGCTGAAGCTAGTGAGCTACTCGGTATGGACGAAGATGATAATGTCGGTTTTGCTGTTGAGCCTATACCCCAGGTAGTTGGTGAGAGATTTGGGTCCTGCTTGTTGATGGTGAAGACCTCGCTTCCATTTCCCAACTCATTGTAATCAATCGACCAATGACAGTCAATGGGAAGTGAGGAGCCTTTAAGGTCGAGGTTCGACAACAGTACACTACGGGTGTCATTGGCAAGAACCTCAACATGAACGACTAGCCATGTTCCGTCAGGCTCAGGATCTTCATCGATGCGAGAATAGTTTCGGAAATTCCCAAGGCCGTGACTTACCTTTAAGATTGCTCAAACCACACCAAAGGTCGAGAAAGGGACCTTGGAAATGTATAGGTAAATAAGTAGAGCTAGTAGCCATATGGGGTCAGTGTCAATCAAGATCGACGTTAAAGACAGCAGCATAGATTTGTTAATAAAGGGATACAAGCCAACATACATCCATGAAACCTTCACCGTATCGCCGTAATTATAGGTAAGAGGGGGATCGGAGAAGGTAGTGGGGATACCGGGAGGATAGATCCACTGAGTGCTGTTCTCGGCGATCGCCACAGTGCAACAGCACACAAGCAGAGAGATCAAGCCTTTCATAGACAAGTGGTGAAGTGAGAACGAAAGATAGGCCACAGATGAAACGAAGAAAGCGAAACTTCGTGAGGTTGACGAAAAGCGGCGGTCTCGTCTTTGACAATAGTGGGCGCCAAGGATCCTGAAGGATTGGACCGAAACACGGGGCTGGGTATCCAGGCGACTTCTCCTGCATGCATTAGCGTAGGAACTAGGCGCTGAGACTATGGATGTGATACACTTTTGTTGTTTTCCTGAAGTACCTTAGATCGGCTCGGTTGCCTTTCCGATGGCCTGGAGTGCCCATCCTGGATCTCGTCGATCGGATCATCACGCATGTGACGAGCTTGCTTGCAGAGCTGTTTTCAGCCAGAGAGCGCGACGAAACATGTACACATATCTGCAATGTCTCGATACCTTGCAAAAGGTGAGATTGATAGAGCACACTATTGCTCATGCTACCACATAGATGAAAGCCATTACTGGATTGCCTTGCGTTGTCGATCATGAATGAGGAACGATCTGCCAAGACTAGCACTGATCACATCCTCAACATCGGCGTAGCAGGCATCTCTTGGCTTCTTGATGCCCTCGATCCTGAAGTCGCAGGCATTTCCCTGGTCTCAACATTGTGAACATCAGATGGTGCCAGACTATAACCCGGGTTCTGGTCTAGTGGCATCTCATGTAGGAGTTGGGGATGATTATCGGCCGGCATCTCGGGTTTCCAATGGGTCGAAGCGTCGTTAGATTCATTTTCCCGGGATTCGTGCACTTTATTCTGTCCTTCTTCCGCACGACGGGCCTGGAGGTGGCGTGAAATTGTAAAGGCAACAAAACAAAGCCCGACCACAACGAGGCCACCTATTGTGGCGCCAGCGATAGTTCCTTTCGAGACAGTAACGCCAGAGCCTTGAGAATTTGTAGCAGTATCCGTAAGGGGCGTTGGTGTCGCGATTGCAGCGATCGTTACTACGCTAGCGACCGAAGTCGGAGTTGCGCTTGATAGGGTTGCAGTCGTAGCTGCTAGGTTGGCAACTGATGAGGAAGTAGTTGACGTCTCCGTCGACGCTGTCCAGGTTTTGGCAGAAATTCGTGGATCCTGATTATTGAGTACGAAATATGCGCTATGACTATAATTCAAGGCCCCACCAAGTGTAGCAGAACAATCCAATGGAAGCGGCCAGCCCTTCAGATCGAAGTTGCTAAGGGATAGCAATTCGGTCCCGTTCAGAGGAACTATCTTGTTCCATGCTGGAGAAGATCCATATTCAGTATGTATGCAGCCTCGGCACTCAATGAAAATGGAACTAACGCTGTATGTTGCTATTCCCGCAATAGAGTGCCATCGTGTATGGATCGTTTTCGGTGGACGGATAAGTAGAGGTCCATTGGAATTTGATGGAATCCCCATAGTTCACGTTCAGTCCAGAAAAATCGACAGCCCCGCCGTCATTAGGGTCGGCCGGGTAGATCCACGTTGAATCATTCTTTGCAAACGTTCCAGCAGCTGAAAAAAGAAACAAGAAGTTTTGACCCTTCATAAGCAATGAGGACAGGAAGCGCTAGCTAGATGGCATGAACAGAATATGTTTGAAGTGAAGTTGGTTGTAGAGATAGTTGAACCAAGCTTATCACGTTGAAAACAAACACCAAAAGCAGCAAAGCAAGAGGTATATGCAGCACGAAATCTAGGGGCCAATACGAGCTGGAATCGATACGGTAGCGCATTTACACAGCCTCCCGGGTGTTATGGGAATAAAGTACCGATGATCGAATGGATCATAGCGTCGCGCAACTCTTAGCCTGACTTCCTACACTAGAGTCATGTGTCAAGACTTTGAAACACTTCAATGAAATGCAAGAACGCCATTGGCTGATGATAGGTCTTTGAGGAGACCCCTGAGAGATCAGCGGCGTAGAGGTCGTATTGAGGAGCAGCTTCCCTGCGCGGTTGGCGGCAACGGTGCGTACGATAAGCTTGATAGCCCTTGCAAATCCGCGAGCATACGGAGTAGGGCTGTGACTAGGTCCGGTCCTTCATTTCAACTCCGCTTATGCCTTGTTGGGGTAGCTACATGGGGTAAGCAAAGACGACCGGAGTCCCATGATGATCGGAGGATTCCATCTCTTGGCCCCGTAGATGAGTCCTTCGATGCAGTCAAGGGTGGAAGACGACGAGGAATCTCCAAGTTATGGCCATTGGCGAACGGTCCGTAATCAATATTTGACAATAATTCCGTGGACCTAGAACATGGCATACTGTAATTACATCCTCCGATGGCAGTAGCGAAGTCAAATAGGAGCTCCAGCGACTAGCGGTGGGGCGTCGATTACTTACCTTACTTGATGTTGGAGTCTGCGCACCCAATCATGGGATACCATTTACCGCGCGACCTGGACATGAAACGCCAAAGCCGGCGATCAAAACTAAGTACTTAAGGGCCCTCTGCACCAATGGATGAGCACCATTTACCGCGCGCGCCATGACGCCAACGTTAGCCTCGTGTTGATCTGGCGACTATTCTAGCGTATCCTAGAAGAATTCACCCCCTTCTGGTCCAAACTTACTTCTGGTCCAGCCCTAAGGGGCTAGCGTCCCGGAGCTGTTCATTTCCGTACCCGATCCTCGTCCGGGGTTTCGTTCCGGGGTCTCTTAGGCCAGAATACTGTCGCCTTTATAGATCAACAACCAGGCCAGTTATAAGAAATATTTCGCAGTAAGAACTATTTAGATTTAGATACTCTATAATTCTTGTAGCAAAAATCAGTTATCAAAATCGCTCGTTATGGAAGTGGAGGGCGTGAACCAGAAGTAAGTGTGGACCAGAAGGGGGTGAATTCTTCTAGCGCATGCGAACATGTTTCGCTGGACCTTGAGAGTCGCAGCACAATTCAGCTCCAAAGTCGCTTATATAAGCCAAGGATATACATGGCAATTCTTTCGCCTTTCTTAGGGTACATAGCAGGCTTCACCACATCAATATGGCAGGGTTGATGCGTAACGACCATGAGAGGACTACTATTCTCCGGCAATCCCGTTTCATGCGTGCGCATGTGGAGTAGCCACAGCGCTTACTAACGTGCTGCTGGATCCTGTCAATTGAACCCAAATCGTTCCCGTGTCGGCTATGGGTGACTAATATCCTTATTCAGCTCACTGTACGGAGGAGCAAGCGCCAACAGGGACCGGGACGCCTAAGAGTTTCATTCGAGGTCTAAGTACCAGAGGTGCGGTTCCCGGGGTAACCTGTTCCGCTAGTTCACTGAGGGATTGGTGCCACTTCCATTAGCCCTGCTCAAGACTTTTGGTGTCAACCTCCGTAGGCTTGTTCATGTATAGCTACATCCTTCGCTGCTACTGCTAAATCTCCTCTTCGTTTCGCATAGCCTTCGTTCTCTTATCACATTTCTTCTAGGATACGGTCTTTTAAAACTTTTATTGGGCCACGACGCGCACATAGCGTAGCGGAATATGCCAGATATCATCATATAACGGGGAATGGCATGGCGCGACAGCGACTCCTATTCATAGGCGTTGGGGCTGTTCTGATCATCCTGTATACTTACTTCTTCATCTGGTCTGATCTCCCATTACATATCCAACATCAGTCTTCTGGGTCCTCGGGCCTTGATTCAGAGGGAATCCCGGCGCGGCTATGGCAAATCTATACCTTTGCTAATCTAGAAATCGATGCCTTTCTACCTCTCATGCAAAGCTGGATCACGACAAATCAAGACTATGCGTACACTCTAGTGAGCGACGACGGCGCCAATGTCTTTGCTCGCAAATATTATGCCGACCGTCCCGAAATCCTTCAGCCCTTCCTTGACCTGCGCTTCCCTATCATCCGTACAGACCTTTTGCGATACATGATACTCGAATCGGAAGGTGGCATATACAGTGATCTGGATACAGATGTAACAAAACCTGTGTCGCAATGGGTGCCCGAGGCCATGAAGAATGAAGTCCACGCGATTATCGGCATCGAATATGATCAGCTCGACAATGAACCATACATCGGAATGTCCGAGAAGCTTCAATTCTGCCAGTGGACGATCGCGGCCAGTCGTGGGCACCCTATCATGAAACGAGCCGTGCAGGACGTCGTTGGAGCCCTGCATACTACTGCAGAAAACCATCATACACCGATCGCTCATCTCAATCTCACAGATGACGAGGTGTTGAGAGTGAGCGGGCCAGTCATCTGGACTCGGGCCATCATGCAGACAATATCCGATGCAATGGGCACTATGGTGGATTATAGGAATTTCACCGGTATGAAGGAACCCCAGCTGTTTGGAGATGTCTTGGTTCTCCCGATCGATGCCTTTGGGACGGGCCAGTCTCACTCCAATGCTAGAATGGATGGAGGAGGCGACACATACGTTCGGCATATGTGGAAGGGATCATGGAAGCATAATTGGAACAATTGACCGACATGCAAGAACCCAACGAGAAACAGTACCTTGGGCCACGGTGACCGCCTAGCCTTTTCCTCCTATCGCACCGTTTGTGTCGAACCGATGAATATAAGATATATCTCATCCTGATATTATCAGGCAAACAAGCACGTCGATACCTACCAGTGATTGGTGCATCACCTTATCCGCCAGATAGCAGAGGCCCGTATTGCTGTCTCCAAACAAACATCAAATCCAACGGACGCGATACAAGCCCGCTGTACTTATATCTGCTACCAATCTAAGGAATCATGACGAGCGGGAGCAGGGAGACTTACGTTAGCGAGCGCTGAAAATGAGCTGAAGATCCGCTGATGCAGCCATGGACTGCGCAGTCTCTCCGAAAGCCCTCGGAACAGAGACCTATGGTATTGCGAACATTCGAGTGGTTTAGACCTTGTTGCATGTCAAGGTCTGGACAAAGCTGTCTAGCACTATACCTTTCCAAAGCCATGCTCTAAGCCCTGCAGCCACATTTTCGCTTTATGGGTAGTCTTGTGTGAGGAGACGGAGAGCTGTTTGTTAGGGATAGACAATGTTGTAATCAGTATCGATGTAGCCATCAGCGGCGACAGTATCTCTTAAAATATAGCCTTCAAACAATCTAATCGAAGTACTTGACACCGGGTGCAAAACGTTGATATGATTTGTTTGTATGGGTCTATTTACTCGAAAACCATGATGATGCGGAATAGGAAGCAGTAAACATCAGAATCATGTTAATCATGACCGCAATACACGGCGCCTGCCAAACCTACAAAGTATGAAGATATTTATGCCACAACTCAAATTTCGAATTCTTCATTGAGCCAATGTCGAGCCACGACTTTGCCCTCATCCATTCCCTTTCTCCGCACGATGATGGCTGCATGTGAGTGTCTTACCTTGGTGATATGCACACGATGTTTTCGAAAGCCGACATCGTCCAAAGCTTGCACCATAGCGAATTGCTCCGGCGTTAGTGCTAATGTTTGGAAGTCGTCGTGACGGGACGAACAGCGCTTGAGCCTCGAAGTTGTAGAATTGGATCGCGGTTTTTCGACGTGACCTCCATCCCGCGTAGGCGAGTCACTCGAATCACTGTCATCTGTATCTCCGATCGGGAGATAGTGCTGTCCTTGTGAAGAGTTCATGTTCTGGACCGCACCTTCCATAGCGCTTCGTGCATTTTCGACTAAGAGAGGTATACGGTAGCTGCCAAGACCAATGCCAGCTTTTCCTTCTTCGTGCATCTTAATTCTCTGTTGGCTGCGGACAGACTGTATGCCAGAGTTTATAAGGAATACGACAGTACCAACTGGTATCAAGACGACTAGCAAAGCGAAGATGGGAACGCTTTTGAATAGTGTTTGGCTACCACCTGTGAGACGGGTAAACAGTGTTGGCTGTATCGTTGGTGGCTTGATCCTGACAGGATCGGTAGGGTCGAGGATATTGGGAGCATAGTCTGCAAGATAATTTAACTCTACCGCCTCCAGGTCTGTAAATTGGTCGACAGTTGAAATGCAGGTTGTATAGTATGGGGCAGACCGGTCGTTTATGATATTGGCATATAAGACACGATGTTTAAACCGTGCTAGGGCAAGCATGAAAACACTGCTAGGGTCCGCGAGAACGGCAAGGAGGGGTCTTCCGGTGTCTCGAAAGCTATCGATTGTGAAGAGTTGACGACCGGAGACCGAGAGTGTTCGGCTACCAAGGATATTCCACATGCGGTGGTGAGCTCCAAGTAGCGGCGTCCTCACACCCAGATGGGGCGTCGCAAAGGTCGTGAAGTTGATGGGTTGAATCTTGTCGAACCAGCCATTCGAGTAGAGAAGGCCTATAGCGTATCTGGCGACTAGGCCTCCCAAGGAATACCCAACGACGCTAAGCTTCCTAATATCGCACCCATTCTTTTCCAGATCATGTATGTAGGTCTCGATCTCGTGAGTAACTCTTTCCCCGCCCAAGTCGACGCCATCATAGGTGAAACTGTCGGAATTTGTCTTTGCCACAAGGATATGCAGTTCGTCTTCAGCGTACTTATCGCGGAGAGCTGTGGCGACATAGGACATGTGCGTTGGATTACCCCAGAGCCTGACCAGACGTCAACACGATGAGTGAAGCTAGGACAAGCACAGTTCGGTACTCACCCATGGACAAGAACACAAACATGGTCAGCCTTACTAGGCTGCCCAGTACCGACCATCCGCTCATTGGCTTCCATCGAAGGCGCTTTAAACAAAGGATATTCTGTATTTTAGTTTGTACTCCAAGTGTAGTCGTTCAAAAGCAGGTGAAGGCAACCGCACATGCACAATATAATCTACCAGAATCCACGACAGGATGCATCGCATGACAGCCACAGAGGACGAGTACGATGAGCAGGGATTATCGGGCCGTCCCGCTGCCGAATACCTTATCTAGTCCCTGGTACTGTGATCCAGGCTGGTTACCCCGCCAACGATATGGCCTAGTTAGTCATCATGCTGTCGTCTTGTAGCCATCGGCCTGTCAGATAGATTCATGAGTCTTCCACCTCCCTACCCCAGGAACGTGTCTTGTTGGTTTTCTGGTACGTGCCGACCCTGGTCCCAACTCAACATGTCCATTGTCCACCAGTATCATTTCCAGTTTCAACATCCACATGAGTCGTCCTTTTCGAGATTACTATTAAGGCAGCCTTCACAGACGGCGTTTCTTCTATTCCTACACTCTACGTCACGGGTCTCCAGGTACCATCTTGTATGACGTTTGATCCTTCACTTGAATCCATGTCCACCCCTCGGCGAAACGACAATACCGACAATCGTTCCCCTCCACCTTGACCCTCAGATCTCGTTCAGTACACTTCAATTCATCTCATGAACACATCTTTAGCCAACGACATCCTACCCCGTCATTCACTTGATGATCGCAATTCAACCGTTCCTCGTCTCCATGTTTTCTTCCCTCGGTCTTTTCAAGCAGATCCAATGCCCCGAGCAATCTCACTGCTCCCTCTCGAACTGCATTTTTTCACACCATGTATCCTCAAATGGCAAGACCGCAGAATGTGAGCATGCGCATTCCTCGCCCGAAGGCCACATCTTTACCTTGGCTCCTGTGCCAAAACCCCCAATTCCAGACGACGAAACTACAGCTAGCTATGAGCCATATCACCCGCGCAAAAGGCCCCGTCTTGGTAATGAGAGAGAAGATGATGTCTATGTACAAGCCAGTGTGCCTGACGGGCCAAGACGTCAACCATTGGCAGATCAAACCACAACTGAGAGCGAGTCTTCGAAGCTTCCTTTTACGGCGACCACGAAGGTTACTCCACCACCACTCAGAAATCCGAAAGGCGAAGTCACTGGGCACGCCTTGAAAAGTAAGGCTGCCCGTGATCTTGTCGCGAAAGCTGAGGCATCAGTCAAAGCTAAGTCTATACAACATATGAGGCTCCAGGCTACACTTGCACCAGCCAAACAAATCTTTGAAGTCTCTCTCAATCCGAGAATGCTGCACAATCCACCGGCACCTCACGCTGTCCGAATGCAGCTTATCACTCTATTACACGACCAGATGGTCCGACTTAACGAAGCAGTCTCGCATAGTCAAGATGAGTCTAAATCGACGCTGAGTCTTCCTCCTCATGATTTGGTTCGAATGGCTCTCGCAGAGGAAGAGAACGTCGCCAAGCAGAATCCGCCTGTCTATATGAATGTCATCAAATTACGAATAACTAAGCTGAAGAAGATGAAGTTGGAGGCATGGAAGGAAGAAAGGCTAAAGCAACTTGAGAAAGGTAATTCTGTCCAAGCCGGTACAGGTCCCGAAAGTGTTCCCAAAGCCATCGGGACCGGTCTGAACCCCGCACAAGAAATCACATTCCTGTCTCGGATGCTCGCGAAGCAACATCAGTTGACGAAGTTCGGGTATGTCGCACAGGCGCCGAGCGAACAAGAGATATCAGTTGCTCGTGAGGGTGTTGAAGCAGCGCAAGGTTGGGAGCAGTGTGATCGATGCAAAACTCGATTTCAGGTCTATCCTGGAAGACGGGAAGAGGATGGAGCTTTGACGTCTGGAGGTACATGTTCTTATCATCCTGCTAAGCCTCGGAGGCCACTCGCGAAAGACAAGGCAGACGTTGGAGTCAGGGACTCCTTGTACGCCTGTTGTAACGAAAGCGTGGGAACGTCAGTAGGCTGCACTAAGGCTCCAACCCATGTCTTCAAAGTCTCCGACCCAAAGCGGTTGTCGCTTTCCATGCCGTTCAAAGAAACGCCGTCCAAGCTAATGACGCCAGGCCCAAAGATCGCTGTTTGCTTTGATTGCGAGATGGGTTATACTACGGTGGGTTTAGAGCTGATACGCCTAACAGCAACATCATGGTCGACTGGGCAGGAGCTACTCGATGTTCTTGTCAGGCCCTTAGGCGAGATACTGGATCTCAATTCCCAATTCTCGGGCGTTTGGCAGACAGACTACGCCAGAGCTCAGCCTTACGATCCAAATACTGTAAACAACAAGCAAGATCTCGAAGACAATACTGATTCCAAGCTTCGACTGGTTGGTTCGCCGTTCATCGCTCGTGACCTACTGTTCGATCTCCTCACGCCAGAAACCCCACTCATTGGCCACGCCCTCGATAATGACCTCAACACCACACGAATCATTCACCCATCGATTGTCGACAGCGTCCTCCTCTACCCTCATCCTCGCGGCTTGCCCATACGATTTGGGCTGAAGATGCTTATGAAAAAGCATCTAGATCGAGATATCCAGATGGGGGGTGCTGACGGGCATGACTCGAAAGAAGATGCTCGTGCTGCGGGAGACTTGGTTAGGCTGAAAGTTGCGGATACGTGGAGGGCAATGCAGCGTGATGGGTGGACTGTGAACGAGACCGATTTCTTGCGCCCTTTGCCATCGGTGTGTTCGAAGGCGCAACCATCTGAGTTGTGCGGTCCTTTAATCCAGGCGTAGGAATCTTCAAGGTCTCAGAAATTGGCCCTAGATATCTCTAGACACATTTCGACTGACCGGGTTTCGTGCTTACCCGGGCCTTGGCCCTAGAAGGCTTAACCCAAATGAGACTCTTCCAAGTGATACTGCATTCTCCTGCTGAGTATACTGAGTGGTAACCTTTCATCCGGTCTCTTCGGCTCTCTTATATCTTCATGATTTAGTGCATCGCCTTTGGCGTCATAAAGGGCATTACTCATGGCTTTCTCAACCCATCAGTTCATTAGCATTGCGGTGGGTCACGTTTGGACCCTCAGTCTTTCAGATTCCTACCAAACCAGTCAGCTATGTTGCTTGACTGGGAGTCATCATGCGAGCAGCTCTAAAGTCTCACGGGCGCGCTTTATTCTACTTTTTCCTTTTCGTTCTTTCGACATAGCAATTCATGAGGTAAAATTTCACAAGCATACCATCTATGATATGGCGGACTATGATCACTTAAATCGCAATGTGGATAGGAGCATGCCTCTTACTCTGGATAGACGTAATCATATTCTTTATCTTGACTGGCGCCTGTTGGCCTGTGATAATTTATTCATAAGTAACATGAAGTAAGTTTGATCATGGTCATTGCAACCTCTGGCTTCAGATCTCGTGTGAGCACCCATCTACGTCGCCAAATGTACTCATACTAGCTAGTTACCACGCGAGCGAACTCAGTTGTGGTTGGTCCGAAAAGACAAAGTAAGATACAATGTCCACCACGCTACAATGTTAGCCAGGATTTATTGTTGTATGCTTGGTTTTACTTCAATAAGTCGACGCTCGAAGTCGACATGTATAGACCACTGAGATCTTCAATATACCTAGGTATTACGAGACGTAATGATTCAATCTGTACATGTTTCCTGGAAAATTTGGCCACAGATGACAGCTTGAGCAAGGATCAAAGACTTGGAGGAATGATGACTTGCTCGATCTATCATTACTCTGGCTGAGACTCCGTTGTTGGGCACGTGAACGGGTTTTACGTTAGATTCCAATTGTGAAGAACCAGCACCGCCAAGAACATGTATGCATCTGAAACCGCACTAGCGCCTGTCGTCATATCAATATCATCAAACGGTCGACCCTCGGTTACTTCTCCAGTTTCCCGTCCATTACTCAGGAAGTGCTTTCCTATAAAGATCGCCTCGATCCTCCATGTTTCCACAGTGACCTCCTGTCCCCCGGAACAGTCCTGATGCGGTACCAATGATCTGGCCAACCAAGACATGAATGATGCCTCTTCCAGCTCAGACCACCCTCGACTGGACCTCGACTCGCAAGACGAGCTCGAGTCCGCAGCGGCGCCAACAAGTGATGATGATGCCGGCATAGCACAGCGGCGGAAGCGAGTCCAACAGGATCAGAAAGCTGCCTTTCTAGACCATTTGATACGGAATGTCGATATCATGATCTATGCACAGCTTTCTGTGCTTTATTACATGGAGTATGTTCCTCCACAGCTGTTCTTTTAGACCCCGCATGTTGACTCCAGGTTGCGCAGCTGCTCCTTTCCCAAATTCATTCTCCGCGCTCTGCCCCAGTGGTTCTACTTCACCCCCAAATCTCCGATCTTCCCTCCCCCTCCGCTGGCGCATCGCCCGTACATCGGTGTCATATTCGGCCCCAACATCCTGTTCGCACTGTTACATCTCCTGCTCCCTCCGCCGGCAGCCGGTGAAGCAACGAGGGGGTATCTACACGGGGGCTTGTTGATCGACTTTGTAGGGCAGAAAAGCCCCGTCAGCCGCTGGAGGTTGGTTGCATTGGACATTTTGGTGCTGATGTTGCAGATCTTGATGCTTGGGATCACCCTTGAGAGGACGAGCGTGAAAAGAGGTGATGAAGCCGTGGCAGTGGTGCCGGAGGTGGCGATGGAGCCTCAGCAAGACCATGATCTCGAGGAAAGGGGGATGCTGAGGCAGGATCTTGGATATACGGAAGACATTGAGCTGCGTGACCTGCATCATACCTCTTCTGGTCGCACTGGTGGCGATGAGGACAGGGAGAGAGATGAGTTATTGACAGCCGCAGATGTCGGAGCAGAGCAACATCCTCTCGATTCTTACTACACAGGCGAACACGTCATTGCCAACATGCATGTTTTGAACACCATACGCGCACAGTGGCAGGCCACCGGCGTAGCAGCAGATGGGTCTGGTGCGTCAGCTGCTTCGGGTGTCCAGGTGGCAGCCGTGGCTGCTGCTACTGGGAGAACTTTCACTTTCCGCTTGGGCGAAGAGATGCAGAGAAACTCTTAACGTAATGGTATATGGGCGTTCTCAATAAGCATGGGGTCTTGGACCCCTGACGGAATTGTATATGGGCATTTACAACAAGCATGGTGTCTGGAGTGTTGTTCATATTCAATGGGATTGGGACATTTGGATTTGCGGCATGATACGAGCACGAAAATATCAGCATTGTTTCCCTAGCCTTGGGAATGCATTGGACATCATGTCGTTAAAGTCTACCTAAACTACGTTTTCGGTAGCACGCCCATCTTAGGCGGTAAGACCAGCGCACTTCTGTCATTCCGGCGATAGAAATCCGCAATAATCATTGCAGTTTTCTCCGCCTGATCTTCATGAATGAAATGGCCCGCTTCGGGAAACACTTGCAGTTGATACTTCCCCTGCATCTGGCCAATCATCAGTTCCTTATCCAATCGATCCGTTCCTGCGAGCACCAGCAATTTGCCCCCTTTCGCATCGAGAAACTTTCGGCTGAGGCCGGCGAACCAACCTTCCCAGTATGGTTGTGTGGCTGCGAGGTCGGTACGCCAGGTCCACGGCTGGGCTGCATTGGTAGATTCACGACGGAGAAGGGAGGGCACAGAGATGCGGGCGGAGATGGTGCTGCGGATTGTTCGAGAGCGGGTGCTGTGTTGGATGAGAAACGTGACGTTGGGAAACAATGTCATGGTACTTACTGCCATTCGATGCCTGAAGCGATGGAGGGAAAGCTTTTGGGTCTAGTTGTGAGATAGGTCTGCATGCTCTGAAGGGCATCGATTGCGGACCCTTCGACAACATCCAAAACAGCATAACCCAGTATGGCATTTCCGAGCCTACCGCTCATGGCGAGGTCCGTGACGACCGCACCGCCAAGGCTGTGACCAATGAGGAGAAGGCCGGGGAGTTCGGTCCAAGCCATTTCCCTCTGAGTCAGGTTGATCACATTCAAAAGATCGTGGCTCAAGGTATCCAGGCTTAGATCGAAGACGGGGCTTCCTGATGAGACTCCGAGATTCTCTACGATCGTCTCTCCATGGCCCCGGGCGTCGAGAGAGAGAACGCCAGCATTGGGAAGGGCTTTTATGATCTCCGAAGCAAAGAGAGCGAACGATAGACCCGAGGAGCCGGCTCCGTGATGCGTGACCAACAATGGCCCTTTGCCCGTCGGTGGTGTGATGTAGGCGTGATACGTAATAAGCTCAGAAGATCCGGAGGCCTTCAGATAGAGCTCACGAGTAAAGTAGTCGTTCCAAGGGAGCGGATCCAAAACTCCCCTCCTGGCGGTGGATCTGGCAAGTCAAGGTTTAGAAACCTTCATTGCACCGTAAGTAGCGGCATGCTTTGGATGCTTGCTATCTTTTACAAGAAAAAGGGATAATGAAAGGAGAACAAGAGCAGCACCGTAGCCGACATTAACCCCGAACAGACTTGAAGCTCAAGGGGAGTAAACGAACCCCTTAGGTCTGGCAAAAAGATGCTTACTTGGCGACGGTCTGATTGTCCCAGTCGAGGAAGCAGAAGACGCAGAAGAGGCTGAGGAAGAGTCGTCGTCCTGGGTAGAGTCAGGCAATGGTTTCAGATCATCTAGTTCATCCTCTTCATCATTATCGAGCAGCTGATTGGGCGGTTCGAAGGGTAGACCAGCGAGCTTGGCCTTGGCGAAAGAGCGTTGAAGGTCACTCATCGTCCGCTGTTCATGCACATTGGGCGAACTAATCTGTGCTTTGCATGTGGACATTGATACTGTACGTTGTAGGCATCACATGGCCTGTTGAAATAGCCGCGGAATGCATGCTCAGTAGTGGATGTCGAAGGTGGCAAGCATCAAGAATTCGACGAGACCAGACTTGCTGGGATCTACAGACATGACGGCTCGAGATGACGCTGCTTGGCTGTCGCGCTTTGCCAGGAAAGGTCCAGTCCAGTCCAGTCCCCGCCCATGTGCCCCAAATGTGCCCCTCTGTATCAACTTTGTTATCATAGCTTTTCCGAACCCATTTCCTCTCCCTTCACTGCTCCTCTTGTCTGTGTCCTCTGTAAGAATGCTCTGTACAAATCTCGTCTGACCATAGAGAATCGGTATGAGCAGAATTCGGTGGGAAATGATATCATCGCTGGACACTAACTGAACTAAATAGAGAGCTTGCCTCCTAGGCAAAAACATCCTTGCCCGAATTCCTCCTCAGCCACATCCCCCACTCCATCTGCACAACGAGGTCTCCATTCTTGTCAATAGAAGATAACCATGGTCTCACTGTGGGGCTCCAAGAATGGCGAGGAGCGCTCTGAGGGTGATGAAGCTGAGACCAGTGGCGATGATAGCCGACAGCAACCTCGTCAGTCCGGAGGGCGTGAGCCAGATGAGAGGACACGACTGCTGCCTCCTCGACATGATGGCTTCCTCGACCCAGACGACCCAGCTGTAAGCTCTCTTCCTGACTCTTATGCCTACACTCGCTTATCTCTTTCTCACCAGGTATCTCCCTACAATCTATGGAGCGTGAGGGCCCTCCGCTACCTATGCGTCCTCTTCCTCGTCATCAGCTTTTTATGGTGGGTACTACTCCTGGTATCCATCTTTGTCAGTCCGCCAATGATGCATTCTCGCGGCTCGGGCTTCTTTGACTTCTCATACACAACACTCACCGTCGGTAATCTTCTTGTCGCCATCCTATTTTTCTCCACTCCCTCCAAGCCAATGGAAATTGGCAGTCTCATAGTTGCCGGGTTCCTCCTGATCGACATGATTATCATTCTGGCGGTTCCCCGCATACGGGCAGAAGAAGGTTGGGTTGGTATCGCTTCAGTGGTTTGGGCCACTGTCATGGCGCTCTACAATGTCCTGACTGACCGAGTGGTGGCCTGGGGCAAGAAAGAGGAGGAAGAACGTCTCACCGGACGCCAGGAGAGCCGCCGAACTCTTCGTGAGTGGTGTGCTGTGCTTACAGCTACAGTCCTGATGGTGGTTATGATCGCTGTCGTCGTACTCTTGACGGCAACTCTCATTCTCCGCGGTCGTGATGCAGGTCTAGCTCCACCAGGAGAGAGATACTATGTCGACGGAGACAAGTATCAGATTCATCTAGCATGTGTAGGTGAGGTGAGCTACAACTCTGAAGGCAAGCGTAACCCTACGGTCCTGCTCGAAGGAGGCGAAACCCCCGTCGAGGACACATTCGATGACTGGATCTACGACGCCTACACAAATGGCACAATCTACCGATACTGCTACTATGATCGTCCGGGCTTAGGTTGGTCCGACAACGCTCCATCCCCTCACTCTGCTGGGATGACATCGGACGCTCTCTCAGAAGCTTTAGCTCGTGCCGGCGAAGAACATCCCTGGGTCCTTGTATCTGCTGGAATAGGCAGCATTTATAGCCGCATCTTCTCCAGCCGCCACAGGCACGACGTCAGCGGCATCATGCTCATCGATCCTCTCCACGAGGATCTGCTTTACAAAGTAGGTAAGCCCGGTCGGGGCTTCGTCCTCTGGGCTCGAGGAATAATCTCCCCCTTGGGCTATGACCGCCTCTTCGGTGCCATCGCCAAGGGTCGTACCCCTCAAGACCGGGTCTATGGTCGTTCGGCCTATCAGAATGGGAAGTACATCAAAGCGAAGCTGCAAGAGAACCTCGTCGCCAATTCGCTTACAAAGAACGAAGTGAGCCAAGCGAGAAATATCCAGGACGAGAACACGCCACTTGTGGTTGTAAGCTCGGGCATTGATGTCCGGAAAGACGGTGAATGGGAGCAGAAACAAAAGGATTTGACAAAAATCACGAACGATCTCGTAAGCTGGGATGTTGTCAATGCCGCCCCCCATGAGGTGTGGACGACACTGGAAGGAAGACAAATCTTGGAGAAGAGACTGGGCGATCTAGTCAAGGGGTAGGATATAATGCTGGAATCGTGTTCGATTGGCAGAATAATAGCATGTTGGACGTTGTCTTGCTGTACCTTTGGTGTTTGGTTGATTGATTTGTTAAGACGTACATAGCCTTGCTCGGGCGCTGGAGGTTTCGTTCTCTTCACAGCGTGTTCATCATCCAGCCTCATGGTCATTCTTGCGGCACACTATATTTATCATCTCTACGAAAAGCCTGCTTTCACCGTATATTGGGTCAAACTCGCGTTGACAGAAGTCGTCCACATCTGGTCCACCAGTAACCCTGAGGTATATCTGTCCACGGGCGTCTACAGTCTCCTGTGATCAACGTAGCATATTAGCAACATCGCCAAAGCCACCACGAACATACGATAGCGGTATCGTTGGAGGTAGGATCTTGTATAACCGTGGTCGAGACCTGATTGCGATAGAAACTGTTATACGGAGTACATGCTGAGATGCTCTGGACTGCAGATCTGGAGAATTCGATAATGCATAGCCCTATCTAATCGGTGACAGACGCTTAAGTGCACTGAACGGCGGACATTTGTCGGGCTCCGGCGCAGCTAGAAGCAGCCCCGGTGCTCGGGCCACGATGCCTCCTATCGATCTATCAAACCACTTCACTTTGAAGCCTGTCGACGATGTTCTCCTGTGTTATTGATCAACATCTCCAGCAACACCTGTCTCAATTCTCTCGCACATTATTCCTTAAGATGAGAGAAGACTGTATAGGCTAAGCATCTCATGAAAAGAAAGTAGGAGGACAGTAAAGGTTATCTCTTTGGGCTATTGTTTATTATTACAGTATTGATTCACTACCGCCTCACCTCATAGATCCGACTTCAGCGTATGTACCTTACCCTTGGAAATGAAACAGACAGGGATCCATAATCGGTGGTCTGACGAAGGCATCTGAAGAAATTTCCAACAGAATCATCCGCAATCTGCCTTGATAGATTAGCTGCTTGTAGGCTTAACACGTACATCTCTCTTGTCACTCTCTTTCCCTCAACATCCCACTCTCGTCTCCACTACCCCGTGATCTTGCAGTTCTTCATAGGCATTGCGCAAACATGGAGGCCAGGGCTCACCATCACCATGATTACAGTTATCTCGGTCAAAAGGACTTTGATCGTTTCCTGAGTCGGAAGTACAAACTCTCAATGAATGGGACCGCTCGTGATATGGTTCAGCGAGTCATCGGTCAGGGCCGACTGCCCCATGTCTGCGTGGTGTGTTATACTTCAGGTCCCATTCTTCGCCTGCCCCAAGCTCGTTGTGAGCCACGAGATAGATCATTACTATCACATGAGTATTGGCATCCGAGACATTTCTCACATTTCATAGATCTGCTTTGATAAGGACATACTGACACCAAAATTGTTCAGATCGGTGCCGGCTTTGCTGGCCTCAGATGTGCGGATGTTTTATCTCAAAGAGGTCTAAAAGTGACAGTCCTTGAAGGACGGGATCGAATAGGTGGGCGCGTGAGTGGACACTCAATGTAAGCAGGTCTGAGGTTAACGTAGTCAGGTTCACCAACACCATCAAGCAGGTCACGCGTTCGATTTGTGTGTTGTCGCGCCGCTAGAACTTATGTGACTTCGCTGATGTCTACAGAGGACCCAACTGGGTAGAAGTTTATGCAAAACTTCACCTCGTGATGGCGCTGATCTTTCTATAATAGATACATGGCACCAACAAGAATCCGATCCTTGAGCTGGCAAAGGAGGTGAAGAGCACTACTTGCTCAATGCCAAACGCTGCGCCTTCTGTCTACGACGAATTGGGCCATCTCGTGGATGGAAAGATTGCAACTGAGCACTACGATATCATGTGGTGTATCATAGGCGATGCCTTCGAGTACAGTAGGACAAACTGTGCTTCCATACCTCCGGAAGAGTCTCTGTTTGATTTTTTCAGAACTGAGCTCTTAGAGAGGAAAGTGGATGCTGCTTCAATAAGATTAGTCTTACAAATGGCGGAGTCGTGGGGTGATTTTGTTGGAGAGCCAATTGAGAAGCAGAGCCTAAAATTCTTCTGGCTTGAAGAATGTATTGAAGGAGGTATGAATGAAATTTGGCGCACTCTCCGTACCTTGCCTACTAAAACATCTCAGAGAATCTATACCTGGCCAGCACATATGAAGCTGTTCTTAAGAAGGTCGCCGGAAGCGCTTTAGCCAAGTCCGATCTTCAACTCTCTACCAAGGTCATATCCATCAACTCAAGGCCAACGACTTCTCATCATAGTTTGTTGACCGTCAACACGACCTGGAACAAAACTCAGACATTCGACGAAGTTGTCGTAACCTGCCCCCTCGGCTGGCTCAAACGGAATACGACCTCCTTCTCGCCCACATTACCTTCTCATATCATCCGATCTATAGAGCACATCTCCTACGGCCGACTCGAAAAAGTCTACCTCACTTTCCCAAACGCATTTTGGCTCATCGATGATGAATCTTCCGCCGCAAAGAAATCGTTCTTCACGAATTGCCTAGCTCCTAAATACACCGACCAGAATCCCAAACACTGGACCATCGAATTCGTCTCCCTTGCCTCTCTACCTGAACATTGCGCGCATGCCACGCTGTTATTCTACATCCACGGACCTTGCGCCGAGCACGTCACCTCTCTCATCAACGGCATAGATCCAACATCTCGCGAGTTTCACGACCGGCTCAACAACTTCTTCGCTCCGTACTACATACGCCTACCGGGCTATGACTCCTCGTCCGCGGAATGCAAACCCTCCAGCATCATCGCAACGAATTGGCAGAATGACGAATTTGCGGGATGGGGCTCGTACACCACTTTTCAAACCAGCAGCGCGGAGGATAACGTGCAGTTGGATGAAGATATCGAAGCGTTGAGGGAAGGCTGCCCCGAGCGCGGGCTCTGGTTCGCGGGCGAGCATACGGCACCGTTTGTCGCGTTGGGTACCACGACGGGGGCTTACTGGAGTGGAGAGGCTGTCGCCGAGAGGCTGGCTGCGGCTTATGGTATGTGAAGAGAGCTGGGAGATATCACAAATGATATCCTGGGCATGCAAGGATGACATCTTGAGGGAGCGAGCCCTTCATTGGGCACAGCAGGCATAATACATGAATGACGAGGCCTCGGCTATAGATAGCACTTGCCTATTAGAATGAATGAAACGATTCCTACTGAAAATATCTATTGACTCGCTGGTCTATACTTCTGACCTGGATATGAGGATTGCATGCGTCCCGATAATGCGAACATGTGAGCCTGCCTGTCCTGGCTTCATTATTAGGAGATGGAAAGCGTATGCTGCCAAGCTCAGAACACACAAAAGTTCAGTGGAGATCATACAACAGCAATCAACAAGATAAGGAGAACCATACTTCGGACTTCTGAGATGAGGCAGAAACGCCCGCCAGACCCGGCGGCTATTCTATTCCACCGCAAAAAGTCAAAATCCGCCCCCAACGCAGCCGCCGTTTCAAAAGGTGAATTTAAGAACGAGCTGATATGTACTAGACACAACCCCAAGATAAGGTATGTCGGGATGTGAACGGCTTCTAATAATCTGCTCGGAGTCTCTACAGAGCGATTGCAAAGAGATGGTCTTCCTTGCTAGAGAAGTGACATTCTGTAGCAAGCCGTGTCTCGAGATCACGTAGCTTGAAGGATGATTAAACATTGGTTCAATTCCAATTGTGTAGCGCTAATATACCTGGAGCGTCTTTGCTCCTCCAACTATTACAGGGTCTAAAGAGATTATGCTAGTCTCCCCTCTTTTCTGCGATTGGCTCACGCTTGGATTATGACCGCTCTGAAACGCTGTATAGGAATCCCTTCGGCGGCTATGCCTCGAATATGGAATTGATCTTCCCATGCGGGGGCTCGCACAACATTAGCAACTGCCCCTGCTTTCGAACTTGAGGGTCGCAAGTCATTGTAACTTTTCAGTATCTTGCACTGCCTTCCCATGATTTCTCTATCATATATACTTTCACGCATGACTGGAATATGAATTGGCAGCCGAAAACGCTGCAAATCTTGCATATACTGTCTTTGCTTATTAAAAGCTCAGTTGCTGCTTCCTCTTCTGTAGCCTCATCTCCATTCTCCACTGGGACGATATGCCCTTCGCCCGCTGCGTACGAAATTCCTATCGGCAATGTCTCTCTGGCAGACAGAACATTTAGACGAGGTGTCGCTGTTTCGATAGGGAGCCCAGGACAAACACTAGCTTTCCACCTGAGTTGGTAGGTCAATAATTTCTGCCGATTTCGAGTTTGATTAACAAGCTGCAGTGAGTTGAACAATACTTATATCTTCGACAACATTACCCAGTCCAATCAGGCCGGCTGTAACGCAAATGAAACCACTGAATGTTTTACCCAAATGGGCGGGTTATTCAACGAAGCCGCCTCCAGCTCGTGGTCCTGGGCTGGGAATTCATCCGCGCTCTCTACCGCGTCCGAGGCACTCCCTCTGATTAATCCGAAGCACGACACTGATCTGTGGGCTACTGATGTACTCGCTGTAACATCGAGGAAAAATCTCACTGATGGACTGTCTGTACAATCGACGCAAACTCTTTCCGGTTTCCCTTTGGGAATTTCAAGGGGCGCAGGTGAAAGTATGAACACGCTCGGATTGGGTCGAAATTCGACATTGTTGAATGCACTCGTCAACAATGGGACCATAGCTGCGCGAGTCTGGGGATTTTGGCAAGGCTGGACTTCACAAAATCAGATGGATGGAAATCTGGTCCTTGGTGGCTACGATATGAATAAGATCTCGGGTCCTAACATCACCCTACCAACGAGTACCCCCGACGATCTCAACACTGATTGCTTTCTTGCTACTGTCACGGATATTAAGATGAATCTGAAGAATGGATCATCCCCGAGCCTTTTTGGACCTAATAGGGCAGGTGATCTCTGCGTTCTGTCGTTCCCCAACCTGTTTATCATCCTAGGTCTTGAGAGATGTCCTGAAAATCACAATTGCTCTTTGACATGTTTTCGGCTTCATTCCCCGCCCAAAAGAAGCATGCTAACATCGGAGATAATTGTAGGCGAATGCAGCTCGTACTTGCATTGAACCCCACTTTGATACGTTGTCTCTATCTTACGACCTATGGACCAGATTCCTTGAGATATCCGGCTCTACTTATGTGAAACGTTCGGCTAGTGTTCTTGCTTTCTACGGCATGCTCATCGAGACGGACGGGGCGTACTTCTCCCTTTTTCCAATAGATCTCCGACTGAATCCCCGCTAACATGGTTATTCAGGTATGATGGCAATCTATCGATCACCCTTGATCCAGGTTTGGAAATCACAATTCCCAACCATCAACTCGTCGTGCCTGAGTACGATATCAACTCCAATGGAGAGACCTACGTGAAGAACGACAGCAACCGCGAAGTTCTCGTCAACAGCCTACAGCAGATCAATGGGAACGACATGTAAGCGTTATTTCCTCTCAAATTCCCAACTATTGTACCATCATTAGACATTTCTTGTTACACTTTCCCGTTTTCTGATGGGGAGATACTGAGTCATGATCCATCAGGCTCGTCCTCGGCCTCCCATTTTTTACCGCTGCATATATGATGGTCGATAATGACCGCAAGCAATTTACACTCTGGAAAGCCAATCCAACCACAAGTTCGAATATTGTTGCAATGCCACCACCAGATTGTGTCAATTCATCAGCCACAGCGGCCGCCCCATCACAAAGTTCGATCTCAACGACACCCGCAACTTTACCATCTTCACCGACGGATCATCATATCATTCCCAAGGGCGCAATCGCTGGGGCAGTAATAGGAGGGATAGCTGGGATCGCTCTATTCTTTAGCGCGTTCCTGTTTCTCAAAAGGAAAAGAAGCAAGGGACACAATATAGATGTTGACAATATCAACAAAGACATTCGTCCTGCATCGCCAATCTTATACAAGCCTGAACTTGGAGCGGATAGGCAACCACCACAGGAGATGCCACTCATGCAAGACACGGGCTACGGACAGTCACCATATGAACTTTCAGAAGGACGAGCACATTCTGAGTTGCCGACCAAAGGGTTTGCTCCGTCGATGCACGAAATGCCGGGAGCTGCGACACCACGACGGAGGAATTTCGAGTTGCCTGGTCTACCTACATCGCCGAGAGGTACATGAAATGCCTCAACGTCAGCAACAAATGTATTCTTGCTCGACACGGCTCTTTATCACGAAGTTTATATGTACGAAAAGTGCCTAATTCATGTTATATAATAATTCATGATTGAGTGATCAAGATGAGGTTCCCCATGCGTCTGGCTTCATCACAGAAGAAGCTTCGTCGACGCTGCGGAACGTACTTCGGAAGAACTGCCTGCTACTGGAATAGCGAAGCGTTTGAAATGAAGCCATAATTGGTTCTCTGGGAGAAAGTGCCAGGTTTGCTATTTCTAGAATTGGATTCTTACTCGTGGGAAGAGTTACTCAATGTATCGAGCCTGACTAGTCTAATATCGAAGTTTCGTTGACGCCGCGTGGAAAGCAGCCGAGCCGGAGAGCCCTAGAATAGACGTAGTCGTGTCCGCGCTTTTTAGCGCGTCACGCTGCGAACAATAAAGTACTATAGCTTGACGGTGTTCTACATGCTTGCATCCAAGACCAACCGATCACCAAAATGGCGAGTGTCTTCGACAACAAAGCCCGTGCTGCCGCAGCTGCGACCAATGGAGCCTCCTCGTCCAAAAGTGTAGCCCCCAAAGAGGCCAAGAATCTACAGCCGTGGGTGGAGAAGTAGTACGTTAATGCATCACTCTTGATCTGAAGCTATGGGACTGATCCTGTACAAAGTCGACCAAAGAGTTTGAACGATGTCACTGCTCAAGACCATACCATTACCGTCTTGCAGAGAACGTTACAAGCTACCAATGTAAGGTTTGATGTAGCTGTACTTGAGGATCTCAATTGATGCCCGTCTTCTAGTTGCCTCATATGTTGTTCTACGGACCTCCTGGAACGGGGAAAACGTCTACGATTCTCGCTCTGGCGAAGGAGCTCTACGGCCCCGAGATGTTCAGAACCCGAGTGCTCGAGCTCAACGCTTCCGACGAACGGGGTATCTCCATTGTGCGCGAGAAAGTAAAGGACTTTGCCAGAATGCAACTTTCCAACCCTCCTCCACACTACAAAGACAAGTATCCCTGTCCGCCTTACAAGATTATTATATTGGACGAAGCGGATAGCATGACACAAGATGCCCAGAGCGCCTTGAGAAGGACTATGGAGACATACAGCAAGATCACGAGGTTTTGCTTGATATGCAATTATGTCACGAGGATTATCGATCCTTTGGCTAGCAGATGCAGTAAATTTCGGTTTAAGGCTTTGGATCAGGGAAATGCGAAGAAGAGGCTGGAGGATATTGCTGAGAACGAACATGTTAGGCTCGAGGACGGGGCTGTCGATACCTTGATCAAGTGCAGCGAGGGAGATCTAAGAAAGGCCATCACATTCCTGCAAAGTGCTGCCAGACTTGTCGGCGCAGTCAAAGCTTCGCAGTCGAAACAGAATGGGCATTCAAAGAGAAAACGACTGGACGACGATGAGGATGAAGATGCCATGGACGTTGATGGGAAGGATGATGCTGTTGTCACAGTGAAGAGTATCGAGGAGATTGCGGGAGTAATTCCGAACGTTGTCGTGGACAGGCTGATCAAGGCTATGCAACCACAGTCGCGAGGGGCCGTTTACGAGGCAGTTGCGAAACAAGTGACTGACCTGGTCGCTGATGGCTGGAGTGCTACGCAAGTTTTGACACAGGTGGGTAGAGTTCGCTTCTTGCTGATTGAGATGCTCTTGGCTAATACATTAATACGTAGCTATATCAAAAGACTGTCTACGATGACGCCCTTTCTAATAAACAGAAAACAAAGATTGTCATGGCCTTTTCCGAGAGTGACAAGCGCCTAGTTGACGGCGCCGATGAACATCTGAGTATCTTAGATCTGACCTTGCAGATATCTGGCATGCTGGCCGAGACCTGAGAGGGAGCCAGAGCACGTTCAAAGAAAACAAATCGGAGGTCCAGCTACGGTCAAGACTGGTGAGGTCGAATGCCGGACTATCTGTCTAGATTGTGGTCGATAGAAAGATCAGGCCGACGTCATCTTGTTCACTGTGACATACTACCTCGCTTTAAGCACAGGGATCATTGTCATGAAACCTAGGGATTGCTGGAAACACCGCCGTGTCTTGCTCCATATTTTGCATATGAAAATGCCTTCAAATGCATAACAACAACATTTTGTGCAGGTCCAGTCTAGCTCGAGCATTTAGCATGGTTCAGCAAGAAGATAGTGGCCGGTCTATCGCAGTCGAGCATGGGATTGGTGAGTAGCAGCTGCAGCATGCAAGGCGTCATCCGAGACATTGAGTTAGTGTCGTGGACGTTTTATCCTGTATGTTGATTCGTTGATGTGACAGCCATCGCCATAAGCTTAGAGACCTAAGCTTACGTATCTCAGCCGACAATCTCTTTGCGATTTATCCGGAATCTTACAGCATCAATCTGGGGCTCTCGAATCCCTCAAATCGTTCCCAGTATAGGATTCCCAGTACTGGTACTTCGGCAACGACCCGGATATGGGCGATCATTGGCCTACTAGCATCGACGTCCAATGGAGGATGAGGTCTATGGATCCCGAGGATAGCATCGGTAAGGCATCGTCAGCAATGGGAAGATACGGGAGGGCGGCAAAGCACTTCAGAGATTCTGTTGCTGTTGGCCATTGGTGGTATGCTGCCGAAGTCCGCCTTCGAGTCGCAGTGATAGCCTAAAGCTTTGATGCAGGGGTTTCATGCGGTCATCGCTAGCTTTACTGGTTTTCCCACTCCTCTTTCCGAGACATGGTTCCTCTTCATCTTGTCCATGGATCTCTGCGTGCTCATGTTCCCGCCGGCCGCCTGCGCGCTCTTGTTTTGATGCTTTGCCTTCTTCATGGCTTTGGTCTCTTTCTCCTCATCTATGCCGATCCTCTCGTCGACCTCCTTTGCCAGGTCCGCCAGATCGTCTAATTCTAGCACCTCACATACTTGCCGATAGCCTCTGCAGCCAACGATCCGTCTGTACACCTCTGCTTTTCCTGGCATGAGTTGACTGAGCAAAAACTTGGTATTACCCCATTTGTTCTCAACCTCTAGCGCGGTCTTCATATACTCCGATACAACCTCTTTCCATGGTAACAAACCACCCTCTGCTTGCGTCCTGAAGACGCTTGAGTTGGCCTCGGCTGCAGTCGCGATCATAGCACCGTCGACACCATACTCTTGCACCAATTGTAACGCCTCATCTCTGTTCTTGACATCTCCGTTCATCAGACATGCTACTCCGTTCTCGCGGCAAATGTCCGCAATCATTCGCAGTTGATCCCGTATTGCTCTCTCGCGAGGCCGCATTGGTGTTGTTCGACAATGTATGGTCAAGCCTGTGATTCCTGTGCTACACAGCTTTCTCACGAGTGACTCCGTCTTCTCTATTGTCTCCAAAAGACGAATCTTTACGCTGATACCAATTTCGTAAACCTCGCCCACCTGCTTCACCAACGCGGTCAATATTGAAGCCAACAGGTCTGGCGTCTGCAACAGAGCAGCTCCCATACCACCAGATGTAGAGAAGGGCTTTGGACATCCGGCGTTAACATCGATTCCTGCGACGTCTTCCGCCACTAGCTTCGCAGCTGCAACAGCCAACTCCGGTGAAGCAGTCCCGATCTGAAAGATCAGCTTTCCCTTCTCACGTTCAGGGTGTAATCTGTAGATCAAGCTCTCTTTTGGCACAACTGATTGCGGTCTGGACGAATTGCTGGGCAAGCGGGTGAAGTCGATGGTAGAGGTGACCGGGTTGAAACGTTTGGTGGTGCCTATCATGGACTTGTCCACAGTTTCGGGACCCCAAACTAGATCGGCACCATACTTGAGGGCGAGTAAACGGGACGGCAATTCTCCAGAGCGGACCTGTTTCGAGGAATCAGAATATTCTCTTTGAGACTTGGGATGCGTGTCAAGACATGTCCGAGCAGTAGGAAGCTCTCAGATTGTGGCTGTCCCAAGCGTATTGCCAGGTACCAGGTAGGAGAATGACTGAGTAGGAAAAGTACTGACCATGGGGGCAAGGACGATTTTGCCCCGGTAGTCTACCCCATTCTTTGGTATGGGCACCCTCTTAGGGATGGAAGCCATGAGATTAGCAAGGCTACAGAGCATCAGTCTCGGAAACAGGTATAGACCTTCATATCGCTGCACCTTCAAAGCAAAGACATCGTGACAGGCCGTTTATCGAAAAGTTATTGTGTTTGCACAATTTTTTATGCAGGTTCTCAAGTGATCCTCCGCAAGGATGAAGTCATTTTCACCGTCAAGAAGCCGTGAGAGAGTAGTATAATAATTACCTCAATTGGAAACCCACGGGCACATGCTTCACGTTGAGCCGCTTCGTATTATATTCCAGGCGAAATTTACCGTTCAATCTTGCCCAGGGGCGCTGCATCTTCACCGCACTGCTGCCCTGTCGTGCCTGTCCACACTGGCTCCCCACTCAATTCCAAGCCCCACTAGAAATCTTGGTCCCACTACATCTTGCTCTCGCGCACAGCAAATTTCCAGACACCTTTCCACGACCACTTCTCCACTGGTCACAATGAGTCAACTCCCTATTAGTGAGCGGGGCCACCATGGCAACGCGCCTGGCACATACGCAGTAAGAAAGAATGGGCCTCCTAATACTCTGGAGCACCGCATCTACATCGAGAAGGATGGAGTTCCTGTCTCGCCATTCCATGATATTCCTCTCTACGCCAATGAGCAGCAGACGGTCCTCAATATGATCGTCGAGATTCCCCGGTGGACCAATGCTAAGATGGAGGTCTGTAATTTCTACAGCGCTACCCCATGTTAATTTGGCAATAAGGACTAACGTGGTACATTCAGATCAGCAAGGAGGAACAATTGAATCCTATCAAGCAAGATATCAAGAAGGGCAAGCTTCGCTACGTTCGCAATTGCTTTCCCCACAAGGGTTATCTCTGGAACTACGGAGCCTTTCCCCAGGTACGCAACCACGACATTCATACAGCACACTCTAGCTGACCGGTGAAATGTAGACCTGGGAGGATCCCAACGTAGTGCACCCCGAGACGAAGGCCAAAGGTGACAACGATCCCCTTGACGTCTGCGAGATCGGCGAGCTTGTTGCAACCCCAGGTCAGATCAAGCAGGTCAAGGTTCTGGGAGTCATGGCACTACTTGATGAGGAGGAGACCGACTGGAAAATCATTGTCATTGATGTCAATGACCCACTGGCACCGAGGCTCAATGACATTGAAGATGTTGAGCGACACCTCCCGGGCTTGTTAAGAGCTACCAATGAATGGTTCCGTATCTACAAGATCCCAGACGGCAAGCCAGAGAACCAATTTGCTTTCTCGGGCGAGTGCAAGAACAAGAAATACGCCACGGATATCGTGCGTGAGTGTGCAGAGGCGTGGGAGAAGTTGATCACTGGCAAAACCCAGCCCGGTGGCATCTCACTGTGAGCTTCGACTTCCGCAGATTCTACTCTAGCTTAACGGACTAATCATGATACTAGTACCAATGTCTCTGTTCCTCATTCGCCAGACCGCATAGACCCCAACTCTCTCAACATCAAGCCCCACCAGGACTTGAGGCCTGCACCTATTGACGGGATATATGACAAGTGGTTCTTTATCTCTGGCGCTGCCGTATAGATTCGATAGTATACCAGAGGCGTGCAGGGACTTGATCGGCTCAGTCGGTAGATAGTGGCCGAACGCGGTCGATCCAACAAAAGTTCAGCATGGCAGTAAATAGCATGATGATAGATAGCGTACCATGACCATAGCATTCAACTTTCACAGTCATGAAGTGACAACCCTTTGACCGCAAACCCTCAGCCAGCGAGCTCAGCCTTCCGATTTAACCTCCGAGAATGTCGGTCAACCTCCTCCTCAACGTCGTTAATCTTCAGCTTCTCGGTGTCCAACTGCATCTCTTTCCCGTCTTCTGTGAAGGCAGTTAGTCGTATTCCTATGTATTCAACGCGAAGTCGCACCACGTACTGAATTTGAGCTGCAGAGAGCTCGGCTCCTGGCTATCTCGCGGGAGTACTTTGGTATTGACCTTCATCGTAGTCCGAGCATTGGCAGGTAGATTGGCCAAAAAGATCCGGCATGTCTTTGACGCTTTTGTGAATGGATTGAACTTGGTGGTCACTTCTGTGATGTGTTTCGTGATCATTTTGCTGTCTTGGGGAAGGAATTCGTAGCAATCTCTTGGGTAGGTTATGACCAATCGAGGGATCCCACGTATCTTTCACAAAGGTATCGAACCAAAAACATCCTCTACAAAGTAATGAAAAGCTAAGGGTAAACTCCGTAGTTCAGATCCGTCCAAACTGGCACGCCTTGGCGGAGATTGCCTGCAAATATCGTCATCTTCCCATCCAGCTTCTCTTCAGCTTAGCAATGAACGCACAAGCACTCAACGCCCGCCTGACACCGCTCTTCGAGTCGCTCAAGCAGACTCAGCAATTGATATCACGCCTTTCAAAGTTACCTACACAGCTAGGCTCTAGCCGATCAGACCCAGAGGACGGGGATGCGCGTGTGGAGCTAAGCGCAGAGATTCACCAGAGCTTGAAAGAGCAGGAAGAGGATTTTGAATTATTACGCCAGGAGGTCGAGGATCAGACCAACAGCTCGGACTGGTCTTCTAGTGCCAGACGCAGAGGTAGTGGGAGAGACAAGGAAAAGACAGATCTTGCTTCTCAGATTACGCGTTTGGGTGAGGACTTGAAGATGTATGATGACAGCATCCATTTCCATGGGGTTTATCTCTAATACACGGTGCAACAGCGCTCGTGTTCAATTCCGCAAGGCTCAATTACAGGCGAAGCGCAACGCTGAAGCATCAAAGCGGAGAGAAAGGGAGCTCTTGTTTGCTGGAATCCAAGAAGGCAGCAATACCGGTGGTTACGGTCGCCGAAAAGGTCAGGAGAAGTTGTCGGAACAGGAGGTCTTGGTCAATGCTTCCAGCGACGTAACTGCTGCCCTGAGGAGAACGCACAACTTTATGACAGCTGAGCTTGAACGAAGCCGATTTGCACAAGAAACCTTGGAAAATTCTACAAAGGACCTCGCAACGCTTTCGGAATCTTACAATAACCTCGACACCCTTCTCTCATCCTCCCGCTCGCTCGTGTCAAGCCTGATATATTCGCAAAAGTCAGATACCTGGTATCTTGAAAGCGCCTTCTACATCCTCGTTCTCACTATCGGCTGGCTTTTTTTCCGCCGCATATTGTACGGACCTGGCTGGTGGCTACTCTACCTACCTACTAAGTGGCTTTGGCGCTTGAGCCTCTTTTCCGTACAACTTCTGGTCGGAACGTTGTCAGCAGCAGCAGGCGCTGTTGGAGCCAAGAATCAGAGTATTGCCCTTTCCCACAGTTCGGCGAGTATCTCTACGAGCCTAGCGCAGATACCCACGGGGACGGGCAAAATCCCAAAAAGGTTGCCTGGTCAGCCTGCACCTTCAATCATGGCTGGAGCTGGGGGATATGGCGCTAAGATGCAACCTCCTAATCCGCCACGACAATCTCCGCAGGAACCGCCTAAAGGGGAGAAGACCATGTCTGATACAGTGGGGGAGATAGCCGAAGGTAGTCGGAAGAAGGAAGAGATCCGTCGGCAAGGAGAGCAGGGTACGGTATTGAGAGAAAGGACTGGAGAAGATGGTCCCCCCAATCCCAAGAAAAGGATGTGGGAAGAGCCAATTGATCCGTCAGAGGCAAGTCGAGACAGGGATGAACTCTAGGACTACCTCTCATCTTGTTTGAAGTGCGCATTCGTAAGTCAGCTTTGCAGCATACATAATAGTAGATAGCGATAGCTTATAGAAGTATGGAATCCATCCTTGTCAATTCAATCACGTGAACTTTGCGGAGGACGCGGATCATGACTTTGGCAGCAATATCACCCCCGATTCCTCCAACATTGCTCCCAATTTCCACCATGGGCGAATGGGCGTACCTACATATAACCAACCCAGGAGCATTCCTCAAAGCCCTCGATGAGCCATCCCCAAGCGAGCTGAACATGATCCATCTCCAACGCGAAGCCGACCACCTCCGCCCCCGCTGGACGACCCTCTACAAAGAAACCCTCCCCGCCCTCGCCCGCGCCAAAGACCCAGTCCAGCCTCACTGGCCCGTACACTTAGACCACTGCTTCGCCCGCATCATCTACGACGCCGTTATCGGCCTCTCCCGAAACCCCGACAGCGCCATCTCCGGTCCCTGGACCGATCGCCTCGAAGCCCCCGCCGTCAAGAATATGCACGCGCAGAACCTAAAGGAGTGCATCGCGCTCGGCGAGGAGATTGCGGCTGGTAAAGTCGATCTGGTGGAATTGGATAGGTTGAGTCTTGCCGTGAGGGGGAAACTGCCGAAGGGAGGGAAAAGGGGGAAGCGGAAAAGAGAAGGAGGCGATGAAAAGACGGCGCAGGACGATAAGAGATACAAGATCACAGAGACCACCACCTCATCCAAACCCGCCCCTCGCGCCTCTCATCAACCAGATATCCGCTCCGCCCTCGGCGCTCCCCCTCCCCCTCCCCCAACCCAACAACAACCACCACCAACCCCCCTCACCCCAACCCTCACAACCCTCATAACCACCCACGCAACCCTAACCCCCTTCCGCAAACGCGTCCTGCTAGCCCTATGTCAAGTCCCCGCCGGCCAATGGACAACCTACCTCGCCCTCTCCACCCACCTGCACTCCTCCCCCCGCGCCGTCGGCAACGCGCTGCGGAACAATCCTTTCGCGCCGAGGGTGCCGTGTCACCGCGTCGTGGCTGCTGATGGGGGTATTGGCGGGTTTGGCGGGGAGTGGGGGGTCGGGGGCAGGCATTGTGGGGAGAAGGTGAGGTTGTTGAGGGGGGAGGGGGTGGGAGTTGGGGGAGATGGGTCGAGGGTGATGGGGAGGGTGTGGGAGGGGTTTGTGTGAGGGTGGTATGTTTTGGGATTGGGGTTTTGGTTGGCTCGTGATAGGTGGTGTTGGGTTTTCTGGGTGGTGGTTTTAGCTTCGGCATCAGCATCAGCATTGGCGCATTGGCGCTTTTGGCATAGGCATGAGGTATCCATGTAACAACAAAAAAGGCCTTGTAGAGCAGAGTCTCGGGAGCCTCCTTCAGGACCCGCGCTGGCTCATTGAATAAGTAATAGGTGGATAACGTGCTAGAAAAACCCAGCAACGATAAGATACAGTATATACCTGCTATTGTTTACAAAAGTTTGTAGCATACATCAATCGTAACGCGAATGAGCGGTAGACCTCACCGCTTGCAAGCTCGCTTGCTTACTTGCTTTAAAGAACCCCATGGTCAACGACCCCGATCATAAACGTCTTTCCTTCCCTGATGTGGAGCGGACGAGAAACAGGACACTCCGCAATATACCATGCCAGCCCCGCTCAAAAGACAGCCCAGCAGCGAATCGTCCATCATCCCAGGGTATCGCGAAATCATGAATTGAAGATAGCAATGGAAACAAGAAACCCCGTGTACACCTTGAACAGCGCCATATTCACACAGCAACAGTAGCCTCCATGTCAAACCCTCAACATGCTCCGCCATCCACCCAAATGAAAGTTCCTATACATAACAATCAAGGGCTTGATTCTGTGCTTTTCCGCTTCTTCCAGAAATTGAAAATCGATCTCGAAGCTTTCCTTGTGACAACTCGAGAATGTGCACTCCTCACGCTTCTGTTCCCAACGACCGAAGTTCGGACGTCATTGTCCTTAACACCATCTATTACGCCACTGTTCCCGGACAGGTATTCAATACCTGGCCGCTCAATGTTGGTGACTGGGGGTACGCCTTTGCGGTCAGGGCTTGTCCAACCGTCCACTCGGTTCTGCGAGCTTTTCTCATCGCTATCAACAGTCAGGACGCTGGTAGCCTGTGTTTCCGTCGGAGAGTACGGAGTGGATTGGGAAACGGTCGTGTTGTTAGTGTGAGCGCCAGATGAAGATCGGTGGTGCACCGAATGCGAAGACGCCCTTGCAGCTGTCAAGTTGAAGCGATTGGAGTGTCGGTGATCACCGTCGTGACATTTACTACCGCGACGTGAAATGTCGCCACCGCCAGATCCTCGTGAACTACGACGGCTCTCGTTAGTAGCCAGTACAGTTCCCGAAAATTGTGAAAGAGTATCCTCGGAAACACGTCCACGAGGCTGTCGATTCTCTGCAGTTGCACTTGAGGAAACAGTCCTAGATCCCGAATCTGAGGTTGAAGCTAGTTGCAGTTGACTGGGCGAGCTATTACTTAACCGCCTAGTTGTCATGGTGGCATGAAAGGCGTTTGTGCTAGGAGAAGCACCTGATGAGTGGTGGGAGTACGAGGCGGAATTGGCAGTCGGGTTGATATTGCTGAATGCATGTGTACGGGAGGACCGGCGCGACAGATCGTGTTGTTGAGAGGGTCCGTCCCCTTCAGCAAGGTGAGGGGGAATGGAGGAAGCGGACGCCCGTCGTGAGTCATCAGCAGCCTGCGCAGCTTGAGCGAGAGGTGAACTCTCCAACGGCTGGGATGCGGGAAGTCCTTCCGGGTGCGAAAGCTCTGGCTGGCTGGCAGAACGATTGGGGCTTCCGGAACGTGGAGACAGGAGAGGATCCGATGAATCCATCAATTTCGTCCCTTTCAATTCCTGCTTGGCTGTCTCGAGTTTTGTTTTCTTCATCCAGATCTCTTGGTTTGCTTTCATCTCGTCGACTGCAAAGACCATAGCAGGCAGAACATCAGTGACGGCCTCGAATAATGGGCGAGCAAAAATGTTCATGAAGCTGTTTTGTGAAATGCCGAGCTTTATGAGATTGCCCAACTCTGGCGGTCCTCCAAAGAGCGTTGTCGGAATGCCAACGTCCCTTTCCATGACACCTTGGTTTGCAAATTCGTGCTGAAGAATATCGGCCCACTGAGCCGCTACGTCAAAGGGACGTGCCTAGTAGACGATCAGTGTTTATACGAAATTGAATGTCCACATAGACTTACTACATTGCTGATATCGGCACACTTCACGAGAAGTGCGCACGCAAGGACCCGATATTCGCTTAAGGTCTGTGGACTCCAGCCATCCGTACCATGATTGTGGTGCACCTTGTCTTGTAAATTACCAAGGTCCTTCATGTAGTTAAAGTGCAAACTCATATCTGTTGCCAGAATTGAATTGATCATGAGTGCACGCATCGAAACGTCCTCAAAAGCAACATGCCAATACCGCCGCAGAATCTGTGAGTATGCTGCACAGTGAAACGCTTCAAGCACTGATCTGTCGTTGTAGAGCTGAGCAAGTGGGGCATTGAGTGCCACAAGAAAAGCGTTGTTGACGCCTGGGTGACCCACGTCGTGCCCAATCGCAGTTATGAGAAGTGTCAGGGCATCGAATGGCTTCAACAACGCAGCGATTGGCGAGATGGACTTTCTCACGCCCGTAGTTGTTGAGATCGGATATGGTGGCAACGTCCCTAGCTGTACGAGGAAATAGAAAATAGCCTGCATAACGTCTACGACATGCCGAAAGTTGTGGTAATTGACGAAACTGTTATAAGCTGCTCGACTAGCCATCAGGAAGGTCTTGAGCTGAGGCGTGGATATCCGCCAATTAACAAGCTCAGGCATACTCAAAGCGTGCTGCAACATCATACAAGCTGCATGGACCAATTCCTCTTCTGACCAGTCGTGTCCTGAGAAGCCCCATGATCCAATGGTATCGGCCAAGCTTGCTTCTTTCCTTGGCTCCAAGTTCGGTAACTTCTTATGGTCAATCACTTGTGGGACCTCGTCGGGATTACATATGCCTGTCATCAGCCCAGAAACCATTGCTTCTCGAAGATAAGCATGTGGTTTGTTATCATTATTACCGAGCCAGGAGCGCTTCCGTAATCGCTTTTGTGCGAGGAATTTTGCACGGTCCTTCCGAGCCTCTTGCTGCGCACGATATGCTGGTACTGACAAGGTGTGAAGCCGATCCCCCTTCAAGGGGCTCGTGACAACATCTATGGCTCCAATGTTCACGCATCTCAGCGTATGTAGAGGATCTGGCTGAAACATTGTGCTAGCCTTCCATGTTGTGCTTGAAGGCTTGACGCCTGTAGTTGGGAAAGGCCCTGATGAAGGCCGCGATGAGGAATTGTCCGAATGCGAAATACTGTACATAGCATCGGATTCTGCTCTGTAGATCATGGCTACTGGTACGACCAGCTTTGACAGGTTTGAATTTGAGACTTCGGTTGATATATGTTGCAGGAGGGTGACGCCGTAGGAGTTGGACAGGTCAGTGGTGGCTGAGACACTGTCTGGAGATCCGCCCAAAGAACCTCCATTCTCATGATCAGTCGGGATCCCCAGCATGACTAGTACTGGCTGAGCATTATGGCTAATCGATTCGAGCTGGACTATTTTGCCCATGCAAGTACTGCCTGAAGTACAGGTATGTACTGGTACACATCAGTTTCCGTGCGGATGTCTGAATGAGATGCTGGCTTTTTAATATCTGATAGGAGAAGGATGCTAGCCAGGGGTGGATTAGACACAGAGAATAACAGGACGCACCTCCATTGAATACCGACAGAAGACTTCTGAGGTTGCTCCGCACCTCTTCTATCTCTCCTAAGATAGATTCCAGGTATTCGGGAGCTGAATCATTCCATGAGGTGCCTTTGCGACCGTTCTCCGTGGTTGAACGGTCTGGCGACAAGTTCTGTATCAGCTTTCCGTCGAGGTCTTGGCTCACTCGGTTGTCGACATAGATAACATGATAATCTGCATATTCCATAGCGGCTATTCGCAGCGATTGAATGCTACAACCCGTATCGTCAACGTCTCATGCGCTACGAGATTGTTCGATGGATGCTCTTACTGTAGAGTGAACAAGGAGACCCTGCAAGGCGCAGGCGAAGGCCAACTAAGGGAAGTGTCCAGAGAAAGAGAAGAATAATGATCCGAGTTTCGAGTTTGTGATCTCTAGTCTAGCTTGGAGCTTGCCTGAAAGTCGATAAGTCAGGCCTCTGCGGGCAAGATGAGGAGGCAGGTTTCACTGGACCGCGCTGTTCGTTGTACGCCAACCCAAATTGCTGTAGCTCGGTTGAGCGTTGTCAGTGATGTTATACGATCTGTTCAGGCAAGTCGCAAGAAGAAAGGGTTATGAGCGACCACCACTGCTCGAACGTCGTCCCTCAAAAAGTCCGCTGAGACTGTTGCTGATCTGGTAGTGACTCTTCGCGACATGTATGATGGGCGCCAAGAGACGGTGGAGGATCTTGCTGTGAGGGCTCTTGAGTACCCAGAGAGTCGAGGTAATCGAATGCCTTGCGTCGTGATGGTCTCTTACGTTCTGCAGTGTTTCGTCGCCTTTTCATGTGCCCCTAATGAAAGAGAACCAGCACCATTCCCTTTCATATGCTTGACCTCGACAGTCTCGTTCTTCTCTTGCTGGGTGATGTGTGATCGAAGCGGCGCCAGCGTCGCGGGCAAAAAGTCGTTGGATTTATGCGCAACATCCGGTGCGAATGGGAAAATCAGTCGTGGCTGAGAGATTCAGAATATTCGAGCGCAAGGCGAGGAAGGTGTGGAGGAGGTTGTCAATTCGATGACAACTGAGGAGGGTGTCTTAAGAAGCAGTAACGATGTGTACAAGAAGAAAGCGCGATGTTGTATGGGTGGTGGGATGGTGGAGGTTGAGCAGAAATGGGAAAGAGGCCTTTGCTACCTACTAACTCTAAAATATCTAAGCGTGGGCTCTACCACTACATCCTTGGCGAAGTCACTGCCCATGCAGAGTATTGAACCAGGACACAATTGCCCGGGGTATCGGTACTGAGATCTGCTAGCCGTGGCTACAGAAACTTTACGGTCGATACAGTGTCTACTGATTCACTACGGGCGGTGGTTAGAAAAGAAGGATCGCTGGATGTTCGGTGCCTCGTGTCAGCCCTCGGGTGATGACACCTGGTACTGGTGCGGCTGCCCTAGGAAGATTGATTGTGAAGATGTGGAGAGGCACGGCTTTCTCCAGCTTCGTGGAACTCCAAAGCTTCTCGAAGCACATCATGATTGGTGCTTCAACGCCTCCAACTGGTAGCGCGGGATTGTCTCAAACGCCAGTCTCAGTCTTGGAACTACCTGACTCTTCGACTATCGATTGTAGAGTACACAGCCAACCCAGACTGAATAGAGCAGGGACGATGTGCGTACAGGAGGCCACATTTGTTCCTTCTTCGTGCATGCATGCATTCATCCATCCATAGACCGCACCCGAGAGAGAGACACCCAGACACCCAGAGTGCGCACCTAAGTATTTCCAGTCAAGAGTCGCAACCGAGTCTTGCCCCTGTCTCGTTGCGCCAGCGCCTGGAAAGGAGGTACTCGAGGCAGTTGAAGCGAGGACTACTGTAGAGCTCATATGCGCACTCTTCGCGACAGGCCAGGCCCGTCAGATGAGGCTGTCAAAGTGCCACAATGTCTGATATCGAATCTGCGCTGCTTCCTGGGAAACAAGCCACCGTGCATCTGCCCGCATCTCCCAGCACTCCCTCGAGCCAATCGTGTCGACCTTCCATCCCACCCTGCAGCCTCTTGTCAGCCTGACCACACCAGCAACGGCGCTACCAAATGAACGGCCTCTGTTGATCACTTTGATAACAAGTCCTCCATTGTACGGAGTATATTGGCACTACATTGCCTGCAACAATAAGTCTACCCGCACTAGAAGTATTCTACGTGATTCCAGAGCTGCCCCTTTCTTACCCGCGCTTTTCACCACAAGTCGCTACATGTATTGCCGTCGTTCGGGCACCACTGCTCCTTGCGCTTGACTGCCTCCAGTCTAAGACCCATGTGATTGGTAGCATGAGCAGATCAGCACGACAGTCAGCAGCGGCCGGAATACTTGCGAACAAGCCTGATGACGAAGTGGAAAGGTATTTGATTCTGAAGCAAGGCCTGCTTCTAAAGTATGGTCTCCTACTACCCTGTTTGTATCGCATAAAGCAATACCGCATTGCATGCACACCAACGCCCGAAGAAAGGTCTTTGGACTGACAAGAGTGCCGAAGATTTCTACGAACACCCTCCGTCATTGCTCGCGAAATTGAAGACCCGAGATCAAAATCCGCTGACGCGTGAAGCGTAACTCCACTAACCTCCCCGAGAGCGCCAGTCATCGAGAAAACGGCGCCGTCAATGTACAATCGTTTTCCAAGCCATTACACACCATCGTGATGAAAGACGCGTCAATTGCTCCGCTCCCACTCCCTGTGCGCACCGTTGCTCGCCTCTACTGCCTTGATCTCCTTTCGCTGTTTGACTGAGAAATCTGCCTTCAGTGATAAATGGTCGCTTGGGAACCAATGATTTGGAAAACCGGGCACCCTTTGGAGATACTCCTCATCCACGTTCCCGAGCAACTCTCGAATCTGTAACGCGTTTGTCGAATACCATATGTAGTCCAAGATTCCGGTAAAGTTTGGTGTGTAATTGGTAAAGCTGAGCTCGTCCGGCGAGTTGTACGCAGATTTAAGCTTGAACGGATGCGCCATCCCATCACGAGTCAAACTCCCGTACCCGCGGTTACCCATGTCAGTATGGTTTCCTGGCACACTACCAAGTGTTATGAGCTCATAGACACCACTATCAGCTGCACAGTTGAAATCACCACAGATAATCAGTGGTATCTGAGGTCCGCTAGTATATTCGAGAGATGGACCAGGGTCCAAGAATTCGGTCTCAGATTCGGTGCTACCTTCGCCATCAGCCTGCGAATGGCGAAAGGCTGCTTTGTCACGGCATGGGGGATGATTTGCCCATTTCTCAGAAAATTTTGTAATCTGCTCCATCAGGATCGCTACTTGCACGAGCTTGACGTCCGCAAAATCCGGGTCCCATAGTAAATGCGCGTTTCCGACAATAATCCGTGAGCCAGTCATCCTGTTCTCGAGGAATAAAATTACCGCGATATGGTCGCGAGGCATGACTCGATTGAAGGTGTCATGCTCACCCTTCATATCTTGCCGGTTGATGGCTATGTTCGCGAAGTCGATGAATTCTCTGGCTAGCATAATATACTTGCTGCCTTTGTAGAAGGTAGCGCAGCCGTCAACCAGCCTAGCGTCCTTTTCCGACATTGTCTTAGCCCTTGATTTGGGCCAAAAAACTCCTCTGTAGTCGTTGATCGAAAGCTCTGGCCGGAAGAAGCTGTCGTAACTTTCTCGATCAATCTCTTGTAAGCAAGCGATGTCCGCATTGTGGTACTTGATTTCCTCAAGTATGCGGCCTTTTCGATAGTCCCAAGAAAGGTCTCGTGAAGCAGTATAGCCGTACTGGGCTGTTGTAGCATACTTGTCGCAAAGTATATTATAAGACATGACGCTCAGGACCTCAGATGCGGGAGAATCGTCAATCTGAATTCTATAGCGGTCGTTAGGGGGAGCTCCAGCTGTGGACTGGTCAGCTTTCTATTTAGGTACACGTTGGGAATAGTCAGTTGGCCTGAGGGGATATCTCACGTTCAGCGGTCTCCCTGATATGGCTGATCAGATCCCTTGTCCCATCCCGCATGATGCGCTCTCTCAAACCATTGTCTAAGGGATTGCCGTCGATACCTAAAGTCTCCAGTTTGAACAAATTCCCGATTTCATTTGGAAGCGTTTGCAAGCCGTTGTTGAAAGCCAAAAGTTCCTTCAGGTTGACAAGCATACCGATCTCTTCAGGTAGTTCTCTTATCTGATTATGGGAAATGTCCAGATGGGTCAGTCTTCTCAATTGACCTACTACAGGGCCGAGACTCGAGAGTTGATTGTCATCGAGGTATAGCTTAGTGAGAAAGTCGTATTGGAATAGAGCGCCGGAAAGTGTTTTTAAACCTTGACCACTCAAATCCAAAGCATTCCAATCCTGTCGTGCAATCTCGCCAATCGTCATAGTCCGGGCCCGCTCCTCCTCGTCTTCGTTCAGAGCATCTTCCATCGGGAATTGATCGACTGTTCTATTCTTCAGCGATACTACGCCGTCCTTCTTAGCGTGATGGTTTGGTGTTGAACGTGACTCCCTTGATTTTTCGGCCATTTGCAACTGCTGTTGCCATTGTGGGTTTTGCGCGAAGGTTTCAATGTGGCTCGCTTGCCCGTGGTTTGAATGACCGTTGGGAAGGTTGCTAAAGGTAGTCTGCGGGGTGGCGTTAAACATGGTTCCCGAAGAAGAGTTATGCTGATGGCCCATATTGGTGCCGGAGGCATGGTTCTGTTGGTGGTGATGATTTTGCTGGCCATGATGCTGTTGATACGGTTGCTGTTGAAATTTGTTCCCCAAGCCCTGTTGCATGTATCTCTGATGATGCCCACCATTCATGATAACGCCTTGCCCCTGTTGATGCCCATTGTTGTACGGTGGATAATGATTATGGGATGAGACTTGTGAGACCGGCGATCGGGAAGGCGAGGGAGTATCAGTGGCATAACCTCTGCCACCATTAACTGGAGATCCATTCCGGACATTATGTCGTTGGGGATATTGGTAAGCGTGTTGATTCGAATAGAATTGTCCGGCCCCAGCCCCAGGGTGCTGGTACCGCTGAAGACCATCTGCCATCTGACAATACCGATACTGGAGCCAATGGGAAAGGACCTTGGTCTACTCCAGGTATGCGGAGATAGTGAAATCTTGCAGATGTTGTACCGTAGCTCGTGGGGAAGGAGGTGGACCTGGGGGGACCTTTTCGCTCGATCATAGGAAGCCTTCCTGTACACGATGGGTCCAGCTTTTGATTCTTGATATGTCGCCCGTTTCGTCAATTGAGATGGCCACAGAGCGCTTCGAAGTCTGTGCGTAGGGAGCTCTCCAGCTTTGTGTATCGCTGAGCAAGGTGTGTTAGCTCTAAGGAGATCTGCGCACGTCTTGATCTGTGTAGTGGATCTGTTGGAACACTTTCAACGCGGGTTCAGTGAATAAGCACAGTGACTGACAAGACAGAACGGTCACGTACTACCTCTCTATGCAGGCGTGTTGGATCAAGGTATGCAATTCAGGTATGTAAGGTCTTGCGATTGCAGTCTCTCCGTACAAAAATGGGCTATTTGTGATCGGGTAACATGGTTAACAGATCCGAGAAACTGCAAGGGTGTTGCGCAGAGCGCTTATTCTAGGGTTTCAATATGGCGCGTTAAGCGCCTATTGACACTTTCCTTCACTTTAAGGTTGCCCTTCTCGAGATGGAACGAGCGATATGAAGCCACTGCCAGCCTGACTACTTGATCCTTTCCCAAGACACATGCGCTCTGTCAATCGTTTAAGACCATATGATACTTCAACTGCAGCGTCGACTTAGCCCATCAAAACGGCCGAGACGAGGCCAAGAGCCCGTTTCCAAATTTTAGCAAGAGGACATGCAAATAATGACGAGTTTCTGTTCATTATCTCTCCCTTAGCTTGGCTCAATGGTGCAATGAAGTCTTACATCCTGTCACTTTTGGGTTAGAGGTCTAGTCTCTAGAAGGCAATCGGTCCTCCTTGGTGACTGCCTTCCCCAGGTGCCTCGACGCGAGGACCTCACAAACTCGAACATCAGGTAGAGGCATATTACGACAATCTAAAGTTCCATACGTGCGCCCAACGTCTCTGGCAGCTTATAGGTGAGATTGAGGTCGCTACAGCATGACTGTAGAAAGGATGTCCGTGATGTCGGCCTAGCATCTGAATGAGCACCACTTCAGCCGCGAGCTCAAACTCAGGGGCAGGGATTCCTTCGTCTTCCTTTCCCACTGCCAGTCTCTACGAAGACACAAATGTCAATCTACAGCCCGTAGGTTCGGACGATGACAAAGGGAATTATCCCGCAATACAATGCTCATGCAGGTTATTGAGGTGCCGAAGTGTACGGGACTTAATAAGCCATGCAAGAGCGTTCTGAAAGTTGACTGTGGACCCGCCATCCGATAATCATCCTGCCATCAGTAGTTCAGTTGATAAGCATTTGACGGTATTTTACACAGCACTTGGAATAACACCTCGTGCGCCAGGTTCATCGAATCACGTGTCGAAGTGGCATTCTCAACCTCCTGAATCTACATGGTTCTCTGTGATGAGTTTGATTGATATTGCTCCAGTAGCGATTGTGAATGGTCTAGTAAGCTATGAGTACTGGGTACTAGCTTGACGCGCTGTTTGAAGCACTGATGAAGCGGTAGAGATTTTGCGTTTTGAACTACGGTCTCATTGCCTGCAGTAAGGCCCTACCACAATCAATCATAGAGACGTCAGCTGGGTATGTGTGGGTCTTCCATGTCGTTGCCTTTATATTCATTCCAGAACAAAACCGAGACTACAGTAGGAGTTTTAATGGGCGAATTACTCTTCTATGCCCCGTGTCTTGGAAGGGGAAGCACGTTCCTAGAAGGGTAGGTAGAGACAATGTTGTTCACGGTCGATCAATCAGAGATGATAGCCGCCAGTGATCGTTCGGCCTTGACACTAAGCCCAGGTGGCTTCAGGCGAATGGCTCTGCGTTCTTCAACTTGGCTCGCTGGTGACCTTATGAGAAACAGTCTGCCACTTCTTTGGCCCATGGCAATTCGTGCAGGGTCATCCAGGCCTTGGAACCCATAGTGTCGTTATTGACGAGAGATTGTGGCAGGTGGCAAGACGAACGGGGCAAGTTGTGGGCCAACACGGGCACGGAAACGCTCAAGAAGGAAGATACCTTCAACGAGGACCGGCTCGAAAGTGGAGCCTGGTGGGCGTGCAGAACTGAAAAGGTCGCAACCTCATGCCCCATAGCGCAGGCGCAGAGCTCTGTATCTCTTCAGATAATAGCTATCGGCTTCGGTCAACTAGAGTGCATAACGTACATACAAGTTCGGGACTTACAGCGCCTCGATCTCCTTTTTCATATACTCAGCCTTCTCGATTCCTTTCATGATCGCTTCCTCATCTCGAAGACTAGCTTGACTGGAAAAGGCATTGTGCAGGCGTGGCTGAAAATAGTGATAACCTAACGGATATTCTCTACCCAGGTTGAGAAATTCTGCAGACAGTCCAAGTCAGTACGTCACATGCTTTATCCCAACGAAATAACGATTATGCTACAACAACTCACCTTTATAAATGCTGATCACTCTGTATCGCAGTGCAGAGTTGGACATGGCTACTTACTGAGATGAATCGCGAGTCTTCAGATCAGTTGGATAATAAACCACAAACCTGGACCTCGGCCTTGGCAGTCCAGCCCCACCATGGACCATCCATGCCACTTTCATCCCTTTCAGCAAGTACCTTACCTTCTGAACAACGAAAGGTGATTTGCTGGAATTGGTCCATATAATTCCTACCACGTAAGCTAATGGCGAAATACATTACAGAGGAAGGCTGGCACGTCCTCCCAGACTCCCACAAAGTCTATACTAAGACCTGGCTTGTGCATCTCTCTTGACTTTCCCAAAAGTCCGACCCTTCCTCTACTAATCCTCTTATTCATTCCAGCCTAGAACCCCACCGATCGCCATACTGCTCTTCGTACACGGCTTCTCCGACCATATAAACAGCTATCACACCCTCTTCCCTACCCTCGCTGGTCGTGATATTCAAACTCATGGGTTTGATCAGAGAGGATGGGGACGTTCTGTCCATGCTCCTGCCGAGCGCGGCCTCACGGGTCCAACCTCTACTGTGCTTGAAGACATTACGTCGGTACTTAGATCCTTGATACCGATTGCGACGGAGAAAGGACTCCCGTTTTTCCTGATGGGTCATTCGATGGGCGGTGCTGAGATCCTTCAGTACGCCGCTCGTGGCCCAGCAGATGTAAGGACACATATCCGAGGTTATGTGGCGGAAAGCCCATACCTTGCTTTACACCCATCTTCGCAGCCTTCGCGGTTCGTAGTCGCTGCTGGTAAATTGGCATCAAGGATCGTTCCGAAGAGGAAAATGGTGCAGAAGCTGGATTCAAAAAATTTATCGCGTGATCCAGATGTGTGTAAAGAGTGGGCTGAAGATGAGCTGTGTCATGATACTGGAACCTTGGAAGGACTGGCAGGTATGCTGGAGAGAGGAGATGAACTGGATCGAGATGTGGTCGTGTTAGAAGAAGGCCAAGGGCAAGGAGGTACAACAACAATATGGGTGGGCCATGGCAGCGACGATCGCGTTACTAGCTACGACACAAGCAAAAGGTGGTTTGAAAGATTAGCGGTGAAAGACAAAGAATTCAAGACTTATGAGGGTTGGTATCATAAGTGTGAGCCTTCTTTCCAGGTGCAAGAGTTTGACGACGAAGCTGATATAGTCCAAGTACATGCTGAGCCGGGAGACGACAAGATAACGTTTGCGAACGATGTGGCCGATTGGATCATAGCTAGATCAGGCCCTGAGATAGAAGATGGACTAGGAGCTAAGAGTAAACTCTGACGAATGATGAATGAACTGATGTGACAGTGGTCAGACCATAGTCACCGTTTCATCTTCTTCCAGACCTGTTTCGAGTCTACGTTAGCACATACTATCGAAGCAGGAATATGGGTATGGAGACGTGTTTGAGTAGTGAAGTTACCACGACATGTTTCCTAAGTCAACCGGTTTCATGATGAGGGTGAAATGAAATAGAAGGTATAGCTACCCCTAGGAATCCCCCTCCCACTAAACGCTCTCCCACCTTTGGCCGACAGACCATCTCCCAATTCTTGTCCTCAGCCGAGGGTGACTCTGCCTCTCCATGGTGTTGGCCCTCGGTCGCCGCAGAATCCCCATCGGAGCATCGGTCGTCAAATGGCCTCGATGCACTTGCCACGCCGCCGCTCTCCATGGGAATTGATCTTACTTGATCCCGGGCTTTTATTGACGCTCTTGGATTTACAGCTCGGATGTCCCACTCGCGACCGCCAGTCATACCCTGGCCAAGCTCAACCACTCGATCAAGTTGCAAAGGAAGATATTGCCGCTTAACGACGTCGACAATGGACACAATCTGGGTGATACTAGGATTGAATGCAATGAGACTGCCATTGACTTTCAGCGCAGAAGCGGCTTTTTCGATGTGGCGATCGGTAGATGGCATGTCAAGTATGATGTGCGAAAGAAAAGGACTTTCCTCGGATTTCCGCTTAGTGAATTGTGTGTCAATCCATTCTGATACATCACCAACATGAAATTCGACCGCATCTCTATACATGCCTTTTCTAAAACCCCTGATCATTTTTGCGGCGCTTTCAGTACGCTTTCCTACTACATCGATGCTGTGGATGACAGCCTCTCGTTGGTCTTTCTCGTGTTCGTATGGAAGGATCTGCGGGTCCAACTCCCCTTTATTGATTGAGCCTGCAAGATCATCGTTCACAACGATCGGCCCGTCGTCCTTGGTTCGCGTTGAGTCCCGCATAGTATCCGAGTGAGGTATGTTTTGATTCGCTGCATGTATTGCCCTTGACAGGTACAATGTAAGAGCTCCATGCCCTGTACCAGCCTCAAGGATCTCCAGTGAAGGCGGACCTTTGGCTGACATCGACGGGACGACGTGGAGGTCAAGCAGTGAGACTATAAGGTTTGCATCCGCTGGATATACCTAGTGGCGGAAGGAATCAACGCTGGCTGATTTGGGATTGGAACTGTAAGCATACTGGAGTGACCACTCGAGGAGTCATGGTGACATACTCGGCAAGAGTGGGGAAGTAAAATCGAACGTCCACACCTCTAGTACTCCTCGCCGTATCTACAGATCATATTGGAGTCAGTATGCCAGTCGAGTTCCATATCTACCATCAAGAGACCGGATGCGTCAAGCAGGTTTCGCGACCTGAGACAGATCCGAGTGGGTGAGATCAACGCAGAAGGGTGCAAACCTCGGGTTTGCATGCCAATAAGATCGTTATGCATGATGTTGCCATACTGGATAGTCGTCCAGCCGTCATGGCGTAACGGTTTAGATAGGAAAGGGTCTCTCCCCCGCAGCTGAATCAGTACACGATCACCTTCTGTTGGGCATCTGTTAGACCGTCACCCAAATTTTCCGGTCCACCTGCCTTGGATTTGCTCGTAGTTGCGGGTACAAGTGGTGAAGCTTTTCAAATTCGATAGACCAAGACGTAGTGGCGAAGTACATGGGTTGGCAGTACGCCAACTCAATTCCAGCATAGCAATGCATGGATTAGCAGTACCAGACAAGTAAATAAAGTACCTATGCGATTTTCTCCCATCAGTACTCATTAGTAGCTCCATACTTCGGGTGTATCCGGCACTAAGCCCGATCAATAAATTACCCGTCCGACTATACTTTACTGATGTCTTGGACAGTGGTATACTAGTGTTAATGATCACTCGGTCAATCTAACAACTCTCTATACTCGCACAAAGCGCTGCTCTGGAGGCCTAGAAACGGGACTGTTTGGTCTACCATCCCGGCGAAGCCCAGCTTTGAAGGTCCCTCTGGGCGGCATGGCAGTCCCAGAGCCTCTGTACTTTGTTAGGGCCCGTCGAGCTGGCCGCATAGTGGTGGACGGTCAGTCTGAGTTGTGGCAACCCGAATTGATGGACTTGTCACACTGATTCTGCCAACAGAGCCTCCAAAGCTGGATCTCGAAGCTTACATCGCAAACTACAAAGGTATTGCTCCAGTATTTTCGTGTGATTTCCTATAAGTTGCTAACCGTGTCCGCAGGCAGGACACGTTTCGAGCGTTTATATACCATCGGCACTTCGTCAACGCACCTTTGCTTCGAGGCACTGAAGGCAGCTGTTGCGGAAGCTAAGCAAGGCAAAGACGTCCAGCGGTATGAGATTGCTACGTCTGCTCTGCAGGAGATAGCCCCTCAGGACCCAGATGCAGTGCCAGATCAAGCATGGATAGACAGAACCAAGAAGCAAGTGAAGGCTGAGACAGACAAGATGGAGCTTGAGCTGAAAGGCTACAAGAACAACTTGATTAAGGAAAGCATTAGGGTATGCGAAACTCGGAAGTGCGTTAGGATCTGCCAGCTAATGTAATTTGAATTCAGATGGGTTACGACGACCTAGGCCATCACTATCACCGCGTGGGCGATCTATCTAAATCAAACAAAGCATACTCGACGATGCGGGATTACTGCACCACAAATTCTCACATCGTTATCATGAACATGCACCTCATCAACGTTTGCATCGACCAACGTAGCTGGTTCGCCGCCCAGAATCACATACAGCGCATTCGTGGCACCACCGGCGGCCCCAAATTCGCCGAAGCTGAGAAGAATTCTGCCAAGCTATCAGCAGCCCACGGTCTTGCCTCCATGACCCAAGGCAGCTACAAAGACGCAGCCCTTGAATTCCTAGCCACAAATCCTCGGATGTCAACTGCTAAGCTCGACGACACAGACGACGAAGAGGCGTACACAGAAGTTCTCACCCCGAACGACGTCGCGGTCTATGGCGGCCTTTGTGCCCTGGCCTCCATGACCCGTGAGGAGCTCCAAACGAAGGTCCTTGACAACAACGACTTCCGAAACTACCTCGAACTCGAACCGCACATCCGTCGCGCCATATCACATTTCGTATCCGGCAGATATTCGCGGTGCCTGTCAATACTGGACAGCTACAAAGCCGACTATCTTTTGGATATTTACCTACACGCGCACCTGCGACACATCTACTACGAAATCCGTAGCAAGGCCATCCGTCAATACTTCATCCCCTTTTCCTGCGCCACCTTGGCTGCCTTGGCCGAAGCTTTCAACACCGACGAACCCACCATCGAGATGGAGCTGACGCAGCTGATCAAGCGCGGAGACCTCGAAGCCCGCATCGACCTCGTCGATCGCGTTTTGCTTGCCAAGAAGGTAGATGCACGAAGTCACGTCCATGCCGAGGCTTTGGCGGCTGCAAAGGAGTATGAGAGGACCGCGCATTTGCGTATCTTGAGGATGGCGATGCTAAATGCTGGGCTGGAAGTTAGAGGCCCGAAAGAAAAGGGGACTCAAGGTGGCATTGGAGGTGGGGGTAGCAATGGAGTTGGAGATCTGCTGGGGGATGGCCAGGGGAGGGGCGGCACAAGGAGTGGAGTGATCTGGTGAGGGGTTAGTTGCTAATGACATCCTCTACGCATTATGTTCACAGCGTTGGCGTCGAAAATCCTGTATCTAATGGACAATTATCATCAGCATGCTAAGATGTGGCTGTAAAATTTCGCACTTGCGTAAAACTTTGAAATGCACGAGATGAAAGGGAAAGATGCCAAAGCCTTTGCATGAATACACAGCTCCTTCTAATAGGGTTCGTTTAACTCTCCACTCATTGACTATACTGGCCAGAACACTATTCAAGATTCGAGTAGAGACCGTCACGTTGCCATATATTCATTAACCCGCTCGGTCGCTGTCTAAAGTACCATTTCCCAGGCACGAAAAGTCTACTGCATCAAGATATCTGCATAGTAACAATCAAAGCGTCAAGAGCTCTCCTCCGTACTCCTTTTCCGACACGCATGTTACATTTTGTTAGCATCTGATTGCGCGCCTCCCCACTGGTAGCCCGCCGGATCGCTGAATTTGTAGCCGTACGAAGACGTAAAGTCATCTAGCACGGCAGGACCACGAGAGCCTTTGATATCGGTTAGAGTCGGGGCTCAAGATAGGAGAAAGACATGCAATCGACATACCGTAAGGATACTCCATAGGAGTAATCTCGGCATTACCGTCTAGATAATGCAACAAAGGGGTGAAGATTTTCCAGCTGGCATCAAGCTCATCGTCACGAACAAAGTTGGAGTGGTCACCTTTGAGGGCATCGAGGATAAGGGACTCGTACGCCTCGGGGATTTTGAGGTCAGAGAAACGGCGTCGGTAGGTGAGATCAAGCTCGGTGGCAACGGTTTGCATGCTCAAGCCAGGGAGCTTGGAGTTCATCTTGATGTACACTGACTCATTAGGTTGGACTCGGATGACGAGCTCGTTGCGAGGAATGTCCTTGAAGATCCCTGATGTCACATCTTTGAACTGGATCCGGATTTCGGTCTTCTGTTCGTTAAGGGCTGCGATACATCAGCCTCACAAAATAATGTCAGAATAAATGTCTATTGCGCACCTTTCCCGGCTTTCAGTATGAAGGGCACACCATCCCACCTCTCGTTCTTGATGAAAGCGACCATGGCGCAGAAAGTCGGACATCTCGAATCTTTGGGTACCGTGTCGTCCTCCTTGTACGCCGGCTTGTTACCATCTAGTGATTTCCCGTATTGGCCAATTATGACGTTCTTTGGCTCAATATTAGGGATCCCACGGAGCACGCGCACTTTCTCATCCCGAATGTCTTCCGATGAGAACGATATTGGTCGCTCCATTGCAAGCAACGTCAATACTTGCAGCAAGTGGTTCTGCATGACATCTCGCACGATACCGAATTCGTCGAAGTAGCCTCCTCTGCCCTCGGTACCAAAAGGTTCTTTGAACGAGATTTGTACGTTGTCGATGTGATTGCGATTCCATGTTGCTCCAAAGAACTCGTTGCCGAATCGGAGGATGAGTATGTTCTTGACCATTTCTTTTCCTAGGTAATGATCGATACGAAAGATCTCTTCCTCCTTCCAGTCCGGCTCGAGGGCTTTCTGAAGCTCTCGGGAGCTACCCAGATCCTTGCCAAATGGCTTTTCCACAACAATTCGTGATATGCCCTTTTGAGGGTAGCAATTCCTTTTTAAATGCTGGGAAACTGTAATGAACACGCTGGGTGGTAGGGCCATGTAGAAGACTCGATTTTGCTCATCCCGGCCGCTCTCGATCTCTTCAAGGTGCTTGTTCAGGTTCTTAAAGGATTCGTCTTGATCGTATTGACCGGAAACGTATGTACAGATCTTGCAGAAATCCTCTAGCTGCTCTTCCATCTCCTTAGTCGGTACCTGTATGTGCGATTTGACCCTTTTGAGGTACTCCTCATGGTCCATCTTCGTCCGGGCATAGCCCACGATCTTGATGTCTTTAGGGAGGAACCGGTTGCGGTACTTTCAACGGATAAGCTAGAGTCTGGTGGTTTGGATCCGAGTATGTACGCACCAGGCCAAACAATGCTGGGAACTATTGAAGTTGTGTCAGCTAACGGTGCTCGATATTTCGCGAACGGAGCGTTGCTGCATACCGTCTTCTTCTTCGCAAGATCTCCGGACGCTCCCAGGACGATTATAACCGTATTTTCCTTGAGTTCAATGGAGCTGCGATAACGTACACGGGTCAGCAGGATGTACGGTTATAACGCCAGATTTGTCGGGGGGTAATCTTCATTTCCCTGGAGCCTATAGTTACTGCGTAACGTATGACCTAATGCAGGAGGATGCAATGCCGAGAAGCAACGCGAAGTACTGCTTAAGCTATGCAATTGATCATCGTCTGGAGCCTATGGAGAAGGCCAATGACGTCGTTTTGGTGACAGTAAGAGTTCATACCCAGCATTGTCCGGTTCCTCAGGGGTTATCATAGTATCGGCCATGTTGCGGGCAAGTGAAAGGACTGAACAGCTTAGGAAAAGAAGGAGCGATGTGGTTGTGGTTATAGTTAGGTATGTGAGGCACGGGCGAGGTAATTCTACGAGCCGAGAGAGCTTCCTCTGGCGGAGGTTGCTTTTCCTGGCGCAAATGATGCGGGCCGGCCGAAGATTCCTAGTTGATAAAGTAGATAATGCCAAAATTGAATATGTAATCACAGACTAAGCATGCACGCACGTTACTAACGGCACTGCAACTCCATCGGCTTGCTGCTTCTACGCATCCAAGCCCGAATCCGACTCTCGCGAAGAATCGTCATCCTTGCGAAACGAATCTTGGGGGAACGGGATGGAAAGTCTTTGGGGCGCTTATCTATGCTCAATGGAGCTTACATCTAGCAAAAGCCTTCGAGTTATGTAGCTACGACAGCTCCATGCGTCACGTCTCAGCTTACCCAAGGTCTATGCCCAATCTCAAACGACTGCCTGGCTGAGATGCACAGAGGGAACAGCAGTGAGGTTCATTTCTCATGCTTTGTTTAAGACTGGGTACATTTGTCGGGTGCCTATGATAAACGCTCCGATGTTTTGCGAGCATAGGCCAGATCAGGTTTCCAAGCGTATCGGGTATAGTTTTGGAGCGCCCCCTCGATGGACTGTATTCTAGAACTATGCCCAAAGGTTCCAAGCTCGTGTGACAGCAATCAAGCAGCCAATTTGATATCAGAGCTGGTGAACTTTCGAATATACATCTTTGTCTACCTTAGGTATCGAAAATGACGCCTCGAGAACCACACTAGTTCCCCTCTTGGCTAGCTGCTTTTAAGCGAAGCCGCACTGGTGGCACATCTGCGATTCACCATAACTGACTCGCCAACATTGCGACATCATATTCACGACTTGGCGAACCCGATTTACACTGGAACCAGGCTACCATCATGCCTTCTGAAGGGGGTCACTGTCGTATGTCTCCAGCTCTCCTATGCTTCCCTACGTCGACTGGCAAAAGCTGCACTGTCCACCTGCGCCTAACGCTAACGTTACGATAGTATATGTCAAGTGAGTGCGCAGAGCTTTGACAGCAGTGCATGCCGAGCATAAGAATCACGGACGAAGAGCTGGAAGCGGAAGATCTAAAGGACATGGAGCGGGCTGATGCTTCATCGCATAGGGGTCGACACTTAAGCTACCAACGCGGAAAGCGAAATACGAATCCTGGGACCTCGTACGTCATTGGTAGCACATTGTCGCAACTATAATAATAACATGTGGTCAGTCTGGTAAAGATAGAAGGTGTGGACGACCCACAGGCAGCATCGTAAGCCTCCTCATGCCACAATCGAGTTCACTCGCCATCTAATATTGCCGCCCTAGATTCTATCTTGGGAAGAAAGTGGCTTTTGTCTACCGCGCACAGAAAGAAATACGGGGCTCCAAGATCAGGTAAATATACAAAGATGTAACCTATACCTGTGTCGCTAAGATATCACCATAGGGTCATTTGGGGCAAAGTCACCAGACCACATGGTACGAGGCCTTGAAACTAACTCTTCGACGAGGTCATGGACTCTCTGGCTAACAATGCTCTAGGTAACTCAGTATGTTTCGACACGAGTCTGCACAATTCATTGAATCTATATCCTTCTAACACGAGCTGGCAGGGTGTTGTGAGAGCTCAGTTTCGGCGGAATCTCCCTCCCAAGTCATTTGGCGCATCGGTCAGAGTAATGTTGTATCCATCATCGATTTAGCGATCGCTTTGAATCAGCAAGAGCTTTAGATATGGGAGCGGTGGCATGTCAAAATGCTCCGCCTGCGCTACGGGATAGCGGAGCGCAACATGCAAGGCAGATGAGAATCATCTTTGATCTCTCAAATATGGCAATTCAATAGCGATATCGAAGCCAGCTTTCCAGTCCCAAGCTGTTGCGAATTTGGATGGTGGTGCTCGATGACTGATCATCAATTAATTCCGGGATCGTCCATGCGGGGCCTCGAAAATGACGCCGAATCATACAGCTCGATGCCTTGACATTCTGGCGGATTGCTGCGTCCCATTCCTTTTGGTGAAAGTGACTAGGGATGTATTAGCCATCGTCGAGATATGGAGTAGGTGGCCTCCAAATGAAGGAGAGTGGCAGACAATGAGGCGCACGTGATCTCAGTACCTAAAAATGAGCTGACCGTACGGAGGAAGGCCCGGGCCCCTAGCGCTGCACTAAACATGTAGTAAAGCTTAAGGTACCTTCGGCCAGGGTTTATCGGAGAAAGATCGCCGAACCTTTTCCCACCGAAATAATATCCAGCTCTTGTACACACCACATTCTTTCTTCCAGCATCCGATTGAAGTTTACTAACTCGTCTTGTCTCCTATCATCAATCCGTACCGTCTGCTTGTTAGCAACGGACTACCACACTCGCTTGGAGCGATCCTAACGAAGCATCCTTCCCTGTTAATAAGGAGGCGGAGTCCCGGGTCTTCCAAACAGCCGAGAGCTCAAACGCTCATCTCATCCTGTCGCTACCAACATAGCCAAAGGCTCGGCTCCATCCTACAGCTTTCGCTGACGAATTTGGAAGAACGTTTGCCACCCGCGATCGCTTATATTCAGGTGCCACCCTTTCCTGACGATGACTCGCAATCGAAGGAGCTCGATGTTGAGCTTCCGGAAGGCCAGCAGTGGATCAATCCCAAAGGTCGATGCCGCAGAAACTGCGAAAGAGAAAGCTGCCTTTCACATCAATACTAAAGCAGACCCAACCAAGGCCATCAACGAAGCCCAGCCAGGTATGCTTCTTCCAAGACATCCGCCAAACGAAGCGTGCACTGATTATGTGTACAGCGGCTCGCAATGCGCTCGAGGAGACTACGATTCAATCCATTCGAAAATTAGAGCATCGCGATGCGGACGGAAACGTCATAAGTGAAACTCGCCATTTACGGAATCAAAGGATGTTGCTGATGCCTGGACAGCTGATCCGGATCGATCCAATCCTACTCGTCCTCGTCTTGAGCGACCTCTAGACACCATTCGATCCTTCGAGGCAGCGATAGATGGATCATACAGTCGGCGCTCCACATACAAAGCTGGTACGAGACTTTCTTAACAGAATACTACGAGGTTCGTTGTTGACCTATGGGTACTACAGACGCCGCAAACTCTACCAGTCCCCAGACAAATCGGCGAAGTGGTTTCTTTCCAGGTGAGATCTTTCGAACTTGTCGAACGGTAATGTCATGTAGCGACAAGCCCATGTTCCATATATTCGAGAATACGTTTCATGCATTATCACATTCTCTCGTCTCGAGGCCGCGCGTTGCGCATTGTCAGTAAAAGTTGGCCCACAAGTCGATCTCCCGATTTGCTGACCTCATCTTGAACCTACCAAGATAGCTTAGCTTACTTTTGACATACAGGTTATCAAGCTCAGCAACGTGCCCCCGTGGATGGAGGAGGTTACTATGGCAATCGAAACGGTAATAGTAGGCCAGACAGCTACATAGATCCCTATGGGAATCCTCCGAACCATTATGGCACGGGCAACATCAATGGTAATAGCAATGGCCGCCAAAGATTTGGTCCTCGGAACCATTCGGATCCAGCCTTATTTAGCCAGGCCAATACTCCTGGCGGTGTCTATCCTTCGCACGGGCAACAACAATCTTATGACACCGTAGCGTCAGCTTCTAGCGGGAGTCATGCGACCGATCAGTGGGGCAATTCAACTGACCCTAGCAGCGAGAATAGCTCTATTGAAAGGGTTCAGCAAGCAACTAAGCCGGACATTGGTGAAGCTTACGGTTTCAACGGATTTGGCGCAGGACCCCAATTTCAAGGACCCATATTGGAAGAACATGGGCAGGGTGCGCCAGGATATGGTCAGCCGGGATATGGTCGAGAACGAGTGGCAGACGGGAATGGCTTTCCATACCAAGGTAATGCAGCGCCAATCCCTCCGCCTCACGCCCCTCCTAAACAGATTACTCCGAGAGTACCTATCAAATTAGGAGGTTCATCTGGTCCTGGTAACTCTGCGCCGGTTTCCCACAAGACCGCGGCGCCTATTGACGCCGAGAAACGAAAGAGTTGGCTAAAGAGGAGGTTTAGCAAAGGCTAATCCGGAAGCGACGACACGCTCGAATGTGCGAATCACAAACAATATCAGAACGATTGATGAAAGGAACATCGTTGGGTAGAAAATGGGCATCGCACACACGAAAACTAATGCATAATGGACTGCAATTGCACTTGATCAGCATTAAGGGTGTTATGGATTCGGAGAATAGCAACTGTCAATAATGAAATCACGGGGTCAGCAGAGGTCTTCGAGACTTCGTAGGGGAAAGTATAAACATTATAGCATTGACATTGCGTCCGGTAGATTGGTACACACTCCTTTTATTGTACATTGAGGACGAGTCAATGAATGCTTCGTGAGGGATCGATGTCTCCATGATCGCTTCAGTGATCACCGTTGGTAGTAGAGATGCTGTTAAATGGAAGCCTTTGACCATTGGAATATATTAGACTCGCTCAAGCGTTTCTAAGCAATCCGATATGTCGTGGTATGCATGCTACACGAATGGCCACAGAAATTTGAATTATAATCATTATTATCATTGGCCCTTTTTGGCCCTCTCTTCTAAAGCGAGCTTTTCACTCTGGTCTTCTTTCATAGCGACAATCACATATGCTATCAGCACCATGTTGGCCATAAAAGCTGCTGTTGCTCCCGCCCACGTTGAGTTGCCTACGAATCCAATTCAGTATCTTTCTTGTCAATTGTCAGGTCACAGGGTGACGGACCTCGAAATACGGTATGAAGCGTCAAGAAGTATGTGCCAATAGGGCCAGCTATCATGGCCACGGTAAAGCCCAACAACTTATATATCACGACACTATGAAGGAAGTGATCAGGATGATGCCGACTGTGAAGCGGAGCAACTCACGCTGGCACTGCAGGCGCAATAGGAGATATTTCGGATGCACTAATTGAGGTTCCATCTCGGTTGTCTTTATCAAGGATAGTCTTCTCATTTGGTACGATTCGCCTCGAAGTCATTGTAGAAAATGTTACAGTACTTTAAGAATCCTGTGCAGACTTAGCGCGTACAACAGTAAGTAATCGGGGTGCAGCATGACACGGGCCCCTCGGGCATTAATTGCGGGCCAGGCAGAATGGTCTTGGCAGGGCAAGACCGCCACAAGGAACTTGTTGAACCGGCAAACACCCTTAGGTTTGGGGTACTTCCGTTTTCAAGCGCTAAGAATGAAGGGCGAGAAGGCCTTGGACAGCCACTACCTGCGCACAAAGTAGAGGACTCTACTTTATACACATCCGCGTCTTCTCTACACGCGTAACTTTTAGACGCGTAAAGTGGAATCTTGTGGCCTCGGCAATTCGTCTTGTCTTACCCGATTCAACACTGAGACATCTGCGTATCAGGGACATCCTTCCCTCTTGCTAGATGCAGCTATCCCATCATATCACGACCAGATAGGGGGATTACGAGAGTCGTCTACGAGGTCTTCTTTCGGACGAGAATTCGCTGAGGCGAACAAAGAGCCCTGGAAGTGCTCTAAGTTTCCAAAGATCATGGACCTGGGTCAACATACCCCATTGAAGAGGCGAAAGTTGGAGAATGGCGTTGCGCACAGTCAGGCATACAACTTGCAAGGCGACAGCGGCGATGATATCTTTGACGACTATGAGACCGTCGCAACACTGCCCCTACCAACGGCCGCATTACAGCGTCACGCCTCGGTCGATATTCTGTCATCACCCCCTGCGCACATAACCCAGCCAACACAAATTATTGGCAAAGCTACACCGGCACCTGAGGTCCATCGGGCAAATCAATCGCAGGTCCAGGTCCCTGCTTCTTCTCCATTCCGAGTGCCGCATGCAGTCTCTTCACCAACAATAAACTACCATCATCAAAATGGAAAACTTGCTAGTAATATTGCACCTGCAGGTACTGCATTCCGACCACCATTTGGTGTAGCAAATCCACTGCCGGCCGCCGCCTCTAAATTTGCTCCTGTGGTGAATATCAGTGATGACGATTTCCCAACATATAACGGATCATCAGATGAGGATTCTCGGATTAGTCGAAGAGCAGACATCAAGCCCTCAACCTTCGTTGCGGCTATTCCAAAACCATCTATATCTGACGGCAGAAAGAAGGGTGAAAACCGCTTCAAGGAAATTACAGCAAACTCATTCTACAATCCTCTAGACAAGCCTAGCATGTCTACAACAAGACCTTCGACACTGCCAGGGTATACGCTCAATATTCGAAATCGTGACGAGAATCAAACAACTTCACACGTAGTGGGCATGAAGCGATCTGCAGATGTAATGGCAAATGCTTACGGAGGATCCAGCGGACATTTACCTAGAAATGCCCCGCAGACAGGCCCTGCAAAGGCATTACCTGCACCGGAAGGTGATATTGACATCGACGACGTGGAGGATTTTCAGTTGCGGAGCAAGATCAAGCGCATGCGTAACGTAATTCCAGGGAAGAGTGTCAGGGCTTGCAGAGACGCCCTAGAAAGGAAGAGATTCAATTACGATGATGCTATGGATCTTTTACTTTCTGAAGAGCAGGACATATATAAAGTTGATCTTACCATATCTGATGGCGAAGACCCGCCGACCGCTCAGTCGTTGTTGACAAAGAAGGCACCTGCAAAACAACAAGTCAAGGTTAAACAGAACATTCAAGAGAAATGGACTGCAACTCAATCTGGCAGCAGGAACATACAACCTTCACCCTCGCTCGTGGCAACTTCCCCGCCTGTTACGGCTCCACCAAAGGCTCGTCGCCGTCTCGTTCAAGGGCGAAAGCAACCCTCTTCTCCAATCACGGCCCCACCTCCTCCTCCGAAGCATCAATCCCCAATTCGAATATCTTCGCCTGTAGGAAGCCTACAATTCGACTCTGGTGAAACTGATTCTGGAGTTGGCTCAGAACATGACGATACCGAGCTCAATCGTAAAGTTCTGGAATTCTTTAATACATGTTCAGCTTTCGATTTGGCAGACATAGCTACGATCAGTATCGAGACTGCAGGTGTCTTGCTCTCAACAAAACCCTTCCTATCTCTAGAAGAAATTCGACAGATCTCTGGCGAGGTCTCTGTGAGTAAAAATACAAAGAAGCCTGCAAGGCGGAAGCCAGTTGGTGATAAGATCGTCGACACGTGCTTAGATATGTTGACTGGCTACGAGGCTGTCGATGCACTAGTCAAACACTGCGAGGATATTAGTCGACCTCTAAAAGAGGACATGAAGCGTTGGGGTGTAGACGTTTTTGGAGGTGCAACAGGTGGTGAACTCGAGCTTGTAAGCTTCTCGCGGGATGCTTCCCCACGCGATTCAGGTATCGGTACACCAAGTAGCATGACTATGTCGGAGACAGAGGAAGGCGACTTAAAGAAAGCAGACCGAAAGCGCGGTCTTTTCCCACAGCCCTCGAACATGCCGGCGACGATTCAACTCAAGGACTATCAAATAGTCGGGTTCAATTGGCTTTACCTTCTATTTGAGCGGAAATTATCCTGCATCCTTGCTGATGACATGGGCCTGGGTAAAACTTGCCAAGTCATAGCTTTCTTTGCACACTTACTGGAAAAAGGGATCAAAGGACCACATCTAATCATTGTGCCTGGATCAACCCTCGAAAACTGGCTTCGTGAGTTCTCCGTCTTTTGTCCACAACTTCATGTCATGCCATACTACGCAGGCCAGAGCGAAAGGCCCCACATTCAGGACCACATCTTGGATAGTCGCGAAACCGTAAACGTGGTCATCACGACGTATACTCTTGCGAAAACCAAAGATGACAATAGATTCCTTAGGAAGTTGAGGCCCGTCGTTTGCGTCTATGATGAGGGCCATCTCTTGAAAAACAGCAAGTCACTAGGATATGATGCTTACATGCGAATACCGTCACAGTTCCGTTTGCTCCTGACAGGTACAGATCTCTAATTATTTCGATCGCCTTTGCTATGGGCTGAAAACCTGTATTCATATTATCTTATCTCGTTTAGTATGCCATCTTTCGAGTTGGCCCACTTTTGACGAATTTCGCGAGCATACTTTACCCACTCCACGTTCGATGAGCAGAGAGACGCTAATTCCGAGCCATACTGAACAGGTACACCACTACAAAATAACCTCAAGGAACTTGTTTCTCTCTTAGCATTCATCCTACCGTCGGTATTCAAGGCAAACAGCGAAGATTTAGAGGCTATCTTTCGTCACAAAGCCAAAACCACCGACGACTCGCACGCAGCACTACTGTCAGAACAGCGCATATCCCGAGCCAAGTCCATGATGATGCCTTTCGTTCTTAGACGAAAGAAACATCAGGTCTTGAAGCATCTTCCAGCTAAGACAAGGAGAGTTGAGTACTGTGACTTGTCTCCTGCCCAGAACGAATTGTATGAGAAAGAAGTTGCCAAAGGGCGCCGTGTTATTGCAGCCAGGGCAGCCGGCGAAAAGACAGGAAACGAGACCAGTAACATAATGATGGCGCTCCGGAAAGCGTCCATCCACCCATTGCTTTTCCGCCACTTGTATAATGATGAAAAACTGGCAAAGATGTCTAAGGCTATCATCAAAGAAGAACAATACCGTGAAGCGAATGTGGACATGATCTACGAAGACATGGAAGTGATGACCGATTGGGAACTGAATCGCTTATGGTACGTCTTCTACCAATCATCTCTTCCCTGTTATCACCGAAAGCGGGCCCCAGGGCACCGTCAAACGGCCGGCAATGCTGACTCCAAGAATTCATAGCGAACAATTTCCGCGGACAATGACTCCCTTTTCGCTCCAGAACGAAGAGTGGATGGACTCAGGCAAAGTTACCAAAATGACCTCGCTTTTGAAAGCGTATAAAGAGAACGGGGATCGAGTCCTAGTGTTCTCTCAATTCACCATGGTCATGGACATTCTGGAAGCGGTCATGGAGACCGAAGAGATGAGTTTTTTTCGCCTGGATGGGAGTACCAACATGAATGAGCGGCAACCCATGATCGATCAGTTTACCGCCGATCCAGAAATCACCGTGTTCCTCCTTTCCACGAAAGCGGGTGGGGCAGGTATCAATCTTGCGGCCGCCAATAAGATTGTCATCTTCGACTCGTCCTTTAATCCCCAGGAGGACATTCAAGCGGAGAATCGAGCTCACAGGGTCGGACAAACGAGGGATGTCGAAGTGGTGAGATTGGTCACCAGGAACTCCATCGAGGAAAAGATTCACGCCTTGGGCGAGACGAAGCTGGCACTGGATGATCGAGTCGCTGGCGTGGTGGCAGACGAAGGTGATGATCAAAAGGCAAAGAAGCAAGGAGCTAAAATTGTGGAAGAGATGATGATTGGCGAGATCGAGAAAGAGATAGAAGTAAAGAAGAATGTTGGATGAGGCCTTGGATAGGACAGCCAAGCTTTGTTAGACTTACAACAATCGGTAAAGGATAGGTCTTTAACCATAGACAAGGATACAGTAGACGAAATACGCACAAGCGGCATCCACTTCGCGGCATTCTAGCGTCCTGAGGAATTTTGAGCCTGGTGACGACGGTATCTTCGTCAGCATTCACAGGTTCGCATGTTTAGCCTGTCAGGCATTTAGATTTCCAGTACAATAGATCAAATCCAAGATCAATGAAAGCCCATCTGAAGCTCATGGTGCATACAACTCTAGCTCAATAGAAGTCATCTAACTGATCCTAGTATTAGACACATTCAATTTACCTACCTAGTAAAGGCATTTATCGTCTAAGCACAGTCTTCACAGCCCTTGTCAGTACCCTTGCCCTTCGTCTCCGGAGACCCAATTGCAATCGCAGCTTCTGGGTCTGTAGGGATCGTAGTCTCGCTATTGTCGTTGGGCGATTTTGGTGGTCTATCCGCCTGCCCTTCCTCGGCAGGTTGTTTGGAGGACGCTGTCCCTTGGTCTTTGTCTTCTTTCCCATGGTGACGATCTACATGTCCTAGGTCTCGAGTGGGATCAATAATGTTGCGGACGAGTTGTTTGAGGTGCTTTACTTCTGGGAACGGGGAAGAGTAGGTTTTAGTAAATGGACATGTTGCGAAGTTTGGTGAAGAGTGTGGGAACGATAGAGATGGAATGCAGATGAGGGTTATGTAGGAGAAGGTATTTCACAATGTTGGTTTCTCCTTGGATAGTTACTTGAAGGATTGCAATGTCCAATATCTCTAGAATGAGGGAAGAAACCGAAGATGAACAATTACATACCAGGGAATCCACCATCAGTCTTTCGGTCCCATAGCCTTATTGATTGAACCTTTGCATCCTGTCCCTTCGAGCCTACATCTTGGCTTGGTTGAGACGCGTGATGAACGAGCTCGATGGTGAATACGCCGCCGGTAGAAGGTACGAGGGAGACTTCGCCGAGGGATGTTGAAAAGGTCGAAAGAAGCTCTTGGGCAAACTGGGCATGTTGAGTAGGGTTTCGATAGATTTACGCAATGTATGACATGATTCTCCTCTTTCGATATCGTGGGAGTAATGACATTATTGGTAACAGGGACCATATATTTTTTTCCTTGGAAGAGAGGTTGCAGAGCATGTGAAGAGTTGATTGATACAAACTTTCGTGAGGAATTTGAACGAAAAGGTGCTGGATGTATCAATATTGACGTACATAAGCTGCACGAAGCATCCATTTGCATCTGGTGACGTCTCAGTAGTCAGTTGCCCTTTCGGCATGTTACCAAGTCTTGAGGCACAGGACTGGCTGAGAAGTAAAAATACTCCTAAGATATTTTTGAAGCTTAAGCCTTGATATTGATCAGCAGAAAGACACGTACTGCGTGCAAAATGCTACACATTGACTTTCAGCTCAGCACCAGCTATGCAGAAGAAGCGGATAGCATACTGATCGTAATACGAGGCAGCACTACCCGAGCTAGGGCCTCTTTTGTTGAAACCTGTTCAGTCACGGAAGCCATGCGGAATGCCAATAGAATAAGTACTAGGCTGCGGATACACAGCTGGGTTTATTGTTGTTTACTTCTGGCGTACATTGAAGCGTCGGAAGGTGTATGAGATGAATCGAACTTATCAACGGTGGTCACGTCATGCACGAAAGTTGCGAGACCAAGGCTTTAAGTTCGATGTGACATTTCCAAGTTGTGGTATCTACAGAAAGCTTGGAAATGACAATAGCTTTCGGCGTAGATTGATACATGCAGTGTTCCCATTCCACCCAAGGCTCCATCCATTGGCACGTATTATGAACCGCGAAGACATCCCCCATAAACACATAAAGAAATCCTTTTGCTTTACACAGTACGATAGCCTCCAGCATGCAAACAGAGTTCCCCCGAAGCTCAATTATGCCAAATTCATGCGAAATCTGACGGTCGAGATGAAATGGAGGGGGAGTCCCGATGTCATCAGCCGACAAAATCCATCCACACTATAATGATATTCAGCGGTACGAAATGACATGTTTTATCCATGCTCTTGTCTGTCCCTGCCCATCGGCCGTAACAGGATGACCCGAAAGATTGACGATGTTGGGCAAAGGTAGCGGGCCGTAGAAGATAAAGTGGTATCAAGGATGAGGGAATATATTGAGAAAACCGTAGAACGCCTGGCCGACCGGAGGTAGCTGCCCTTACATGACCGTGCAGCAGCCGTTCGACTGCTGTGGTGCATATGGATCTTCGCGCTTGTCAACCTGTAGGTGGGGAAATTAGCCATTGATATTAGCATCATGCCACGATCAACGCGATGCGCCATTGATTGCGGACTCTTTGGGATATGGCGACTTACCGAACCCCACATGGAAGGCACCATGAAGTCTTTCGTGTTTGTGCAGTATTGGATTAATCTGGCGTGGAAGAGATTAAGATTAGCCTCGCCTACCGCAGAGGAGAAGTCGCATATAGTTGGCCATCACTCACGACATTGAAGCCTCTGATACTTTGATCCGTGGTCTCTCTAGATCTTCCCTGAGTCGTGAATTGAGTTCGTTCAGTCGGCGGACCTTCAGATCTGCCATTGACTGCTTTTTGTTCTTGACATCCCCACCAGCGCGGATTTCGTAAGCCGCCGGCATCTCGACAATTGAGGCGTCTGGCCGGCCGTCTGTCTTGAGACAAATCACCAGACACAGGGAGAGGGGTCTAGGACGATGAAGAGGATCAGCCGACGATCGATAAAGCGTTGGTGGGAAGGTTGATGTTGGCAGCGAGGTTGTAGTGTTGCGCTCAGGCTGTCCAAATTAGCGTTCCGCCTAGCGCACAAAAGCCGATACGCTTCGCTTCCTTGCAAACGGTTACCTTAAGCATCCTTAAAGTCACATATATGTAAGGACATCTATCGAGACCCCTCGAAGATTAGCATCTATCAGTTGTAGGAGGATATAGCTCAAGATGCCTCCTCCACCGCACACGAAGCCCGAAAATGTGCTCAAAGTAAGTGGTAGACCCCTTGGCCTGTATATTCTGATGATGAGGCGTCGCTGACACGGTTCATACACACAGCGAGCGCAAGAACTTATTGCAGTGGACCAGTCTCCAGCTGCTCTCAATATACTACACGAGCATGTCACGTCCAAGAGATCAAGGAATAGCCCCATCACATCGCTTGAACCGGTTATGGTTCAATTTGTCGAGCTCTGCGTCGATTTGAAGAAAGGTAAATTAGCAAAAGATGGACTCTACCAGTACAAGAACACGGCGCAAAACACAAACGTTGGTACCATTGAGGTATGTAGATCCAGACATCCATTTCGACACATATCATTAAGACCTTCTCTTCCAGCTTGTCCTCAAAAAGTTCATCGAGCTCGCGGAAGCAAAAGTTACCGAAGCCCAAGCAAAAGCTGATGAGGTTCAATCGTCGCTCGAGCCTGCTACATCATCGGACAATGTCGAAGACTTGGAGGCCATCGAGACCCCAGAGTCCATATTACTCTCTACAGTGTCAGGGGAACAATCTAGAGACAGAACAGACAGAGCCATAGTCACACCCTGGCTTAAATTTCTGTGGGAAACTTACCGAACGGTATTAGAGATTCTGAAGAATAATGCACGATTGGAAGTCATGTATCAGTCCACGGCTATGCTCGCATTCACGTTCTGTCAAAGCTTTGCTCGCAAAACAGAGTTCCGAAGGCTCTGCGAATTGCTCCGAAACCACGTGCAAAATGCCGCCAAGTATCAGTCCCAGATGCATGCGATCAATCTTAGTGAACCGGACACCCTACAGCGACATCTCGATACCCGATTTCAGCAGCTGAACGTTGCTGTAGAATTGGAGCTCTGGCAGGAGGCATTCCGTAGTGTGGAGGACATTCATACGCTACTCAGCTTGAGCAAGCGCCCTGCGAAGAACATCATGATGTCCAACTACTACGAGAAGCTCACTCGAATCTTCTTAGTCAGCGAGAATTATCTCTTCCATGCAGCAGCTTGGAGCAGGTCCTACAATCTTCTTCGCCAATCTGCCAACACTGTCGCTTCCGGCCAAAGTGCGAAGAAAGATAACCCACCAGCGTCCGAAGCGGACCTGAGTAGGGCTGCCTCATTTGTGCTGCTCTCTGCACTTGCCATCCCAGTCATCAGCACATCCCGCTCCCGAGGGGCACTCATCGATGTAGATGAAGCTCGCAAGAACAAGAACAATCGCCTTACTAATCTACTCGGCATGTCCCATGCACCCACAAGAGAGGTTTTATTCAAAGATGCTATGAGTAAAGGGCTCCTAAAACGTGCCAGACCAGAAATTCGGGAGCTCTACCAGATCTTAGAGGTTGACTTTCACCCGCTCTCGATCTGTAAGAAAATCTCGCCTATTCTCACAAAACTTGGCGAGGATCCCGAGATGGGGAAATATATCTTGCCTCTGCAACAAGTCATCCTGACAAGGTTGTTTCAGCAACTGTCGCAAGTGTATGAGTCTGTTGAGCTCAGCTATGTCTACAAGTTGGCTCAATTTCCAGAGCCTTTCCAGGTGACTGCTGCTTCTATCGAGAAGTTCATCATGAATGGATGCAAGAAGGGAGACTTGGCAATACGTATCGACCACGCCACTGGTGTACTAACCTTCGACTCCGACGTCTTTTCGGCTGCCAAGGCTCTGCACCCTGGTAGCGGATCGGGTTCTGCTGAAAACGATGCAAGCTCAGTCCAGCGACTGCAGCGTACCCCAGCAGAGATTGTGCGGTCTCAACTGACGCGCCTTGCCAAGACGCTTTATGTCACTTGTCAATACGTCGATCCAGAATATAACGTGGTCCGCGAACAAGCGAAATCTGCAGCACTTGCTAGAGCACAAGCCGGCGCTGAGCAGGAGCATCAAGAGACCTTATCACGACGAGCCATCATCGAGAAGAAGAAGGAGCTAGCATCGGATGCGCTTCAGAAAAAGCAGAAAGAGGAAGAAACTCGCAAGAGAATAATCGCTCAACAGCGTCAAGAAGCTGAGGCTTTGCGTTTATCTGAAGAGCATAAAGAACGTGAGCGCAAACGCATGAAGGACGAGCAAGATCGCATTCGTCGAGAGAACAACGAGAAAGAGCTTAGTGACCTTGTCAAGAAGGGCATCAACATCGACGACGTAGACATCAAAGACCTAGATAGCAATCAGCTTAGGCTTCTGAGAATCTCCCAGCTCGAAAAAGAGAAAACTGACCTCTTCAAGAATCTCAGGGTCACCGGCAAGCGCATCGATCATCTGGAACGAGCGTTTAGAAAAGAAGAGATCAAGCTTCTACCAAGAGATTACGAGGCACAACGCGAACGGGACCTTGCCGCTTACGAAAAGTCCAAGTCTGAGACGTTGAGAGAGGCTGAGCGGAAGCATACAGAGGACGTGTCTCTCAAACACCGTCTCAGCCGTTTATTGCCTGTATACGAGAGATTCCACGAGGATCTGAAGGAAAGGCGTCATGACGAATTCGAGAAGCGCAGGAAGGCAGCCGATCGTGAATACCAGAATGCCATCGACAAGCGGAAGCGAGAAATCCGTGAGCGGAAGGCTCGCGATCAGAGGGAACAGGAAGAGGCTGAAAGACGTGCCCAAGAAGAAGAGGAGAGGATCGCTAAGGAGGAAGAGGAGCGTAAAGCTGCTGAAGAAGAGAAGAAGCGATTGCAGGCAGAAGCTCGGGCAAAGAGAGACGTGGAGCGAAGGTGAGATCTAGTGTCCTTGCCCCTGTTAATGATTGACTATACTGATTGAGACCCATAGGGAGCTCGACGAGAGAGCAGCTATTCAGCGTGCGAAGGAGGAAGCGGCTGAAGCGAAAATCAAAGCCATGCGGACCGGAGCTACACGCATACCAGATCGCACGGCGCCTATTCGCTCTCCTGCAGCTGAACGCACCGACTCTTCAGAACGTCCATCAGGTCCTCCGCGTCTCGCACTTGCGGGCAACAAGCCCACCTGGCGCGAACGCCAAGCAGCCAAGGAAGCCGAGGGAACTGGCAGCGGCCCACCCCCGGCTGCACCACCTTCCGATATTGCCACCAAGGAGGGCTCGATGCCACCGAAAAAACCTGGAGGTTATGTCGCGCCCGCCCGCCGTGACCCAAACACTGCGCCTCCGCCTCGAGGCCGAACTGACGCTGCACCCACACTTAATGCTCCACGCGATGCTAGCTCCAGTGTCGAGCCGACCGCCAAATGGCGTCCTAGTGCTCCACGTACTGGCCTGGGACGTGACGACTCGCCAGCTGAGGCGCCAATCCGGAAAAACTTGGACGGCTTACGCAGACCTGCTGGCGACAGGGATTCAAGCCCAGCCGATGGCGGGAGGCCAATTTCGTCGTCAGGGACGGCGAGAACCGAGAGCCCGGCTGCCGAACCGCTGCGGCCAGCTCCTGGTAAGTACGTCCCTGTGCATATGAGAAATAAGGGATAGGTGGTTGAGAGAAAGACGAAAAGGACAAAGGGGTAGGTCAGATTGTAATATTACGGAACGGTTTCCTATTAGAGTGTAGTTCGCTTCGAAGCACACACGTGCGAGCATGTCATTACTCCCAACACTGTATTTTCTGTGTCGTTGTACCAAGCAAATTCCTAGTCAGTAAGTTTGGGAAATAGAGCATGAAAAGTTCATTTTAGGTGCATTTAAGCCCGTAAACCCGTCACTGCTCCGAATGAGATACTCGCAACCTGAATATGAAACAATATGTAGATGCATCGAGGTCCTCAAGTAAATGGTATCATCGCTCCCGTCCCAAACCCATTGCCATTCAAATGCAAGTCCAAATGCAAATGTACAAACCCACGAAACAGAATCCCCCTCAGACAACCTCATTCATCATCCAGCTGAGATCTCAAGGCTACCTACAAGCCGGGCCCTCCAGCTATTGCACACTTCCTCAAAACCCTCGATAACATCCCCACAGACTCTTGCACACTCCCGACCCGCCAACCTCTGCTCCCAATTGCCCTTCTCTGCCCACCGGATAGCTTCTTCCCCCGCCTCAGCTTCTCTGCGCATCTCGAGTACCATCTCAGTTGCGGAGCGTAGACGCCTTGCAGCTAGGGCGGTGGTCTGCCGTGTCATGTGAAGTGTGTCGGAAAGGTGGGTGAGGATAGATGTTAGCTCCTCGGTGGAGGCATGAAGACTGTGCAGGGAAGTCAGAGGCGGAAGTGTTGGTGTGGGGAGGTCGTTGATCAGCGTTTCGAGGAGGGGGAGGAGTTCGTCGATGTCTTCGGGAGTCGGGGACGCTGACAGGGGCGACATGAGCGGGTAAGCCAATGTTGAGATCGTCCGCGATTGACTGGATAGATGCGACGTCACGGCTATGTGGGCTGTTATCAGCCTAGATGTACCGTTCTCGATATCAGATTGTGAGCCAAGATCTTTAAGGTATCCAATGACTCGATTCGCGACACCGTCGGGCTCACATCCCTGTGCTCCTGTACCTTGACGGGCTAGATGCTCAATTGCGGCCATGCGGGAGTTTAGGGTCGGGGAGATCCCATCCGTGCCTTGCATATCACAGTCATCGCTACAGTCAGAGCCGTTGAACTGGGATTTCTGCCGGCGGTGGTTCTTGGAGCGGGTTGGTCGCCTTGGAGGACTCAGAGAACGTTCCCTTGAGGGGTATGGTAATGATGGTGTGGATATGTGTGTTTCCTGTATTAAGATTCCATCCTGCTCATTTCGTCCACCATCACAATGGACCTCGGGCAACTCTCCATGCGCTCCTCCGTCTTCGTCCTCGTCGAAGGCTTCTGCCAGCTCATCTGCCAGGTTGCCGAGCCCATTCGGGCTTTGAGGTTGTGCACCGCTGCCCACGCTATTCGAGAATCCGAATTCGCTCCGCTCATAGGAAGGAAGTGATCGTTGTGCTACAGGTGACGATGATGAGTATTGAGAAGATCTGCGACTGATAGGGCCATTGGAAGAGTGATGTGCGTTACTCTGTGGACTGGGCGAGGGAAAGGAGAGGTTGATGCTCGTAGTTGAGGACTTCCGAGGCCGCGTCGGTGTTCGTGGAGAGGACGGCATTAGTATCATACAGGAACTGGGTACTCGGTAGTCTGAGCTGCTAAGAACATAGATTTCGGCAGGACAAAAACCGTATCGGACAAGATAGGCTCGGAGAAGCTGCACAAAGTTGCTTTTGGAAGCTCTTGCACCGAACAGCAGAAAGGTGTTGACGTTCTTTGTCCGCCCAAAAGCACAGACTAGGGCGCCTCAATATCTCAGGCATGGACTGCTCTTGTACAGATCACTTATTCTGTCTAGCAAGAGTCAGATGCTGTGGTTGAGTCTAAACGGAGCTTCCCCTGCCATTTTGACTGTTTCCCGGTAGAGAACCAGGTTCATGGGGTATGATTAAGTGCGAGATACCCCTGTCTATCTAATTCTAACTAGAATAGCTTCGGCCCTTCCCGCACGTCAGAAACTGCGGGGCTTTCTCCAGATCTCAGACTTTGACTCGCGATGTCAACTGAACGACTTCCTAAAATTTCAATATTCTCGCATGATCCTCTCCACATAGGGCACTCCACTGAAGCTCGCTCGGGGCTCTTCTGGGAAAGATGACCTCTCTCCGTGCGTTCCGCCCTCAGGACCTACTAAACATGAACCTCACAAACCTCGATCCCCTCACGGAAAACTATAACATCGATTTCTATTTCCAATACCTCACCAAATGGCCCTCTCTATTCACAGTGGCCGAAGACCAAGACGGTAAGATCATAGGCTACAGTAAGATTTCACAGCCCAGACCATGGGACTCGTCAGCTTGCTGATGGGAGATCTCGAAGTGATGGGCAAAGTCGAAGAAGATCCACCATGGCGCCAATTCACTGAGCATTATCTACCCTGGCACGGACATGTCACTGCTTTGACAGTCGCACCTCAATATCGGCGACTGGGTCTGGCTCAAAGTCTTACCAAAGCCCTAGAAAGGGGATGCGAAGAGGAGAATGCCTGGTTTGTAGATCTTTTCGTAAGAGAAGGGAACAAGACAGCTGTGGGACTATATGAAGGCTTGGGGTATGCAGATTCTCTTTTGATCACTAGCATTTTGCGAACACAAATACCAATGATGACATCGAAACAGCTATAGTGTTTTCCGCCGAGTGGTCGACTACTACAGCGACGACCCTACGGGACGCAAAGCTGGAGAAGATGCATTTGATATGAGAAAGCCGTTGAGTAGAGACAAGAAATTAAAGCACATAAGGAAGAACGGAGCGAACTTCAGAGTAGAGCCGGAAGATTTGTACCATGGATGAAGGATCAGGTAGTCGAACAATATCCACAAATGCATGACTTGCGTTGCCTACGCTAAGAGGAGCGAATGATGGTTCAGGATCTGATTGTTTCCAACAATACCACAGCGTTTCTTGCGAATGCATTTCCTCCACAACGATAACTCAGGCGCAAAACATTTCAAGAAAAAAAGCGAGTCGACTTGGAGAACTCATTCAGTACGCTAAGATTCTGGGCCTAGAATATCTCCCTCAGTGACAGTCCGACGAAACATTTGGTCGCACGACCGTCAATTGAGGTTTCCATCATGTTTGGCGATTTCGTCTAACGGAAGAAACTTGTGTAACGGCAAATAGATTACAACAGACACACATGATCAAACCACTGTGGTCTGCCTAGCATGAAAAAGGGGGCAACAGTCTAGCATGCTTGCTGCCCTTCATACGAAGGGTTCCTTTCAGACAGTATCAAGCTTATGCCCACAGTGGCTCAGGTCATCGTCCTAACGTTAGTAGCTTCCTTGTACAGCGTTACCTCCAGCAGTTGCTTCAATAATTAAGTCTTCGGCGCCATCGAATGATACGACCACCTGAATTTTCTTGAGCGCCCTTCCCCTTCCTAGTCCCCGATACGCAGCCTCCTTCTCAAGTGCTTGCCGTTGAAGCTGTTCAGCTATAGATACAGCATTCGGACCTCCACTCGCATAGCCCAGCGGGACTTGTGGAAGCCTACTGCTTTTATTAATTCGTACCGAAATGGAAGTTGAAGATAACGGCGAAAGCTGACGAGGGGTCTGCGATATTGAGGATGATTGTCCCCGTGGCGTATGAGGACTGTCTTCGGGATCTCTAGACGCGACGCTAGCACTTTTCGAGGCCGTCGCCGCTGGTTCTGAAGACCGTCTTGACGGCAAAGCGGTGCAGAGCGAGGTCATAGACTTTTGAGATTGTCCTGAAGGGTTCTGGGCGTCCTTATGAGAATGCTGCTTGAGCGTTCCCCCTAATGGTTCAGGGCTCAAAGCCGGGAAGGGGGCAACAGGAGATGAATCTAATAAAGCTTGATCGCGATGAGTGATTCTTTGGCCCTGCCGCTTCAAAGCCAGATCGCTTTCGCCTAGGGATGGGGTCACTGTCTTTGATTCCTGGGGTTTGGGTTCCTTGGTCGCAGGTTCGATAGTCGTGGAACCCAAGGCATCCTCTGATTCACCACTCTGATCGGGCTGGGCCATCATATGCTGCCTCGACAGCGAGGATGAGTCCTGTTGAGCGCTATCTGTCGATGCTGAGGCGAAAGTGCTCCTCGGGTGGTTCTTCAAAGGATCTCCTGCACCCATAGACTTCCCGTCACCAAGCAAGGTCTTGAGCCAACTTTTCCTGAACCACGATGTCGACCGTGAGCCAGATCGAATATATTCATTCCTCGAAGTACTAGAATAGCGAGTCCTTGGGTCAGGAGAAGCAGACCCAGATAACGTTCGATCCTGTCTATGGCTAGGCATGATATCCATGGGGTTCAACTCCGGGCTCACCTTTGCCTGGGATAACCACTTCGTAGTAACAAGATTGCGTCTGCCGTTTGCGGTACTACCTCGAGAGAGATTGTGCAGCTCAATACCTTCGCTATTGCTCCTCCTAAGGCGGGACAAGTGCTGTAAAGAAAACACCCTACGCCTACTTGTGGGAAAAGAAACGGAGGTTTTCACGCTTCCAGGTCCGACATGCGAGCTTTCGGAAGAAAAGGTCTCAGAGCTGTTGTTTTCCCTCCTCTTGAATTTTCTTGGAATCGGTGCCATATGAGACGTATCATGTTCTTCGAATTTGTGACTTGCATTACCGGCATTAGTGCTCTGTATTGGAGAGTGAGCTTTATATACTTGTGCTCTGGGAAAATTTGGTCCTTGATTCGACGAAACACATTGAGAGTCCGCTTTGTCGCCGTCAGCGTGGGAGGTGGTCCACAGGCCTCCAGAATCAACGTTTGGATTATCCACTTTACCAAATACGTCACATCCAACCCAACCACGCTCAACCAGAAAGCTCAATTTATCCGCAACACTCTTGTGACGTTGCTGCGACGTCTGCTGTTGCTCGTGCTCATGGTTGGGATCACTGTCTTGGGGCTTCCTAGGTGAGATGCATCGCGAAAGCACCAAAGGGTCTACTAGACTCGCAGGAACAGGACCAGGACCTATAATCTCGTGTTCGGATGATTTCGGCGCGTTTCTCCTAGGCGAATTTTGACGAGAACATGGACTGAGCAGCTCGGCTGGCTTAGTCGTCCTGCTGCAGGCACTTTCGCCATCCGCCACAGAATCGCCGTGAGAAGACATCCTCGAAGTAGAATCCGCCTTGTCCGGCATGCAACGCCGATTACTAGCCGGTGACTTGTTGGCCGGGCTAAAGCTTCGAGTAATTCCCGTTGGTCCATTTTGAGGCTCTTCTCGACCAATCTCCTGCCCGTTGTGCGAAACTGTCATCGCTGACTCATTGCCCTGAATAGTCTTTGCAGGCGTGGTGCGGAGCTTATTTTGCACGACATCCTGATTATCAGTCGATTGCTCGATTCTCGAACCAACAGCCTCAATGTTGTAGGTGGATACAGCATGCGGCTCATCTGACCCGATCACCCGACTTTCTGCTGGTTTCTCGATGTTCATAGCAGTGCCCTGGGTAGACTTCGCGCTCACTGGTGGCCGTTGACTGCGCCGACCCTGCAGATACCTGGCAGCGTTGAGTTTGGGACACTCGATCATGTCATCGCTGGGTCTTTCAACCATCGATGCCCAATGATGCTTGATCGCTCTATAATCAGACACTGTTGGGACCTTTACTGCTGGCCGGGGTGCCAATGATGGCTTGGGTGGACTAAGAGGCTCGTAGGATCTGACCGATCTTGGTGGACAGGGTATCAACGGAGAGTGCGAACGATTTCCAGCAAGCGCATGGGTCTGAAGCTCTTGTAGTGCACGAATTCTCTGAGCGACGAACCCTTCTTGGATGATAGGGCTATTCGACTCGCAGTACGGTGAATGATCGCGCATGACTGCGTCTTCAGGGCCTGGGCTCGCGAGTTTTCGTTCCTTCATCATGAAGAGAACAAACAATGCGTACTAGTGATGGCGGTTTGATGGATGAGAATGCTTTTTGAAAGAGTGATTGTAAGATATTGGCGAGAAGTCTATACAGTACCAGATGCGAAGTCGGTCGCCGAGGACTGGTGGGAGAGGTGGTTCCATCTAATAGCTCCGAGGTCATATAGAGGGAAGGAACATCCGTCAAATAGGGTTGGGATGAACAAGAGATGTAGGTTAATGTTGGGCTGCGATTTCCAAGACGTATTTCAGACAGTACAGCTGATAGTGTCAATTCTATGTAGTTTTTGGCGTAGGAATACAGGAGAAAGCTATTTCTACAAAGACGATCACTTGAGCGACGCCTGCAAACTTTCCAAAACCTATCAAGCAGTGTCAGATAATCAGCTAAAGAGATCATAAACAGAAGCTTGCTTGCCTCCAATTCTATTTTAGCTTCAGCTATGTCCTGCTCGCTCCCACTGCCTCCGGCTATCTTTTGGGCTTCGGTGATTTGAGAGCGTACAGCCTTTGACAGATCCCGATTAGCCAGCGAAACAGTCTTATGTCAGTATGAATACTTACATCGGCACTGAAATCATCCAAAGGAAATCCCTCGACAGCATTGATACTGAGCTGCGAACCTGGCTGCACAATGGCAAAACCTCCAGACACTGGATAAAACCATTAGCATAGCACTCAGACAAAGCTGCCCACGCCATATTTTCCCGCTCTAGGTGGTGGCATTTTACTGATGGATCGCCGGGTACTTTTGAACTGAACGTACAGAAAAACTGCTTGCTTCCACCAGTTTCCTCGATTACCTCGACGAGTCCAGGCTTCAATTGTTCGATTGAGGGCACGTGGCTGGCAAGTACACCCATTTCACCAGATTCTGCAGGTATGTTGACTTGGATTCTAACGATTGCCACGGGTTCAGTCAAGGTTTCAGGCGAACTCAAGGAATTGGCGAGAAGTGTAGCATGCCGGCAACTCACACATCCGTGGACTTATATATCGACTAGATCATGGCACAGTGGTCAGCACTTTAATAAGTAGTAAGACATACGTGGAGGATAGTAATAGGACTAGATGCCGGACGAATATAAACAGTATTCACCTGATGGGGAAGAGCGAGGGTGAGCTTGATCTTGTCGGATACTGCATCTGCGTACCCTCTTCGTTGAGGAAGCACGCGAGTAGCACATGGGCGAACACGAGTAGCAGCCCGGGCTACACGTAAAGCGTTCATCTTAGAGATGTATTTCTACAGGCTTGTCAATATTACATTAGGTACATTGAGCTCACAAGGCCAGCAGCGGGCGATAATTTAGTCGCAGTCTTAGCCGCCTGTTGGCGGCTAGTTCTTGGACTAATGCTAGCGATCATGTGATCAGACCCTGAGTCAAAATTCGAATCAGTGATCAGTGGTAGCTCTTCGTCACCGCCAGAGGTACCCTGTAGTATATGGATCCGGCCGCACTAAACACTCCATGGACCGACGGTACGACTATCATTACTTGGATAACGCTGAACCGTGGATGACAAAAATCCCTCATATCGACTTAGGATTGACCAATCATCATCATGACGAGGTGCATGAATCCTAATTCAATTGAATACTACAACATGAAACTTTCGTTATCAGAGGACAATTGCCTTACCTTCAAGATCTCTGCGATAGAGTCTACAGTTGGTCGTACCGTTGAATGTAACCAAACCGGTCTGATTTGTGATAATTTAACGTGATTCCTCTCACCTGATCAACTTTGAGATGTTCTGAAGGCTTACGCTATGTATGCAGCCACCAAGAGTGTGGGGTGTGATGTCTCCGACGCGCTATGTCGTTGGCGCGAGTGCTCTAATAAGAAGCTTCGCTGCTCTTACTGTTGCCCCACAGTCCCTGTGTGCCGCTCGAGTCGCAAGGCTAACAGATCAGGACGATCTGGCTTAGTATGGTACATGACTGCTTGAGGACAGATGCCCGAGCTTCCTAAAGAGTCTGCAGATCGACTGCGATGGTCAGTGCAGAGAACGGGTAATGGGTTGATTGAATCCCGCGGGTCTCGTAGGGAGGGAAGCCTCGTTCTAGTGATACTCCTCCGTTGTCGGCTAGAAGAATGAAAGAGGGGCTCTGGAGTGAAATATTACAATCTGGCGTGGTGGATGCTCTTTTCAATTGCTCCGCATAAAGGAGAAATATGTGCAGGACTACCAGTCTACATGTCCACGATATCATACCATCATTGTTTGCGATTGAAGCTGCTCAATTAATATCGTGCAATCATTACGGTGAGCCATTATTGATAAAGGCGCCGCCCCGGCACCCCGGCTCTGTCATTTGGCACCAAATTTACACTGTTCTGAGGGCTACACGCCAAACGCCTCAGCGGAAGCCGCCCCAGACATTATAACCTTACCACACTCCCACGGCGTCCTTTTTCATTACCAACAGTCAGCACCTCTCCACTCCAACAACAAAAATTCTCTTCATGTCTTCTTTTGCTCTGCGACTGATGACCACTGTCAGCAATCGGTCGTCTACTTAGTATCCTTTTGAACGGTTATAAGCAACCCTTGCGTCTACCACCACTCGTGCTTCACTCCAAATAGAGCCACCAACACCAACCGCCGAACACCGCTGCTGGCATTCATCATCTATTCCGTCCTCCGTTGGCTTCACCTGCGCAGGGCTGGGTCTAAGGCTCTCCTGCGTACTGCTCGCCCCCGCCACGCAGCCCAGTTCTTGCGAGTAGGTTTACTCGCCAATCTCAACATCATGTTCGAACCCTTCTTATAGCAATACTGTCCTGAGGGACACCTAGTCCTATCGGATCCCGAGATTCCATCCATCGGCTGAGACTTCTTTGAGCGCCAAGGTCTTCGAACTACATCTACAGATCTTCCTACTCCGCTGTCCGAATTGTCACCAAGACGCATTCGATTTGACTTGCTCTAGCCACTCTCGACCTGACAGTTGTGGCCAATCTCCGAATACTTCTATACTATGGCACATCATCACCATGCCAACCATGACAGGGCACTCGTATCTCAAGGACTGTCATCCAGCAGCTGTCATGGCACAGCTAATGCTTCGACGACGGGCGAAGACGACTTAACATCAGAACCTGACGAACCCCCGGATAAATTTGTCCAATTTGCCAAGCTCGTGACACCATGCTCTCGAAGCTTTGGTGTGCAACATGGACGTGAACAGATCACTTCTCTACGCCCAATCCGGGACAGAACAGAATCCCTTCTTACACAAGCACTCCTCTCGAGCCCGGAGCTCAATCCTATGTCTGACGTGGAAGCTCCTGTCCTTACCAGTGATGGTGGACTGACGAGTCCTGCTCGGACTACAACCCCGAGTCCACCGACACCAACCATGAATCATAGGGGCATCGACAGGTTCAGCACAGATAAACAGCCTGAGCCGAGCATTGAACGATTGTTAGACACCATACAGATTTCTCCTACAACGGTCGTGAATCAGTCACAGGAGACAAATGTGGAGGCTGGTTTAGGTCGCAAACGATGCATCAGCTTCGCTTGCGGGCGCCAATCAAACTCTCCGAAGATCGGTGACTCGCAGGTAAAGAAGCAAGAGAACCCAGAGGACTCTACAAAGGCATGCGATCCACCAAAGCGTCCTTGCTTGTTGAAGTTCGTCTGTCCCATGAGGCCTTCGCGCACCGAGTCACCTAAGATTGAGAAAGTAGAGAAAAAGGAAAAAGCACCTAGCCCCATCCAACAACGTTCGAAGTCCGTCTGTGGCCAAACGGACAACGTCGCAACGGGGCATGATGCTCGACTACCCCGAGACTCAAACTCTACTATCAAATGTGGCCCCAGTCTTGGCATACCGTCTTCTCCTGTGGCTTCCTTTCGCGGCGGCAAAATATTCAATCGTATAGACTTCCAGAAGTCCGAAGCCACAAGATTCAATGAATTTGCTGGTCCCTTCAACACGGAAGATGAATGGACAAATGAGCAGACGGCCTTCCGACAAAAGATCACGGTCAACGATACCCTGAGAAAAGAGAATGCCATCAGAAGACTAGCCGAGGAAGCGGAAGAAGAAGCACTCGACGAAGAGGCTGAAGACAGGGTCATAGACTATGAATTCGAGAACGACTATCTGAACGATGATGATGCAAAGGAGGTTTCTAATGATGGTAATGAAACAGATGATGAGGAAGGATTCGCGGAGTCGGATGACGAAAGTGATGGTAACTCTGATTACCAATTCTGGACGCCGGGCCTCACAACGGCTGCCACCTCTACAGACCACCTGGATCACATTCGCCCCCTGAGCCACAGAGTAGCCTCGGACTCCTCCATAGAGTCTGCGATTAATGTCAGGAGGAACAGCTCAGTAAGAGCTCCGTGGGGATCTCAGGTGAAGTCGCCGAGTTTGCATCCCAGCACACCCAGTCTACCCGACGGCAGTGACTTTGTTGTCGGAACCATCGACGAGGACCGTCATCTTGAGGAAGCATATATGTCTTGTTTGGAGGAGCGGCGACGCTCGAAACATAAGTTCATACCCCAGGACATCGATCCCAGCTTCCCGATTTCTGAACCCGAGGCTGATCTTGATGATGACGATGGTAACGGCGAATTTGCAGAGAAAGATGTTGCTCGTGTGGACGATGGGCCTGATTGGGTGACAGGACACCTAGAGATCTCTGAAGATGGTGAACCACTTCCCACAAGACGGCGCCCGTCCTCAACCACAGCGACAGACTCCCCAATGCTGTCGCCAAAACGAATGCACCCTTCATCTCCAAAACGCCTACATTCCCCACCACCGAGGCGTGCTACCGTGCATCGATCACCTCCGCCTCGCCGGCTCTTCGGCCGACAAAGTCACCGTCTGCGGTCTCCGCCGCCAACACACCGGAAGCTCACATCTCCTCCCTCATCACGCAGGCCTTCGGTCGGGTCGCCCCCAAAGTTACCATTTGGTATCAACATGCCGCATCTGGCGCAGCGCCCGAATCTCACACACACAACGTCGCTACCTAGAACTCCGAATCCTTTTTGGCTGCAGCACCGCAAGTCCCTTTCTCATGATTCGGACACTCCTTCGGCCGGTACGTCACCGAAGACCGTGCGCCAGTCGCGTGGTGAAGTTCACAGTCGTGGACCCATAGACATAGTTCAGGGGCTTGAGACCAAGAGACAGCGTCGCAAGGACAAGTTCTGGCGTCAGCATTGTCGCACCGCGGGCAAAGACAAGGGACGGAGATGCCAGCCTGGCAAAGGTGCGGAAAGGATGAGAGAACTTGGACTGGAGATGGCGGATCGATTTCGAGGCTATGGTCAAAAGGCACAGCTCGTCCTCTCCGTCTGATGGTCGATTGGACACCCTTTTCGCTGCGGTCAATCACCATGTTTGTACATAACTTTGGACGATGCCCTTTTTGGCAGCTCGTCGGGCATTGACATACGGTTTTCATCATGAACATTTTTCTTCCGATTAAGCGGATTGGACATGAATGGCGCGGCTTGCATGCACATGGGGAGATTTACACGGTTGCATAGCTAGCACTGATATCAGAATGGCTACGGACACAATCTCTATACTACAGTCCAATGATGTGACTATGCAATGCCTGAGCACCATGTTGAACAATTTTCCTGGTACTCAGCCGTGAAGTCGCTCAATATTCTCGACGCGACATGAGCATTCGGCGTTGGTTTATCGACCGGGAAAACATATGTAAAGGTGCCCCTCAGGGACGGCTAGACTGATTCAGGAAGAGGTCTTAGGATCATCCCAGTGACCGTCCTTGTTCCTGGACAAGCCGGTATGAGAGACTGAAATAGCTTTCCGTGCAGGCTATAGTGATAGCATGACGCGGCCGAAAAGGGCGAAGTCATGGATATCACGAGGTGAGATTGGTGTGGGACGAGATGATCCTCCAAATGAGGAATGCTCATACACAGCTTGCTTCCGGCTCCTTCGTTTGCTTTGACCCTTCGGAGTATTCTAGAGCATACTCACAACCAAAGGACATCTGTCGAAATTTCTGCTGTCATTCGACCATCATCCACTAATCCCTCACACCTCCTTTCATGGCTGATGAGATGCCATTTATACGGCAAAGCAGAAGTGTATATCGCGATGACGGCTACACACCGTACAAGAATAGCCTGAGAAGGTTTGAATCAAACAGCAGATGATGCTGACCAGGGATGGAGACTGAGACGGTTTCTCCCGTAGAATAGTCATGAGGCATGTGACAGACATCTTGCTGACCGCCAGATGGACGGGCGGCGTGTATGACCATGCGAGCAGTAGACGATATCATGAGAGGGGCGAATAGTAGTCTATTTAACAGGCGCAGAAGGTATTGTAGGCCGGTGCTCGTCAACTGTTAGTCTGCTTCAGGAGACATCACCCACTACTCCATACTACTATTCTATTGCGTGCATATGTACCAGTGCATGCTCTACTACCTATCCAATTGGCCAAGCTCTGATCTGCCCGTTTGGAGCTACCCCCACGTTCGCTAATGCTAGCTCTAGCTCTAAGATCTACACCACCCACCGGATCTAAGATGCTTTAGTCACTTAGTGTGGAGGCTCGTTGTTGCCCCTCCAGGATTCGCCAACTCCTTTTCGCCAGCTACCAATAACAACAAAATCACCACCACCACGCTGCACGACATCTGCCCCACTCTTCACGACGTACCGGGAATATCATACCATCTGGTGCAGCGACACTATTGTCCTAAGGTACATCGATCGGGATCCAGATCCAACAAGCACAAACGCTCGTCGATTCGTTGTGATCAGCAACCACCGCACCCTGCTGCAGAGCCAAGAGGGGCAGCCCCACCTCCTTATCTATCAGCAAGCGTCGCCTGCAAGCTCGACAAGCTGCAGCGTCTCTCGCATCGTGCATTCACAATACTATTGCTGCCCGCTCCCAAGCACACGCGCGCTATTGGTTCGACAGTCGTCGTCTGCCACTACTGACGTTCCGTCCCAAGTCCGCCAGTTCTGGTTATATGACTACCAAAGACCACGTCCCATCTGCTCCTCTAGCCCATATCCTGGCCCCTTCATCCACGGATAACTTGTCCCTCCTAACCAGCCGAAACCCCAAACTAGCAAACCGCGCCTACGACGATCGTTGCATTACCTGTACCTCTTTTCCCCCCAGATACGAAAAAGCAAATCATTATCATCACTCCGCCTCGGCTCCGCCTATTGAGTGCACATCAGCACATCTAGTCACTTGTCACGGGATTTGGTTACACTGATGTATTGCTCAATATGGACTCGGAGGATGGACAAGTCTTTGTCAGGGTACGTGCCCATGATCCTGGTCTGCTGACCTTACCGTGGAAAGGGACTGATACACTCCAGAACCTAGCGCAGTTCATACGCACACATGAAAAAGCCCTCGCGAATGCGTTACAATTACGCCGCCATGCCCCACAGAATGGCCAGACGAACGGCCACAGTGGAGAGGCCTCGCCGACCCAGGCCAGTAAGTATCAGAGCTCTGCTCCTGCGACCACTGCATCGAGTGCGCTTGCAGCTGCATTCTCCCTCGGGGCTCTCAATTTTACCTCGCACAACCTGAAACCGGCCAAGCTCAGCCTGAGTCCCCACCATCTATACTACCTGTTAGATCGCTTCGAAGAGGTAGGAATATCAATTGGTCCAATGAACGTGCGATTGGAGAACATCCATACTGAGGCCTCGCCTGCCAATTATGTTTCCTTCCTCAGTCAATCGCAAAGATCTCATGGTCGGAGTGATCATGACTCCCTCCACTCTGTATCGAGTGTACACAGTATTATTTCGGGCATGTCCAGCCTATGGTCAGGTTTTGGGCTCGGGTCTCCGAACATTGCTGCCAAATCGGATAAAGCCAAGTTGCAACAGCTGGCCGACTTGAGATACATATACTCAGCTTTCACCAAAATTCCATGTCTACGGCTGGCGCCGGACCGAAATGCACGTCTCATAGCAGGGTACGAAGAATTTCCATTCGACACTGCCGTGCCATTATTTGCTTTCAAGAACCTTAGCGCCCTTGAGATCTGTGATGTAGACTTTCGGCAATTTTACGGTTGGGACAAGCTGGCGGAGCAATTACGCTCGCTCACTGTGAAGAGATCGCATCTGGACGATCCCACCGATCTTTTTATCAATGTAGTGCTCGATGACATTGACAAGCGCCGGCGGCGCTCGTCCAAGGCCCAGAGTTCTCCTGTACTCCCTTGGCCTACGAGCCCCACCTTGCGTTTCAGTAATACGGGACATGCCAACTCCACGCCTCCCTCTCCTGCGGTAGACGATAGATTTGGCCAGAGTGCTAGCCCAAAGCGCAATGGTCGTTTGCAGCAGGAGTCTGAGCTTCCAATACAGCGTCAACGACCAAGAACCGAAAGTGCTTCTCCTACCCGTCCAAGCAGTTCGAGACAAGATGGCTCCTTCCGTCATATACGTCCAAACCTGGTCAAGGTCAAGCGATCGGGATCCGGGAGTTCGAATTCGAGCACCAACTCTAGTGGAGCGTTACGCAGCGGCAGTTCCTCCAATTTACTAAGTTTGGGTATGCTTCCGGCGTCCAAATGGAGATTCCTCAGGCATGTGAGCCTTGCAGACAACTCTCTTACCTCCGTGACGGCTTCGAGTTTCGCACCGCTTTCAAATACCCTGCACTCATTGGACCTATCCTCCAATCTCTTCACAGAGATCCCAGACTCTCTTGCTACCTTGACAGCTTTGCGCGCTTTGAATCTCTCCAATTGTATGGTTGAATCTCTGCATTCTTTGACCAGGAGTCCGCTGCCTGCCATCACTGCACTCAACCTTCGAGCCAACCGACTGGTCTCCATAGCCGGTGTTGAACGCCTTCTCTGCCTGGAGCGTCTGGATCTTCGAGACAACAGGATACAAGATCCTACAGAGCTGGCGAGACTCACAGGAACGCCAAGTATTACCGAAATCTGGGTCTTGCGAAATCCTTTCGTCAAGACTCACAGTGACTATCGAGTGTCCATTTTCAATCTTTTCAGAAGTCATCCGGGTTATACCGAAGACATCATGATTGACTCTTCCGCTCCTAGATACACCGAGCGGAGGCGGCTGAGGGATCGCGTCGTCGAACCAGAGGGTGTTCCGGTGGTAACAGCGCATCCTGATGAGCCAAAACCTAGCCCTTGCTTGAAGACTGACGGAACGCGACATACCGTCGCGAATAGCGAAGCCCAGGGTTCGCAGCGTCCGTTGCCACCTCAAACGACACAGAGTGAGCTTGCGGTGGGCTCGGGTCGTCGAAGAAAAGGACCTCGAAGACGGATCGTCGACCTCGCCGGAGATGAAAGTCCACCAGTACTGCAGCAACGGCATGGTTCGTTTGAGGTACCCTTGGACCCTCACACAAACCTTACGAGGAAGTCTGCGGATGAATTTTCTCCCAGCACTCAACCGTCTTGGCTCCAGCCGCATCAGACGCAGTCTACTGCACCAACGTTGGAAATTGCCAAAGCTGCAGATCCATCCAAGTGCTTCCCGTTGAACGTTTCCGATATGGGCCGTTCGCTCGCAGTTGAGATCAAGAGCTTGAATCTTGACGGAGAAGCCTACCACCAGAAGGTTGAAGCCCTCAAAAGCGAGGTCGGCAGTAACTGGCTCAGCATACTTAGCGATGACAGCTGGCATCAGCATCAGATAGTACGAGCGCCAAATCCACAATTCAATCAGGTTGGCATGATAAGGCCAGATCCTCCAGTATTTCGAGCCTCGAGCCAGGGCATAGTTAGCGGTGGTCGCACCATAGGCTAAGCACCCAGGGATTCCGGGCGATGATACCTTGGACGAAGGCCTTCAGCTCCCTTCATGACCGTCAATGAATTACAACTGAAATCGAGGAAAAGTAGGAGCTGTCTAGATCTTGCATGAGCCTCAACCACTTCCTCTTCCTTTCCCTTTAAAACGTCTTTGGTGGTCATCAATTGGGCATTTTCAACCCTATTCACACAGGAGGCTTCTTATTCTGTTTAAAATATCTAGGGGATGGCATGTTAGGTTCTTTTTCTCAGGGTGGTAACGGTCTGGATCGAAGTAAGACCGGTGAAGCGTTGAAGCGAAGGCGTTGGGGATATTCTACGACCAAGGATTGTTTGATCCGGTCGCCGTACAAGTTAGCCCATTGATCTTGTTCGTATTAGATCGAAGCATATATGCAAAAGATGTTGATGATTGATCAAGTCGCAAAGTGACAATCTCTGAGATCCCAAGAGCTACACGGCACAGATAGAATACCTCTAGCAATCGTAGCGCGTTTGCCAAATTGCTAATATCGTGAACCGATGTCTTATGTAGCCACCTTAGGTCTCGAGGGAGGTTTTAAAGGTAGCGGGTGCTTGATGAAGCAGTCTAGTGTTTGCTGCTGCACATAATGTATACAAATTCTTCAAAGGACGACCTGCTGATGATATGTTTCGACTTTCTAGCAACAAACGAAGTACCATAGCCCGAATTGCCAGCAAACATGTCCGGCAGCAGCATGGTCTATAATAAAGTATGTGATTTTGGAGGGTCTATCTCGATGCCCTAAGCGCAGAGCGGCTACCTTGGGGTCTTTCTTGGCAGGCCTAGCGTTGTGAAGCCAAACAGCATCGCCTTAACGCCAACGGACACAACGTCTTCGCGATTAACTTATTCTGCTGCGTACTTACGCTAGATTGATCAAGCGCTTAGAACAGTGATCTTCGAGATTCACAGACTTCACCCAACGGGTATCAGCATAACGACGCTCGGAAACAAACAGTAGCTACAGGTGTCGATGATGAAAACTTCACAATAATACTCACCTCAGAAACTACCTGAATAGTACGCAGAATCATCGTCCGAGACGATCAAGAGCTATTAGATCATCAAGGCAGAGAGGAGATTGGCCTGGTTATCCTAAAGATTGCGAGATCGCGTTTTTCCGAGAGGCCCCACCAGCGGCCACAGAAGGCCTTTGTTCCTTACGCATCCAGACGCGACAGCCTCGAGGGATACTGGTCATAACCCCGAATACGATAAAATCAAGGTCCGTATATCTATCACGCTCGCTGTAAGTATCCATCGATTCTCGATCTTGAAAGTGTCACATGCAGCTGTGCAATGCTTTTCTCTTCACGAACGGAGTACTGACTCGATAAAGAAGCCAGGTATAGTGGAAGGAGGGGACAAAGACTCGGAAGAAGAGCACAAACATTCAGGGGACCGCTCTGCGCTCAGTCAATCAAGTGCTGCACCCAGTCTGGGACCACGATATGGCGGATCAGAACGATGTGGACCTAGACTCCATCATTGATAGGCTCCTGGAAGTGAGAGGAAGCAGGCCGGGCAAGCAGGTCCAACTCCTAGAAGCTGAGATTCGTCATTTATGCCAGAAAGCCCGTGAGATCTTCATCTCTCAGCCTATTCTGTTGGAATTGGAGGCCCCAATCAAGGCGAGCATACTCTTTCCCATGTCAATGTTAAAAGCTTTAGGGCCTTGCTAATAATACGCCTTGCCTGGTGCAGATTTGCGGTGATATTCACGGCCAGTACTACGATCTCCTACGCTTATTCGAATATGGAGGTTTTCCGCCCGAGGCGAATTATCTTTTCCTCGGCGACTACGTGGACAGGGGAAAGCAATCTCTGGAGACCATTTGCTTACTTTTGGCATACAAGATTAAGTATCCCGAGAATTTCTTCATTCTGCGGGGTAATCACGAATGCGCTTCGATCAACCGCATATATGGGTTCTACGACGAATGCAAGAGAAGGTACAATATCAAGCTATGGAAGACTTTCACCGATTGCTTCAATTGCTTGCCGATTGCAGCAATCATTGACGAGAAGATCTTCACAATGCATGGAGGGTTAAGCCCAGATCTGAATTCTATGGAGCAGATCCGTCGCGTCATGCGGCCTACAGATGTGAGTCGGGTTCTTGTTGCAATGATTAAGCTTCCGAGCTCCCTCAAAGCTGAGCTTCTGGTGGGTTGCTGACCTGTGTAGATTCCTGATTGTGGTCTCCTATGTGATCTGCTGTGGTCGGATCCTGACAAGGACATTACTGGCTGGAGTGAAAACGATCGTGGGGTCTCCTTCACTTTTGGGCCTGACGTTGTATCTCGCTTCTTGCAGAAGCATGATATGGACCTCATCTGCCGCGCACATCAAGTCGTGGAAGACGGCTACGAGTTTTTTTCCAAAAGACAACTGGTGACGCTTTTCAGCGCCCCCAATTATTGCGGAGAATTCGATAACGCAGGCGCCATGATGAGCGTAGATGAGAGCTTACTGTGTTCGTTCCAGGTAAGCTTCACTCGGTCATAATGGCGACACACTTGAGTTGTCATGCTCGCGCGTCTTGAGCCTCGAGGACGTTAATGCAAAACCTTGGCTAATCCTCTATGAACAGATCTTGAAACCAGCGGAGAAGAAACAAAAGTACGTCTATGGTGGCATGAGCAGTGGCCGGCCCGTTACTCCTCCAAGGAAGCAAAAAAAGAAGTAACGTACCAACACAATCTCCCCGTGTGCAGCAGGTTCGGGCGAAGATAAATTTCCGTCAACACCAATTCCGTTTTACCCCCACGATCGAAAGGCACAAAGCGTTAGCCATACACCAACATCCTTACCAACGACCAACATTGCTACCGCCCTCTTTGTCGCCCCGATGTCTCAACTTCCGCCCTCTTCACACGTTTCAACGCCGACGATGATGGTGGATTTTATTGGTCGTGGGCACAAAGTGGGATTGGCTATCTCTATGTTGGTGTTTTGCTATGCTCGGGATATGGTGGTAGTGATGGACGTTGTCAGCTGTTGAAGATGTGTAGTAAGTGTCTGTCACTCGAGAGCAGATTCAAGCAAATCCGTATACTCCATTACCACGCTATGATGTGCTCCATGCTGCTGCTTTTACTTTGCCTACCTTTGATTCTCTTCTTCCACTTTTTCCTTTCGTTCTCATTATACATGCCGTACGATGACAGCGTCAACGTACTTGATCGCTGACTCCCTTCCTCTCCCCAACCGCTCACGCTTCCCAGCTACATTAATATTTGCCTCAGTCAAAAGGTCTACAGTGGAGCAACTCGGGACCAGGCCTGAAGATATGACCGCCAACATGAATACTGGAAAAGGAGTGCACCATCTTTCTAGACACACCAATACACCCATCATCACTCTATGCCCATTCACGCCAATCAGTCTAATGCCTACGATCCGGGATCGCATAAACATCTCATCCTCCTAGCGGATACCTGAACCCTGACACTCGACGGCGTATAGCAGACAGTCCAACGCACCCGGACGAGCCTTACTTTCGCATCACTGCGCTCTTGCATCGCCACAGACCTATCTCCATCATATCGAGACAAAGTCAGCGATGAGTCTTAAAGGAATGTCGAGGTGTTGCTTCGAAATTAGATATGAGTTCTATCAGATTGATGACATTCTTTTATCTCGAGTGAGTATACACTTGATCATTAGATCTTCGGCTTTATTAGGGTCGTACGGGTCAGAATGTTACTCGTAAAGCAAGTATTGATACAAGAAGCTACTTGACTGACATGATACCGAAGTACCTATGGAGTAGATAAGACTCGCTGCCAAGCACTTCCAAGCATTCTGCACACGCTAAATTCCACACGCGCCCAACGACCGCGTCTCACTTATTCATTCAACCGTCCCCAAAACACAACCATGACCCCAACCCCACCACCACCAGCACACCCACCACCCCTCTCACCCTCCTCTCCCCTCTCCAAACGTCCCAAAACAGCGCACCCTGCCGCAATGGCCACCAATGGCAGCGAAAAGCCAGCCCCTCCACCCCTCTCCGCTTCCCCTCCGCTGCTGGTGAAGAAGCTGTCGGCTCGCGCCAAGACGCCTACGAGGGGAAGTGCGTTTGCGGCGGGGTATGATCTCTACAGTGCGAAAGAGTGTTCGATACCGAGGAGGGGGCGGGGGTTGGTGGATACGGATATTTGTATTGCGATCGGGGAGGGATGTTGTGAGTTTATAATCCTCCGCCCATTGAGGGTTCATAAAGGTGGATATTGGAGATAGAATGCATTACTGGGCTGATACAGATCTACGGCGATTGCAGATGGAAGGATAGCACCGCGTTCCGGGCTGGCGGTCAAGCACTTCATAGACACGGGCGCTGGGGTCATCGATGCGGATTACAGAGGCCAGGTCAAGGTTCTGCTGTTCAATCATTCCGAGGAGGACTTTGAGATCAAGGAGGGAGATCGGATCGCACAGCTTGTTATCGAAAGAATCTATACGCCCGAGGTTGTCGTCGTTGAGGAGTTGGAGGAGAGTGTGAGGGGTGCTGGGGGTTTCGGTAGTACGGGCTGATACTTGAGGAAATCGTGGGGGACCACAAGAGGCGTGATTGATATCCAAGGTAGGAGTCGTGAGGCGGCTTCGTCAAGACCTCATTCTCGGCGTTATGGCATAATTGTACGACCATGTTCCTCCGTTCTCGGCTCGTGCTCATCGCCCTGGCCCGCAGGGTGTTGCATACCAAGATCTGCACTCTCCATAGCGCCAACTGCTCCTCGATGTGGGATCTCGCTTGCTTCTGCTCCTGCTCCTGCTCCTCCTTCCTCCACAGCCTCCACCTTCCAGTCAAGCGACGGTTCTCTAAGATCTCCCAAACACCGCACAACCTTTACCTCCGCCGCCTTCGCCCTCCGCAGTCCCAGCCTCTTCTCGCTATCCTTCTCCCTTTCCATGGCTCCTTGTGGGCCACCCATACCTTCAAGTTCCTTATCTCTCGCCGTTTTCGTTTTGGACAGTATCGTATGCATACTTCCCAGTACCTTCTTCGCCGCCTTAGCAAGAGGCAAGTCTACCGCTTTGACATCATCTGGGGAGACCCAGGATTTAGTGTTGTTCAGTTTGGCGTCGGTGACGGCTTCCCGGAGACGGACCACAGCTAAAGCAGCGAACATATCGCCCGTACCGCTGAAGAAGCAGTCGATGGCTGGAACGTCAATCTTGAACAGGCGAGAGGAGAAGTCGGAGCGAGATGTGGAGCCGATGATCGACATGGTAGAAGGATCATCGGGAAGATGAGTAGATGTGACTATGATATGGGGTATGCGGTGGGTTTTGTGCAGTTTGGAAACGGCTTCGGCGAGACTCGAGAGCGACGTGATTTTGATTTCGGAGAGCACTCTGGTCGTTCAATGTTCACTTGTATTCGAAACACATGTGGGGAGCGACTTACTCGGCCTCGAATTGATTGGGAAGTATCAGATCGGCATCTCTTAGCAGATTTCTGTACGCAGGTACCAGGTCCTCGCTAACATAGAGTCGTCCTTGGTCACCCATCACTGGGTCGAGTGCTACGGATATTCAGCAAGCGATCCCATTGATCTTTTCGATAATCTGAACTTACCCCAGAAAAAGGAGCCCGCTTTAGTTGAGCCCTTCAGCTTCAGATCTCGCCCAATAGCACCGATAGCGTCGACAGCTTTCGCACTTGGCGCATAGCCTGTGAGCATCACATCAAAATCCGTGAGGTAGCTCTGCTTGAGTCCGGCGTATAGTTCGACAATCTCCTCTGCGGAGGTCTTGGTGCCCTTCCATTGCTTGTAACCGGTATGGTTGCCTGATCCTGGGTCAGTAGATGTAGGGACTGAAGGTTAGAGATGACAGTACTGAATTGCACAGTGTTGAGCGCAGACACATCACAACCCAATGCCTGCATGACGAATGCAACCATCGTGTTCCCGACATGTCTACTTCAAGTCAGCCTCATCATCGAAGCTTCCCAAGCGTCAATCTCACCCATAGACAACCTTGGAAAGAACTGTCAGCCATGCGTCCTACAGTCACGAGAGGACAGTGGTGTCCCTACATGACTGGCAATGGCTAGAACCCGTGTCTCTGGTACCACAGGGTCTGGATACATGGCTCAGATGGAATACAGGTTGTGATGGCTAAGCATTTCAGTCGTTTAAGGTTGAGAGGCTCATAGGGCAAAGATTTGTCTATTACGCATTTTCGGTATGACCATCACCAGGATGCGAAGCAGATGTGTGATTGGTGTCCTTTTTTGTCGTCATCGTGTTTCAACAATGGCAGAGCCGAATTACGCGTGACGTTCAGGTACTCTAGAGGCATGGTGCAACCTGTCTGGGCGCGATTTTTGGCATGATTTGCAGGGCCGTTCCTAGTGAACGGACAGCATTGGAAATACGGCGGCTGAGAACCACGAGGACGTCCACTGCACTGTCCGTTGGCTGGTTGATGCGGCTCAATCGATATCGATCATGTGTACGAAAGAGGCTTATCACAGCAGACTTTAAAATCAGAATTTGCCACTGCCCATGAATAGGTGACCTTGTGGTCATGAAACAGAAGAGGAAATTCGACTGAATATAGAATAGGGATAGGTCGTTCGGATGTTATCAAAATATACTCTCAATTTCGTAGAGCCTGTTCGATTATCTGCTGACATATCTTCATGGTCAATGCCATGGCAGCAATGAATGATGCAACGGGATGGCAATCCGGGCTTCGCAATTAGGGAAGCAGGTCTCTATCCTAAACCCAACTCATAACCATCGTAGACATGAGCATACGCGCTAATATGACATTCAACTCAACTTCTGCATGTACAATGGCCTATCATTCCTCGTCCCCAATCTATATCATATTATTAGCGTGTGAAGGAGGAAGTAGGGGGAGCGGCTCGCCTTCGGTGCAAGGTAGAATCTCAAATAGCTGTTGGAGGCCAAACTGTACTCCACCAACAATGGTACCTCGTTTGACAGGCACAATTTGACGGTGCTGGAGAGGCCGCTAGCTTTGCAAAAATTGACCAAGTACTTGAGGGAAAAGGTCAAGGCGACGGGCTCGGATAATGCAATGTCGACATTGAGCTCTGGCTTGTCGAGATTAGTGTGGCTACGAAGAGTGACTGCCCCGTTGCCGATATCGCCTGAGCAGGAAAATTTGACACCGTCTTTCGTAGCCTCAATCGCCACTTACGACATACATTAGCCAATGTCTGAGGGGGGCTAGAGCTGGAGGGCCATACCTGACTCGGACAGTGCCATCAGATCTCTGCAGATCCTCTGGAATTCCGCTGACGGCATGGTGATGGTTGCCGCGTACTCCGTCTCTGGAATGCCCAAATGCTCTTGGTCGATGTCCATGAGCTTGATGTCATATTCGCTGAGACGATCGCTCTCACTGCTCTCGAAGACTAAGTTGACAACATCTGGTGCGTCCTGCGCCTTCAAGGTCAAGATGTCCTCGTTTTGCGCACATCGAAGCACCTTCATGAGCGAACTGAGGTTGATGCCGAGCGCGATGTTGCGGTCACAGCGAAAGGGGGAAAATGACTCGGCTTTTAGCATCATAGATACCAGGGCGACGTGAGAATTATCCATGGCTTGGAGCGCGACACCAGAGTCGTTGCAGTCGAAGTTGCAATCCTGGACCAGGTCTTTGATGGCATCGACAACCTGAAAGGACGGTGAGCCTTGCTGATATGTGAAACTGAAGCGTACAAAGTACCTTCTTTAGCAGATTGGCCTGCTCTAATCGCGCTTCAAGCACTGTGAAAAGGTCAGCATGTACTTGAGGTATGGGACTGAAGCGGCATACTTTTGGAAGGTGGTTGCCGTTCCTTGCAGCGATTGGTATTTATTGGCCTCCTTGAAGATTCGATTTGGCCAGCACCCCAACGTAGTCCACTAACACCGTATATTGGAGAGTAGTTGACGATATGGCAATCAGAGTGCATCCACCAATTCGCGTTTGGTCGCGCTCGCGCCGGAAAGATCGCGCTAAAATATATTGGTTTCCTCTGTCACGTGCATTTTATTTGTAGGCTCTTTCATGTATCTACAGCGACTATTGGAAAAGGCGGGTACCCCAAGCAATCGTTATCTTCATTATTACATATTATGATACAGTAGTACATTATGTACTTGGGTATCATCCATCAATGTTTTCGCTTCTGCAAATGCCATCATGAGTCTTAGATAACGCCATAGAGTATCAAGCCCAAGCAAAAGAATATGCAAATCGCCGGCTCCCACAGAGCAAGTATATAGTAAGTATGTCATCAGATAGAGCCAAGTCGGCCTGTCGTTCGTCCTCTCGGTCGTAGCTTAATCACCGTCTCCAGTTCTTTTAGCATATGCGTGTTCGCATGTGATTTCTCTTTCCCCATGGCTTGTCTCACTCGATCTTCCTTCATCTTTGTGATCCTCTCTTCTCTTGTCAATGTGCTTCGCTGTGGTGGTAGTGCAATCGCCTCGAAGACCTCTTCTCCGGAGCTGCTTGTAGTAGTGCTGGAGCGTGATCGTCCAGACTTTAGGAATCCGTTCATGGCGTGAAGAGCATCTCGAGGACTTCCTTCCACCGCCGTAATTCCCCCGAGGCTCGCTGTGGGGGACAATGGGAGTATGTTGTTAGGTGTCGAGAGAGATCTCCCATGATCTTTCTTATCGAGATTGCTTGCGAGCGTCGCCCTACCCAATTCCCATTCTTGCACCAAGTCTTTGAGATCATTTCCTATGGAATCGTACTGAGCCAGCAGATTTGTACCAGATTCAGAGACTTCCTCTGATCGCTCCAACGCCTTATCAGACTCGTCACGAAGTAAACGCATCTTTGCTTGGAGACCACGAATTCCTTGTGATAGATTACCGAGCTGTCGCATTTGGCTCCGCATACGCTCCCTACCGGGCGTCAACGGCACCTTTGGAGTAGGAGGAGCTTGAAAATCTGTAGATTTCTTCGTTAGGTATCGGACACTAGAAGATTAGAGAGATAGCTTACCCTCTTCCTCTCCCAGTATCCTATCGATATTGGAAGTCATTTCGGCTGTCATAGACGAGACATTATTCATTGTCTCAACAGCAGCTGACCATCTCTGGAAATCTGATTTGCTGCCATCCGCGCTCAAAGCGAGGAGTGTGCAGAGAAAGAGCTTTCGAATCATGTGCAGCTTTTGTGCGCCTACTTTGAGGTCTTGCAGCGTATGTGTGTTCTCAATCCCGGAAGGTTTCACGATACCGACCAGCTCTGCGTCCTCCCTATCGGTCCGGCTAATTTCATAAATATCGTAGTATTTCTCCAAGTCTAGGTCAACAGCGTACGGTTTGAGCATTTGATAAGCATCATAATACGGAGACAACATAGCGATTAGATGCCTGTGGATAGTATGGCGTAAACGCTCACAAAGTCGAATTTGATTCGTCTCTTCAAGCCGAGTGATTGGAGGGAGTGGATTGCTTCTGCATCAATGATTAGTAGCGCTCTACATGTAAGGTACTATGGGTCAGATACATATTGTAGCCTCGAGAGACGAGTTCCACTTCTTGTATGAAAGTAATCCCTGCAGAAGCGGCTGCGTCAAATTCCTGTGCACTGGTCGTGAGGGAAGAGGCGCTTTCGACAGCTTGGATACGCAAGTACTGCAGCCATTGGTGACGAAAATAGTAATAAATGAACAGTAAAAGGACCATGACAGCCAAAACAACCACTGTGGTTCTCGATCGGCTGTAGTGTATGACAGCTACCCCCTTGAGCCAGCGGATTGTCCAGGCAAGAATGAAAGCCGTCGCTCCTGTGGTGAGGAGTCCGATCGAGCTTAGTACGACATGCTGTTGTTTCTCCCAGCCCAATTGCCCATCCCTATTCGGTGGGGGAATGCATTGACGTCTGTAAGTGTTCGGGTTTGAATATTCGTTTAAAAGCTGAGAAGCTACAATTGAGTATCGAAACTGTTCCAGAAATAGCGCATTTTCTGTCCAGCCCAAACGACTATGGAGAGCGCTCTATGTGTGATCGTCATTAGCATACTTCACACTTCGCATTATGACTTCGATCCATACCGAGCAGGTATTGTGGATTCGCGCCACGGCGCCCTTCAATGGGGCCCCCTCCAGCTTGAGACGTGACGGCTTTCGACGGACCTTCCTGTATTGTACAGATATACCTCTTGGTGCAAAAGAAGTCGTTGTAGTCGGCGATGTTGGCTCACTTGTACTGTTCGTTGAAACCCATTCATCTCGGGCTTGACCCTCGCCTACCGCATCACCTTAGCTAAGTCCAAGAACAGCAGGCGGTGACGCTCTCCAGAAGACTCACCCTCAAGATACTGCGCGATTGGTGAGTCTTCGAAGACAACTGATTCCATGTTGGCGAGATGGGGTATCCAACATTCTGCAACTGCGGTTCGGCGCCTCGTGGAACGTAGAACTACCAGGAGCAAAGTGGTTGCCGGAATCTCGGACTGCGATGGGGAACCAAAAGCAATGTACCAGGGACATCAGTGTCTGCTGAATGATGGAGAGGAACACTGTTGTCAAGAAAGCGATTACCAGACCAGAGCAGAGCAGAGCAGAGGGAGTGCAACCAATGTCGGGCGCGTCAAGCGTTCGCCAAGCCCTACGATGCCGGTTTCCTGAAAGGATTTGTTTGGAACTTGGTTTCACATCCACGACATCCTATCAGAGTCCAATGGCGACAATCTTCCTTGGTAGCGAAAATCATCCAAATCCGAGGAAGCAGTGACATGTCCTTGGAGAGCCCTGTTATCGAGGATGTCGCACAGAAGTGGTCATCAATCCGCCTGTTTGGCAGCACTCTACGGAGTAGCGACTTGCATTGCCGATCCATAGGCGTGGAAGGAATGGCTGAAAATACATAGCCTCTCAGGCGCAACTGTGCCCAATTATACCTACCACAATTAAGTAGCCAGCAAGTGGGGGATTTGGGCATTGTGAAAAGACGTGACTGAGCGCTCATTGCAAAGCAGTGAAAGCAAACTCTGTTTTCGGTTGGATCTTGACTTCTAGAGAGTTGCTTACATCAAGATTGCCGAGCGAGCTTTGAAGAATCATTTTATTCGGTATCTTCCTTCTCGAAGTCAACCGGCTCCGTTGTATGCAGATATTAAGCCCTGTTGAAGGTTCACCGAAGCATTTGGCCCGCTTGACTTAATTCTTTCGATTGTCGACTTCCCAATGGTGTTGCGGAGTCAATCGACAACGCTGGCATGTAGATAGACTACACGGACACCGGAATAGATGTTTCTACGCAGAAGGTAGTGTCTCAAAGGTCATTTTGGTTTGATCAGCCATCTTTAGCCCCTTTGGTCGGAATGCAGGTCATTAGCGCGCCCTTCGCCAGCAACTTTCTACGAACTCGTGAAACTCGATTTGCTGCACTAAGGATTCCATATAACGATAGGACAGCCCATAATCTATCTGCAGCAAAAGTTGGCTCTGGGTTAGGGGAAATACACGTAACGCTTTCATGGCCTGTGCTTTTTATCTTCCCAATCTCTTCTTTGTCCAACAGATATTGGTTGAATCATGTGGCAGTTGCTGCAAAATAAACACTTTTGAATATACCATCCTATATGCTAGCTTCAGCCTCTTGATGATCTGGAGTTAGATTGCTTGAGTGCTTCAAAATAGCACTGAGCAGACCGATTTATATGCGTTGCTTGAGTTTGTCCAAAATATGTTTTATTCCGTCAAAAGCAGCTGAGCTACGGATGAATGTTACCCTCTTCGAAGTCGTGCGTCACTAGTCATTAAGTCCATGATACTTCCAAAACTTGTTCAGTATCAAAGACAACCCTGGACAAATTGAGTAACCTCAATCAGCAGCAGGCATGACGGAAAGCCTACATTAGAATCTCTGATCAACCATGCAGCATACTACTCCAAGACCAACGAGATCAATACTTTCCACGACTTGTAGGCGCACTCATGCCATCACGAATGACTTGAGAAGTGCCTCAAGAATCCTGATTGCAAGTCGGTGAGAACGATCCAGACACTTAGGTGGAGGACCTTACAACCAGGTCTGTATCTTTTCCATCCTCTGGTGCATCATTTTGGAACCCTTAATGGATCCTGCGACATCGTGTGGAGCTTGCTTATTTGTTGTTTCTATCCAAAAGAGAGACACTAAATTAAGAAATCATGAACCGAACCATCGCTTCAACGCCACGGAATCATTCAGAAAATGTCTGTGCTCGTGCCCCTCCTATATAAATGCATCGAGATGAAGGTCTTGACTCTCTCAACCGTAATAGCCGACACATAATTGACTGACCTAGTAGAGGTAGCTGTTGTAGCACCGTACGCTGTTAGTAAAGGAGCTGTCAATGGGGTCGTAGCAGAAATAACGTTGTATCGGAGCAGAGAGGAATTATTTGCATGACCATCAGTCCAGGCTAGTAGATAGGGAAAGATTCTGGAGGTAGGTTTTTGTAGCGAGCCTTGCAGACCGATCCACCTCTGATTTCCAATTGAACGAGCAGGCATGGAGGACACGATGGAGGCAGGTTCCAACTTTGTAGCATATGCTCTGCACTTCAAGCCCCCTATTTAGCCTGGAAAATTTATAACCAAGGTACTGGAGCTGTTCAGAACGCTACTTCCTAAAAGGGTGACGGTTGTCCTTTCATGTCGATATGAGCGATAAGCAGTACCTCGGAGAGCTGTTAGTAGCATGGAGGCCATGCAAGTCAAAGCTGCCATACTATAAAGAATGGTGAATCGACTTGGAACAAGGCTCAATGCGATACTAGTCCAAGTGATCTACTACCATATTATCAACTGGAATCTCAGTACCCGTAAACAAGTGCAGTATCTGGGTCCTACGCCCAAAGCTGTCCGTATGTTGCAGCCTGCCACCTATGAGACAACAAAACGAATGATCCAACAGCAGCACCAAAGCCATGACCGCGCAACGTTAACGTTTTGGAACGTCGACCTCAACCAGATAATGCCAACTTCAAAACACCGCTCGCAGATGCAGCCACATCACAGTTTGTCAATCTCATCAGCGACCTCGGCAATCCGGAGCGGAACATGATTCATGTCGGCCATGCTGCTCAAGGCACTGCTTTGAGCTGCGCTGCTCGCTTCGTTGACTCGTTCCGAGATCTTCCAGAACTGCACCCACAACCCTTGCTCGTTACATTTCTCCAGGTGATGCATCAAAGTCTTCCAAAGCTCTTCATACGGGTCCGGTCTGAAGCGTGTCTTGCATAGATGTATCCATTTCCTGCCCAGCCCAACCCGATCATAGACTCCATTGACGAGGTACTTGGAGCTGCAAGCGACTACAAGCCTGTGGACGTAAACACGACTCCATACCTGGACTTCTTTCAGCACTTCGATGGCGGCGTGTAGAACAGCCCGGTGTTTTGACTGTGGGAGAGGCTGTTCGAAATAACCAGAGTTAATCTTATCATTGCTGCTCTTGATTCCATACCCCACGGCTTGGCTTGGTGTGGTCGTATGCAAACAGCATCCAGCAACGAAAGCCAGTACTTCGGATCCGTTGTCGTCGCGTCTGAAGCGTGGCTCAGAGTGGGTTTCTCCACCTTCTGTAAAGACTGGGTGATTCTGGGTCAGCATTTCCTCGTCAACGCATGAGCTCGAGTATTTTGAACGAAATCCAAGTTTCTGTGGCGAGGTCAAGAGGGTTTAGGAGGGGATTACGAGGATAGAGCGTTGACTATCCTCTGCATACTTACTGTCTCTTGGTGTGTCCCTTCTGTTAGGTGGATGGAATCGACGATGGCCATGAAGGCTCAGTCTGCCTGGCTTCATGTTGACAGTTCCTTGGTCTTGTCGCTGCAGAGGATCCTGCATCTTAATAATGAGCAGTACAATAAGGTTGCACCGAAGCAAGTATGCTAGTACCTCTGATTATTGCTTGAGTCAGCGGAAGGTGGTTGAAGTTGAGTGGCCCCATATGTGCATACCACTAGAATAGGTCAAATATGATACGCTTCTTAAAAATGCAACGCACACACTGTAGTGGCGCGGGAATTTGATGATAAATGTAGATGTGTAATGATGAAAGAAGCTCAATGAATGTTTGAAGACTCGTTCTGGCAGATCCCAGACACTGCATGAGGAAGGCGCGGCCATATATTGCAGCTTTTTCCAAGTCCAGCATGTGCGTAGTATCCAGGATGGTCTTCTTTGACTCTGCACCGCGTGATAAGCACCATGATTTAATACCATCAAATGGATTGGCTATGTTCCGTGATTCTGACATTACCAGTGGCTTGACCCAGCGTTGATGACAGACCATACCTCAGGAAGAGTAGTGTCGCTTTCTTAACTTGAGGATAGGCGAAAGGGTCGTCCTGTCGTCAGACAGCCCCAGCCAAATTCTTGACCTACGAGGTGTCGTCGGCATTCGTTATTCTTTCGGATCTTTCAATCATTTGCAGCATCATAAACCTCCGAGGATCTACGTTCCCTTCACAGGTGACGATAAATAGTAGCCATACAGCCGCACATACCTGGAGCATAGTAAAAGCATCTCTGCGAATGCGTACGACCTCAATCGATTCACGAGACCTTTGTCCAGCATGCACGCATATGAGAACCACGAGCTGATAAAGTTCGGTGATTGTCAGGACCTTGTCTTAGGATCTCATACTGATGTACGGGAAAAGGCCGAGCGGTCAGCCTACAGAAACGTGTTGCTCGATCTCCCGACGACACTTACCAATCCGATCGAGCAACCCAGAGATCCAACAACTTGTTCGTCGAGTTTGTGGGACCAACGAGACGATAATCCAATGGGACCAGATGCTTAGCAGAAGTCGGAGATGCAGGAGGAGCTTGCACTCGTTTGAGATGAGGGGCCAGAAAGTTATGGATCCTTTTCAAATCGCCGGTATGTGATTAACTCTTGCGGCCAACATCCGAGCGAAAACCTTGACGAAACATAGCGAGGACTATCAAAGGAAAGGGGCCGTTCTGCTTCATGGGTGTTTGGTTCTGCACATACAGGTTGAAAGATTTGTTTGGCTCCGCGATGGTGTGTGGTCCACTAGCAGATCCTTAGGTCAACACTGCCTTTGGAAGGTATAAAAGAAATGATGGTTAGATTTAATATGTCTGACAATGCACTGTGTGCTTCCTAAACACGACCGGTAATTCGCAACGAGCACTCTCCAAGGATTTGACATGAGATCATACTATACCTTACAGCAGAATAACGAGAGTCCAAAATCCTGCACGTGACCAACGATATGCTTGTTGCGAGATGACCAAGATAACCGTGTGGCTCAGATGAAATTTCCAATGAGCTGGAAAGTGTACGGACGACAGCAAGCTTATGCGTTGCGACTAGCAGCCTTCCGTAGAAATGGTAGGCTGAGGAATAAAGTATGCCCTGACTAATGTTCGTTAACATGGCAGATGAGTCAGACAGAGCCGTGGTGATGAGCCAATGCCAAAGCTTGTTCGAATTATCTCAAACCTCGTCATCGTCCGCGACGCTATGGTTACACCAAAGGATAGTAATAGCTAACCTCTCCAGGGACGATCTAAACTGTGCTCGAGGCGACCAGGGGATAGCAGAAGATTACCTCCGAAATTCTTATGCTGTCCGAAACCCCCTAACGGTCACAATCTGATCATGCAGGGTGACCTAGAAGGCGATATTGACAAAGTTCGAGGTGCCTCTCAAGACCAACATCACAGTCCTTTCCGGAACAGGCATCGTATGGAGTAGTGGTATGTGGCCATTCGACAGTCGCTTTCTCTGGGCCATGATCAATGCAGTCAGTACCCGAAGCAAACAAACACTATCACGGCACACTCCTTCGCACACTGGAGATTTATGGTCAGAGCGATTGCTCCAATCTATTGAAAGCTCAATGATAGCGTTCCACAATTTTCCCATGGCGTTCATGAACGTACTCTAGCAAGTCCAGCGTCCTCAATTCACAGAAGATCTCTCCATGATAGGTGGAAGAATATGGTGTTGTCTTTTGACATGAAGAACAACAAACGGTTCTGAGCATTGTTGACGCCCTTCAGTTCACCTTGAGTACTCACGACTGGAGTACCCGGACTCTCTTGCAGAAGATAGAAAGTATTTGGGAAAACAGGTCGCTGTCCTTGATTTTAGAAGGCGATTTCGAACAATTGTGCCCACTGATCGTGAGGTTCAGTTCGCGTCGTGAAAGAGTTCACCCCATTCTGGTCCAACCCTAAGCGGCTAGCGGGCCGGAGCTTTCGAAACTCCGTACTCCCGGGTCTAGCTCCAGGGTAAAGTACCCTTCGGCCTGATAACGTTTGTTTCTATAAGTCTCTAACCAGCCTTATTCTGTTAATTATATTACTGTAAGAATTATTAGGCCTAAGGTGCTCTATAATATTTGATGCGAAAACAAGTCGAAAAAGTCGGTTGTTATGGAACTAGAGGGCGTGGACTAGAAGTAAGTTTGGACCAGAAGGGGGTGAACTCTTCGAGGGAGAATTAAGATGCCTGATGAATTGGAGGATCGGATGCTCCTTACTCATGCACCGTTGTGCGCACGTCTATATATGCAGGTGGCAGGAAGGACAAGATGTGGGAAGCCTTAATGAGTTTATAGAGGCTGATTGATCAGTGAGTGAGTGAGTGATCTGCACAGGGGTCGGTTCTCCGCCTTTTAGGAACCCCAGCGTGCCCAGGTGCTCCAGGAGCCCAGCTATGCTTATGGACGTATCCAGAATATCAGTGGCGGTATGGCTGGTGCTGTGCGACAACCCATTGACATCGATTCCTTATCGACCTATCTGGAGAACAATGTTCCCGAAATTCAACTTCCGATCAGCATAAAGCAGGTATAGTACACCAGCATCGCGAGAATTCCGATGCTGGCTGACAGTCGGCGTAGTTTGGCTATGGACAGTCTAATCCTACCTACCAACTTACGGCAGACGATGGCCAAAGATATGTACTGCGAAAAAAGCCTCCGGGCAAGTTGCTCTCGAAAACGGCACACCAGGTCGATCGCGAATATCGGATCATCCACGCCCTAGACAAAACCAACGTACCCGTACCCAAAGCCTTCTGCTTATGCGAAGATGCCTCTGTGGTCGGGACTTCCTTCTACATTATGGAGTTCCTGGATGGGCGAATATTTGAAGATGCAGCTTTCCCCGAAGTCACGACAGACGAACGGAATGAGATGTAAGAAGGATCACTCCGCCAGTAGGGACATTACATCTCACGGTATTCAGGTGGCACGATGCTGTTCGGACACTCGCGAAACTCCACCGCATTGCGCCTGGCACAGTCGGCCTCACGAGCTTTGGCAGGTTATCGGGCTTTTACGACCGCCAAATCAAGACCTTCAGCACGATTTCCTCGTCCCAGGCCGAAGCCGTCGATGACGAAACGAAGGCTGCTGTAGGAAAGATTCCGCACTACGATGACACGGTCGCGTTTCTGCGGAATCCAAGCACGCAGCCGCAAGACCGGGGAACATTGATCCATGGCGACTACAAGATCGATAACCTTGTTTACCACAAGACCAAGCCAAGAGTCATTGGCATCCTCGAGTAAGCCAATCTTGAAAACCTGCGAAGCTTCCACAACAGGAAGACTGTTTTACATTTGACTGAACCTGGCGGCAGCTGGGAAATGTCCACCATTGGCCATCCCTTGTCCGATCTCTCAAACCTGCTATCTCCATATTGTTTCGCGGAAGCTGCGCCTGACAATGCCCTTTCATCCCGTACCAATCCCGCGTTCAGACCCTCCGCACATACTCCCGGCCTCCCGTCGCGCTCACAATGCGTCAAGTGGTACGCTGATGTTGCAGGCTGGGACCCAAGGGCCGAAATTGACTGGGGCGATGCGTTCGCATTCTTCCGCAACGGAGTGGTGATGCAAGGTATTGCGGCAAGATACGCGCTGCGGCAGGCCAGTAGTGAAAAGGCGAAAGAGATTGGGGAATTGATGGGACCATATGGCGAATTCACATGGGGCTTAATCGAAAGATGGAAGGAGAGACAGGCTGGAAAGATGAGGGCGAGACTGTAAGAGGTACGGGCATCATGCGCTATGTTGGCCCGTTGTAGGAATTATTGGCGAGCTACGCCTGGTTGTGGCAAGCAGCATCCTGGGAGGGTCTTTGACTTTTAAGCCACGGTTAGATATTGTATCGCTTAGTTCTACTTGGTCGCCAAGCAGTCCTACGGTAGCCTGCAGGTGCCAACCATGTGTTGTATTGTTGTATTTGACACTGTGCCCCTTGGAAGACGCCATGTCGGTGCCGTCGTCAGCCAGCAGCATTGGAAGTGTATGGATAGTTCTACGGGTCGTTGGAGGAGACCTTGCCACCCGTCACCCACGTGTATTCCAGTTGTTGTTTTGTCGCGATACTGACGAGGTAAAATGATCCTATCGGCTATTCTATCCTGTATCTTTCCCCCCCATAATCTCACAATCTTGTACGGTCGATTGACTAATTCCCATTCGCAATCGTGGCCAGTTGGTTGACAGCACCCACGGCCAAATCAGATGGAGGAATCTGCGGCGCTGTCTCTTAGCGCGAGATGCGGGCACCCCACCACGCCCACCCTCATCTTCTCTAAGTGCAGGAGTAGGCTTGCACGATGGGAAGGTGAGAAGAGGATTGGGAGAGTCAGGTAAGCAGAATGGTGCAAGGCGGATGATGGTGAGACTCTACCCATCTCAGACATGAATGTTAATATTGGGGACAATTCATGCGAATGCGAGCTAAAGACCCATACCAACGAGGCACCGGTCCAGAGTGACTTGCTGCAAACCTGGTCTTCTCGTACCATCTCACGCTGGGACACACACACACACACCAATCCGATCCAACCACCTCAACCCAACTCCCAACTCCCAACTGCCAACTGCCAACTGCGAATTGCCAACTGCATCCCGGTCATCATCGACATTCTCTTCCATACCTTACCCATACTTCCACTTCCATTCTAGAGATCAGCGCTGGACGCCCAATGGTACATTTCGCTACCTGACAAGCTTCACGTACAACCTAACACTCCTGGAGTACCTTAGTCTTTAGAGACTCCTCCCTTCAGCCGCACGGGACCCTTCCGTCGGCGTTCCCTGTCTCGCCTGTCAACTGCACCGCCCTCCCCATACTTGTTCCACATCATCCTCACCTACAGCCGACCGTTTCGGCCAGCCTGCCACCCTCAACTCTTGTCGTTCTTCTGACCTTACTGCGCTGTTGTTCTCTTCAGCCTTTTAATGATTGCATTCTCCTTCTTTGCCTTATCCTGTATCTTAATTCTAGTGGACGTGGCTCTGCATTTTTAACGTTCTCAGCCTCATCCCGAGTGGAGGCGCCCCGTTTAACCCTCTAGTTCGCGAAGAAAACCACATTCCCAATCTAAAGGTACGTCAAGCTATAATTTTCGAGCCTTTAGCGATTACTATCTCTTCTCCCTTGCACCCGAAGATCCTGTCAGAATATCCAGTCGACTCCTTAGTATGATCGGAGGAATCGTCCCCTGTTTCCAAGAAAGACCTTTTTATTGCACGATGACCGCTCATCCTTCGAAGGATCTAAAATGTTCCTTTGCAGTCTTGCTCACTGGGCGTATCTTGTACTTGCAATCGCCCCTTTATCACGAGGCCTATACTAGCCTGTGTTGTTTCTTCCGATCAAAACACAAGTCATACCTCGAGGGTTAGGGTTCTTATTCGGTGGAGAAGATGATCTGCTAATTTTGTAAACAGGTCGAGGACCGCGCCGCAATTCCTAGATGGTAGCTAGCGGACCACACTCATGGAAGTCGCAGGTCGCAGACATCGCTCTCATCCTTTCATATAGAAGTTGGGGGGGGACTTCGTCTTCTCCGCTCTAAAGGCTTCACACTGGCGGCTGAGGCGTATGACCTCGATGACGGCCTGACTCGACCATCCCCACCTCTTGAACGCCAGATCGTCAATTGGAGACCTTCGCCGTCGCCTGATTATTTGCCACCGCCAGAGAGGTCACCGTCTCCGGAACGTCCAAGTAGGTCGTCAAATTCCAAGAAGAAGCGCCATCCGAGAGCTCAAGCTTCACAAGGGGACGCTGTACTCATTAGTTTTATGGGAGGGCTGAATCATCCAGATCTAGCAACAAAGGCTGGCGAAGAGCCGTTGCCTCAATCGGACGATAGCGACCTTGACGAGCAAATGGATGTGGATGGCGAGGTCCACCAAGACAGCTCTACTCTAGTCCATCTCGCGGAGCATGCACTGCCTCTTGTCGAGAGCACAGTCGGGCGGAGTGAGGACCAGCCCAATAACTCGAAGAATGAGAGCATACGACCGCTGCGTCCCAAGATTGATACGCAGGGTCAATCGTCAAATTCTAAAGATGAGATTCATACCGATTCGAACGCTGCAGACCCATCGCTGAGCAAACCAAACCACTCATTAAATCGAGATACCAGATCAATCGAAAATGGATCGAAAACAAGCCATTCGCCATCTAGAAGCGTGTCCCCCCACAAACACGATTCAGACTCCGTCGCAATATCGCCAATGCTACGTAGATTCACCATTCCCAACTCGGAACGATCACCGACAGAAACTCTTCCAGCTATGTACAATTCTCCGCCATCTACATCCTCGAAGTCGCCTAGTGGTCAACAGACTCTCCCCCCTATCTCGAAAGTCGTCGATCCTCTATTTGACAGCCGGTCACCCAACGAGGTTTCTCATGGGACTAGTCTCTCGCCATTCTCATTGAGTAATGGGACCCACAATTCGCCCTCTATCAGCTCAATAACACCTAGGCCAGGCCATTATCCTAATCCGCACACCCGAATGAACGGTCATTTCAACTCGCCATATCCCCACGGCGTTCCTTCCCCTGCTTACAGCGACGCCTCGCCAAGGGATTCTACGAATATGTCTCCACCGACTGGGAAGCCTGCTTCTCAAGTGTTTTTTTCTAATGGGAGGACTCCGCAGAGCGAAGAGCTGACACCGCAATCGGCAGAGAGCCGCCATAGCGGCAGCAGCTTCAGCACCGTTCCCTCGCCACATCCACATCAGATGGACGCAGAACGCACCAGGCCGACACTGCCCCCACTGGTAGGCTTGCAAAGTGGGCCGCTGATGACCGGATCATTTCGATGTGATCATGCCGGGTGTACGGCAGCGCCTTTCCAGACTCAGTACCTTCTGAAGTGAGTCTTACTGAGGAAAGCAACTATTGTGGTGCCCGTTGACATTCGTGAAGCTCTCATGCCAACGTTCATTCCCAAAATCGACCGCACTATTGCCCAGTTTCAACATGCGTGAGATCGGAAGGCGGCAAAGGATTCAAGAGAAAGAATGAGATGATTCGCCATGGCTTGGTGCATGACTCCCCAGGCTACATCTGTCCTTTCTGCCCTGAGAGGGAACACAGATACCCGCGGCCAGATAATCTGCAGAGGTGAGATCCTTGCGATTTGATAATCTTTTGCGAACGAGTTTTAAATTCGTTAAGTCAGGCATGTCCGTGTCAATCACGTAGACAAAGATACTCAGGACCCGAAACTGCGGGAAGTCCTCGCCCAAAGGTGCGAAGGCGGCAATCGAGGCAGACGAAGACGACTCGGAACTTGACCGGTTTTTTTATACAGCATATAAGTTTAGCATTCCATTCACATGACCGGCGATCTCGGAGATCGAGAGTACTTTAGTCCTGGTTGGCATACCGGTGTACGGGACGGTACCCGAGCAAAGGAGCTACGGGATCGAGGCACCGACAGCGTGTCTACGACTGCTCGAACATTGAGGAAATGATACTATGATATATGTATGATCTACTATTGATGTGGCACAATTTCTCAACCGGTTTGATATGGAATACTGCTATACAGGTACCAGCTCCCCCATTAGCCAGATCCTAAGATTGTGAGCAGCATCTCGCTCCTGACTCTGATCTGTAAGGCCCGAGTGCGTGAAAGCCGAAAGGATATGGCCTAGGTTCATCCGCCGCAATCTATCATCCTATCCTAGCTTGGTAGGGTCATGATTTCCTATAGATAATTCCTGGCCCACGGGGAAGTACCTCCTACCTGAGATATTGGTATTAGCTCGATCGCGATCTATGCTTTGGCACACACAGGGCAACCTGCATTGCCACACGTTTCGGGTCCCAGACTCCTCTATGCGACACGATCGCAAAGCCTTCTGTACCACGTCTCATGTTGTAGCGTAGCTACGTCTTTCTTTCATGCGTTCGCCACATTGAACGCAATATCTTGACGCATCTGTGGCTTTCCGCGAGGCCGCGCAAGTCGGTAGTAGAAAGAAGACAGTGCGTCCGTCACAAACGAAACATGCGTCACGAAGGTTGAAACACCGTCTGCGGCGCAGCGCAGAAGACCGCTCGTGGCAGCTCTCCATCGTTCATCTGGGCCTTCTCTCTCTCCTACGTGACGCAACACTGGGTTTTGCGCGACCGTGCTCCCATTCCCACTAGACGTCGCAACCATACCCGCTCGTACACATGCAAGCGGTCATACTTCCAAGCATAGCTATATCTCGGTCGTCCTTACGCGGAAGCGAAACGCTGGCTGTGCTGCGACAGCGTTTGGTTTCGTCTCCTGCCAAGAGTGGATCCTGGCGGAACGAGACTGCAAACTGTTCCTATATGGTCGGATTTGAGCACATGTTCCACATGAATGCGATACGGATCGCGAGGAAGCAATAAGCCAAGAGACTTCTCATCGCCCTTCCCTAAGCCTTCCCTTCTCTTCTTCGTCTTGCGTCTTGCATGCTATGGTCTCGTGAATTCGAAACAAAAGCTTGTCCTTCCCGACTCGCTGCCCGGATATGCGCGGTGGTAATGCCGGCACAGACGCGGCAGACTTCTAGGGCTTCATTTCTTGCCCCTTGTTGTAGCGACACCATGGCAGTGAATCATGCCGATTTGATTTAACATCTGCAAAAGTCAGCCCAACGCTTGGCAGTGATCGTCCACTGCAGAACATAGGTTGACATCGCCTCTTATCTCCTGTGCTCGTCACCTCCATCATGTACCACCCATATATCATCCCGCCCAGATCTGGAGTTGCAGTCCTTGGCAAAGAAGGATCGACTGAAAATGCTCCTGGTCTGGAACGTGGCCAGTTAAAGCGTGCTTGCCCACTTGTTCGCCGACTAGTTCCTTACCAGATTGGGCATGAGCCGTCCAGGGAGACTCGGGTGTTTTCGACATTCTGAACTGCTGATTTCGTAGGCAGTATCGGCCAGATAGCTCGAGAGAGTCCTCGGATTTTCCAGTATCCTGTCGCTTTCATCATATTCTCTTCATCCCGCTCTTAGCGTTTAGTCGAGATGTAGGTTCTCGCACACCATAATCGTTGATCTCAGTTCTGTAATAATGATTCCCAGTGAAGAAGGTTCTGCGTATGGTGGTGATCAAAGGTATCTGGGAGCAGCGGATCAAGCCCTGTCCTAAACCTCGTCGATGAATGAGCGACCTATCAACTGGATTGCACAGAGACACTCACACACGTTCAGAACGACACCTCCCCCTTGCTATCCATACATGTGCGTATATGCCAAGCGAAGTAGGCGGGCTCAGGCCCTTGCCAGGTCGTCAATAGCTGAAAAGGCGAGTGAGCAATCTTATAAGGTAGGCAGAGACGTTCTCGTTAGTCTTATTAGGAGCTGGGTAGGTCTTGAGAGAATCAGCAGAGGAAATATAGCCAAAGATGTCGAAAGGGAGTACTTAATCAATACAGGAATATCGCTTTTTGAGGAAGGAGATGTTGGCGTCCGATGAGCTTCTTCCTATTTTGTAAAACGAAGCGAATCACCGAGAGTCACTCTTGTGGCGAGAATCCTCACCAAGGCAGACCGCCGCATTCAGCATATTGATGAGAACATTCAGCATCCGGCAAGACTCAGTTCATGAGGTGGCTGCTTGTGCATGTTGGTAACGCGAAGTGTTAGTCTCCCATGCTCTCTCTGATGTAGACACAGGAGGAACATTGTATCAATGTTTGTTGCAACAGGTGGAAATCTTGGTCGCCTTGGGCTTGGCTATGGTGGCCTGACCGTCATCACTTCTCAAGCCTGCTCTTCCTCAGCAAGATGACTATGACTCTAGCGAACAGCATCCGATCGCACTTCAGGTCTTCAATTGGAATATCCCAAGTTGGCGTGGAATCGCTCAAAATCAGTGCGTCTTCAGCTTCTTGACCACAAGGTACCATGCCTGTGGACTGCGATACTAGAGCTCCCGTATCGGTAGCAGCAGTCAACCTCAAGATGGCACCAGCAGGATACTTCACCCTTGGCTTCGAGTAATGGCCATTCGGGTACAGGAGGCATATCACACAGAAGAGCAAATGAGGAGAACCGGTTCGGCCCCATGTGATGGATGGTACTCTACACGCAACATGAAGCAGGTTGCCTGCTCCAATACCTGCAAGAAAGATGCTCAGATTTTCAGAGTTTTTGTTACCACAAAACGCCTTCTCTCCAAATCGCCCAACGCAATGCAAATCAAGCAGTCTCTTGCGCCTGTTCGTGACAGACCTAAAATCCTACACGCCCTGAGTGTATAGCAACAAAAAGAAATCGTCAAATTTAAGCTTTCTTCCTATGGATTCTTCGAACGTGATCCTTCATGTTATCGACTCGGCTGAATTCGCGATCGCAGCCACTGTGTGTGCAACGGATTTGTGGTGGCCCGTGGCGCGATTCATGCCGGTCGCGATCCTTCTTTGAAGAGAAGCCTCCTTCCCGGGACTGTGGGCAGCCCTCGTGGCGACACAACAGCGTTTTGGTGTGTCGTCGAAAATGCTTGCGGAGGTCGCAACCTCTAGTGAAGGTAGCTTGGGATGAGCAGTGTGGGTAGCCGCAACGCCAGCTTCGGCCATCTGGGAGAGGGATTCCGAAATTGTGGAGGTCTGCAGGACTGGGCGAAACCGACCGAGAATTGTCCGAAGGGCCCTCCAAGTCATCGGGATGAAGGCCCGCCCAGGAGCCATCGCCAAATTGCTGTTCGCTGGAGTAGGGTGACGATGGAAGGACTGGGGTAGAGGAGGGATACTGTCCGTGTCGGTAGTCCGTGGGATACTGTGAGGTCCAGTTGGAGGATGGCAAGGACATGTACTGAGCGGGTGCGACGTAAGCCTGCGTTGGATAGGCCCTTGTTGAAGTCATACTTGGAGTAGCTGTCCAATACGGCTGCTGGTAAGGCGATCTGCTGGGCTGGGCTGGATAGTGAGAGTTCTGAACTTGGTTCTGATAGAAGACACGACGGGCTTGTTCCTCCTCACCCAGTAGAGCCGCTTCAGCTTCAGAGGATAGAAAGCCCGACATGCTGAAAAGCTTCAGTCCTGGTATCTGCGAGTGATAACGCGATGAAACTGGAGTCCTGAATAGCAATGATGAGAGTGATGTAGAACGAGCGGTGGTAGGACGTGTTCGAGTGGAAAAGACGAGAAAGGAGAGAATGGGGACTTTTTATATGGAAGGATAATCATCAAGGCCAGATTTAGCCCCACGAGGCTGTGTTTGCTTTAATCAATATGAAGAAAGAAGAGGTGAGGTTACAAATCTCTGGGATATGCAAATTGGCGGCTGAAGTGTCAGGACAAGAAAGGTCGAGAAGAGGAGGGGTCAAACTCACAGGACTTCTCTCCCAGCCGCCATCCGAGTAGAGTGAAATTCACCAACCCTTATGTCTGCTCAGGAATTGTTGTGCCTGGGAATTATCTTCAGGCTTGGAAGGAGCCGAGGGCTGGCATACAGCGAGCCAGCAGTCAGCTGTCAGTTTACTGTATTCCCCAACCCTATACTCACTCGAACACTCTATGACTCAGTACAAAGGGTTGAAGTCACCCTAAGGATGGCTAATTTTGGTATGTTTTGTGCCTTTTCACGACCGACAATTAGGGCAGGTGGGAGCAGAGGAGCTGAGAGCCTGATATTGAGGGTTCACATGCTCTCTTTGGTGGACTATTATTACCATGGGATTGAGGGCAACGGGATGACAGGGGTTCATGATTGGATCGTGGGAAACAATCTTTTAAAACTCGTGGGAAGAAGTAAGGGTAGCAATATCAAGGGTTATTCTCCTTTTCGCTGGCCAGATATTGAAACAATAGAGAGCTATCAGATCTTCGCTACCGGTCAGGCTGATCGGAGGCGTGGAAATTTTAGGTAGAAGAGGGTGTACTGACTCATTTTGGCCTCGCTCGGGGGCTGAAGGCAGGCTTCCAACATGGTTCCTGAACGCTTAGGGGAAAATCCAACGTCCTCTGGTGGACAGGGTCGGTACTGGGATAAGATAAGGTTGATAGTCGTTTGATGAAACATGATCCATCATCTTCTAGGACGGATGTTTCCTCGAGGAGCTGACTCTGAGCAACCTGCCTTGGGCGACAATATCTGCAATCCTCTGTGTTGATTCGATGGATGTATGAGGCTGACCGTAGCAAATTCATATCTAGCCGAGATGATGAGCTTGCCGTTGGGATAAGCATCGCACTGACCAGGTCTACTCATCTAGGCACCGAAGAGCTTGAGCTGCTGTATTTCTCCAACGAAATTGGCGTCATGGCTGAGTGGCAACTCTACACTGCGCCTACGGCTTCAGGCCACTTCGATGGCTCCTCTCATTTGACTATCTTCAAGTTGACGATCAGGCGACCAATCACGTAACGAAGATGACTCCAGAGCGTCTGCGTCAGAATTTAGGAGCGCTGCCTCAGATCTAAGGTCGCTTGGGGTTTTCATGACTGAGCGAACAGGATGTTGTGCATTGTGAGAGTTCTACTCCGTTGATAACCTAGAAGACTTAGCCACACACTTGGCAGACTTTCCTATTCTATAGGTTGCTGGACTCATACCCACATCACCATCACTAAGATACACAACATTCTTCCCTTGTTGATGATACTGATATAATATGCCCATATATAGACCGCCTTCTCATTCCCCCTTATACAGCAGCGTGGAGCGGAAGTAAACGTTTTAGGTATCAGAATGAACCCTTGTCAAAGGGGCCCAATGCTTGGCAGCAGCGAGGTATCCTAAGGCTGACGATTACCTAAGGCTGCAGGGGTATACCTTAGCGCCAAGCAGTTCTCCTTTCCTTTTCAGGACTGTTGCAAGAAGTGGTCATCTCATCAGTGCTTTTATTCATGATCCAATAATCTCCCTGAATAACATCAGAGCGGCTTCTATAACCGTAAGAAAACCATCTGGTATATTCGAGGAGCAATTTCCCCAACACCGAAATATGGAAGGGTGCTGCAAATACAAGCTTAGCCTTCGTTGGATATCCAAACCGTCGCTCTCCATCTGAACGTCTGATAACCTCCAAGTCAGTTTCCAGCTGCAATGCGCGCGACATGTCGAGCATCATCCTTATCCCTAAAAGTCTTTTGGCCTCAACTGCCCAGAAGGATCATGTCGCGGTACCCTGGCAATGCGTTTAGGATGTCACGTAGGACGGACCTGGGGGCCCCTCAAACATCTTACATATAATAATCATATTGACCACCGAGGCCTACCCCGTATCAAGTAACTCACTTAGTAACTCTACAGCTAGCTCTAGCTACCTTTTTGGTCTTGAACGCTTCATATATTCTACTCCACTAGCCTTGATACGTATTGTTATTGTTTTATATTGCTACCAACTGTCGACCACCCCAGAACACCTGAGGCCGCCGCATAAGTAAATTCAACGTGCGTCGTCATCCTTGCCCTAGCCCCCATTCTCCGACCTCGATTGGTCCGTCACTGAGGACCTCGACATGCACATGCTCATCCCCTTGTAGGCCTGAACATGCTAAGCGCTGAATGACCACCCACACCCCTCGGTCTGCCCATATATTCCGATGAACGTTGACATCGGAAGTGCGGACTCCGAGGCGACCATCGAGGTATAGGTCTTCGTCGCTGATTGCAAGGATCTCCTTATATGGCCCCTGTCCGTATTCCAGTGAGATTTTCAGGGGCGAATACGTCCTCGTGTTAGATCCTGAGCCGTCTGCGGCAGAGCGTGCGCTCAGTGACAATCGATTGAGACGTCGGGAAGTCAAGGGTAAAAGCATCCGAGAGATTCCAGGAGTGAAGACAGCCAACGGAATCTTCCTAGAGAACCGCCCAGCAGTTTCCACTGCTACCCTTCCAATTTTACAAGCTGACATGCTATTCACACGTAAAGTAAAGTCGCCGAGCTGACCTCTTTCGAAGGTGGAACAGACAACAGTGTAGACACCAGCTTGAACGTCGTGTAGCTTGGCAAAAGCAATACCCTTCCTGTATTCGCCACTATCTCCAACAATGTCTCGACTTGCGACAGAGTGAATTTGCCTTCCTTTTCCCCATACAAGCGTCACATGGATTGGTAGACGTTCCACAGGATTTTCCAAGAGAAGAGAGATGTCCGAGGCTTGGGCCAAACGAAGACTGTATTGTGGATTAGTATGGTATGACAAACTGCTAGCGTTTCCTCCAGCTGTCGAAGCCGTCCATGTACCCTTGTGCAAAGTGCTATGGTCATACTCCTCGCGGGCTTGGGAAATGCTTATGGGAACCATAGAAAAGGCCGAAAGCGTGAATGTGTGTCGTGAACGAGGAAGCGCCTGCTCAGAAACCACAACGGTGAAGACTTCTGTACTCGGAAGCTCTAGCTTCAGCAAGGTGTTAGGCGAATCAACGTACGGACCACAGACAATAGCTCCATCATCGAGGATCACCCTTTCTCCATCGTTGTGGAATGCATACAAGCCGATAAATCCAAGCTCAGGTTCGTTGGACGAATCGATGTTAGGTTCGCTGCTGGAAAATAGGCCATCAGGACTGAAGTGTCGATTCAGGAGAAGCCAAACAGTACCACCAGCCTTGCTGCGTACCGCATACTGAGGATTGGTCGCAAAAGAGCCTTCGGAGCGACTACAGGTGGAAAGATCCCAATTGAAATGGAAATCCTCTCTGCAACAGAATAGTGAAGGGTTCCAATTGAGATATATGCTCTCAAAGCTCTGAAATACGTCACTGAAATTCATCCAGAACGTTCCTGCTGGAAGACGGTCACATTCAACTTCGCCAGAGTCCAACGTGTCTTCGGCATCAACAGTCTCCAAAAGATTGCTGAATCCTGTCACTGTGTTATTGTGAAACGTTGGCCCTTTCCAGACTGTCCCTTCCGACCAGGGGTTTTTCACGAGGACCAACTGCTGACCCTCGCACTCTTTCACGTCGATGACAGCGTAGTCATGCTCGCCCACTAGACCCGATCCCTCTTCCTCGCTCTCCGTCATTTTACCCGTACCCATGCTGATGAGAACATCGCCGTAGTTGAACGCATTGTGGAGACGCCGCCATAGATTATTCTGCACTATATCGTCGCTATGATCGCGAGACACTATAATCAAAACCCTGCTGACGAAGGGGACTTTCCGTGACCATACCTCTGAATAAACAACTGCTCCGGGATCCATCCTGTCAAGACCCATAGATCCGTACCTGAATTGCTTCCTGGAAAATCGTAACCACCCCTGACTTTGAGATACGCCTTTTCGACGAGGGCAGGCCACAATAAGCCTGGGTTACTTCGATCTACGACATGCAAGGTCCGTGCAGTACGAGACGCAGGAAGGCGATCGTCAATGACAACTCTTCGTGCGCAGCCGTTGAAGTGCAATCGGATGATGTACTTACCACTCGGAGATAATACAGGCTGATTTAAGCTGGCATCACGAGGATAGATGTTGCAAGTGATGAGCTAGAATACATCAACCATTTTGAATTGCAATTTGGGGATGGTAGAACATTACATCGGCTTTGCCACGACCAACTCTTGCACTAGCTGCGCAAAGGCTCGCAACAACTGAACAGTCTGTCGTCACGTCTTGCACGAGATCGATTGATCTCTCAGCCATCATGTGTGGATTCGTATCAAGGCTGGACTGCACTGTTATGGAAAGCTCGGCAGGTCGTTTCCAGCTATCAAATACTTCGAGTTGAAGGTCTGAAAATGAGAGCTCCACAACATCTATGAACTCGGTAGTGTCGAAGTCGGACGCATTTGGAGCTATCCATGGTGGATATATATTTCCATTAAGCTTTGAGGATTCAAGAAGTATTATCCTCTCCCGAGTTGTCATCTCACGTCGTGATGGAGGCTTCTTGGTCCTTTTTCTTGTCGCAGGAGGTACGAGATCGTACGGGTTTCTGACACTGTCATCCCCCTTAACAGCCTGATCTTCCTGGCTAATCATGGTGGACGAGACGTTTCCCTCATACACCTCGAAGCTCTACTGAGACGAAAATGCAGAGGTCCGTACATCAATTGCGTTAGCCTCTCACAACGACCGAACGGGGTCCCACTTGTTTGTGATTGATCTTTAGCGATTGGTTTCCCTGTACAAAGCCATTTTGCCGCAATGTAGAGACTGGTCGGCGGGACTTGCGACGTGAAAGTGTAACATCAAAAGCACGCCTATCGAAGAAGTTGACTGTTGTGGGGGATCAACCATGATCCAAGCCCACTACCCTACAAACCTGACGGCCCCGCAGACATTGAATGTGGTCGTGTGTACCCACCCAACGGTTTCAGGAGTTGGATATAGACTTGCATTCGTACCTAGGCAGACTAGGGTAGGTAGTTTTGTGAAGACTAATGAGACTCGGGACTAGCGTTGACTATTGCCTCGGTCCATCGGAATCAACGTCAAACCCCGCCGATATCCTATCGAGAAGCATCTCGAGATTTACCAAATGACAGAACACTCGCATCGCCATTTCAGGAGTCTCCCCATATACCTTCAGCCTCGCAATCGACCATTGAGGGTAGCGTAGGAGCTGCTTCATGCTCGGCCTGGTGACAGTCATAGGCAATCATTATGGATGGCAAAGCCGGTCAACCACCATTACCTCCATGGGGTAATGCTCTAGCAGGAGCTACTGGTGCTGTCCTAGCGAACGCGATTGTTTATCCATTGGATATGTCAGTTGAACTTCCCTCCATTGACCGACAAAGGGATCGTGCTGCTGAAAGTTGACCACTGTAGAGTTAAAACGCGCCTGCAAGTCCAAGTCAAACACAAGTCGACCAGTGCTGCTCCTCTGAATACTCATCATGTACATTATACTTCAGCGATTCATGCTATCGGTAAGATTATGGAGGACGAGGGAATTCTTGGATTATACTCTGGCATCAACGGCTCTCTAATTGGTGTTGCATCGACCAACTTTGCCTACTTCTATTGGTATTCCGTCGTTCGTACCTTGTATATATCATATCAAAAGCTACCGAAGCCTCCAAATGTCGCAACAGAGCTCTCCTTAGGTGCTGTTGCCGGCGCCATTGCACAGGTCTTTACGATACCAGTATCAGTGGTCACCACGCGTCAGCAAACGCAGCCGAAAGGGGATAAGAAAGGCCTTATTGAGACTGGGCGAGAGGTGGTGAACAGTGACGACGGCTACAGTGGCCTGTGGCGGGGCTTGAAGGCGAGCTTGGTATTGGTCGTGAACCCAGCCATCACGTACGGCGCATATCAGAGGTTAAGAGAGCTTTGGTATCCGGGCAAGGCCAATTTGAGACCATGGGAATCATTCCGTAAAGCCCATACCGAGAGCCACCTAAGTGAGCAAAGCTGACAACATTTCAGTCCTTGGCGCTGCATCAAAGGCACTGGCCACCATAGTCACCCAGCCGCTGATCGTTGCAAAGGTAGGTCTTCAATCACGACCACCACCAGCCCGAGAGGGCAAGCCGTTCAAGAGTTTTATCGAAGTTATGTCATACAATCTCGAACACGAAGGACCCTTGTCATTGTTTAAAGGCATTGCTCCCCAAATCGCTAAGGGTATCATGGTTCAAGGCGTACTCATGATGATCAAAGAGAGGTCAGTAGACCAGAACCCCTATTGCAGAAGATTATGCTGACAGTCGCGCAGAATGGAGATCCTTTTCGTTGTCCTCTTTGCCTACTTGCGCAAGACCAGATCGGAAAGTCTGCAAAGAGCTGCTAAAGCTGCGGCATCCAAAGCCAAAGAGGTGCTGGCCGTTGATCAGATAAAGCAAGCCCTGCCGAATCTAATAAAGTGATAGCGGCCATCAATCCATTCTGGTAAACGAACATACATATGGATTGTCCGAGTAAAGCTTATCACATTTGTAACCTCAATCTTGCGGTTGCCTACCACCCTGCTTCTTCTAACCCAAGTAATCAACCAGCTTTAACAACGCGTAGTAGAGGACTCCCAATCGTTCTCAGATATTGGTAGATATTGGTGAATTCGATGCCGAAAATAGAGAACTGAATCTCAGGGCTGCAGCCCTAGCTGCACTAAGCTAAGCGAGTCCGATTCATTCAGCATCGAAATCCACACTGACACACTCACTCTCCATTACATCCCACATACCGACGGGTTCGCTGCCGAAATGGCCAGTAAGTGCTCCCATGCCATCGCAACTCACGCGCTGCCTTGAGAGCTAACCCAGGATCCATACAGAATCCAAAAATTCCTCGCAGCATAATCAAAGCAAGAAAGCCCACCGGAACGGGTAAGCTCCTTCAATTCTCCCCCTCGCACAACTATCAATCTCAGCCTGCTCGTGACCCCTTCATACGCTCTATCTCTTGCCGAAAACAAAGGGCCTGATACGTTGTGTCCACCAACAGTATTAAGAAGCCCAAAACCAATCGCTACCCTTCCTTGGCCGGAACCGATCCCAAGTTTCGACGAAACCATAGGCATGCGCTGCACGGGACAATGAAGGCTTTGGTATGCTTGACGTTCGGTTGAAGCGAATGGATAGGGTTAATGACGTTTATAGAAAGAGGTGAAGGAGGGAACGAGGGAGGCGGCATGACGAAGCGGAGAGGTTCTTGATTAAACGGAGGGCGAAGAATGTCTTTATGGCTTCGTACGTGGTGATGGATCATCTCCGGAGCGATTTCAAAGAAGCAAGTCGAGTATCCAGGCTCGGCCATACACGTGAGCTGCTATCGCTTCGTGTTCCTCTGATGGCGAAGTCGTCCCACTTCCAAACATGACCAAACGACAAAGGAGGAAGTGCGAATCTCCTATTGAAAAATTATCTGCTTCTCATCTGAGACACTTCTCTGCATGGCATATGTGTGTACAGCTCCGCGCTTCCCCATGCGCGGCCGCTGAAGGATTATCATCTTTGACGTGCCAATATTGATACCCTTTCATTACCAATCACCCTCCTTCTTCCTCACTGTGGCGAGAGAGTGTATGGAGAAAGGGCAACATCGCCTACTACATACTATGTTTGGTTACTGCACCATCTGCGATTAATACACGTCCATAGACTCTACAGATTCAAGCTCTGGCCAAACCTACGTCTCCTTTTCAGATTTCCAGACCACCAATCTCCGGTCGAAGCCTCCGCTTACAATCCATTCTTCCTGCTTGTCACCGACATCAACCATGCCGCACCAAATACTCCTAATCTTACTGCCCATCTCATGCCCCTCCTTCAGAGTAGCAACGATTTTCCCCGTCTTCGCCTCTAAACCCCGCAATACCCCATCGTCTCCATTGACCCATACACCCGATCCATCGGGACGCCAGACGACCTGTGGTGTCGAATATGGCGTTTGCGATGCCAAAGTACTCACATGAACGAGGATTGCTGCTTCCTCTTTATCTTGTGCAGCCAGAGTCGCTCGGTTCTGTACTGCTTGAGTTGCAGGCTCCCGATCGGCAGCTGCTGAAAGTGGGCGCGGATGTGGTATCAGGAGCCGGACGATGATGAGCTTCATGTATGGGACGGCGGAGGTGGCTACTGCCAAGAGCGTTGGATCAGTGGGGGAAATGGCTACAGAGGACGGCGAGAACGCTATCCAGGCATTGGATTGTGGAGCTAGATTCTGTGATCCCAACAACTCCATTTCGGTTGGTAGTTGGTTTTCAGAGTTGGGCGCGTCAGCCTTGGGTATAGCATAACAGTGCAACGAGGTAGAGTCTCGACGCGTGACCAAAAGAACTGGTCGATCTAGGTCTGGATGCTTTACAAACAATATCGTTTCGGGATTCGTAGCAACGTTGATCGATGCCACAGGCTCTCCAAATTTCAAGTCGGTCCCCCTCCTAATCCGGTAAAGGAAGACTTTGCCATCCCATCCTGCGGTAGCGATGAACGTAGCATCACCTTCGTCGCAGGTGGCTATCTTGATGACATATTTCTTATGGTCACGTCTTTCATCGAGGACTCGGTCTTCTTTATGGTCGTAAAGCACGGTCTGACCGGACATTCCAGACGAGATCGTCCGTATGCATCCTGTGCCAAAGGGAACGCATGCGAGGATCGGGCAATCATGAAGGTGGCTTATGCTTTTGACGAGAGTGAACCCGACGTCCGGAGCAAGGAAATGTAATCGACGGTCTGCAGTGGTGGCGAAGAGTAATTGAAACGGAGCTCGTGACGCATCGCCTTCAAATCGCTCAATCGAGACATGTAGAAAGTTTGCTGTAGAAGACAAAGTAGAGACTTGGGACGGTACTGAGGGAGCTGGTGGGACGATATCAGAGACAGAAAGGAAGGAGAGATGAGACGAAGGAGAATAGGATTACCTGGAAGACTCCATTTTCTGTCTACATCACCGACACCTACCTTTTCAATTCTCAGGCTGAGATCGAAGATCTTCTTTTCTTCTAGGATTTTCTCAATTGTCAGGTCTCCCTTGGAGACCGTGCCCGCATCTGGTGGTAGCCCAGCTTCTCTGATGAACGTATCTAGTGTCTATCAAGAACGTCAGGTTGCTCATGACACGATAACAGGTTCAATGAGATCGAATTATTTACGTCTTGGTAATTGTTAGTCTTAAGAAATCTGGCGACGATGATAGTTGGGGAATCAGTGGCCGGCATAATCGTGATGTGGAAGCGTCAATCGAATTGACGGATAGCGCTTCTCTACGTTATCTACACCTCGAGCCAACAGGAAACATGCTAAACTTCACTGATCATGCATACAACACGTAGCTACATGGCGACGATAATGTATATGGCAAGAGATTTGGGTATCTAGATGTCCTGAACGCCACGCTGAATCGACAGACAGATTTTGCTGCAATGCAATTGCCTGTCTCGGGAGTGTATTTGCGGGATATTGTTCCTGTATAATCAGCACGGCTGAGGGATACCCAAGGTGGTAGGAATCTCATTGAAACATGTCTTCCGCTCTGTTCCTTCGACCTCCTCTCAATTTCCCTGCGAACAACTCCTTTCCTCCATTCCCTATCACCTTCCCAGGAAATAGGTCCTTGATAGTCCCTGTGGCGGAAGCACCACCGCGGATCGAAAACCCTTTGTCTTCCGACGCGCCCCTAATATTGAGGCCAATACCGTCGCTGCTGTACGTGTCCAATCCGGGCTCAAGATCAGACGTCTTCAGACGTCCGTATGACGTACTCGTCGATGCAGTAGCGATGCGATCGGCCGAGCTCCGGCCAGCTTCTGAGAAAGGGACAGAAAGCCGATCTGCAAAAAGGGCCGCAGTCTCATCGGCAGCGTCAAAGGCGTCTGAGCGACGGTGGTGATTAGTGCTGGTAACTTTTGTTGGGAATAGCTCCTTCTTCAGTCCTGCAGCAAGCATTTTGTTGCTGAAAAGTTCCTTGCCGTTCTTGTCAGGGGCTGCGGTGGGAGTGGATTTCGACGGAAAGAGCTCTTTCCCCTTGTTTCCGGACGAAAAGGGCTGAGGGTTACGAGATCGATACGATGGGGGAGGTGTACGTTGTCGTGTACGCCGAATGTCCCTAGTGCCTTGCTTATTAGGCGAAGCGCTTCGGTCTCGGGCTGGACGGTATGAATCAGCATGGCGCTGCGAAGAGTGACCGCTATGGTTGTTGAATTCATCAGAAGACAGGTCCGTTGAGCCTAGTCTACCCGACGCTGGCCCATCGTCATACATCGATGGATCAAAACCTTGCTCGTGATCTCTGCGCCTCCGTCGCCGGTGTTCCTCGGGGCTGTATCCACGTCGATGATAAGCACCATTGCTGCTCTGCACTCCTCGGCGTCGCTGCTCTCTTGGGTCGTGCTCTGGATGCATTAGGTAGAATCTGCTAGTTTCGTAGGCACGAGGTCGCTTTTGGTCGGTGGCCAACGCCGTCCGGACTTGCAGAGCCAACGCTGGATGTGTTGACAGTGTCTTGGCCCTCCTCAATTGTAAAGCTGGCAAAGATGAGACATCGAATTCGTCCAAAGCAAGGGTGAAGCTGGCAAGAGCTTTAGAAGCAGTGGCTGGGTCTTCGTATACGATGTTGGCAGACGTATCGTCGATCCACTCCACAGAAACTGGAGCATTTGAGGGATAGTGGTCTGTGGAAAAGGTTTTGATGTGAGTTGTGGTAAGGTCATCGACTCCGCGAATGTGGATTTTATGAGGCGTAGTAGTGATGTCTGGGGTTGTATCAATTGTGGAAGTGAGGTTGTTCTCAATGACCTGTTATGAAAGTTAGAGACTATTCATAATCAAATCTCCGTCGGCATTGTCGTGAAACTGACATTTTGAGACATCTCGTTTTCGATTGGTCCTAGATCCATCTCCATGTCGACGTCCATGTCCACAATCGACGATTCTAAGTAGGGTTCCATGGTTGCTGGAAGATGTGACTGAGATTGAAGTACTTCCATCTTGGGTACAGCTAAGTAAAGGGGAAGGCTAGAAAATAATATGAGTAAAGATAGACTGATATTGAAGACTGCGTTTGACTGCGGATCATCGGCGAAACGTTTATTCCATGGAAAAGCTAGTCCCGGAGAGTATTAGCCGCGTCTAGGCGGACTAAGTACTGAAACACAATGTCAAGCTTGGAAGCGCCAATTATGACACATATGTGACAGGTGGCGGAATGAACGAATTTTGAAGGTGCTTCTAACGATGAGAGTTGTTCTATGCGTGAATCATCTTCCTTCCAATGTGCCCATAGAATATTCGTTGGAGGCCTCGCAAAGTTCCCCACCACCTCTTTATAGACTTTCGAAATGATATGAGCCGCTCTGGGGCGCTCGAAGGGTAGTATAGGTCAAGACTGTTCCATCAAGTCTAAAAAGCCATTATGCCCTTCAGACTGGTTCCATGCTTTCTGAGTGGGATACGTTGGACTTCTGTCGCTTCCTCGACTGCGAGCTTGGCATCGAGTGATCACTTTCCATACCATTTGCTCCTCGTTTAGTTGATTGACGTTCTTTCCTCCGACCCGTCTCCAGTTTGTTTGGCTTTGGCACAATTCGTTCATCGATGTTCGACATTGCTCTACCGTGGCGATTCCACCAATTCTTGACCGAGCCTACAGACCTGTCCACTGCATATCTTGACATCAGCCTCCTGGAAACGATCGCCCATTTCTGTTCTGTCGTTTCTCCTTCGTTCACAACTTCCTGCATCAATCCGATGACATACTTCTTTTCATTAGCTTTCCAATTTTCTTTCCTAGGTCCAATCTGGCTTGAAGTATGAATTTGGGGCGCTGAAGTGGTTTTTTTAGAAGTGGATGTCTGTTTCTTGGGTCGATTTTCAACGTGCAGAACGGTTGAGGATGTTGAATTGCTTGGATCAGAGGTTATTGTTGTTGGCGAACTCGCTCGCTCTTGGAATTGGAGACTTGGGTCAATGTGGTTTGCAGGGGTGGACTGCGGCGAAGCTGCTAGTCCTTTGCTTTGGTGGGGTTGGCTGCTAACGCAGAATGGGCAGTACCACTTTCCCGGTGGAGATGTTGTGAGGCCAACGCAACTGAAATGAAACCAACCAGTGTCAAGCTCACATTCGACCATAGCATCGGTGTCGTCTGGCTCATCACACAAGATACAAGCGTAGCCAGCTAGCAGATCCGTTTCTGCCTGTGAACTGATCTCATCCTCATCGTACTCATCTGCTTCTGATGAAGATCCATCGCTGTTTTGATTAGGACTCTCGGACCGGTAAGCGAGCCTTGTCTGAGGGAGGATCTCCTTATCTCTTGCATCACTGGCTTCGGCACTAATTTCCCTATTTGTTTGGCTTATTTCTTCAAGCTGGACTGCAGATATTCCACACGGAGAAACTTGTTCCACTTCCTTATCGCGGGCATCAGAGCTATGATCGTGTTCATTATTGATATCATTAGTACGAGGAGCGGGCGTTTTCGTGGGCATTTCAAAGAGATCTCTGAAGGGAGAAACGCAACTCGAGCGGGACTCCTGACGCTCTTTGAAGCCGCAATAGATACATTCGTGACGGAAGCTGCAAAGGACGCACTGAAAGCCACAGTTCTGTCCCATCTCAGCATAGGGGCAATTTTCTGCAGGCATCAAAGGTAGTGTGGCAAACCCGGAAACTCCTTGTGGCTATTGTGTATATTAGACTCCAGGCCATTGGCTTACCCAGTGCTTCTTCTACTCACATAATTTAAGGCCTTCAGGCTGAGGGAAACTTCTTCATATTGGTCCGACTGCGGAAATAGTGTGCGGTGCCCGAGGCTCTGCGTGGGTATCTCCGCAGTTGTAAGATCCAAAAGTTGACTCATGTTGTCCATCGAATTAATGATATCTTGAAATATGTTGCCAGGCTTCGGCGCACAGCGCTTGAACCCAAATGGATGTCGAGGAACAGAGAATGTCGGCAGAGAGTTATCCAGTAACTCCAGGGAAAGCCAGAGAATTGACGCACAGCGTCTGAGCAGATGCAATGATCTAATAACGCAGGCAAGGAGCTATCCGGCAGCTCAAGTAAAGGTCAATACATAGTGTACAAGCACTGATACAATCAAAGAATCTGTACAAGGAGCTGTACCAGCAGCGGCTTGGTTCGAAGGGAATTCTTGAGGAATAGGAAATGGATGCGAAAGAAAGAAGATGTTTTAGGATGGAACGAGAAGAGATGAACAAATACGATATTTTGGTTGTGGGCAAAAGACCAGCCCCCTTGATTACGGCTCCGTAGTGAAGCTTCATGATGAATAGAGGCATCGACAATAGCATAATTTGCGATCTGGTACCAACTGTTTTCTCTTCACTCGCTATTGTTTCCATTGTCCCATTCGGACTGGGTCATGCATCGCTGCACGAGTCCAGATCCATCAACAAAGATGATCAATGAAATTGTTCGCTATCCACAGGACTTCGTAATAAAATGGTAGCGCGAAAACTCCATGTTGATGTCTGAATGTACCATATCCGCGGCCCACCTAACTGTTTCCCCTGGTTATAATCAGATTGATCCATAACAGTCCAAATTAAACCATATGCAGTGAAATGAAGCCCAAAATCTTCGTTTTGATTTTCGAAGCCATTCAGAAAGTCATTCCGAAGTAACGAAATCAGATCAGCGATTGATGGCGTTCTTGGCCGCTTTCAATTTTTACACAGCAAACGAATGTTCATCCTGCAAAACCCTTACCCAAGACGACGAAACGTGAAGATGCATCAAATGGTATCTTGAAGGAGAGCTCCACCAACAGACAAGGAATTATCGTCATCCTTGACTGGCACGACTGGTAATTCAAGAGGCCTCTTCTAGCGCCGGGATCTAGTTTAGCGGCCCGCTGCACGATCATGTTGAAATGTATGATGTCAATGAGTCATCTGCACGTGATTTGGGTGTAGTGCAATAGTATTATGATAACTAATGGATGGATGTAGCTATGTAGAATGGAATAACCATCACGAGAAATCTCTATTA